>ENA-ORDP01000636-ORDP01000636.1-marine-sediment-metagenome-genome-assembly--contig:-NODE-636-length-21923-cov-4.082541_pt1 | contig 21923 bp, 18 predicted proteins | sample MGYA00248627_ERZ508539 | MGnify/ENA primary metagenome ERZ508539 (study PRJEB26208, sample SAMN05571518) | marine sediment metagenome | biome: deep sea; feature: Hydrothermal vent; material... | reverse complement strand
TATTTACCTATAGCTTAGTTAAAACAATGATTGCCGCTCCGCCTTCTAGTGCGGAAAACCATTCTATTACTGTAGCACTTTGATGATTTTGATAAATTGTTACATTCAGGCCTGAGTCATCTTCAGATAGACCATTACAATCAGACAACCCATTATCAGATGTAAATGACAGGGAAAGTAAATGTCTTGTTCCTGTTACAACAGTTTCTTCAAATACATAGCTTCCTCCTGCCACCTCATCTAGTGAGGTTTCAGAAAATGTGCCGTCAGTTTTAAAATTGTAAGTTTCAACGCACTGAGTAGCTGGGTATGTGAATGACCAGATGCCAGTAATTGAGTTTGTTGTTCGTGTTTTAAGCACATTTCCAACACCTGAGCCTGTAAATGATATTGAGGATCCAAAAGGTACAAATACAGTATTGCTTGCCCCTGACATAGTGAAACTACTTACAGTCACTCCATTTTCAATTGTTATGACATTACTAGTTCCTGAAACTTTTAACTCTTCAACTTCATTACCATATGTTATGGTAATATTATTACTAACTCCACTTATGTTTAAATTATATTTACCACCCTCATTAACAACCGTTGTTGTTCCAACACCCGAAACGTTAATAGTTTTAACAGTGGAAGAATCATCATTGCCACCACCACTACCGCCGCCACAACCTACAGATATAAAGCATACAAACAACAAAATCAGAACCTTATTCATAACTAAACTCCATACCCAATTCATTGAACATGTCAGACGCTGGGTTTTTTGAACGCCTAACAGTTATATATACGGCCAGCCGTATTTTACCTTGTTATACAGACGTCCGTATAATACCCGATAAAGCTGAAAAGCCCGCTTTGGTGGTGAATTATTGCACTTTTTTGAAGAGTAAGTCATACTTCCTTCTCTGAAATAAGGATATTTCAGAATTTACAATTCACAACGGCTAAGGATGGCATCATGAAAGACGATAAGATCGCCCGTTTCTGGGACAACTATATTGGTAAATTAAAATATTATAATATCAAGCGAAATACGCTTCGATGGTACGTGAAACATGCTGAGCATTATATCAAAAATAATAAGGGATTACGCTTATCCCAACATACTCAGCAAGATCTAGAGCGTTATTTAAAGAAGCAGTCCCAAAACCCACGCATTCAAGATTGGCAGCACAAACAAATTATTCGATCACTACAGGTTTTGTTTAGTGATTTGCTTGGGTTGGGGTGGGCGAAGTCGTTTCCATGGGTTGAGCGTATTGATGAAATAAAAACGTTACCCATCGAACATGCCTCAATTGCGCGTGAGGGCATTGGCAATATAAAAAAGCAATTGGCGGATAAAGCAGATAATTCCAGTAGTCTGCTCGCAAAGGTTATTAAGTTATATCCAAAACATATTGAGCGAGTTATTGTCGAGATACGAATGCGGCAATATTCAATACGGACTGAAAAAGCGTATAGTGAATGGTTGGCAAGAGAAATTGTCCCCTTCAAGTATTGGACGTTATCTCGAACATTTAGTAGTGAACCGAAATGTATCTGGTAGCACCCAATCTCAGGCCTTAAATGCGCTAATATTTTTTTATAAACAGGTGTTAGGTAAAGAGATCGATGACATTGGTGTTTTCAGACACTCGAAAAAGCCACGTAAACTGCCTGTTGTGCTGAGCCGTGATGAGGTGTCACGAATTATTGCGGTGATAGAAAAACCAGAGCGTAACCTGATGGCGTCATTACTTTATGGTTGTGGCATGCGTTTGATGGAATGTGTGCGTTTGCGAGTACTGGACGTGGATTTTGCCTATCAACAAATTCTGGTTCGAAACACAAAAGGGGGTAAGGACAGGGTAGTACCCTTACCAAAGAATCTGATAGAAATTTTGCAAGATCAAATTAATCAGGTAAAAAAAATTCACACGGAAGATTTAGAAAAGGGTTTTGGCAGTGTGTTTCTGCCACATGCTCTGGCACGGAAATATCCAAATGCAGCCAAAGAGTTTCGGTGGCAGTATGTGTTCCCTTCATCTTCTATTGCAGAGGATCCACGTTCTGGAAAGGTCAGGCGCCACCATGTGCATGAATCTGTGTTACAAAAACATATAAAAAAAGCAGCTGAGCAGGCAAACATCGTTAAAAGGGTTAATTGTCATACACTTCGCCACTCATTTGCGACACACTTGCTTGAGTCTGGCTATGACATTCGCACTGTGCAGGAGTTATTGGGCCATGCGGATGTGTCAACGACAATGATTTATACACATGTCTTAAATAAACCGGGAGTGGCGGTGACGAGCCCACTGGATATGTTACCAGTAGTGGATTAGGCCGCTCAGGTTAACTAATACCACCCTGGGTGAGCTTGTTAGGGTCGAGTAGCTTCTTAAGTTCGTCTTCGGACAAATTAGTTTCTTCCAGTGCGACTTCTAAAATAGGGCGTTGTTCGGCGTAGGCCTTCTTTGCGATCGTGGCGCCTTTTTCGTAGCCGATGACTCTGTTGAGGGCGGTGACGAGGATAGGGTTTTTATTTAACGCGGTTTTAATATTTTCTTCGTTGACGCTGAAGTCACGAATGGCCTTGTCGGCAAATACACGCGCGACGTTGCTGAGCAGCTCGATGCTTTGTAACAGGTTATAGGCAATCACGGGTAGCATAACGTTTAGCTGGAAGTTACCGCTTTGACCGCCGATCGTAATCGTTGCATCGTTACCGATCACCTGTGCGCAGACCTGGGCCACGGCCTCGGGAATAACGGGGTTCACTTTTCCCGGCATGATCGAGCTGCCTGGTTGCAATGAGGGCAGGGCGATTTCACCTAAACCGGCCAGGGGGCCGGAATTCATCCAGCGCAAATCATTGGCAATCTTCATCATCGAGACGGCGAGTGCTTTTAGTTGGCCGCTCATTTCGACCGCGGTGTCCTGACTGGCCAGGCCAACAAAGGGGTTGTCCATCGCGATAAAGGCAAAACCGGTGCGGGCCTTTAACGCGGCGGCGACGTGCGTGCCAAAGTCTTTGTGTGCGTTGACACCGGTTCCGACGGCGGTGCCGCCTTGCGGCAGGGCCCGCATGCGTGTCAGTGAGGCCTGTATGCGGTACATGCCGTTTTTGATTTGTGTGGCCCAGGTCTGTAGTTCCTGACCAAAGGTCACCGGCATCGCGTCCATCAAATGAGTGCGGCCGGTTTTCGTCACATCTTTTAATTCATCGGCGCGCTGTTCAATGGTATCGACGAGGTGTTGTAGCGCGGGTAATAACCGATCTTCTATTTCCAGACAGGTGCTGACATGAATCGTGGTCGGAATCACATCGTTCGAGCTTTGGCTCATGTTGACGTGATCGTTGGGGTGCACGTTGTCACCCAGTAAGTTACTGGCGAGATTGGCGATCACCTCATTGGCGTTCATGTTGGTGCTGGTGCCGGAGCCGGTCTGAAATATATCGATCGGGAAGTGCGCGTCGTGTTGGCCTTTGGCTACCTGCTCGGCGCAATCCTGGATCGCCGCGGCGATGGTCTCGTCCAGTAGTTTTAGTTTGTGGTTGGCGGCGGCACAACTGGCCTTGACCAGGCCCAGGGCACGAATAAAGGCGCGGGGCATTTTGATGCCACTGATCGGGAAGTTTTCAACCGCGCGTTGGGTTTGTGCGGCGTAGAGCGCATCGGCCGGAACCTGGAGTTCGCCCATGCTGTCGCGTTCAGTCCTGAACTTTTTATCTGCCATGAAAGGGATTATAGCCTGACAATCGTGTTGATTAGTAACTTTCGAGGTTTAATTTTTTCACTCGCCAGCCATGTATATTTTCTTCAACAACACGCCAAACACCATCATCTTCCCGCTCCAGGATAAAGTTCGCATTGAGGATGACCATCTTGCCATCTTTACCGACCATGGTTTCAGTTGCGGTGAATCTCAGGCGTCTGGCGGAGCTACCAATCAATTTGACGTCCTGGTAGTTTAGCGTTATCAGTGATTCGTTCTTAAATTCAAACTTGCGGCGCGCGCGCCACTCTTTGTAGTCGATGACGCCCTTGCTGGGCAGGCCATAGATATTGATCTTTTTTGAAACTAGCTGCATGTGTCTGTCGAGGTCACGCTGTTTGATGCTTTGTGAGACATCCAGGCACCATGCGTGCACGGTTTGCAGATCGATGACATGTTGGCGGGAGGCGTTCACTCTTTATATATAGTCTCGTTTTCGGTATAGGTATGAATCGACCAAAACGTGGGCGGCTTGAATATCAATTTTTCAGGTTGCGATTATACGGCAAGCTTATGTTTTTTAAGCTCTTTTCGGGGTATCAACTTGAGCAAATTAGGGGCTTTCCTTGATTTTATCCACAAAAAAGCCGATGATACGCGCCTTTCGGGTCTGCGGCTGATGAATAAATAATCAGCAACGGCCTTCAATATAATGAAAGCAATCTTTAAGGATTTTCCATGAACGACAGCGATAAGAAACGTCTGTTACGCGAAATGATTTTTTACCGCCGCTTTGAGGATCGTTGTTTCGAGGCCTATGTCGAGCGCAAGATTGGTGGTTTCCTCCATTTATACTCAGGTCAGGAAGCGGTGGCGACCGGTGTGCTGGAAATGGCCAACGTAGGTGTGGGTGAGAAAGGCGATTATGTGATTACCGGTTACCGGGATCATGTGCATGCCTTAAAAGCAGGGACACCGGCGAAGGAATTGATGGCGGAGTTGTACGGTAAAGAGACGGGATCATCGAAGGGCCGTGGTGGTTCGATGCATATTTTTGACCCAACGGCGAATTTCATGGGGGGTTATGCCCTGGTAGGACAACCTTTCCCACTGGCCGCCGGACTGGCGCTGGGTTGCAAACACAAAAAGACAAATCAGATTGCGATTTGTTTTCTCGGCGATGGTGCCAACAATCAGGGTACTTTCCACGAGACCATGAACATGGCCAGTGTCTGGAACCTGCCGGTATTGTTTGTCTGTGAAAACAACGGTTACGCGATTGGCACGCACATCGATCGTTCGACCGCGCAAACGGATCAATACAAACGTGTCGATGGCGCCTACAACATGAAGTCCAGCCAGCACGATGGCATGGACATTGAGATCGTGATGCAAGAGGCTAAAAAGGCCGTCGATTATGTTCGTAAGCAACAAAAACCGTATTTCATTGAGTTCATGACCTATCGTTATCGTGGTCATTCCATGTCGGATGCCAAAGGTTATCGTACCAAGGAAGAAGAGGCCGAGTGGGAAAAACGTGACCCGATCAAGATTCTTTCGGATCGTTTGATCAAGGCCGGTACGATTAAAAAGGCGGACGTCAAAAAGTGGGAAGACGAAATTCAAAATGAGATCGAAAATGAGATCGTCAAGTTTGCCGAAGAGAGTCCCGAGCCTGATGTAGCAGACCTGCACCGATACGTACTCGACGAAAACCCTGATCCGCGTTGGATTGGTCCCCTAAAATAACGCAGCAATAGCATTCGAAAATAATATCTGAAGAAGAGAAATATTATGGCAGAGACAGCATATTGGGAAGCGATTCAACGCGCCCATGATGAAGAAATGACAAACGACCCTCTGGTGATTGCGATGGGTGAAGACATCGGTGTCGCCGGTGGTACCTATAAAGCAACATCAGGGTTGTTTGATAAATATGGGCCTGAGCGTATCGTTGATTGTCCTATTTCGGAAAACTCGTATACGGGTATTGGTATCGGTGCCTCGATGATTGGATTGCGGCCTATCATTGAAATCATGTCGATCAACTTTGCGTTATTAGCCCTGGATACATTGGTTAATGCCGCGGCAAAGATTCGTTATATGTCGGGTGGTCGTGTCTCGTGTCCGATTGTGATGCGTACCCCGGGGGGTACCGCGCACCAGTTGGCGGCACAACACTCGGCACGTCTGGCGCGTATGTTTATGAGTACCTCAGGTCTGCGTGTGGTGACCCCGCGTGGCCCATTAGATGCCTATGGCATGTTGAAATCGGCCGTGCGTTGTAACGACCCGGTGATCATCATCGAACACGAGCGTATGTATAACCTGAAAGAAGATATTCCTGAAGAAGAATACTTCCGTCCATTAGAAGGTGCTGAGATTGTCCGCCCGGGCGAAGACATTACCCTGATCGGTTACAATTTTTCGGTTCATTTATGTCTAGAGGCCGCGAAGAAACTCGAAGCCGAGGGCGTTAGTGCGGAAGTCGTCGATTTGCGTGCATTAAAACCGATTGACCGCGAGACCATTCGGCGCTCGGTTGAAAAAACCCATCGTGTTCTGGTCGCAGAAGAAGATGAAGCCCCGGTTGGTGTAGGCTCTGAAATTATCACCGGGATTATGGAAGATTGTTTCTTTGCCCTGGATTCACAGCCAGTACGTATTCACGCGGCGGATGTGCCTGTGCCCTATAACCACAAACTGGAAAGTGCCGCCATTCCGGATGTGGATGATGTCTACCAGGGTGCATTGAAGGCATTAGGTAAGATCTAAAAGCCGGTGCGGTAGCCTTGTGCCAGCTATTTGTCATTCCGGGCTTGACCCGGAATCCAGAACTGGATTCTGGCGTACGCCAGAATGACGCGAGATTTAGAAAGTAGCGGTATGTGTATTCAAAGAATAAAAGACAGAGAAGAATTATAATGGCAGAACCCTACAGCATCAAAATGCCCCAGCTTTCTGACACGATGACAGAAGGCACGGTGGTGACCTGGGAAAAAGAAGTCGGTGAATTTATTAAACGTGGCGACATAGTTGCGACCGTTGAAACCGACAAAGCCATCATGGATGTGGAAGTATTTCGTGAAGGTTATCTATCGGGTCCTTTAACCGAAGTGGATTCAGTGATCCCGGTGGGCGCGGCGATGGCTTATCTGGTGGCCAGCGAGGCGGAAGTAAATGATTCTAGCGAAGCGCTAAACGATACGAGTGATGAATCAACGGTAGAAATGGAACAACCTGTTATCGAGGCACCTTCAGATAGTTATATGGTGAAGATGCCTCAGTTGTCGGACACCATGACCGAAGGTGTTGTGGTGAGTTGGGACAAAGATATTGGCGATCAGGTCAGTCGTGGTGATGTCGTTGCGACCGTTGAAACCGATAAAGCCATCATGGATGTTGAGATCTTCCGTGACGGTATCCTGTCGGGTCCTTTGGCGGATGTCGATAGTGTCGTGGCCGTGGGTGATCCGATTGGTTATCTGGTGCAGGATGCGGCGGCTGTGATCGATAGCAAAATGAAGGCAACCGGGGGTGCAAAAACCGAAGTGCATACCTCAACGCCAAAGGCAGAGCCAGCGGGGACGGCAAAAGACAAGACACGTATTCCTGCGCAACCGTCCGGTGCGACACCGTCGCCGCGTCCAAAACAAAGCAAGGCCAGTCCTTATGCCAGGCAGTTGGCGGGTGCGCATGGTATTGATCTGAATGCGATCACGGGTACGGGTTTGGGCGGCGCGATTATCGCCTCTGATGTCTTGAATGCAGAAGTACAGACCTTGGCACGGCGTGTGTTCCAGGTGCCGGGGCAGGGTCGCGCAATGAACGCGATGGAAAAGGCCGTGGCACAAAACATGGAATTCTCCTTATCCATGCCGTTGTTCCGGGTGACCGTGAATGTCGATCCAGGCGTATTAAAAACGGCGTCGAAAGCCAAGGGTGTCTCCTTGACCGTGGCGCTGGCAAAAGCCGCAGCACTGGCGATCAAAGATTTCCCCATTGTGAATGCGGTCTACCAGCATGAAGACCGTATTATTGAACGTGAGCAGATTGACATTGGCCTGGCCGTTGAAACCGAAGGCATGGGTCTGGTGGTTCCTGTGCTGCGTGATGTTGCGAATCGCGATCTCGTCGATCTGGGGGCTAACTGGGTTGACCTGGTCGAGCGGGCACGTATTCGTCGTCTGAAACCGGATGAGTATTCCAACCCGACCTTTACCATTTCAAATATGGGCATGATGGGGGTGGCGATGTTTGATGCGATTCCGTCACCGGGTACCTCGGCTATTTTTGCGATCTCCACTCTGGGCTCCGAAGGGATGCCGGTCACAGTCACAGCCGATCACCGAATCGTCAACGGCGCGGACGCGGCAAAATTCCTGAATGCCTTTAAAGGGTACGTACAAAACCCGACCTGGCTCGATGCCTCGATCACGCCGACTCAAAGCAAACCGGCCGCCTCCGGGTTTAGCCTGGAGAAGGGCAAGTATGACTACGATGTGGTGGTGATCGGTGGTGGGCCGGGGGGTGAAGATTCGGCACGTGATTTGATCGAACACGGCTACAAAGTCGCCATGATCAACGACGCCCCGTTCCCCGGTGGTGAATGTCTCTGGCGTGGCTGCATCCCCTCCAAGGCCTGGCGTGCGGCCGCTGATCGTATTCGCGACCGGGCGCAAGATAGCCATTTGGGTATCGAAGGGACCAACGGCGCCCAGCTTAACTGGAAGAAACTGGATAAAACACGCACGAACGTGCTGGAAACGCGCGGCGATATGGCGCTAAAAACCGATAAAGGGGTCAAAATCGATGTGATGCAGGGTTTTGGTCGTTTTGTTGATGATCATACGGTTTTCGTGGATACCGGTGGTAACAGCAAGGACCCGCACACACGAGCCACGATGGGTGACGGCAAGAAAGGGAAGAAGATTACCTTTGGTGCAGCGGTTGTCGCAACGGGTGCGCCGCCTTTTGTGCCTCCCATTGAGGGTGCCCACGAGGGTTTAGCCTCCGGTGGTGTGCTGACCTCGGATACCGTCTGGGGTCTCAAAGAGGCCCCCAGACGCCTGGGCGTGATTGGTGGCGGTGCAATCGGTGTCGAAATGGCACAAATATTCCAGGACTTTGGGACTAAAGTGACGCTTCTTGAGGGAAATGAACGCATTCTCGCCGAGGTTGAAAAAGAGGTCGCCAGCCAATTAACGGCCGTGCTGAATGACGATCCGCGCCTGAGTATTGAGGCCTCAGTCAAGATTAAGTCGATCAAGGGTGAGCCCGGCAATATGAAGATTAACTTCGAAGACGCCGAAGGCAAAAGCCGTAACTTCGGCTGTGATTACGTGATCATGGCGACCGGCAAACGTCCGGTTCTGGATGGCCTGGATCTGGATAACGCGGGTGTCAAAGCGGAAAAGGGTGTCATTTCAGCGGACAATCGTTGCCGCACGTCGGCCCCGAACATCTTTGCGGTGGGCGATGTGATCGGTGGGTTAATGCTTGCTCACACCGCAGGCCAGCAGGGGCGCGTAGCGGCGATGAACCTCGCGGGTGAAGCCGCACAATATGACGAGACAAAGGACTGCGGCGTGATCTTTACCCGTCCACAGGCGGCCTTTGTCGGTCTCTCCAGTGAGCAGGCCAGGGCGAAGGGGATTGACGTGGTTGAGATCAAAGTGCCCATGAGCATTGATGCTAAGGCTATGATTAATAACGAAACTCATGGGCTTATCAAGCTCGTGGCCGACAAAGCCTCACACCGGGTTATCGGTGTCCACTTCCTGGCCGATCACGCCGATCTGCTGATTGGTGAGGCGGTGATGATGGTGGCCGGCAATATGACCCTGGAACAGGTGGGAGGGGCCATTCACCCACATCCGACCCAAACCGAGCTCTTTGGCGACCTGGCGCGTCGATTAGCATCGCGCTTGCGTCGCAGCGAGCGGCGCAAGAAGAAATAACAATGAGAGTCGCAGCGAGCGGCGCAAAAAGAAATAGGCTTCTCTGCTAACCTGAAGGGGCCCTGCGTCGATGAGGCCCTCAAAGGCCTCTAGTTGGCACAAAACCTGCTATTTACGAGGCATGTTATTACGTTTTGTGCTTATTATTTCCTTGCTCGCTGCGGTGACGACACTGCTTGCCGCGCCCCCGCGCTTTTCTGGTTACAAAACCCCCGTTATTCCAAAAGCCCGGGTGGATAGCCAGAAAGGCAAGACCCGTCAGCCAGCTGTGGTGGCAGGCCAGATAGCCGCCCAATCTGCGCAGGAAGCTGTCAAAGGTAAAGCTGCCACCAGGAAGGCTGATGCACCGCGATCAGACTCAAAAGCAACAAGCCAGGCGATGGCCAATACGCCTGTGCCAGATGAATCAAAAAAGGTGGAATCAAAAAAAGCGAAACAAAAAAAACGTGAGCCGCGGTTCAGTTGGTTTAAACGTAAACCCACCGTGCCGATAGAAAAGACTCACAAGCAAAACGAAGAACTGGTGACGACGCAGGACTATCACGAATCGAAAGTTGATTTGCTGGGGACAGCTGACTTGCACAGTTTTGCCACGGGCTATCAGGAATTCTGGAAGGTGAATTCCTCCAAGATCATGTGTTCTATGCAGCAGAATATTCCTGGTTACGGTCACGTAGAGTTTCGCCAGGGGGTGGGACAACCGCTTGAATTTGCTCTGTATGTCACTTACCCCCCGGCCGGAGTAGGTCGTGCCCATATCCGCATCGAGCCACCTGAATGGCGTCATTTTGCCAGGGCAAAAGATCTGGGTGTCATTGAGATTGAGCCGGGTGCGCTCGCGGTGAGTGCCTCTTCAGAATGGGCACTGCGTCTGTTGCTGGAATTGAGCGAAGGTATGCGGCCTGTTTTGCGTTATTGGGATGCCGCCGATGCCTCAGACCAGATGGAGGTCCTGCTGTCGTCGTTAAACTTTCAGGAGGGCCTGGACTTGTTTAATCGTTGTTTAGGCCAGGTACTGCGTTATGATTTCGATGCCGTAAAACGCACCATCGTTCACTTCCACGCCGACAGCTCGAAATTGCGTGTCAAGGCAGGACGGCAACTGGATGAGATCCTGGAGATGTTAAATACCGATTCAGGTATCAAACAGATTGATCTGGAACTCTATACCCATAGCAAGGGACTGGTGCGCTACAATTTCCGTCTCGCCACCCGTCGTGCCCGTGCGGTACGAGATTACTTCATTAAGCGAGGTATTTCTGAAGACCGGATTATTATCAAGATTCATACCTACAAAAAGAGCAAGCTCGATAAGCTGGGATACAAGCAATCGGATGTGCATATTGCCTTAAAGCGGAAGCCAGCTAAATAATTTGGTGTCATTCCGGGCTTGACCCGGAATCCATATACAAAAAGATTTCGCCCATCAGGACGGTGGGGACGAAACACATTTCTCCGTGTATAATCCTTGCTCCAGAATTCAGGAGTTCGAAATGTCAGATGTAAAAAAGGTCGTACTGGCTTATTCCGGTGGCTTGGATACCTCAATTATTTTGAAGTGGTTGGAGGATACTTACCACTGTGAAGTGGTGACGTTTACTGCGGATATTGGCCAGGGTGAAGAAGTGGAACCTGCACGTGCCAAGGCTGAGGCCATGGGTGTGAAGGAGATCTACATCGAAGATCTGCGTGAAGAGTATGCGCGTGATTACGTTTTTCCGATGTTTCGTGCCAATACTCTTTATGAAGGCGAATACCTGCTGGGTACCTCGATTGCCCGTCCCCTGATTGCCAAACGGTTGGTGGAAATTGCGAAGCAGACGGGTGCGGATGCGATTTCCCACGGTGCAACCGGTAAGGGTAATGATCAGGTGCGCTTCGAATTAGGTGCGTATGCCTTGAGCCCAAACGTTCAGGTGATCGCACCGTGGCGTGAGTGGGATCTAAATTCTCGTGAGAAGCTTATGGATTATGCCCGGCAGCATAAAATTCCGGTGGATTTCAATAAGGGTAAGAAGTCACCTTATTCAATGGATGCTAACTTGTTACATATTTCCTACGAAGGCGGCATCCTGGAAGATCCCTGGGCGACGGCGGAAGACGATATGTGGCGTTGGACAGTCTCACCGGAAAATGCACCGGATGAGGCAACCGTTCTGGAACTTGAATATAAGAAAGGTGACATCGTTGCGATCGATGGTAAGGCGATGTCGGCCGCTGGCGTGATGGAATATTTGAATCGTATTGCCGGTGAACACGGAATCGGACGTGCAGATATTGTTGAGAACCGTTACGTGGGGATGAAGTCACGTGGTTGTTACGAAACACCCGCCGGTACGGTGATGCTCAAAGCGCACCGTGCTATCGAGTCGTTGACGCTTGATCGTGAAGTGGCTCACTTGAAAGATGAGTTGATGCCAAAATATGCCAACCTGATCTATAACGGTTACTGGTGGGCACCTGAGCGGGTGATGATGCAGTCGATGATTGATGCCTCGCAACAAACGGTGAACGGCAGGGTGCGTGTTAAGTTATATAAAGGCAACGTCATTGTTGAAGGCCGCATGTCGGAGACAGATACGTTATTTGATGAAGCGATCGCGACCTTCGAAGATGATGCCGGGGCCTACGATCAATCTGACGCAACCGGTTTTATTAAATTGAATGCCTTACGGTTACGTATCGCGGCACTAAGGAAAAACAAATAGCGGAAACACAAATAGGTGTAAGAAAAAGTAGTATTTTTTTGTTTTTAGTGATTATTTAACCTGAACTTCGTAAAAGAAAACACTTGTCATTCTGGCACGATGTTCCGGGTCTCCACTGCGTTACGCCCGGAATGACGAATTAAGACGAATTAATCAGAGGTTCCTTAGATTAATATTGGGTTTGATTTTGTAGGAGCGGGCTCAGACCGCGATTAAACGGTAACATGGGCGTTTATCGCGGTCTGAGCCCGCTCCTACACAAACTGTCCGGCGATTTACTGCATAAAGTGGATACCTTAAATAATCGGGCTGCAAAATAGTACCAGGGGAAAGACCAAATGAATCGCGAAAAACTTGAAGCCGCCTCTGAGCAGGGCATCATCAACAAAGAACAAGTCGAGGCTTTGCTCAGTTTTTTTGAAGCTAACGTAAACGCCCCTGATGGCAATGATGCTGAAGTACACTTTCGCTTTGTGCGAAGTTTTGGCGACATATTCATTACCCTGGGCATTATTTTCGTCGCGATTGCCGGTGCACAAATAGATATGCCAACTTACTTTAACATGATTCCAGTACTTATATTAATTGCCGCCACTGAATGGTTGGTGCGCGTTCGCCGACTGGCCTTGCCAGGTATTGCATTACTTATTTCAACCTTGTATTTTTTCGATCAACTTATCGGTTTTGAATTCTATGAACCAACACTGCTAAAGACTATTATTCTTACCGTAGTGGCGCTATTATTTTACCTGCGCTACAAAATGCCTTTTACACTCTTGCCCATTGCTGCGGGCTGCGTTGCCATACTCAGTGTGACCCTTGGCGTCGACATTAAATCCGATCATTATATATTTGCCATCTTTGGTCTGTTGATATTTCTTACCGCTATGTGGTTTGATTCACACGACCAAGACAGGCAACACCGTTTTAGTGATGCTGGCTTTTGGTTGCATTTACTGGCAGCACCACTGGTAGTACATGGTGTTATGATTTCCCTGCTGACATCCACCTCGATTCCTTTTATGGAATTTATGATTATTCTTTTCTTTGTTGTCTTCTTCTTGATCGCACTCTACGTCGATCGGCGGGCAATATTAGTCTCCAGTCTGTCATACGCTATTTTTGCCGTTATTAATCTTGCTATCAACCAGAAGATAGATATGGAAAATATGACGCTCGTTATTTTTATTGCGTTTGGAATGTTTATCGTTTTCTTTGGTGTGTACTGGTATAAGATAAGAAATATGATTTTCTCGAAGACCAATGCGATGAAATTATCCAATTATGTCCCTCCGTTCGTATCTAAATAACCTGTCCGCGATACAACAACTTACATATGATTAAAACAAAAGCAATTGACCATGTGTGCTTATGGGTTCGATCTCTTTCTGAGGCAAAAGAGTATTATGAAAAAGTCTTTGGCTTTGTCTGTGCTCCGAAAAAAGAGGATGAAACTGTCTTGGTAATAGAATCTGACAATGTTCATTTTTTTCTTAGTGAATGTAATAACAAAAATGATATTGCTACTAAACTTCTTTCAAAACAGCATATTTCATTTGAAGTCGAATCAATTAACCGGGTTGTTAAAGAACTAAAGGCATTCGATATAACCGGCTACGATGTTGGCGAAGTCCGTTTTTTTGTTCATAATAACTATAATTGGTGCGAATGGCGGGATCCTAGCGGCATCCGCCTTGAGTGTGTTGAAAAAATAAAATAAGAACCAAAATAATGATCTCGATTCCACAAGAAGAATTAAAAAGGCCCGAGCCCATCTCATTATGGGAAGCATTCGCGTATTGGCTCAAACTCGGTTTTATCAGCTTTGGTGGCCCAGCAGGCCAGATAAGCATGATGCATCAAGAATTAGTAGAAAAACGCAGATGGATTTCTGAACATCGCTTTTTACATGCACTCAATTACACGATGGTACTTCCTGGGCCCGAGGCGCAACAATTAGCGACCTATATAGGTTGGTTAATGCACGGTGTATGGGGAGGCATTATCTCCGGTGTATTGTTTGTACTGCCATCCCTCTTTATTTTGATGGCCCTGACCTGGATATATCTGGCCTACGGTGACGTGCCCGCCATCGAAGGTGTTTTGTATGGCATAAAACCGGCGGTCACCGCAATTGTGGTGTTTGCTGCCTACCGTATTGGCTCCAGGGCATTAAAAAATAATGTGTTGCGCGGCATGGCGGTGCTGGCATTTATTGCTATTTTTATCTTTGAAGTCCCTTTCCCTTATATCGTACTCATGGCTGGCATCATTGGGTACATCGGTGCCCGTTTTGCAGCGGATAAATTCAAAGCGGGTGGGCATCATGATGATGGCAAAAATTCTTACGGTCCCGCACTCATTGATGATGATACACCTGTTCCCGCTCACGCTCGCTTCAAGTGGAGCAGAATTATTATCATCACACTCGTTGGACTCTTTATTTGGGCAGCGGTTATGGCTCTGCTTGCCAGTGTTTATCAATGGGAAGGGACCTTTACACAAATGGGCTGGTTCTTTACCAAGGCAGCACTTGTTACCTTTGGTGGTGCCTATGCGGTCTTGCCCTATGTCTATCAAGGTGGTGTCGAACAATATACATGGTTAAGCGGCACACAAATGATTGATGGTCTTGCGCTGGGTGAAACCACCCCCGGCCCTCTGATCATGGTCGTCGCCTATGTTGGTTTTGTGGGCGGTTGGACTAAACAGGTTTTTGGCCCGGACATGCTACCCCTGGCCGGGGCCATGGGTGCAGGTATTGCCACGCTATTTACATTTTTGCCCTCCTTTCTTTTCATCCTTCTGGGTGGGCCTGCCGTTGAAGCGTCGCGGCATGATATTAAATTTACTGCGCCATTAACTGGCATCACAGCTGCGGTGGTGGGAGTCATCCTCAATCTGGCCGTCTTCTTTGCGTATCATGTGCTGTGGCCAGATGGTATTCAGGGTCAGTTTAGCTGGCTTTCGCCAACGACCGCAATAAATGCATTATTCGAAGCAAAGTTCGAATGGATTTCCGCTTTGATAGGTATTGTAGCGCTTATTGCGCTATTCAGATTTAAAACGGGTATTCTTACCATCATTGGTGCATGTGCAGTTACAGGCTTGGGTTATTCGTTGTTGCTACCGACTGGGTTATAAATATGGCTGTAATATTATTCAAACTCCGATTTGTACCCGAGGACGAGGCACAGGATATTCGTGAACTATTGGCGAATAATGAAATTGATTATTATGAAACCTCGGCCGGTGTTATGGGTATTTCCCTGCCCGCGATCTGGCTTAAAAGTGAGAACCAGCTAGAAACAGCAAAACAACTGATCGACGACTACCAGGAACAACGAGCTGAGAAAGCTCGGAGTGAATATAACAACCAGAAACAGGGTGGGACAAATAAATCTATTCTGGATTTGTTTAAAGAAGATCCCACTCGATTTTTCGGATACTCATTGGCAATTATTTTCCTGGTATATTTTTCAGTCATCCTATTTATCAACCTTGGATAATAGCAATTTGATATACCCCATATGAAACAAAGCACACAGAATTGGTTCGCTTCAGTAACCGTTGTCGCATCACTGACAACATTTATATTGCTATCTTATGTTATTCTAGAGTTTGAAAAATTATTTGAAGGTTTTGGTGCGGAATTGCCGGTTTTCACACGTTTTGTGATCATGGTGCATAATTATTATTTTGTGCTAGCCATACCCGGGATTGTTGGTAACATACTTATTCATCAGAAAAAACATACAGCAGGCTGGGTATTGGTTATTTTTTCGGGCGCGATGGGTGCTATCCTGATACCCTTAACGATTATTGCAATGTACCTGCCCATTTTTGAAATGGGCAAAGTTGTTGCGAGTTAAACCTGGTCGGGTTAAATCCCGCCGTGTTACACACCAGCCATGGATAATACCGTCATCACAACCGTGATCAATATTGTTATGAAAAGCCCAACGCCAACTAAACCAACAATAACATATTGCCATGGCTTACCGGCGGTAAAATCCCTTTCATAGTTTTTACGACTTTGCACACCCAAACCCGCCGCCAGGACACTTTTAGCAACGTCCCACAAACCGGGCTCTTTTTTATTTTCTTCTTCGCTCATCGTACTTCTTTCATGTTGGTTACACTCTACTGAACGAGATAGTCTACTACTTTGGAGCCTCTTCTTCCATTTGTTTATATAAACGTATCGCCATAAAGGCGAGTGCGGCCACGCCAAGGATCAACACGACCCAGAGCAAATAACGTTTCCAGTCCACCGGTGGTTTCGGTGGTTGTAAACGTGATTCATCACCAAAATCGACTAGTGAACCCAATTTCGCCGGCTTGATAAGAAGGCCCTGCTGTTTAATTGAACTCGCATTTAATAGTTGTGCTAATGGTGCCGCAACAGGCCCTACTCGCGCACTACCAAATGCCAGGGTAAATGGTGACTCACCAGTGGCAACAAACAATAACTCTTCGGCGATCCAGCCCAATCTTAATACCGGTTCGCCGGAAAATTGTCCTTCTCCATTAAGGATCGTCAAACGCCAGTAACGATGTGAGTCTACTGACTGCTGAATATCCGGGTTTTTTAGCGCACTTTGGCCATGCTGCAAGTCATACAGTAAACCGTGGTAACGTCCATACCATGGCCCCTTTTCAGAAGGGGCTGATTCAATCAATACATTGACCAGCGTATTGCGTGCTGGCAATTTAATATTAATTCGATCAACAGGCAAAACTGTTCTGGTATTGAAATAGTAGCTCTGTTGTTTCTCATCAACCTTAACTGGCAAAAACGTCGACCATTGCCGTTCCTGTGCATGGTAGGTCTCAGGGAAATGAAACTGAATCGAATCTATCATCAGCGGTTCACCACCCAGCCAGCTCAGGCGCAGATACTTTGGTAGTGAACGAGGCAAATCAATCGATTTTTGCAACAAGGTATACTTGCCATGTTGTAAGTGACTCAATGTGCTCTGTGATACCACACTATGCCAATGCGTCAAGTCATCACTTCCCTCAATACGAACCGTCATCACAAAGTCAGCACGTTGCGAGTTCCAGTTTACCGTCATCATGTCTGGTACCTTCTTGAGGCTAGTGGCATCAATAATATATGCGGCTAGTACGCGTTCACTGGCATTTGCCCTGCCATAGTTAAGATCGATAATGGAGCCTTTATCATTAGTTGTAATATGCACGTTGTGCCCAGCATTCGTTAGCGATTCTCCTTGAGCGATTTTATAAAGAGGGAATATGGGTAATTCGATGGATGGAAGGGACTGCTTCGTCATTTTCTCAGCCCGGCGTATATCATGGGGCACAACCTGGCCATGACCGTTAAAAATACGTAAGTCGCCACGATCTTCACGCGTAAGTCCACGATATATTTTTTCATCCAGATAGAGTGAATAAATGGCACCATCACCGTCCACTTCAACGCTATATCCGTAAGCAAAATCATTTTTCGTGACTGCTTGTGCCAGTACTGAGGTAGATGCCCATCCAAACAAGGGAAAACAAAGCGACATTATAAAAAAAGTAATCCTCATGTTCTTTATCATGTCTTGTTCTCCTCATTTTTTGGTGGTAACGGCGATAGATAATAACCGAACACAACGGCAATAATTCCAACTACGGTGATTGATATCGCCATGGTCAACGCGTTTGCATTCCCCATGTCAAACAAGAATAGTTTTGCGGCGACAACGATAAATAATCCTAAACCCACAAACCACAAGTGACGTTTTAGTTTACGACTGGCAACCACCATGGTAATCAGTGCGAGTATGGTCCAGACAATAGAAATAGTGCCCTGGAATTGATCTGCATTCAGCATTCTGTCGAGGTCATGTGGGACATCGAACCAGTGATGGACAGTACGTGCAACCATGCCATTAATCCACATAAAGACCAACCCTGCCATAGCATAATTAAATACACGCCTGTCAATAATTTTAGCAAGATTGCTATCAACATGTTCCAGTTGCACACGCCATAACATCAATAAGTAAAGTAGAAACCCTACAACCAGATCGATCGGGTTGACTATTGGAATATATTCGACAGGCCATGGATTGCCCTCATGAAAGACGCCAAAACCAAAAGCGACTATCGCAAGCATTATCATCACGGGCGTTGCCGCATGACTTGCATACCATCTGTAATGTTCTCTTATCGGCCAACGTATATGTTTCCCAATTGTGAACAACAGCAACATCAAAATTGCAGGGGTTAGTGCAAACATTACATCACGCCAGGAGTGTGATCCGTCGATGGCATTATTGATTAACCATGCAGATTCCCATGAAGCGATCAACAATACTAACCAGAACGTGATGATGTGCTGCCATTGCATAACAGTCTGAGTCACTTCATCACTGTAGCGGTACAGAAACCAATACTGGATTAAAATCGCAGCAGGCCAGATGATCCAGCCATAATCCGCGAAAGGATGATCGGCGCCAAGAATAGCTCCAACCCATACAAAGCACAACATAACGTATAAGTGACCCAGTACCGGGAAGCGCATCATGCGCCACTTAGTCCAGAATTGTACGGCATAACCCAGATACAAACTAATGGTGATAAAGGCAAGGCTCGCATTTAGAAGATAACGTGAACTCACATGTGCTTCCATTTCATTCAGGCCCGAAGCAAACCACCAGATGAGACTCCAAATAAATAGAATGATATGTAATGGCGCTTCAAGGCTTCTGATTTTGTCTTTGTTTTTATATAAATAATAGCTTGAAAACAACCCGGCCAGACTGATGATCAATCCGCCCATGTAGAGACTATTTATAAACATCGTTGAATCTATATTTCTCGATACTTTTAATAAATCAACTAAAAAGAAATAACCCGCACCGAACTGAAGTAAGATCCCAAAAAGTCGCGGCAGTGTACGATGTTGTCGAATTCCGATCCAGACAAGTGCTGCACCTTCCATCGCCCAGGCGGCTGAGGTCCAGCGCCCATCCAGTGCCAGTGGAATTGCCAATGAGCCAAAGACCACACCCATTGCTAAAAATGATTCTGTTAATAAACGCATACCCGCCGAACCACGGCGCCACAACATTGTTGCCATGAAAATATAGAAGGCGCTTATCGCCAGTGCGCTGAACGCGATACCATATTCAATGTGACGCACCATTGCTGCCTGATAGCCAAAGACGATGATGGGCACACCAAATACCAGGGTGCTATCAATATAGCCTTTCAACTTTGGTGGCTGTCTGAATGCAAATAAGGTTGCGATGGCGACATACATTAAGAAGAACAGGATAAGGAAGGGTTCTGTTGAGCCGAAATTTGCGGTTGTGTAACGATCCACTCCCCATGCACCCGCAATGCCAAAAGTAAACAGGAAACCAAGAAGATTGAGTTCACGCCAGCTTCGATAGTAGGCAATCCCAAGGATACCGGCGTTTAGTAATCCATAGTAACTAAATAACACCACATGACTGCCACCGCCCGTTGACAACAATACCGGCGCAAGAAAACCACCGATTGCACCAAAGAAGGCTAATTGTCGAGCATTTTGTAAGATGGCAAGGATAGCCGAGAAAACCACAAGACCGATCATCACGGCGAAAGCCATCGTGACAGGTATCATGCTATAAAACTTTGTGGCGCCAAATACGGTGAGATACATAATACCAATGCCACCACCTTGCAACAACAAAGCATAGACTTGTTTTTTGTCCCGTAACCGCCAACCAAATACAATCAGCACGAGACCAAGAATCCCTGCCCCGATAAAACGCAATTCCATTGGCAGTGTAAATAGCTGTTCATCGTAGGCATATTTAAGCAGGAAGCCAACGCCCATAATTAAGATCAACATCCCGACTTTAACGACAACATTTCCATCTGTAAAAAACTTGTGCACATAGGCAACCAGCTTGTCGACAATATTTTCTTTAAACTGAGTATCCCCCGAAGAAGGTCGTTTTTGTATCGGGCCCTGCTTACCCCCCGCGGCAAGTCGTTCCTGGATTGAGCTCCTTTGTGGAATTGATAATGGTGGCGTTGATGATGGCGGAGTTAGTGATGGTGTCGACACCGGTCTGGGGATGTTGTGTTTTTCTACTGGCTGAGCAGGCTCTTGTTTTGGCGGAGGTGGAGCAACCACAGCTTGTGTCGGTTGTGTCGACAATTGAGCAGGTGACGACACGTCGGGTTTCTTAATTTCCTCTTCACTCTCACCGGAACGCTTCATTGCCACCAGCATATTTTCAAGTTGCGTTAGTTTTCGCTTAAACGCATTCATCTTATCGGTAAGTTGAATGATAGCGCCTAGACAATAACCAACCAATGCGCCAAAAAATAAGCCCTCATCACCATCCATGACGAGCCCTATCACGCCTATAACCACTGCCAAAATTAAGCCTAATACTGACATACATTCCCCTCACTTCATCGTTATAGTTTTATTCTCTTCTGGTTAAAGAAATTTTTTGACTCAAATATATTTGATGAAAAACCTTTCCCCTGCCACCTTAAATGACGTTTCAATACAAAATCATAGAGCATCGGATTGAAACGTCTGATCTCTATTAAAGGCGCGACCACATTCTCTGCAAGATAACCCTCATCGCTTAGTGTTTGAGTGGAAAACAGGGGCATCACACCGGGAAGAGGATAATCCGAACCATTTAATAATCGATGATGCCAATCTTCCTGGCTGAGCACCGTCTTTAATGCTGGCCCTATCCTGTTTAATTGTGTCATGGCCGATATCTCACCAACCAATCGATTTTCATAACGCTTCTCACTCATCAGGCGAGTAAACAGTTTGAAGTTCGATATGGTCTTTTCAGTATGGCCTTTATCAAGGTCGATGCCCGTGCCTTCACTGGCACAGTGCGCAACGATTACCCTGACACCGTGATCCAGTGCGCGTCGTAATAAAAGTGGATTTCCCATTTCCTGAGCCTCCACACCAGCAACGGCATGTTCATCCCCGGCATGGGTCAGTAATGGAATATCGTGCTTGGCCATTGCTGCATAAAAACGGTCACATCGCTTAGCGGAGGGGTCAATCACCATTACTGGCGGTAACCATTTAATAGCTTTCGCCCCGCCACGAACGACTTTTTCTAATTCTTCAACACAGTCTTCTCGGTAAGGATGGATCGACGCTATCCAGTCAAAACGCTCAGGATTATCCTGAACGACTTTCTGCGCATATGAATTGGGTGTATGGAAGGGTGTCTTGTCTTTATTAACGCTACCATCTTCATTATAACGATAGTCAAAGGCCAGCAACATAGCCCTGGCACCCACCGGGAAAGAGGCCAGGTGTTGAGTCAGTTGGTAAACATAGCTACTGTCAATATCCATACCATGGTTATCGTCTGCACATGAGGCATTTAAATAGAATTTAAAACGGAGATACTGTGCTGGAGTGAAGATGTCCTGCATTGATGGATGTACGTAGATCCCACTATCACTATCACCTGTTCCAATCAAATGGGTATGCACGTCCCTAAATAGTTCTGGATCAATACCTTGCCAGGCCGCAAGCACCACGTCATGGTTA
>ENA-ORDP01000635-ORDP01000635.1-marine-sediment-metagenome-genome-assembly--contig:-NODE-635-length-21935-cov-10.894835_pt1 | contig 21935 bp, 21 predicted proteins | sample MGYA00248627_ERZ508539 | MGnify/ENA primary metagenome ERZ508539 (study PRJEB26208, sample SAMN05571518) | marine sediment metagenome | biome: deep sea; feature: Hydrothermal vent; material... | reverse complement strand
CCTTGCCGCCATTGACGACCCCGGTTATGTGCTGATCACCCGCGCACCCTTTAGCATTGAACTGTCGCTCACCTTTTTCGTCGTCCTGTTTACTATTTCATTTGCAGCCGTCTATGCCCTACTGAGACTGGTCATCAATGGTCTACGCCTACCGGCACAGGTGGCGCAATGGAATGTGCACAGACTCAAACACAATGCCCAACGCAATCAGAGTCTCGGTCTGATGCAACTTATCCAGGGTGACTGGCAAAAGGCCGAGCGCAATCTCATTGCCCATGCCAGTGATATCGACATACCGGTGATCAACTACCTGGGCGCCGCCATGGCCGCCCAGGAATTGGGCCACCCAGACAAGCGTGATCGATACCTGACCCTGGCCCATGAACATGCCCCCAAGCAACGCTTGGCCATCGACCTCACCCAAGCCTCGCTGCAACAACGAGGAGAGCAAACAGAACAGGCCCTGGCAACCCTGACACGTCTGCATGAGACCACACCCCAAAATAGCCAAGTGCTTAAATTGCTGATATCCGTGTACCGGCAACTGCGTGACTGGAAGGGCATTGCCTCACTGCTCAAGGCCCTGCACAAGTCCCGGGCCTACACCGCCAAAGAACTACAACAATTGGAGATCGACACCTATCAAGCGTTGCTGACGCACTCCGGCAACAGTGATATTGCGCCTTCGGCCCAAGAGGTGTGGCAAAATGCCATTCCCCGGTCACTGCAGAGCGATCCATCGCTACTGACTCACTACATCAATCGTTTAATCGAACTAGGCGACATGGAAACCGCCGACAGCGTCCTGCGCAAAAATTTGAATAAAAAATGGGACACCCAACTCATCTATCTTTTCGGATTGGTTGAGGCCCCCGATCCGGGAGAACAATTGAAATACGCCGAAAAGTGTTTACACCTGCACCCCTATAGCTCCAATCTACTCTTGACCCTGGGTCGTCTGGCCATGCGCAACCAGATATGGGGCCGCGCCCGCAGTTACCTGGAATCGGCCATCGCCTCAACCAGTCTGCCCGAGGCCTACAACGAACTGGGGCACCTGCTCGATCATCTAGGTGAGAGCGAACAGGCATTGGAGTGCTATCGGAAGGGTTTAGAGATCGTTGTGAAACACCAAACGCACCTCGACCCGAAAGCGGGTGATGTGGCAAGTGCCCCAGTAAAGGTCGTGGCTAACGGGACGAATCGCCAATAACGTGTTCGACTGTTGGTTGACTTTTCGCCGCAAAGACACCAAGGACTAGCAGATCTCGGAACCCTACAACGGGCACTTAAAAGAGCCCCCTTGTAGGGTTGGGCTGAGCCTCTCGAGACCCAACACCTGATTCTTAAGGAAGAATCCCATCCACTCCATATTGACCGTACATTCAATATACTGTACTAATATACAGTATATTGAATGTACGATCCCGAAGTCGACCATGAGGTATTAGCAAGTTCTAATATTGCCATCTCTTTTAAAGTTTATTCAAATACCTAACCCTCGTAATATAGAGGCCCAAGAACGATACCGTCGCACACGTTACACTTACCAAACTGTCAGCGCTTTACTGGTACAAATTAGAGCTAGATATAACAGAGAAACCTCAAGGTTAGAATTTTACATGAAAACAATTAGCCTATTTTCTGGTGCCGGCGGACTTGATATTGGCGCAACTATGGCGGGAGCAGAAATTGTATGTTGTGTTGACACAGACAATGATTCGCTTGAGACATTAAGATCAAATAATGCAACGAAACATTCTACGTTTATTAGTGATGATATAGCCACCCTTACAGGCCACAAGCTTCTATTGAGGTGCGGATATAAAAAAAATGAAATAGAATTCTTAATTGGCGGCCCACCATGCCAATCATTTTCAAAAAATAACTATTGGACTAAATCTGGCGTAGAGTCTCTTAGAAGAAAAATACGCATGAAAGAGACTGCAGACAGTAGAGGACGGGAGTATATCGAAGATGTCGTGTTATCGAAAACGAAGAGACGCATCGAAGTGCATGAGGATAAACGTACAAGCTTAGTAATGGAGTACGCGAGATTGATCGGCGAAATATCTCCTCGTGGATTCTTGTTTGAAAATGTACAAAGCATAACGCACCCAAAAAACATAAAATATATGCACGAGTTCATTAAATATACTGAAAATATAGGATATAAAGTTAAGGAATTACGTCTTAGTAGTGAAGCATATGGAGTACCACAAAAACGAAAACGAGTTTTTTTAATTGGTCATAAGGAAAAATATCTCGGGGAGCCCGAGATAACGCATACAGATGAGAACTCACTATTTCTAGAACCCCTAACTACATCAAAGATGGCTATCCATAAGTTTCGATTTAAGAAATATTTTGAGGAAGGTGAGATAATAGAGGGGCGATGGAGCGAATATTTGCCAGATATTCCACCGGGGATGAATTACAAAGCTTTAACGAGTTGGGCAGGCTATAAAAATCCTATATTTGAAGCTGAAACACGGTTTTGGAATTTTTTATTAAAATTGCATCCAGATAGGCCTTCTTGGACTATCGCCTCTAATCCAGGGCCTTGGATTGGGCCGTTTCACTGGGAAAATAGACGATTACGAACTATTGAAATGGCAGCACTTCAGTCATTCCCAGGTGATTATGTCTTCTTCGGGACCCGGAGAAGTCGCGTAAGGCAAATTGGAAATGCCGTTCCACCCTTAATGGCAAAGGCCGTAATGGAGGTTTTGATAAACGCATGAGTAAAAAATCAATTATAAGTTTATTTTCTGGGTGCGGCGGGTTGGATGTCGGGTTCCATAGAAAAGGCTTTTACAGTGCTGTCTGTATTGAGAGCAATCCCTTAATGTGTGAATCATTGAAATTAAATAAAATTTCTCAAAATATTATTTGCGATGAAATTCAAAATGTAACTAATCAACAGCTAAAAAGAGTATCAAAAATGCGAAAGCATGAGGCTGACCTCGTTTTGGGTGGTCCACCATGCCCAGCTTTCTCTAAGTCTAGGTTTTATAGAAAGGAAATGACTCACGGGACCGACGACCCCTCATTTCAAACTGTTAGGGAATATTTTCGAGTAGTTGAGTGTTACTTGCCTAAAATGTTTATTTTTGAAAATGTTCATACGTTTGCGGCCAAGAGACAAAAAGGGGCGCTCGATTACGTGCTTCAAGTGGGTCGCGATCTCGGTTATGAGGTGGGTTATAAGATTCTAAATTCTGCGGATTATGGTGCCCCCCAAAAACGTCAACGGATATTTATAGTAGGGCATCTCAGTGATTATGAGTTTAAATTTCCTCTACCGATCCATCGTGATCCTGATAAAACCAGTTTAATCAATGAAACTCTTCCTGCTTGGAAGACGGCAGGTGACGCTATATCGGATTTGGATACGGATGAGCACGACGCCAACCTTCCAGGTCATTTTGCGGGAGGGAAAGATCATCATTTGTTATATGAAATTCCTCCTGGTGATAATTATCTATACTACACCGAAAAAAGGGGGCACAAAGATCCTAAATTTAAATGGCGGTCTAGATATTGGTCGTTTCTTTTGAAATTATCACCTGAAATGCCGTCATGGACAATCCAGGCCCGTAGATCAAACAATATGGGACCTCTTCATTGGAGAAATCGAATTCTTACAATTGAAGAGATTAAGCGATTACAAACGTTTCCGGATGATTATCTATTAGCTGGGTCTACTGAAAATCAGTGGCGACAAATTGGTAATGCTGTTCCTCCCTCACTTGCAGAATGTGTCGCGCACGAAGTTATGATTGCTCTAAGAAAAAAAGGTAAGTCGGCGCCTAAATTAGAAGAGGAAAGTAGTCAATGCCTGCAATCAGCCCAAGCTTAATTGTTAATGAGCTTATAAATGCTGTCCATCAATCTGGTGGGGTAGCAGCCTATGTATCCGAATCAACTAGAGCTCACCCCCGTAAGTTTATAGTTAATTGCCTAGGTAACACATATAGCCTCTGGGTATATATCTGGACGCTGACACATGGTGGTCGGGTTTCTCTGCCAAATGAATTACGAATCCAAATGACGTCAGTGTCATCACCATTGGCTTTAAACCCGAATGGCCTAACTGTAATAGTAGGCTACCATCCAGATTTGAAAATTTTTTCTGGTTTTGACCTTCAAAAACATCGAATGTTTACAGCAGGATCACCTTCGGTTCAAATTGACGTTACCGCGTTACACGCTGCATTGCAGAATGGCTTGTCGTTTATCACTAAAGAGAACGATGAAATAGCGATTGGTATCAGACCAGATCAATTCTTAAATTATTGTTTGAATGCTGCTGCACTTCATTTGTATGGAGCAGAGCACGGATTAATAGTAATGCTTACGAAAGCAGTAGAGTTAAAGGAAATATCTGACGAAGAAATATCTAGCCTTGCAGCGAATCGGAGGCAAATAGTGGAACAAGTCAGTAGATACTCGCGCGATGCCAATTTTAGAAAAATAATTATGAGTGCTTATGAAAATCGATGCGCGGTAACGAGAACACAATTACGTCTTGTGGATGCTGCACATATTCTTCCTGTTCTCTCAGGTGATAGCAGTGATCACGTTACAAATGGCATGGCATTGTCTCCAACATTCCACAAGGCTTATGATAACTGTCTAATTTATTTGGATGAAGACTATGTGATGCGTTTGAATAGAAATAAAGCCGAGGAACTAGAGGTGAACAACCTAGATGGAGGTTTAAATCATTTTTGCACATTACTTGACAAGATGATTCACCTACCAGCTGATGTTAATCAACGTCCACACATCAAGTACATTCAATTGGCGAATAAGCACCGCCGAATACCAGGGTATGTTTGAAAGTAATATAGAAATGTTTGGGATGCAATGTGGGTTATCTCATCGCGGCTTCAATCTGCCCGATGGGCAGCAGCATGGCGACCGGTTCAGGCCGGTCGCCGAGGGCGCCGCTGATCAACTCGATAGTATTAAATCCGAGGGTGGAGTAGAAAGAGACTGCATCCGGTTTTGCATCCACCACCACACCGGTACAACCGACCCGATCCCGCATCTCCAGGGCAAGTTCAAGCATGGGCCCGCAACAATAGTCGGCCAATGCCGTGGCCCTGGAATTTCTCGTCCACTGCCAGCCGGACAATACGCAGGACAGGCAGTGGGTAAAAGGGCAGTCGCTTGCGCAGGGCTTTGGGCATTTTCTCTGCTACCAACTCGCCACTGGAGACAGTCACAAAACCAGTGATTCGGTCCCTCTGGACGGCGACATAGGTGGTGCCGATGTGGTGGCGGAACTGATTCTGACCGGCATAGCGCTGAAAAAAACGGTCCAGATCAATATTTCCGCTATGAAACCCGGAGCGGTCATCATGGGGGTCCAAGCAGCGAATACGGATTTCCTGGTCTGGGTTACTCACGGAGCAGCGTTCTCAGGGCCTCCGTAGGCTGATCCTCCCCGGCAATGCCTTCGACAACCTGTTCCATCGCCTCGCTGGTCAACACCAATCGCGAAGGGATAATGAGATCTTCGGGGATCTCACGCAGCGCCTGCAGGTGATGCCGTAATGCCTCTTCGATCAAGTATCCCTTCTTAACGCCGTGTCTTTCTACATAGGCCTCCACCTGGGCCTTGGCTTCTTCGGAGATATAGGCTGAAACCTGTGTGCTCGTGGACATATCAACACCTTCTCTACTAAAATGTATATTAAGGGCCTGAGGTCGGAATCAGACTCTCTCAAATCCAAAATTTTAGCGAGCTCCGCGTTTCTTCCAGAGCTTCAACTCTAGTTAAACCTTTGCGGCAAAAACCAGTACACCCATTGACAAAACCGCCCCAGATTCTTCTAATACCAACCCATCCATGCACAATCTGATAGAAACCCAATGAGCAACAATTTGCTGGTAGAGGTCGACAGCGTATCGCGCTATTTCGGAGATCTGGCGGCGGTGAACGATGTCAGCTTCACGGTCAACAAGGGCACGGTACTCGGTTTTCTCGGCCCCAATGGGGCCGGTAAGACTACCACCATGCAGATGATTACCGGCAATCTGGCGCCTACTAGCGGCCGCATCAAGATCGCGGGGTATGATTTGCTTGATGAACCCAGGGCAGCCAAGGCCTGCATCGGTTACCTGCCGGAACAACCACCGTTGTACCTGGAATACACCGTCGATGAGTACCTGGACTTTTGCGCAGCCTTAAATCGTATCCCCAAAAAGCAGCGTCTTGGCGCACGCCAGCAGGCCAAAGAACGTTGTGGCCTGACAGATGCCGGCAGACGCCTGATCGGCAATCTCTCCAAGGGCTATCGTCAACGGGTGGGCATCGCCCAGGCCATTATCCATCAACCCCAGGTGGTCATCCTTGACGAACCCACTGCCGGACTCGACCCCATACAAATACGCGAGATACGCACCCTGGTGCGGGAACTGAGCCAGGAGCACGCGGTCATCCTGTCAACCCATATCTTGCCCGAAGTGCAGAGCAGTTGTGACCATGTGCAGATCATCGACCGGGGCAAACTGGTACTCAATGACAGTATCGATGGCCTGACCCAACGCATGCAGTCTTCCACGCTTTCGCTACGCTTTAGCAACAGCGTCGATACGTCACGTATTGAGCAGCTCAACGGGGTACGTTCAACCCGTCTACTGGACGATGGCCGCTATCAAGTTTATTACCAAGCCGGTCAGGACCCCACCGATGCGCTGGTCAAATTAGCGGTCGATAACCATTGGGGTTTGCGCGAACTGATACCAGAAAAGGCATCTTTGGAAGACATGTTCCTGGAACTCACCAAACATGACAAAACCCAAGCGGAGGCGACGATATGATATTCACCCTTGCCTGGCGAGAAATACGTAGCATGTTTCTGTCGCCTTTGGCGTGGGTGATCCTGGGCGTGGTGCAGGCCCTGATGGGGTGGCTTTTTCTAAACCATGTAGACAACTACATGAGCATTCAATCGCGACTATTGAGCATGCAGACTCCCATAGGCCTGACCGACATTGTGGTCGCATCGGTATTTGGCAACGCTGCAATCATTTTGCTGCTGGTGGTACCACTCATCACCATGCGCCTGGTCTCCGAGGAGCGTCGTAACCGTACCCTGACATTACTCTATAGTGCGCCCTTGAGCATGACCGAAATCATCTTAGGCAAGTACCTGGGCATCTTATTCTTTCTTTTGGTTGTTTTATTTCTGGTGGCACTCATGCCCTTGTCGTTACTGGCAGGGGGAAGTCTGGACTTCGGCGCCTTCGCCTCCGGTTTTCTAGGCCTCGCCCTGCTATTGGCCTCGTTTGCCGCAGTGGGACTGTTTATGTCCACCCTGACCCAAAACCCCACCATCGCAGCAGTCAGCACCTTTGGTATGCTGCTGCTGTCCTGGGTGCTGGATACCGGCGGCCAGGGCGCCTCCGGCAACGTGCTCGCCTATTTCTCTTTATTAAACCACTACGAACCCTTTCTAAAGGGCGTCTTCGACAGCGCCGATGCAGTGTTTTATATCCTGCTCATTACGACCTTCCTGGTGCTCAGTACACGTCGCCTGGATGCCGACCGCCTGGGGGGCTGAGCATGCGTGTATCGCCCAAACAAAAACTACAACTGCGTATTACGGATGCCAGCTTTGTCGTATTATTTCTCGCCATAGTCGGTTTGCTGCTGTGGCTCAGCAACGATTACCACAGTCAGTTTGACTGGACCAATAATGGTCGCAACACCCTGTCTGAGGCCAGCATCGCCATCCTGGAAAAGATCGAGGGGCCGATAACCGTTACTGCATTTGCCGACGAAAATAAAGAACTCCGTACCGTGATCCGTGACCTCGTAAGCCGCTATCAGAAAAAAAAGAAGGATGTGATATTAGAATTTGTGAGCCCCGATGAAGAACCTGGCCGTACTCGGGAGGCCGGTATCCAACGCAATGGAGAATTGTTGGTCCAGTACGGTAAGAAACAGGAGAACGTACAGCAACTCAGCGAAGAGACCCTGACCAATGCCCTGGCCCGCCTCGGCCGCAGCAAACAACACCTGGTGATGTTTCTCAGCGGTCACGGCGAACGCAGCCCCGATGGCCGCGCCAACCATGACCTGTCCACATGGGCCCAACAACTCGCAAAAAAAGGCACCGCCACCCACAAGCTCAATCTGGGCGAATCCAAGGCCATTCCCGACACCAGTGACCTGTTAGTTGTGGCAAGCCCCCAAGTGGACTTGCTCGACGGAGAAGTGGAGCAGTTAAAACAATACATAGAAAAAGGCGGCAGCCTGCTGTGGTTGGCGGAACCCGGTGATCTGCATGGTCTTGAGCCGATTGCCGAGATGCTGGGAATCGAGTTCGAGCCGGGGGTCATCGTCGACCCCACATCACAGGCCATTACCGGCAGCTCGGCAACCTTTACCGTAGTAACGGAATATACCTCCCATGCTGTGGTCAAAAATTTCACTCTTATGACCGTCTTTCCCGAGGCCACCGGGCTACGCCTGGATACACCCACAGGCTGGCAGGGTGATACGATTCTGGACAGCCTGCCCAGCGCCTGGTCAGAGACCGGCGCCCTGAAAGGTCAGATTACATTCGATAAAAGCAAGGACATTGCCGGGCCACTAAGCCTGGGCGTGGTCTTGAGTCGCGAAATCGACGGCAAGACACAACGAGTTGCCGTTATAGGAGACGGTGATTTTTTGTCTAACAGTTTTATCGGTAACGGCGGCAACCTGGACCTGGGCATGAATATAATTAACTGGGTGTCTCATGATGAAACCTATATCGACGTCCCCACCCGCACTGCGGATGATATTGCGCTCAATCTGTCACCGACGTGGAGTGCAATCATTGCGTCTGGTTTTTTGTTGGTCATCCCCCTATTGCTCATCGGCACCGGCGCCGGGATTTGGCTGCGCCGACGTAAGCTTTAAGCCCCGACGATGAAACAACGCTGGATCATCAACCTGGGCCTCGGCATTATCGTCGCCGTTCTCATCTGGGTCGTGATCTACAGCCCCGGTAAAACCCCACCACCGCCACCGATCACCTTGGGCTCTACGCCCGCCGACAAAATTTCCGAGATCCGTATAATCCGACCCGGCAAAAAAAACATACGCCTTGTCAAAACAGGAATGCTGTGGCGCCTAACGGCGCCTATCAATGCCCGCGCCAACCAGTTTCGCGCCACCAGCGTGGTGGGTCTGGCCACCACCCGTAGCGATGGTCAACTGGAGGTGAATATTGACAAGCTCGCCCAATATGGACTGGCCAATCCATTGGCAACAGTATGGCTTGGGGATCAAAAACTGGATTTTGGAGACAGCCACCCGATCAACCGCAAGCGTTATGTGATGACCGATAATCGGATACATCTCATCAACGACACGGTTTTTCGCCATCTTACCGTGCCCTTTAGCGACTATATCGACTCGCAATTATTGGCCGGCATAGAACCCACCACCCTGGAACTACCCAAGCTTCGCATCAAGCTCGGTGACAAGGGTTGGGCTGCCAAGCCTGAGCCAAAAGACATCAGCGCAGATCGCATCACCGCCCTGGTAGACGAGTGGCGTCACACCCGGGCACTGAGCGTCTCACCCTACCAGGGCAAGACCAGCGGCAGCAGCCTGCGTATCGGTTACAAAGACGATGCCAAGACAGGCGCCACAAAATGGTTAAAAATTTATATCCGCAGCAGGAAACCAGAACTGGTTTTATATCGGCCCGACGAGGGTCTCGAATATCACTTCCCCGCCGACATGGCCAAGCGTTTATTTGAAATTAAGGCGCAGTAATGCCGGAGTTGCCGGAGGTGGAAACCACCCGGCGTGGGATCTCGTCCTACATACTCCATCATAAAGTACACGCGTTTAAGGTAAGAGAGCCACGTCTGCGTTGGCCGGTGCCCACCGCGCTGGCAAAGATTTTACCGGGCCAACGCATTGACTCCATCAAGAGACGCGCCAAATACCTGCTCCTGGGCGCCGAGACGGGCACCCTCATCATCCACCTGGGTATGTCCGGCAGCCTGCATATTGTCGCCGCTAAGTTAGCACCTGAGACCCATGACCATGTGGATATTATTATGGATAACGGCCAATGCCTGCGCCTGCGAGACCCGCGGCGATTCGGTGCGGTGCTGTGGACAACCCAAGACCCGTGCCAACATCCACTGCTCAGACACATCGGCCCCGAACCCCTGACCAAATCTTTCAGCGGCAATTACCTGTACCGGGCCTCCCGCAAACGACGTTGCGCCATCAAGACCTTGCTGATGAATGCCCGTATCGTCGCCGGTGTGGGGAATATCTACGCCAATGAGGCCCTGTACCACGCCGGTATTCGGCCGGGCTGGGCTGCAGGCCGCCTGTCCCACCAGGACTGCGGGGCCCTGGCTACGGCCGTCAAATCCACCCTAAAACAGGCCATTCGGGCGGGCGGTACCACCCTCAAGGATTTCACCAATAGCGTCGGCCAACCGGGCTATTTTGGCCAATCTTTGCAGGTCTATGGCCGCCAGGACCGGCCCTGCATGCGCTGTGCCAGTCCAATTAAGCGCAAGATTATCGCCCAGCGCGCCAGCTATTATTGTCCAAAATGCCAATCCTGATTAACCAGGGTTCCCCCACGTAAACTGCCTCCCTGGGCAAATGTTAATAAATCACTTAAACATATTGCAAAATGTCCTTGATTTTAGTATATTTTTTGTCAAAATAGCCTAACAGGGCAGCACTCGATTCATACCCAATTTGCTGCCTTTTTGAACACAGCAAGGTATAGTCAACCGCGACACCAACGGATCAGGATCATGGAATACAAGACCGGCAGCCGGATTGAAAAAGAATTTGACGCCTACGGCCAGTGGCGCGAGGCCCTCGGCAATGCCATCACCGGGTATCAGGAGTGGCTGCGCAAACAGGATTTGTCCGAGGCCCAATGCGACCTGCAGTTGTCTGAGGTGCTTGGCACCCTCCATGACAACCGTCTTTACGTCGCCTTCGTTGCCGAGTATTCCCGTGGCAAGTCAGAACTCATTAATGGCATCTTCTTCGGCGGCCTGGGCAAACGGGTGCTACCCTCCACTGCCGGTCGCACCACCATGTGCCCCAATGAATTGTTGCATGAACCCAATGCCAAACCCAGCATTCGTTTGCTGCCCATTGAGACCCGTAAATCGGGGACACCCCTGGTTGAATATAAAAACTTTGCCGATGAATGGACATCCGTAGAGTTTGATCCCAGCGATCCCGACGATATCGCCAAGGCACTGCTCCACCTGACCGATATCAAGACCGTGCCTATGGAAGAGGCCCAGGCACTGGGTCTGCATGTGGCCGAAGATGAAGCCCACGAGGACGGCATGCACATCACCGAAGACGGCAAGGTCGAGATCCCGGCCTGGCGCCACGCCATTATCAACTTTCCCCACCCCATGCTCGATCAGGGCCTGGTGATCCTGGATACCCCTGGGCTCAACGCCCTCGGCGCCGAGCCGGAGCTAACCCTCAATCTATTGTCCAGCGCCCATGGGGTGCTATTTGTACTCTCGGCGGACGCCGGTGTGACCAAATCTGACATGGCGGTATGGCGAGACCATATCTGCGGCAGCGAGCGTAGCACCAAAGGGGTGTTGGTGGCCCTCAACAAAATTGATGTGTTGTGGGATGAACTACGCGACCCCGAAGAGGTCGAGCAAGAAATCCAACGTCAAATCGAAACCACAGCAAGAACGCTAGGTGTCGAAAAAGACCGCATTTTCCCCGTCTCTGCCCAGAAGGCCTTGCTGGGCAAGATTCGTGGCGATGCTGAATTGCTGGCGCACAGCCGGATCGAGGAATTGGAAGGCGCCCTGGCCGATGTATTGATTCCCGCCAAACGGGAAATCGTGCGCGACAATGTGCGCCAAAACCTCAACGAAATCTACAAGACCATGCGCCTGATGCTGGCACAGCGCGTACGCGGAGTAAACGATCACCTGCAAGAGTTGGATGGCTTAAACAGCAAAAATACCGTGGTCATCGAAAACATGATGGACAAGGTCAAACAGGACAAGGAACACCTGGAAAAAAGCCTGCAACGCTTTCACGCCACTCGCAGTATTTTTTCCCAGCAGACCAACTTGCTTTATACCCATCTGAACACCAAAAATCTGGAATCCTTGGTTGCCGAGACCAAAAAAGACATGACCATCAGCCTGACTACATCGGGCATCAAGAGGAGCATGGAAAAGTTTTTTGTCCAGGCCGAATTGTCACTCAAAGAAGGCGCGATCCAGGCCAGAGAAATTAAAACTCTCATGGAAGGCGTTTATCGCAAGTTCCAGGAAGAACACGGGCTTGCCAAGATCAAACCCGGCGCCTTCTCGACCACCAAGTACCTGCGCGAATTAAAGGAAGTTAAGGCCCAGTACGAACAGTTCCTGAGCGGCATGTCGCTGGTCATGACAGAGCAAATGACCGTGGTAAGCAAGTTTTATGTCTCGGTGGTGTCTGGGGTAAAACGTATATTTGAGAAGGCCAACAAAGATGCCGACAACTGGCTCAAAACGATCATGTCACCCATGGAAACCCAGGTACGTGAACACCAGATGCAATTGCGCCGGCGCTTAGAGAGCATCAAACGCATACACAAGGCCACCGACAGCCTGGATGACCGGCTTGGCGAACTCAAGGCGGTTGAGGAAGGCTTTCGCATGCAAGAGGCCAAAATGGAAGAACTTATTGCAACGGTGACCCAACACCTTGAGTATGACGATAATCATTCCGAGACCAGGGTAGAAGAAACGGCTTAACATGGTGCTGCGCGTGAGGTGGCTATTTGACTAGCGCCAGTCCTTCTCCGCGTGGATCACTGGCCGCACTCAATTTTTTTGTCTTCTTATTCCACACGACCACGTGCATATTACCATAGACCCGTTTGCGTTCTTTCAACACATGCCCACGATCACGCATTTTTTGTTTGAGTTTTTCACCCCAGGCGCCCGGCTCCAGGGTAATCTCATCGGGTATAAATTGATGGTGAAAACGGGGTAAGGCCACCCACTGCTGTGGTCCGCCACGTCCCTCGGCAAATTCCAGGGCCGCCAACAACACCATAGTAATGATACGACTACCCCCTGGGGTGCCTATCACCAAGACAGCCTCAGGGGTTTCAAAAAAACTAGGGGTCATACTCGACAAAGGGCGCTTGCCCGGTTCAATGGCATTGGCCTTCGAACCTACCAGACCATATACATTAGGCCAACCCGGCTTGACCGAGAAGTCATCCATCTCATTGTTTAGCAGGACCCCGGTACCAGGGGCAACAAACCCGGAACCAAAAGGATAGTTAATACTCAAGGTTGCGGCAACACGATTACCTTCATGGTCAATGATGGAAAAGTGCGTGGTGTCGGTCCCCTTTGGCTTTAACGCCGTTTTACCATCGCCGCCATTCAATCGCTCGCTGGGAGTCGCCTTTGGGTTCAAATCGGCGATAAGTTTCCTGGCATAGGCATCGGCCAGCAAAGCTTGGCTGTCCACCGCGATAAAATCCGCATCGCCCAGGAAACGGGCTCGATCACGATAGGCCCGGCGCATCACCTCCACCAGGGTATGATTGCGCTGGTCTGGCATCATTTCGACCAATTTGAAATTCGACAACATATTGAGCATCTGCATCAAGACGATACCACCGGAAGAAGGCAGGGCCACCGATGTCACCTGCATATCACCATAGTGACCGGTCACGGGTTGGCGTTCGACCACAAAGTAGCCATCCAAATCAGACTGGGTCCAGATTCCACCGTCGGCACGTGCTCCAGCTACCAACAGGCGTCCCACTTCACCGCCATAAAATCCTTCACGTCCGCGCTGGGCAATGGCCTCAAGGGTCTTGGCTAAATCCGGTTGACGAATCATCGTGCCCAAAGCAGGCAGTTCGTTAAAATCCAGAAATATATCCTGAGCTGCGGGTGACAGGCTGAATTGACGAAACGCCAGTAGACGCCGAAATCTGGGGGTAACAGAAAACCCTTTACGGGCATAAGCGATGGCCGGAGCGAGACTCTGAGACAGAGGCAACAGGCCGTAACCCTCGGCGATGTGCACCAGCGCCGCAGGCAAGCCCGGAATTCCAGCGGCCAGGGCGCCATTGAGGCTCGCCCCGGGAATTAACTCGCCACTCTTACCAAGATACATATCGGCAGTAGAGGCCCCCGGCGCCATCTCCCTGCCATCGATCATGACCTGAAAATTATCCGCACTCCGATGCAGCAGCCAAAAACCACCCCCACCCAGTCCTGAGGACATGGGCTCCACCACGGCCAAGACCGCAGACACTGCGACAGCGGCATCAAAGGCATTCCCGCCTTGCCCCAAAATTGCGTGTCCGGCCTTGGTCGCCAGTGGGTGAGCGCTGGCAATAGCCGCAAGTTGGGGGTGGTTTTGCTCGGGGACACAAGCCAACACCCCCCATACAATCAATAACAGCAGGACCCAAAGGCCTCGATAGCTTTTGAAAGTGCGGTAATTTAGGAGGCTCATCTCGCCTTGTCCCCTGATGACACTATGCCGCTACGCAGCACTCACCAATCCTTGATACTTTTCCTGCAATTGCTCACGGGTTTCCGGGTAATCAGGGTCCGTGGGGATACAGTCTACGGGACAGACCTCCACACATTGGGAGGTCTCGAAGTGCCCCACGCACTCGGTACAGCGCTTGGGGTCGATGATATAGATCTCCTCACCCTGGGAGATGGCGTCATTTGGACATTCGGGCTCACATACATCACAGTTGATGCATTCGTCAGTGATCATTAAGGCCATGGTGGTAATCCAGATTAAAGCAGTGACATTTGCTGCGGTTATTGAGTGGACCGGGCGAACCGGTAGCTTTTATAGTTGACCGGAATGCTCAGGTTTGCTTGGCGAATCTTAGCCTATTTTTTCCGCCAGCGCAGCCACCACATGTGGATGCAAGAACTTGGAGACATCGCCCCCCAAACGGGCGATTTCTTTGACTAAAGAGGCCGATATGAAGGTATGATTTTCCAGGGGCGTCATAAACATCGTCTCTATATCGGCGTTCAAATTACGATTCATGGCCGCCATCTGAAACTCATATTCGAAATCAGACACTGCCCGCAAACCACGTAATATCACCTTCGCCCCTTCGCGTTTGGCGCAGTCGACTAACAGGTCGTTAAAACCCACCACCCGTACCCGATCCAAACCAGACGTCACTTGCGTGGCCAGGTCGATGCGTTCATCCAGGCTAAACAGTGGCCGTTTGTCCGCATTCTCGGCAATACCTACTACCACCTCATCAAACAAGCGCACCGCCCGGGTCAAAATATCGGTGTGCCCATGGGTGATGGGATCAAAGGTACCGGGATAGAGTGCGGTAACTGACATGGGTCGACAATAACCTAGCGCCACCCAGGGTGCAAAGCGGGGCCTAAAAGTGGGGTAATACTAGTGGCCATCAATTCTTTGAAGAGCGTAAGAATTCGTGCACTTCGGCGGCACCTGTGCCTTTTGGGGCTTGTTATTGATGGTATTGATGAGATCAGACACCGTAGGACGATCCTAAATTATTTTTTTCTTCGTTCCTTACTTTATGCTTAGAACTGTTCTGTAGTGTCTGGCCCCAGGGTTTCTGATTTTATTATTCCCACGGGTCGTATTTAGTTTTAAGCTGTTTTAGCAGGCTCACTGCCATTTTCTCGGCAACTTTCTCAAAATGTGGGGTCAGTTGTTCGTGATCACTTGAGAGCAAATCATTTAATACCATATTTTCCTTTTCTTTTTTACCGCCACCACGTGATTCATACGACACTGCCTTAGCCAATATTTCGCCTTCCTGAGCATCTACCATTACGACAGTCACGTACGCCGCAACATGGCCTTTTACATTTTTCTTTGCCGGGGGGTCCCTTTGAAAGATCTCTTTCCATGACTGAGAATCCCATTTTTTTATATGAAACCCCCAGTAACCCATATCAACATAAATGACAGCATTCACCCCATACATTTTGGCAAGTTGTTTTTCAAATAATCTGTTTTCTTGCTCTTCTTCATTTTTTGCCCATTCACTTTTATGGCATGACAAAGCATTATTACTTTTGGGACACGTTTCATTGTAAAGTGGCAGCACCTTGTCGGACGTTACAATATCAACTGCCTTATAATTCAACAGCTCTACACTCAACTTGTCGCGTAACAGGTCAGCCATGCTAAACCCCTCTAAGGCCTGCTGAAGACGTTCCGTTGACCCTTTTTCGCGATCTCGTGTTTTCCGTGACACGCCAACGGAAACAGCACCCACGCCAACACCGGTGCCACCTGCGCTCGACTCCGTCCAGGTCATAGGCTGTTGCCACTTACCGTAATATTTGGCACCCGTATAATACCCAACCTGAGAAATGGTAAATTGCCGCGCCACAAAGGCGATCTTGTTGACAGCAGAAAATGCTGTTTCATCAGCCAACGTGTAGGGGCTTAAGAGTGACAATAACAACAACCCAACAATATTAATTGCCTTCACAAGGGCGCACTTTTTAATAAGACTTTTGCAGAAAATCATTTTAATAGCTCCTTTTAGACACTTTCCACTAAGACTTCTCTCGGCATGGTGAGTGCTTGAGGTGCCGTACACCCACACAAGCGGATTATGACCGATTAAATTCAGGATCGTCAGTCGACACCAAGACCGATAGAGTAGAGAGAATGATTGATGGGCCATTCCTGGTCCGTATAGACAATAAACACCTAAGGGCCTCCTTTCGTATAAACAGGTATGAAAAGTATTCTACTCTTTGGGTATGCTGCGTCAAATCCAGACCCGGTTATCTGCATCGAATATTGAAGGAGTCAGACGTCGCAGAACGATTCTAAATTATCTTTTTCTTCGTTCCTTCTTATGCTTATAAGTGGTTCACGGAGTCTGACCTCAGGATCCCCTTGAGCCCGAAGGAAAATATTTTCCTCACTTGGGCACAAATTATAAGCCCTTTATTAAGCGCAATACTCTACTTGGGCAATTTGCGAGATAAATTTCAACGCATTATAGATATGTGGGCACTTCTATTAATCCCCTCTCCCTCCGGGAGTACCCCTAGGGCATAAAAGAGCTAGGGTGAGGGGTGTAAACAAAGCTAAGACACTGATTTTATTATCCCCTCATCCTAACCTTCTCCCGGGGGGGAGAAGGAATTATCAATTAATAGAAGTGCCCATGTGTGAGTAGGACTTTTTGGGTGAAGGAAAATGGGTTTTAGGTACAAACACGGCCTGGAACTGAGACAACATTATTGCCCATCAATTCTCTGAATGAGATGATAGCCTACCTGCCCAGCTTGTTTGCTGCGAAGCGGCGCCCATTGGGGCGATGACAGAGGTATGGACTCGCCTTTGTTGGCCTCTGCATAGACGAATCCGCCGGGTTTGACGATATTATTCTGGATGATGAGTTGGCAGCACTGTCCTAACAGCGCCTGTCCAAAGGGAGGATCTAGGAAAACGATATCGAACGGCCCGTGGGCTTGCCCCAGGTACCGCAAACCATCGTTGCGCACGACATCGACAGACTCGGCATTCAGATGCTCTACAGTATTAATCAGTGACCGGACTACCGAAGCGTCCTGCTCAACCAGGACCATGCTCTGCGCACCCCGCGATAGGGCCTCAAGGCCCAATGCGCCACTACCGGCAAACAGATCCAGGCATCGAGTTCCTGGTAGCCAGGGCTGCAACCAATTAAACAGGGTTTCGCGGACCCGGTCCGGGGTCGGACGCAAACCGTTTGCAGTGGGGAAATCGATTTTCAGACCCCGCCACTTACCGGCGATGATGCGCACCTGGTTGCGACCTTGCTTCATGGGCTCCTACAAACCACTCAAAATTTCAGGTGCGAATAAATTCGCACCTACACTATATTGTAGAGCCGACTAATTCGGCTATTGTGCGTCACATGGAATACCCTATCGTCGGTTAATTTAGCGATGCTTGGGTTTTATTTTCCGCCGACAATAACGGTCAACATCCGTTCCGGGTGCACCCGCCGACGGTAGGCATCACGCACCTGTTCCACGGTGACGGCTTCTACCTTGGCGACAAAATCATCCAGATAACTCAACGGTAGCCCATAGAACCCGATTAAGGCCAGATACTCGGCTATTTTTTGATTACTATCGATTCGTAGTGGAAAACCGCCGCTCAAATTTTTCTTCGCGGCATCCAATTCCTCCGCGCTGGGTCCGGTCTCAACAAATTCCTTGATGACCCGATTGACAATCGCAAGGGCCTTGTCGATTTGCGAATTCTTGGTCTGCAATCCTACAGTAAAGGGGCCCAATGCCCGCATCGGTAAAAAATAACTGTACACACTATAGGCCAAACCCTTCTTTTCTCTCACCTCTTCCGACAATCGTGACACCAGGCCACCGCCGCCGAGAGTATAGTTGCCCACATATAAAGGAAAATAATCAGGGTCTTTGCGTTTGATACCGGGCTGACCCATGAAGATATGGGACTGTTTTGATGGAAACGCGATGTATTCACGGCTGGCACTTTTTCGCATGGGGACAGGAGGGATGGGCGGTGCGGCCTGCCCCTTTGGCAATCCCCCAACGAGACGCTCGGCAATATCCTTGGCCTGACGTTGACTTATGTCGCCGATGATTGCGATCACGGCGTTGGCAGCCACATAATACTGGCGATGATAGTCGACAAGATCTTTACGTCCGATGGCCTTGAGCCCCCTTGCGTCACCCGAAGGGTATTGCTGATAGGGGTGGCCTGCAAAAAGTCGTTCATAGAATCTGCGTTGGGCGATCTCCGAAGGAGATTGGCGTTCCAATTCCAACCTGGTGAGTGCCCTGACCCGTTCACGTTGCAAACTTTTTTCTGAGAACGAGGGTGATGCAAGAATTTTCGCCAGCAAGTCCACGGCAGGGTCTAATGCGCTCGTATCCGAAAGACTGCGCAAACTTAAGGTCGCCATATCACGCTGACTATCTACACTAAACTGCGCACCTACATCTCCAAAACGGGTGGCGATGTCGTCTGCGTCCAGACCACCGGCCCCCTGCTTCAACATCTGGTTAGTGAGTTTGGCAATACCGGCTTGACGACCCACATCCCGGGCGCTGCCGGCATCAAACACCAATTGAAACTGCACCATGGGTAAACCGCGACTTTCTACGAAAAGCACCTGGGCGCCCTTTTTTGTCTCCCATTGCTCTATGGGCAAACCGGCTTGGGCAACACCCGCCGCAGCCAATAAACATAAAACAATAAGCGATTTAATACCTTGTGGCATGGCGACCTCCCAATCGGCGCACAGCGCCCTTTGATTTAATAGGCAAAGGATTCAATCTGGCTACAGTCATTGTTGCAGGCACCAGATATTTTTTTGCAACCTGCCGCACCTGCTCTGCAGTCACCGCCGATATCCGCTTGATATACGCTTCCACCAAGCCTGCATCCAAACCTACTGTCTCCAACTGGCCAATTTTCATGGCCTGATAAAACACCGAATCCCGTTCATAGACATCGCTGGCCACAAGCTGGGTCTTGATACGCGTCAACTCCTGAGGCGAAACCAACTCGGTTTGCAGCAGCCCAATCTCAGCCAACAGGGCCTGCTCTATCTCGTCCAGACTGTGACCTGGGGTTGGGTTGGCGTCCAACATCAATAAAGTCTGCAGCCGGGCGGCCCAGTCGTAACCCACACCCGTCTGCACTGCAACCTGACTCCCCCGCACCAACTTTCGTGACAAACGAGAACTGTCGCCATCGCCGAGCACATTGGCCAACACGTCAAGGGCGTAGGGCTCCCACTCAGGTCCGGTGGACAAGGCCGCCGACGGCACATGAAAACCCATAATGAGGTAGGGCACTTTTGCGGGGACTGAGACACTGACGCGCCGGGTCTGTTGTTGTAGCACAGGCCGTTGAACAAGCTTGGGCAGCATACTGGGTTGATATTTGCCAAAATATTGATCCGCAAGCTCAAAAACCTCAGCGGGTTTCACATCGCCTACTACCACCAATGTGGCGTTGTTAGGCGCATACCACTTTTCGTACCAAGTCTGTAAGTCGCCGACGCTCATGCTCTTAAGATCTTTCATCCAACCAATGACGGGTTGTCCATAAGTATTCTCGCCAAATGCGGTATGCATAAAGCGCTCATACACCAGACTCTCAGGCTTATCTTCGGTACGCAGGCGTCGCTCCTCCATCACCACCTTGATCTCTTTAGCAAACTCTTCACTCGTAAGCTTCAGGTTACGCATACGATCTGCTTCCAACCTAAAGCTGATGGGCAGGCGGGATTTTTCCAGTCGTTGGTAATAGGCCGTGTAGTCCCGACTGGTAAAAGCATTCTCGCGGCCACCCTGGGCGGCGATGATGCGGGAGAACTCTCCCGGCTTGAGCGTATCGGTACCCTTGAACATCATGTGCTCCAGGACGTGGGAGACACCGCTAAGGCCATCGGGCTCATAACTACCCCCCACCTTGTACCATATCTGTGACACCACCACCGGGGCACGATGATCGGGTTGGACAATCACCTTAAGACCGTTGGCCAAGACCTTCTCTACACGCGAGGGTCCCTCGGGCATGGAGGGCGCGCAGGCCACCAACAGGCCAGATACAAACACAAAACCGAACTTGAATAATCTAAACATTAAAGTTTCCTAATGAATAACTGTCAGTGACATTGAACCTTAACAAAGGAGCACGAAAGTTACCCAGTATAATTTCTCCGAGAATCAACAGGGGGCCCCGATAGAACGTACACCTACCAAACTGGGTCTCGGCACGGCCAGCTTGTGCCATTCTTGTGTTAGGATAATTGGCACTCATTATAACTATAACTAGATCGAAATATCCTTGGCCAAAAATTCGCCACAATCCATAGACAATCCAGACCGTATAGCGTTCAACCGCTTGCGGGATAAACTCCATAAGACCCGCTCCCAACTGGTCTTAGGTTTGGGGGGACTATTGGGCGCCCAAGGTGGTATCGATCAACCCCTTCTCGACGAACTCGAAGAACTTCTTATCGTCTCCGATGTGGGGCTTGAGACCAGCCAATACCTTATTGACCGCATCGGCACCGCCACCGGCCGGGATCGGAAAAAGGGTGTCTCTGCACTGCTCAAACAGGGCTTGCTGGACGTTCTTATCCCCTGCGAACAAACCCTTCATCCCCGGCGTCCCGAGGGACCCTTTGTCATCCTGGTGGTAGGTGTCAATGGTGTCGGCAAGACTACCACCCTGGGTAAACTGGCCTGGCAATTCAAACGTGACGGTCTATCGGTCATGCTGGCCGCCGCTGACACCTTTCGCGCCGCCGCCATCGAACAGCTTGGGGTGTGGGGAGAACGTGCAAACTGCCCGGTAATCCAACAGCAGCACGGCGCCGATGCCGCCTCGGTGGCCCATGACGCCGTACAATCCGCGATCGCCCGAAAAATAGATGTGCTGCTAATAGACACTGCCGGACGCCAGGCCACCCACGGTAACCTGATGGAAGAGTTGAAGAAAATCAGGCGGGTGCTTACAAAACTGGATGAAACCGCCCCCCACGAAACCCTGATGGTGTTGGATGCCAGCACCGGGCAAAACGCCTTGTCACAACTCGAACAATTTCACGACGCCATCGGCGTCAGCGGGGTATGCCTGACCAAACTCGACGGCACCGCCAAGGGAGGCATATTGATTGCGATCGCCAAACGGCTTGGCCTGCCCATTCGTTATATCGGCGTAGGCGAAGGGGTGGAAGATTTATACCCCTTTCGCGCCGAAGAATTCGTAGGCGCACTAATGCCAACAACGGAACAAGTAAAGTGATGGATGCTCCCGTGAGCAACTATTCAATCATATGGGTACTTCTTAATACCCTCTCCCTCCGGGCTGACTATTGGACACACTGGACACGGGGATAAGAAGTTGC
>ENA-ORDP01000634-ORDP01000634.1-marine-sediment-metagenome-genome-assembly--contig:-NODE-634-length-21936-cov-3.708423_pt1 | contig 21936 bp, 20 predicted proteins | sample MGYA00248627_ERZ508539 | MGnify/ENA primary metagenome ERZ508539 (study PRJEB26208, sample SAMN05571518) | marine sediment metagenome | biome: deep sea; feature: Hydrothermal vent; material... | reverse complement strand
GCGTTACCATCAAATCAAAAAGCAGGGTCAACAGAAAAAAAATCATGCCCGCACCAAACCCAGTTTGTGCAATGCTATAATAAATCTCACGGCCAATAATGGCGGGAGGATACATCGTCGCAAAAGCGATCATGCCCGTCGCCGCTGAAATAATAATACCCGCAGCCAACACAAAATATTTCAACCGTTTATCAAGCTTGTGTCTGCTGACGGGCAAACCCGCCTTTCGCATCCAAGCCGCCAAACTATCATTAAGCTCATATATAAAAGTTGCAGGGCAGATCCAGCCACAAAAGAATCTACCAAATACGATTGTTAATAAGATTGGAATAAATGCAGTTAACAGGAAAGGCCAATACACCGTTTTGCCCGCAGATATTTGCCCAACGACGGCAAGTGGATCACTCATCTTTAGACCAAACAATGTGCCCGACCAGGTAGTCCCCTTTAATTTATTCAGATCAACCTCTGGATCTTTGACAAACGGCTTCGTTAGCCACTCCATGCTGTCATAAATTAATTTTTCATTCGGCGCTAACAGATCATAGGCATGTGCCGCTTCATAGGTCTGGTACAAGTGCAAAAATGGCAACAGAATTAACATACCAAATATAGTAGTCAATACTATCCAGCGCACTTTATTTAGATGTCGGACAATATTTTTCATTGTCGACCCTATGATTTTAGCTGTTGCCGAGTATGATTTGGGATGATCTTGATCGCTTGTGGGATCTGAATACAGGAACGTTCACACAAACCACAGCCGACACAGTCTTCTAGTACATGAGGTTGCTCCAACATCCCAACTTTGATCGCCACATCCGCTAACGGACATGCACGATAACAGACACCGCAAGTTTTGCCCTGATATGACAAACATAGATTAACATCAACACGTGCCTTACCCATTTTTACGTTGTCGAGAATAGCCTGCATCTCACGCTCAAGCGGTTTAATCGCCCCAGTCGGACAGACATCACCACACTTCATGCATAGAATACAGGCCTGTTCGCGTGGCGTAATAAAAGGTGTGTCCAATGAAGAGATGCCATTTTCAAAGCTGAAATACTTTATGCAGCGATTCGGACAAATTTCGCCACATTTTCCGCAGCGGATACAGCGAGAAAGAAAGTCATCTTCACTCAGTGAACCAGGAGGACGAAGAAAACGTATTGAGGGATTATTTTTTGCAGCAAGTACATTGTCTGCTAACAATGCAGATACACCAGTTGCTGCCAGAGCTTTTACAAAGGTACGTCGTTTCATGAATTAACCATATATCAGGTCCAGCATTTTAAAACCAAAAAGGGTGAGCCCTGTTGATTCGGAACCCACCCTTTCCCGTTCGGTTTATTTTAGTTACGCCTTTTCTGGTTAAGTTTTTTATGGTCAGACTTTTTCTATACGACACGCCAGTTTCTTAAAGTCCACCTGACCGGAAACGATATCCCAAACACGACTAGAAGTGCTATTCACTAACCACTTGTTCTTCTTGGGATCCGCGCTGTCAGCTACGGAAAGATTCCAGGGACTAAACATATAACCACGAGGCACACTGTTACGCGCGGGTTTCACTAAACTGTTTGTCCCTACCTGAGCCTTGGCCTGGAACTTACCACGACGAGTGATTAAATTAACTTTATCACCATCTTTAATTCCCAGATCTTTGGCATCATCGGGATGCATTTCAACATACATCTCCGGCACCAGTCGGCGTGTGGTCGGGCTACGATTAGATTTTGCAGTATGGAAATGTTCGTACACCACACCTAAACCCAGCCAGTAGGGATATTTATCTTTAGCAACCTTCTCCCAGCTTTTACCTCGTTCTTTTTCATCAGGAAGATCCGGCGTTAACCCCATATCACGTGCCTGTTTCAGGAGCGCGATATTATCAATGGTATATAAACCATCCTTAGTGCCAAACTCCATGAGTTTTTTGGTGATCTCTTCACGTCGACTATAGTCTTGTTTACAGAGTTTCATGTGGACCTTGCCATCTTTGGTACGGAAATAGCCATAAGGTTTATTTTTCCAAACCCCTTCCTGTGCCATAAAGCGGCGCTTGGTGCCACCGTTTTTGGCATTCTCATAGGTTGGAGCAGGCCATTGAATACCGCGCAAATCATGCAACTGTTGATACAGGCCTTTGCCATCGACTTTTTCTACTTCCAGCATACCGGTTAAATCGGTATCGGTGCCTTCCGAGGCCTTCACCACATCGCGAAAGATTTCTTCGGCATCGTAGAAACCCATTTTGTCCTTTTTCCACGGGAAGATCTTGTCACCGTCCATCCCCATCAGATTGGCAATCGCTCGCCCCTTATCGATCACCATGTCCATATCAGGTAAACAGCCGGGAGGGGGTTCCGCTGCTTTTTCGACTCGATTAATACGGCGTTCCGAACTAATGTACACGCCGTCCACTTCGCCCCAGGTTGCAGCAGGAAAAATTACGTCCGCAAACAGATTGTTCGGAGCGTGACGATATATTTCCTGAACCACGTTGAAGGTTTTCATTAATGCAGGACGTACCAAATTCTGTTGATCAGGTAAATCGATGTGAGTGGCATACACCAGAAACATGGCCTTCACTTCATCTTTTAAAGCCCGCTCCATCATCCCTATTGCCATACCTGGGTTTTTGGAATTCATGGCATTAACCAGATTCTTCTCCGGCACTCTCCATTGTTTTGCAATCCATTTACGATGCGTGGCATTTTTCAAAGGTTGGTTAAAGGGTAAACGACCGGTTAAACCACCGGTAAAACGTTCACCCATTGCATTGGGCTGGCCAGTCATTGAGAACGGACCACAACCAGGTTTTGCCAGGTTACCAGTCATAGTCAACAGGTTTACAATCGCTATCGTATTGTGCTGACCATGTATGTGCTGGTTATAGCCTATGCCCCACATAATGATTACACCACCGTAACCCTTGCCTTCCTGCTTGCCCTTGGAGCGCGCAAGACGTTTGCGTGTTGCATCGGCAAATAATGCGGCCACTTTACGGATCAGTTCTGGCGGAACGTCGTGATTCTCGCCACCCATACGATCCTGCACCTGCTCCGGGCTGTATTTTGCCAGTACACCTTCGGTATATTCTTTCCAGCCGGTGGAGTGTTCCTTCATGAATTTCCAGTCAATCACATCCGGGTGCTCCTTGAGCAACACATGGGCAATTGAATTCAGGAAGCTGATATCACCATTCAGGATCGGCACATGCACCGAGTTTTCCTTGTTGATATCCTCATAACCCCTGACCGTCCCTGTATAACGCGGGTCAACCACTACGGTCGGGATATCCTTGTTGCGCTTATGATCGGCTGCACGCCAGAAAATTATCGGATGGGATTCACGCGCATTGTGACCAAAATGCATAATCATGTCGCTCAGCTCAATATCTTCATAGGCCAGCGGCGGGGTATCGGAACCCAGTGTTGCAAAGTAGCCGGTTACCGCAGAGGTCATGCACATGCGTGCATTGGCTTCAATGGTGTTGGAACCCAGTACGCCTTTCATGAACAGGTTTTCCAGGTACTGGCCTTCCATCGTAAGCTGGCCGGAACCATACAATGCGATTGAATTGCCGCTGTACTTTTTCGCGAAATGAGCAATCTTGTGGGTTGTCATTTCAGAAGCTTCTTCATACGGAACACGAATAAAGTGCTCTTCGTCGAACGAACCCTTGGTCTTGCTGATATATTCCAGATCACCATGGTTGGGCTTTTGCCATTCTGCCCATACATCCTTGCGCACATACGGGTCGCCTTCCATGCGGTCAACATAAATCGGCTCGGCGGCGGTCAGGCCCTTGATACATTGCAGGCCATAATTGGTTGGATGATCCTTGTCTGGCCGCATTGAAACGATCTTGCCATTTTCAACCTGGATAATGGTGCCGCAGCCAACACCACAATAAGGGCATTGTGCCAGCGCAGTCGTACGTGTCACCTGTCCGGACGATGCCGGTGTGGTAGCGGCCTCCAGTTCCGGATTGTTACCGACAAACAGACTGGTTCCAGCCGCAGCTGTGCCCGTGATGAAGGTGCTGGATTTGAGGAAATCGCGACGATTAATTTTAAAGCGTTTCATTATTTATAATCTCCGTTACTTGCTAGGTACTGTGCGCAGATAGGCAATCACATCTTCAATCTCACTATCCGCCATGTTGGCCATGCCATCCGGGCCGCTAAAGCCCAGCATACGTGTATTGGTTCTGCCCACCTTGATGGTCTCGCGGATAAATCCATCGCTGGCCTTGCCCAGGAAGCCGACCTTACCTATCGCAGTACCCGTGCCCCCACGTGCATAGCCATCACCATTCATGCCGTGACAAGTGCTGCATATCTGATCGAACCAGAGCTTGCCGAGGCGCTCATCGCCATGCACCTGTTTTTCCTTGTCTATTTTTGCAGAAATGTTCGGCCGTTTGGCATGATCACGCAGGAACGCCAGTATCGCTTCTACACCTGACCTGCCCAGATGGGCAAACGGTGGCATACCGGTACCATTGCGCCCGTCGCGTATCGTGCCCATGATGAATTTATCGGAAGCCATCATCAGAAACTCCTGATTGGTCAGCGACGGTGCGATACCCGGCTTGCCGATCGCATCAGGCTGATGACAGAAGATGCAGTTCTGCCCATACAGTTCCTTACCTTTCTGAACCAGCTCCGGGGACTGTTTGGCAGGCGCTGCCTCAGCGGTACTGATTACTCCGCCACTCAGGTTCTTGCTACCGCCCACAGCAGAAGTCTCTGATTTTACTGCCTTTTCAGTGGCTGAGGCTTGGTCATCCTGTGAACAGGATGCCAGGGCTATGCCCAGTAACAGGATCAATACCCTGTAGAGTCGATTCATATGCATTACAACACTCCTCCATGCTGGATGGTCATTATTCTTGAAGAACTTTAGATTAATTCTTAATGAGTAAATTATAATATAGTTGTGTACGGCACATTGACGCAGGTCAAGTACACCCACTCATTTTTACTTTTTATAACTGATTTGTGACTATGGACAGACCCCTCAAGACTAGACCATAAAAAATAGAAAAGCGCGGTGGTTTTATCCAGCCACATTGAAAAAACCTAGCCCGGACGGCCATCAACACGCGGATTGATCAGCATAGGCAAGAAGCGTAGTAAAAATAAGGAAAAGGCCAGTATCCAGAGCCATTGGGATACCGCTACCCAGATAGAGTAACGCGACATATCAATCAGTGGTAACAGCACGCGTACAATCGCAGCAGCCAGCATCAAGGCAAACATGACACCCAGACCAGATGGCGGATCAAAGACATTGCGCCCGGTATGCCCCAGCGTAACCCGTGACATCATGCCCAATGTCAGCAGCCCTATCCCACCTACGGTAAAGGCGTGCACCGCAAGCAAGAAAGATATGCCCATGAAGGCCGTGGCCGCACTCAGCACAAAGCCCGCTACCAGACTGCTATAGGCCAGATATAGCACCCACAACAGCGGTTTCTTCCATATACCCGGCGTATACCAGAAAAACAGTCGTATACCGTGCAACAAGGCGAGCAAGCCAGCCAGCACACCGGTAGCCAGCTCACTGAGATCCAGCACCTCGAAAATGGCAAATAATACAAACAGGATCAGACTGCTGATATCCAGCCATAACGGGTTTTTTAACTTGGCCGGGTAATCAACGCCATTCTGAATAAAGAAAGGGATTACCCTGCGCGCCATCACGAAGATCAATGCCAGCACCAGGTACAGACCAAAATACACCGCCTGCCCCATTAGCACCGGGTCGGATGCCAATACCGCCAGATAGAAGATGCCATTGAATATCAGCATGAGCAGTATTTTGGAAACGATACCAAGCTGCTTCCATTGACGAGCCTTGACCACCGGAATCGCAATGGCTACCAGCACACCCAGTAAAAACAAAATGTCCAGAATTGCCGTCACCTGCATCGGGACAATTGAGGAAGCCAGAAATGCCAGACGCGCAAACATCCATAACATGAACAATACCAGCAAGCTATATCCTTGCACGGTCTGCTCTCCAGTCCAGTTTTTAACCGCCGCCAGTAAAAACCCGGCAATAACCGCCAGCGCATAGCCGAATATTAATTCATGCGCATGCCAGAGTGATGCAGGCATACCAGCCGGCACCAGCGGCCAGTCATGCTGGTACACACCCATCCAGGCGGCAATCGATACAATCGCAAATACCGCTGCCCCGGCAAAAAATGGACGAAAACCCAGTTGGAGAAAGGCTGTGCCCTGTGACGGGCCAGTATTGATTTCCATGCCTGCACCTTGTTGTTTCATCAAATGTTCCTGTGATCCTGATGCCCGTATTTATTCAGAACCCGGCCTGCTCATACTCCAGCACTGCCAGACTGATGTGCCTGCCAAACTCTATTTCAAACCCTGCCCAGTCCCAATAGGCTTTGAGTTTTGCTGCTATTTTCCCTTTCATTTCATAATCGGCCAGGCCATCTTCAGACAACCTGGAGGCCATGTTGTAAACCGTTTCCAGGTAGGTTTTGTATGGCTTGATAACACTGGCATCACCACTGGGACCATGTCCGGGGATATAGACCTTGCTGTTTAATTTGATCGCAAGATCGAGCGCAGCGATGTTACCGCGAAAACTGCCATCATCCATACTGCCGATTCGCGTATACAGTGCGTTATCGCCAGTCACCATTACTGAATCTTCAACCACCTCGATCATTGCATCGGTCATGGTGTGCTGGTGCTTACCCAGGTAGACCCGAAAGCTGATGCCGCCCACCTTGATGAGCTGACCATCCTTTAACGCATGAGTGGGGTAAACGGGACGCGTACCAGCCGTAGCACCCCTGGTCACTCTTTCCATTATCTTGACCCAGGAATCGCCGCCGCCGGCCTTTGCTTCTTCTATCATTCTCGGGTGTGCATAGATTTTTACTTTCGGGTAGGCGTCACGTATAGCCTGATTTCCCAGCCAGTGATCACCATGAATATGGCTGTTAAACACATGTGTCACGGGTTTACTGCTGATACTGCGTAGTTGACGCAACACCATACGCCCACTGTACAAACTGGAACCCGGGTCGATCACGACGACACCGGCAGCCGTTATCACTACCACCGGGTTATTCATAAAGCCCTGATTTTTCGGATTGGGCAAGCCAACAGGCCCGTGTATGACATACACATGCCGGGATAATTTCTGTATCGGGTAATCCGGTAACTCCTGACCGGCTAATACCCCCACGCTAACTAACAACCCGCATAACAACAAAACAAATCGGTACATGTAAGCAGCCCTGTTCACCAAAAACATTAGCATGACAGCAATCCTGTCACTTGCCAACACCCGAACCAGGTGTCACGCAAGGATAAGCACACGTCACAAAGGGATTACCCGTCAACGCAGCTCTACCGCTATTGTTCAGGTAAATGAAAATGGAGATTTTGCCGTGACAAAGAAGAATATGCTTTACTCATCACTATCGCTACTTTTTTCAGGGGCGGTCTTGTTTACCGGCCTGGTCGCCTGGTTTTATATAGCCAGAACCCTGTGGGATATTCTCCGGGCAGCATTCGGATATTGAGATACCCAACGCACGAATAGCCAACAACGGCTCAGCTTGTTCCGGATAATCTGGAAAACCATACACCGACATTTTATGTGATGCCGTCATTAGATAAACCTGCTCGAATAGAATACTATGTAACAATGATGGGCGCAGCAGACAATTATTCTAAACTACCTGCTGTAACTACACTTATGCGAACAAACCCATTCACACTTGAATAATCCAGGCCCTATGATCTTGCGATTCTCAGTATTCCTTCTTGTAATCGTGGCTAGCGGTTGCGCCAGCCCGGTTGCTGTCAAGCCTGTTGAGCAGCAACAGCTACGAGCAGCTACGCATTATGAGCTAACCCTGCCTTACGATAATCGCCTGCGTCAGTACAATCTTTATATCCCGTCGAACTGGAATGAGCAGAAAAAGTTACCTGTAGTGATTATGCTGCACAGCGGCGGCGGCAATGCGGCCATGTTTGAAGAACGCACCGGCATGACAAGAAAAGCAGAGACCGAAGGCTTTATCGTTGTCTATCCACAAGGAACTGGCTACACCCACGACCGATTTTATACCTGGAACAGTGGCCACTGCTGCTTTTATGCACTGGAGAAGCAGGTGGACGATGTAGGTTTTGTACGTGAGCTTATACTCAAACTGGTCGAACGCCTGCATATTGATAAACACCGTATTTATGTGGCAGGTTTTTCAAATGGTGGCATGCTGGCCTATCGTCTGGGCGCTGCAATGCCGGATGTACTTGCCGCAATTGCCCCGCTGTCAGCGACCATCGGAGGCAGAGCCGGGCCAGATGAACCGGAGTTTCGTATTCCCGCGCCAGTCAGAACACTGCCGCTGATTACCATGCATGGCCTGGCCGATCAGCAGATACCCTACGATGGCGGTCAGGGCAGTAAGGCATTTGCCGAACGCACTGACATTTCAGTCGAAATGTCCTTACGATACTGGATGCAGGCAGCATCATGTCATTCCGGGCAGGCCCGATCCAGCAAGATTTCTAAAAGCACCACACGTTACCAGTTTGCCTGTGACAAAACCGCAGTAGAGCTCTATACCCTGGAAGGTATGGGACATGCATGGGCATCAGAGGTCCGCAATGGCTGGCGGGTAGAGTATGCCTTGCTGGACGAACCCGATATGACAGTTTCTGCTACCGATATTGTCTGGGATTTTTTCAAACATCACCCTCGCAGGCACCCGTCTACCCCATAATACTTTCACGCTAACTCCAATTAACCCTCTGGTGTCTCTACTGCAGATATTCTGCTCAGTGCCGATAGGGTGTTAGTGATAACACATTGGCGCGCTGGGAATACAGAGTTGCCTGCCATAAGCCGAATATGGCTATCTGACTATATCCGGAGTCCAGGCCATGCGTTCTTTCACTATTATTACTATAATTGCTTTAACAGGTGTTTTTATTACCCCTATTTTCATAACCAGAACCAAAATCAGGCTAAAATGCAGCAACGTGGGGTATCCCAAATTGACAAGGAACTTCCCTTATATAAGTAGTATAATTTCCATACCCGAGAAATTTGGTGATTTATGTCTGGTAGTGTACAACGAATCCTGATTGCCAACGCCAAGGGCGGCTGTGGTAAAAGCACTGTCGCAACCAACCTGGCCAGCTTCTATGCCGCGCAGGGCATCGGCACTGCTCTGTTTGATTATGACGACCAGCGCTCCAGTACACGCTGGTTAAGCAGACGCCCGTCTGACAAACCGGCTATCCACGGTGTCGACGCATCAGCCACATCCTGCCTGAATGTCACCCGAACCTGGTTATTACGCGTACCGGAGAATGTGGAGCGTATTATCATCGATACCCCTGCAGGGCTGAAAGGTGACGAACTAATACGCCAAACCAAAGACATTAACTGCATCATCGTGCCGGTACTGCCCTCGCCTATTGATATTCAGGCGACTGCCGACTTTATCCGGGACCTTCTCCTGCTGTGTAAGGTGCGCGAAAGACACATAAAACTGGCGATTATCGCCAATCGGACGCGCACCAATACCCTGTCATTCAAAGCGCTGGAAAAATTCCTGGCCACACTTAAAATCCCGGTCATTGCGCGCCTGCGCGATACCCAGCAATACACCCGTGCGGTCGAACAGGGCTGCGGAGTGCATGAGATTAAATCCAGCCACGCCAGCAGAGATGTTGCACACTGGAACCTGTTACTTAACTGGCTGGAGGCTGAAAACAACAACCAGTCTGAACAGACAACACACAACCATGCGCAGGCCTGCATTCATACCTGATCCACCCGATGGCCCTTTTCTCTGGCGCATAGCAGCACTCAAACCAATTCAGGCTTTTGTCGGAATTTTTCGGGTAAACACCCAGTTATTGCCACTGGATAGTTTTTTGTTAAAACGGTAACCCTCCTGATCAAATTCCCTGATCTGCTGCGAATCAGTTATTTTGTTCTTGATGATAAATCGACTCAGCATGCCACGCGCCTTTTTGGCATAAATGCCAATCATCTTGTAGTCACCGTTTTTATATTCCTTGAAAGCCGGTGTAATAATTTCAGCATTAAGTAATTCTGGTTTCACCGATTTAAAGTATTCATTTGATGCCAGATTAATCAATACATCCGACTTTGATTTTTTCAGTTGCTGGTTCAGGCCTGTGGTGATTATCTCACCCCAGAATTCGTACAGATTTTTCCCGCGCAGAGTTTCGAGTCGAGTACCCATTTCCAGCCGATAGGCCTTCATCAGATCCAGTGGTCGCAGCAACCCATATAAGCCAGACAAGATACGCAGATGCTTTTGTGCAAACCTGAAATCTGCTGCACTAAAACTGTCTGCATCCATACCGGTATAAACATCACCCTTGAACGCCAGTAACGCCTGTTTCGCATTTTCCGGGCTAAAATCGGCTGTCCATTGTTCATAACGATCAAAGTTCAGCTCGGCAATCTTGCTGCTCACGCGCATCAGCTCCGAGATATCCAGGCTGGAGAAATCACGCATGCGGTTGATTAACAGCTGCGACTGATCAAGGTAATCCGGCGTGGTGAACTGGCGGGTTTTGGGCTGCGATTCATAGTCGAGCTTTTTGGCGGGTGATATGACGATTAACATAGGGATCATTCAGTTGTCTGTAAAAGCACATGATTATAGCAAAATGACAAAAATAAGCACCGTAGGGCGCAATGCCCTGCGGTTATTGCGCCCTACCAGGCTACCAATTAATCAGAGGCTCACCAGGTTCTTATTTCACAGCGTTCTATTTAGGGAACAGGAACTGCAGCTGGAAGCGTAGCGTCCAGTCCGGTCCGATATTATCCGGACTTTCTACATTATAGAAGGCCTGCACCTGCGCATTGATAGCCTGCTCACCTATCTTGAAGATGCGCCCGAATCCACCACCTAACGGAACCACCCATTTATTGCCGCTATCGGCTTCCCAGTTAGCGGTAATAATAGGTGATGTGGTTGCATACCAGCCGCCGCTGAAGTTGTAGTTAATAAAAGGCTGAAAGGTCATTGAGTTCACCTTTGCACCACTATCATTGGTAGATGACCAGACATTATTGACCAGACCACCGACCACCCAGGGGCCCTGCATGGTCAGCACCACAACACCGACACCACCGCCCCACTCACCCACACCCAGGCGGTCATTACTCGAAGTCGGTATCAAAACCACCGGACCCACACCCCAGATCCATTCCCCCGAATCTTTGGGCGATAAAAATGCAGTGAATACCGTATCACCGACACCATCCGTACGATCCTGACCCGGAACAAATCCTGGCTGCGAGATGACCGGCACGATCGTGCGAGTAATCAGGTTCCAGTCATCATTCAGCTCGAAGGGCAACACCGGCTGGACATTCAGCACATTCTGCGTCTTGCTCTCGGGCCCGAAATTAAAATTGGTATTATTCTGGAACGGCAAACTGATCATGCTTGCTACCGGGTTCTGGGCAGCACGCGCGAGTTTTTCGGTTGAGCTCACTGCGGGTTCGGTATTACCGCCACCAGCCGTTGCAGCGAGCGCATTCCCGGTGACCGATGTTTCCATAATGAACACCAGCATGGTGACCAGGGCCGTGCTTAAATATTTACTACAAGCCATTATTCGCTCCTTAAGAGTTTCTATTTCCAGTCCAGGGGAAAAGCCTCGGCAGCATGTATCGGTCACCTGATACTAATACGTCCACGAGCCATACATGCCAATCATCTGCATGACCGAGTCAAAATTCCCGGCGACACGGCCAGTGAAATTGCTGGCATCAACTTCATTATCACCGAGGTCTGCATAGGTATAGTTAGCACCCCAGCGAAATTTCCCCGACTCTTCATTTTCGAAACCCAGCGAGAAGCGCCACTGCCTGTCCACCGGAATGTCGAGAGTTCGGTCTGTCTCAGACACCGCTGAACTGACATACGAAACGCCGGTCATAAGCAGCCAGTTCTTGCGATACCGGTAGTGCGCACCCAGCCCAAAATTCCAGGTGTCTTTCCAGTTGCGCGGCTGGTCCATTAATATTAATAACAGTGCGATCAAATGCACTCCAGTCAGTCCAGCCCACATCAGCCAGGACCGCCCAGCGCGGATCAAGCTCGTGGTAGGCGCTAAAGGTGAGGCTTTGCGGTATCGTTTGACTGGCCGAGACCTGTCGGTTAACAATCGTTTTGAGATCACCTTCGAGATCATGGCCCATTTCGGTACGGTAGATGAGTCCGTATCGAGTGGTTGCTGAGGGTTCTATCAATATCCCGAGGGAAGCACCAATCTCCCAGCTATCACCATCGATCGCCACATTAAGGTCGACTGGACCGGCCGGAACAATCATTTTCTGCTCGAAATCGGCATACTGGAAATCAATTCCGATACCGATCGATACCCAGTCGTTTACCTTATAGCCCAATGAAGGCTCGATGTTGATCGTAAGCAAGTCCAGCTCTGTCGCATATGATCGCCCAACCCAGTCAGACTTATACTCGAGCGGCAAGCCGTAGGGTGCCGTGAAGCTGAACCCGGCAGTCAGCCGTTGGTTAACCGGCACAGCAAGGTAAAACGACCCTCCCGGGAAGCTGCCACCTGCATTGCCACCGTCCGAACCGGTCGTCGTGGTGCGCGAGTCTGGATTAAACTCCGCACTCAAATCAATAATCTGTGCGCCGACCAGGAGTTGCGTTTTATCGATGCGCGTAAGACCCGCGGGGTTCAACCATGCAGTGGAGGCATCACGAGCCACCGCCGCCTGCCCTGCCTGTGCCGTACCGGAAATCGGGCCGCCCTGCTCCGGAAACGCAAGGCCGCCGGCTGCGGCAAAGAGTCCGGAACTCCACAGTAACAGGGCAGTGCCGGTTGTTACTGTGATACTGGCGACTACAATAAGTCGGGCAATATTTTTGAACTTCATCTTTGCAACTCCTTGCTATATGAGTATTGAGTATTGAGTATTGAGTATTGAGTATTGAGTATTGAGTATTATTCAAGATGCTGGCCCAGCGTGATTTTACCGGGAGACGAAAATAACTATTATTTTTTACTTGCTACCCTGATCGTGATATCTGGATTTAATCTAACATCGGCCACTTTCGAATTCAAGATAACCCTGCAATCAACCGTATTCACGTCTCTGGAATTTTTTCTATATTATTTATGTGGGATTACTGCCAGCTAAATGCCTGGTCGGCATAAAATGACCAGCTCGAAACAATTCTCGTGCTTTCGCTTCAGATCAATAAACCTGGCTGGCCTATAGCATCTTATGAATAGTTCTGAGTTGATTTACACAATAATGAGAGAAAGGGGATAGCCGAAGTGGCTGAACCATAATATGGGAGGCCAGTATAAAAACCGATTGAATAGTTTTTATACTGACCCCCAATAATACACTTGCAACCTGAATTCGCCAGCCTTCTGTTCCGGGCTCAGTACAGATACACCGCACCGGACCCAGATGCCGAGTTGTCGGCCTGATTGCCATTGATACCGGTGGCGTTGCTGGACTCAAAAGCTGCCCCCACCGCCAGGGTATTGCCATCTGCGGTCAGGTTCAGGGTCCAGCCGAACCCGTCAAGCCCTCCAGTATTGCCGGCCTTGACATAGGCCTGCTGGCTCCATGTCGTGCCGCTGCGGCTGAATACGTACACCGCACCGGAGAAAGATACCGAGTCATCAACCTGATTGCCATTAATGCCGGTGGCGCTGCTAGCCTCACTAGAGGCCCCCACCGCGAGGGTATTGCCATCCGCGGCCAGGCTCACGATCCTGCCGAACACATCACCCCCTCCGGTATTGCTGGCCTTAACATAGGCCTGCTGGCTCCACGCTGCGCCGCTGCGGCTGAACACATACACCGCGCCGGAATCGGATGCCGAGTTATCGGCCTGGTCGCCATTGATACCGGTGTCGCTGCTGGCCTCAGAAGCTGCACCCACCGCCAGGGTGCTACCATCCGCGGCCAGGTTCACGGACGCGCCAAACACATCACCCCCTCCGGTATTGCTAGCCTTGACATAGGCCTGCTGGCTCCACGCTGCGCCGCTGCGGCTGAACACGTACACCGCACCGGAGGAAGATGCCGTGTTGTTGGCCTGATCGCCATTAATGCCGGTGGCGTTGCTGGCCTCTCCAGTAGCCCCTACCGCCAGGGTGTTGCCATCCGCGGCCAGGCTCACGGACACGCCGAACTGATCACCTAATCCGGTATTGCTGGCCTTGACATAGGCCTGCTGGCTCCAGGTCGTGCCGCTGCGGCTGAACACATACACCGCACCGGACTCAGATGCCAGGTTGTCGGCCTGATCGCCATTAATACCAGTGGCGCTGCTGGCCTCGCGCAACGCCCCTACTGCCAGGGTGTTGCCATCCGCGGCCAGGCTCACGACACCGCCGAACCTGTCATTTGCTTCAGTATTGCTGGCCTTGAGATAGGCCTGCTGGGTCCATGTCGTGCCACTACGGCTGAATACGTACACCGCACCGGACTTGGTTGCCGTGTTGTCGGCCTGATCGCCATTGATGCCGGTGGCGTTGCTGTCCTCGTTGTTTGCCCCCACCGCCAGGGTATTGCCATCCGCGGCCAGGCTTACGGAGTAGCCGAACTTGTCACCCCCTCCGCTATTACTCGCCTTGACATAACCGATACTGCCCACCAGCGTGCCGCTAACCAGAACAGCAGCCGAATCGATGCAACCCGATGCATTGCAACTTCGCAGAATATAACTGGCATTGACCCGTGCGTATAAAGGCACTACATGGTCAACGCTTTGCACGCCCTGGGTAATATCGCTGCCCACCTGGGTGAAACCGGAAACCCCGTCCGGATTTTCCAGCAACTGATAAAACGTTGCGTCGCTCACATCCGTCCAGGTGAATTGAAAGATTTTGACTGAGGTAAATGCCAACGCTGGCGTTGCCGCTGCCAGTGGAGCGCCGGCCGAGGTTGATGCGGTAACCGTTACACTGTCCGCCGCACTGTCCACTGTACCGTCGTTAACAACCAGGCTTATCACATAGGCGCCGTCAACATCGGCCGTGAACGTTGGGTTGACGGCCGTTGTAGAAGACAGGGCTGCTGTGCTGCCTGCCGGTCTGGATGTAAACGACCAGCTGTAGGTTAATGGATTGCCGTCTGCATCAGTACTACCGCCACCTGCCAGGGTGACCGACGAGCCGGTGGCAACATTCTGGTCTGGCCCGGCATTGGCAACAGGTGGGGAGCCTGGAGCGGGTGCCCCCACACTGGAGTCACTATTGCAGCCCACCACAAGGGTTGCAAGAAAAACCAGAAGAGTAACTGTTCTGTATCTTTTTATTTTTAACATGGCTAACCCCTTGTTCTTGTTGTTAAACCCAACTTGATTCATGAGGGAAGGTGAACGTTACCCTTTATGCTTTAACTCCACCCCATGCCGAGTGCTGAATTACCTTTACTTGTCATGAGCTGCGTAATAATTCATTACTATATGTATACATATACTTTATATAGGTGAAATTGCATTGACCTTAATCAAGACAAGCAAATAACGTCGCCATAACCATGGGATTACATCAAAAACAGAGGGAGCTCCTCTTAGGGTATAACAGAAAAGATGGTGGCTATGGGTGGACTTGAACCACCGACCTCAGCATTATGAATGCCGCGCTCTAACCAGCTGAGCTACATAGCCATATTCGGGTCTTGCCCGGTCAGACTGCTTGCCTGATCGAGCGGGGCATTTTGCGTTTTTACGGTCAAAAAGTCAATATAAAACCGGTTTTAGAACGGTTTTTACGCAATCCTAAACGTTAAAACGGAAATGCATCACGTCGCCATCCTGGACAATGTACTCCTTGCCTTCCAGTCGCCATTTTCCGGCATCCTTGGCGCCTGCCTCACCGTTAAATTCGACAAAATGCTCATACGCGATCACTTCGGCGCGGATAAAGCCTTTTTCAAAATCGGTATGGATCACGCCAGCTGCCTGCGGTGCGGTGGCGCCGATTTTGACTGCCCAGGCACGCACTTCCTGTACCCCGGCGGTAAAGTAGGTCTGCAGGCCAAGTAGTTTGTAGGCGGCATGGATTACCCTGTCCAGACCCGCTTCCTCTTGCCCTAGTTCAGCCAGGAAGTCAGCCTTGTCTTCATTATCCAGTTCGGCAATTTCGGACTCTATCGAGGCGCATATCGCGACCACCTCCGCACCCTCTGCCTCGGCTATCTGGCTGACTACATCCAGATGGGGATTGTTTTCAAAGCCATCTTCAGCAACATTGGCGATATACATGGTGGGCTTGATGGTGAGCAGGTGCAGGTCGTACAGCATTAACTGCTGATCTTCATCCAGATCTAATGTACGCACTGGTTTCACCTGATCGAGCTGCTCTTTGACCACCAGCAACAGATCACGTCTTTTGATCATGTCCTTGTCACCGGTGCGGGCCACTTTTTCGGCCTTGTGCAGATTTTTATCAACCGTCTCGAGATCAGCCAGGCACAGCTCTGTGGCAATCACTTCGATGTCAGCCGCCGGGTCGATCTTGTTGGCTACATGGATCACGTCGTCGTTTTCAAAACAACGCACCACCTGGGCCACTGCATCGGTTTCACGAATATTGCTCAGAAACTTGTTGCCCAGACCTTCGCCTTTCGATGCACCGGCTACCAGCCCGGCGATATCAACAAACTCCATCGCTGAGGGTAATACCCGTTCCGGTTTGACGATCTCGGCCAGCTTGTCCTGTCGCCTGTCGGGCACCGGCACCACACCGATGTTCGGATCAATGGTACAGAAGGGGTAATTCTCGGCCTGAATACCAGCCTCGGTCAGGGCATTAAACAGGGTGGATTTACCCACGTTGGGTAAGCCGACGATGCCGCATTTTATGGCCATGGTTCAGGTCCTGTTTAGCGTAGTGTCATCGACACTTTTTATATATGTAATAAAGCACTGTAGGTCGGGTTACGCTACGCTAACCCGACCTACGTTCTCGCAATGACGGCCTTCACTTTGTATGTAAGTCGTTCATGGCTTTTTCGAGGCCATGTTCCAGTAATTTAGGTAGTATTTTCGTTGCCTGCCAGATCGCATCTTCGATCTGCTGGTGATCGACACGAGACGGTCGCCCGAGTACATAATCATGCACCTGGTCTTTATGGCCAGGATGCCCGATACCTAGTCGCATGCGTGCAAAGTCTTTACCCAGATGCTGAATCATGTCGCGCAGGCCATTGTGTCCACCATGCCCGCCACCGCGTTTCAGTCGGGCTGTACCGGGCGGCAAATCCAGTTCGTCGTGAACCACCAGTACGGCTTCAGATGGGATTTTGTAATATCGGGCAAGAGCGGCCACGGCCTGACCGCTACGATTCATCCAGGTCATCGGTTTTATCAACCAGACATCCTGCCCGTTGATCACCAGCTTGCACACATCGCCCTGGAATTTCTGCTCGCTACGAAACTGGCCCTGCCAGGCAGAGGCCAGTTCGTCAGCATACCAGAAGCCGGCGTTATGCCGTGTTTCAGCATACTCGGCCCCGGGGTTACCGAGGCCGGCGATCAGCTGGACGGGTATATCCTTGTCTTCCAAGACACGACTACCAATCAACAGTCAGCAGACTCAGGATTCTGAGCCTTCGCCCTCACTGGCGGCTTCTTCACCACCTTCTTCAGGAGCAGCATCATCCTCAGCTTCCTCAGATATACCACGTGGCATATGGATATTAACCACGGCCTGGTCACCATGTGCCAGCCCTGCCAGTGTGATACCTGATGGCATCTTGATTTCAGACATATGGATCGCACTACCGGCTTCCAGATCAGTCAGATCAACTTCAATATATTCTGGCAGATTACTGGCTTTACAGGAAACCTCTACATCGCTCATCAAGTGAGAGACAACGCCGCCCTGCTGTTTGACACCTATGGCTATGTCTTCATTGAGGAAATGCAGTGGTATATGCATGCTGATGGTCTCTGATGCACTGACGCGCAGGAAATCGATATGCATGATCTGGTCTTTGGCCGGATGACGCTGAATATCACGCATAATCGCCTTTTGTTTTTTGCTACCAATCTTCAGGGTCAGCAGGTGCGAATAAAAGGCTTCGTGCTGCAGATGCAGGCCCATTTCGTTCTGATCCAGTGTCAGTGATACCGGATCTCCTCCTCCACCGTATACGATGGCAGGAAATCTGCCTTCATGACGCAGGCGGCGGCTCGCACCTTTTCCTGAATCTGAACGCAGTTCAGCGTTAATTTCAAAATTTTCACTCATTTCTATTCTCCAGTTGTATTGGCGGTCCCCGCGACCAGAAGACCACCACAAATCGACGGGCGATTATATCAGAAAGTACAAGGGGGTAGAAGGCGGATATGCAGGATTTGGCCCCGCCAGCAGGGTAAATCAGGCCTCGAAGGCCATATCAGTCCATATAAAGCTCACTGACAGACTCTTCATTATGAATACGGCGCATGGTTTCGGCCAGCATTTCGGCCACACTCAACTGGCGTATCTTCGCGCAGTCGCGTGCTGGCTGCTTGAGAGGGATAGTGTCGGTCACTACCAGTTCATCCAGTTCAGAGTTGTTGATATTGTCAATCGCTACACCGGATAACACCGGGTGGGTAATATAGGCCGCCACTTTCAGGGCTCCCCTTTCCTTCAGTGCTTTAGCTGCCTGACACAGGGTGCCAGCGGTATCGACCAGGTCATCAATCAGTACACAGCTGCGGCCCTGCACATCACCGATGATGTTCATCACCTTGGCTTCGTTGGGCCTTGGACGACGTTTGTCGATAATCGCCAGATCGGCATCATCGAGGCGCTTGGCCAATGCCCGCGCTCTGACCACACCACCCACATCGGGTGAGACCACCATCAGGTTTTCATATTTCTGGCGCCAGATATCGCCCAGCAGAATCGGTGAGGCGTACACGTTATCAACCGGGATACCAAAATAACCCTGTATCTGGTCGGCATGCAAATCGACCGTCAGTACAGCATCGGCGCCAACGGTACCAATCATAGTAGCAACCACCTTGGCTGTAATCGGTACGCGCGCAGAACGCGGCCGACGATCCTGGCGGGCATAACCAAAATAAGGTATTACGGTGGTAATACGCTTGGCAGAAGCGCGGCGTAGCGCATCAACCATGACCAGCAACTCAATCAGGTTGTCGTTGGTTGGCTGGCAAGTGGGCTGGACGATAAAGACGTCTTTACCGCGCACATTTTCCATGATTTCGACCATGGTCTCACCATCGCTGAACTTCTCAACCACGGCACGACCCAGATGCATATGCAGATGATTTGCTATATCACGGGCCAGTTGCGGATTGGCGTTACCGGTAAAAACCACCATCTGGCTGTTGTCACCGTCATCTCTGCTTGTTACCACGCGGCTGTCCTCAGTTTTTATGACTTTCGAGACTGCTTTTTATAATATGGTTGGGATGCCAGGATTCGAACCTGGGAATGCGGAGATCAAAACCCCGTGCCTTACCACTTGGCGACATCCCAATAATTTTTTTCCTGAATCCATGGATTCAGGTACTGCTAACTTTCCCGTTGCAAACGCTCCAGCAAAGGTGATCGATTGAGCGTTTTGATCACACGCGAGCGCCAGCCTTCTGGCAAGCTGTCCTGTATTGTACAGGCGCTTGCACGATCATTAAACAGTGCAAACACACTGGAGCCGGTTCCAGACATTTTCACGGACTGTGCGGCATCGGTGTTTTGCGTCAATTCACGCAAAACATTCAATACGCGAGCAATCTCGGGGCTGCGCTGGATGACAACAGATTCGCAATCATTGTGTCCGAATTCGTAACAACCACCCTGCTCGAAGTCGGCTATTTTGATCGGCGCCGTGTTACGTGTCAATTCTACTGCTGAAAAAATTTCGGCTGTGGACATATGAACATCCGGCATGACCAGTAAACACCAGGGGCAATCCAGCTCCAGTGGCGTCAGCTTCTCACCTGCGCCCTCTGCCCAGGCGGCCTGCCCTTGCACAAAAACAGGCACATCAGCACCCAGGTTGCGTCCGATCCCGGACAAGGCTTGCGCAGACAGACCCAGGCCCCATAACCGATTCAGTGCCACCAGCGTAGTAGCCGCATCAGAACTGCCGCCACCCAGGCCGCCGCCCGCCGGTATCTGTTTGTGAATATGTATATCGGCTCCACCGGGGTAGTGGCACTGCTGCTGTAACAACCTGGCCGCCCTGAACACCAGATCCTGTTCAACTGGCCATGAGCCGGTATGACCATGCAGGTCAATACGATCGTCCTGGCGCAAGCGAATATTTAATTCATCAGCCAGATCAATAAACTGGAAAACGGTCTGTAATTCATGATAACCATCCTCACGCCGTCCCACTATATGCAGAAAGCGATTGATCTTGGCCACTGCCGGCCAACGATGATTCTCTAGATCTGCCATTCACTGATGACCAGGCGCAAGCGGTAACCGGGGCGCTTTATGGTCAGTTTTTCCGGTAACTCATAGCCGCTATAATGACCATAGCGCTGGTAGCTAACCTGCCATGGGCCCACCTTCATCTCCAGCAAGCGGTTGGCCATGTCTAACTGTACGCTGGCCTGCGTTCCCGGGGCAGGCACACCCACCAGCCAGTAACGTAGTTGATCAACCGGGATACTCCAGCCATACATGGCCTGAAGCAGGTTTTCAGCCCGTTCAGCGTGCAACGGTGGCTGATCACCATCGAAGGTTAAGATTACCCCATTGACGTCACCTCTGAGCTCTACTCCACCCATGCCCAGCGGTGCCAGAATACGTAATAAATAATGCCGGTGATCCTGCCGCCAGTCGAGAGAGGCCTGCCAGCCTTCGTCCTTAACACTGACGGCCAGCCGGCCTGAAAAAGTCCACTTGTTGAGTAACTGCAGACGCGCCTGCCGCTGTTGCCAGCTTAATGCAGGCACAGTCTGTGGTTTGGGTGGAGGGGTACAGGCACCAAGCAGCAGTGATAAGGTCAATCCACCACATGCCAGCCAGACTCTGGGGCGTCGCATCACTGCTTCAATCGATCATGCATCTCTTTCAGGTAGGGGCTATCCGGATCGCGTTTGGCAGCCTCTTTCAGCAACGCCCGCGCTTCTTCCTTTTTACCCTGAGCCCACAGTATCTCTGCCAGATGTGACGCTATTTCTGCATCCTTGTTAAGCACATAGGCGCGGCGTAGATATTGCTCGGCCTGCGGCAAGTTACCCATACGGTAGTTGATCCAGCCTATGCTGTCGATCACTGCCGGCTCATCGGGAAGAAGCTTCAACGCCCGTTCAATATAATCCAGCGCTTCCTGATAGCGCTGGGTGTGGTTTGACAACATATAACCCAATGCATTCAGTGCGTGGGCATTTTCCGGTTCGATATTGAGTATACTACGCAGATCGGCCTCGGCTGTTTTCATGTCACCCGTTTTTTCTGCTACCAGGGAACGGGCGTACAACAAATCCACCTGTTTCGGTTTCTTCTCTAGAGCCGCTGTGGCCACGGTCATCGCATCAGCATAACGCCCAGCCGTATTCAGGATTTCGATTTCGGCCAGGTAAGTCTGTAAGCTCAGTTCCGGATTCTGCTTCTGTAGTTCGTACAAAAAACGACGTGCGGCCTCAACATCACCCTTGCGGCCCAGCAAGCTGGCTACACGAAACTGTGCGTCCAGACCACGCTCACCGGTCTGCACCTGTGTGTACCACTGGATAGCCTGATCAAAGTGACTACGTTTTTCTGCAATCCGACCCAGGTAATAGTGCGCATCATTTATGCGTGTCTTCAATACCAGCACACGGTGCAGGTAGGCCTCGGCTTTTTTAAGCTTACCTACTTCGACCGCCAGCAGTGCCGCTGCATACAGTAAGTCGGCATCATT
>ENA-ORDP01000633-ORDP01000633.1-marine-sediment-metagenome-genome-assembly--contig:-NODE-633-length-21936-cov-8.678123_pt1 | contig 21936 bp, 22 predicted proteins | sample MGYA00248627_ERZ508539 | MGnify/ENA primary metagenome ERZ508539 (study PRJEB26208, sample SAMN05571518) | marine sediment metagenome | biome: deep sea; feature: Hydrothermal vent; material... | reverse complement strand
CCGCTAACGATCACATGCTATTAGAAAGTGCCATGGAAAAGTTTCAGCTATCCGCAAGAGCCTATCATAGAATTCTAAAAGTCGCCCGCACCATCGCTGACCTAGCCGAAAGCGAGGACATTACCACAATGCATTTGAGTGAGGCATTAGGTTATCGAAATTTTGATCGTAAACTCGTCAATTAATCGTCTTGGAATAGAGAGTGCAATATACCCAAAACGTTTGAGATTTAGGCACCCGCCCGCTGTGACTGAACAACCTCTATCGTTTTGTTAGTTGAACGCGAGCTCGCCGCTAAATTACGTATTCGTATCAATAAATCATCTTCTTGATAAGGTTTGCCCATGTACTCATTGACACCAAGCTCGATCGCTTTGTTACGATGCTTATCACCAATCCGCGAAGTAATCATAATAATGGGTAAATGTTTCAGATGCTCAGTATTACGAATTACCGAGGCAAGTTCATAACCATCCATACGCGGCATTTCAATATCCAATAACATAACATCAGGCAATTGCTCATGGAGTTTCTGTAATGCATCCACACCATCCGTTGCGGTCATCACATCCACCTGGTGCCGTTTAAGCAGCTTACTGGTCACTTTACGCACAGTAATCGAATCATCAACCACCATAATTACGGGCAAACCAAAATGCTCACACAAATCCGCAGTAGAAGGCCTGCCATCAAACAGCCCCATCACACCTTCCACGATAATAAGATCCGCTTGTGCGGCAGCATGCTGTAACAGCCTCGCACAATCATCCACCCCATTCATCCATAAATCGAGTTGATAAACCGGCTGACCGCAAGCCTGTTGCAAAATCATAGGATCAAGAAAATCCGGCCCCACCTTAAAGACCCGAACGTCCCGCCCTTGATTACGATGATAGCGAGCCAGCGCAGCGGAAATAAGCGTTTTACCATGATGAGACCCAGGCGCAGTAATAGCCAAAGCCGGGCAAGTAAGCTGTTTATTTTCTATTTGCTTTTCTGGCTCTATACGGATTTTATTTTTAGCAAGCACCACTTTAACCGGCTGCTTTTCAGCCTTTTTTACAGTCTTCTTTGCCGGCTTGCTGACCTTCTTTTTAGCCACTTTTGTCGGTATACCGGGAATAATAATGATCTGTCCCGCACGTATAAAGGCGCGACGACCCAGGTTATTCAACAGAATAAGTTCACGACAGGAAACTGACTCCTTTCTCGCAATACCGCAGGCCGTATCTCCCCGCCGTACGCGGTAGGAGTACTCTGCATATTTTGGTTCTTCCGCCCTCATACTGTTCAACTTTGCCACCTGTTCACTGCGTCCATCGGTAGATTTTGGCAACTTGAGTTTGTAACCCCTGGGTACAAACCGCCGGCCCGACCACACCAGACGCATCAATGAGGTATTATATTTTTTCAGTGTACTCTCTGAAACTGAAAAAACAGTCATCAGCCGATCTGTTGAAACCGCTGTTTTGATCGTTACGACATCCATTGCTAATGGCTGCCCCATCTTGTGATCGGGATAATATTTGTCCACATTCTGAGCGACATGCCGTGCAGCAAGAAAGCTGGCATAAAAATTCTTCACCGCTGTCTGAAACCCACGGGCTTTATATTTGTTCAGCACGTCCATGTAATCCGCGCCAACCTTATCCATGGCCCGCAGCATACCTGCAGCGCCATAATTGTAGGAGGTGATGACATAGGGATACAGGCTGTGTTTTTTCGAAGACTTAATAGTGCGCGCCTTGTCCCCCAACTTCTTCCGGCTGTCGAGAAAATAACGTGTTGCAGCACCAGAGGCGAGTACTGGATCGAGTCGCTCATCAACGGTAGAAGAAATCTTCAAACCCAATATGCGTGCCGTACGCGGCATAATCTGCCACATACCAGCCGCCCCAACCCGGGAGTAGGCTGTCGGTCGGTAAGAGGACTCAACAAAAGGCAGGTACTGGATATCTGTTGGCAGGCCCGCCTGCTTCAGGGTTTTAACAACCATCGGCCCGTATTCATCGTGCCGCTCGAGCGCCTCATGAAACTGGTCAGCCACCCCTCCCTGGCATCTTATTCGCTTTGCAGCCTTACGAATTTCTGACAGTTTGTCATTCTTGAGCAACTCAGCCAGGTGTTTTTCCTCGCCGCTGAATGTCGTTATGCCTTTGGCACGTTTATCCGCAATCTGTAGAATCTGCTTTCGTAACTTGCTTTTTGCATTCTTGATTGAGCGTGCTTCGCGTCGGCGCGAACATTGAGCACTGGTCTTGATTACCTTGTAAACACGATCCGGATGACGCGAATCATGCAGCACGATGGTGTCATCACCGTATTGTGTAAACACATCAATCCAGAAAGAGACCCGTTGTTTGAGTTCGTCAGGACAGGGAAATATTTTATCGCATTGTAAATCATGCTGACCCAACAGGTGATCAGCACTCGCTGCCTGGGGAAAAACCCACAGCACGAATAAAGCAGGTACTAAAAACCTGCCGTATTTACTTAGAAGAATAAAGAAACGGCGTGAAAGACAACGAAGTCTGGTGCAAAATAGGCTATGTGACTGGAGCATTTTCCGATTATTATTATGATTGCTACATGGGCGAGATAGAGTCCGTACTATACTCGACAACCCCAGTATTGGAAAGATAAAGATCCTCTAAAACGCCTACATTTCGTGAAGAAGATCACCTTGATAAATGCTATGATTACATGCACTTATAACATAACCGTTAATGGAGGAGAGATGCCAACTTTCGATATTGTTTCCGAATATGACTCACACGAAGCGTCAAATGCCGTCGATCAGGCCAACCGTGAAATTGGCACCCGCTTCGATTTTCGTGGCAGCAATGCAAGTTTTACGCTGGAGGATCAAACCATCACGCTGGAATCTGATAATGATTTCCAGTTGCAGCAGATGATTGATATTCTTAACAATAAACTAGTTAAACGCGGTATTGATATCGCCTGTCTTGAAATTGGTGAGGCCGAATTGCGGGGGCAACGGGCAAAACAGAGCATTATCCTGAAGGAGGGAATCGACCAGCCGACAGCAAAAAAGATCGTAAAGATGGTGAAAGATAAAAAGATGAAAGTACAGGCAGCCATACAGGGTGAGAAAGTTCGTATTACTGGCAAAAAACGCGATGATCTGCAAACAGTTATGGCCATGCTAAGAGAAGAAAAGCTAAACGTGCCGCTGCAGTTCAACAATTTTCGGGACTAGGCATATCAACCCTCTGTCAAAAGTCAGGTTGATGGCGATAAAGGCTGATAGCAACGCCCGTTTTCTAGCCACATTACTGACAGTAACGCTGATCGTTTTACTTTGGTCAAACATCGCCCCGAAAGACCGTACGACCTGGTTTATGGAAATCTTGCCAGTACTGATCGCGCTACCCATACTGACATATACCTGGCAAAGTTTCCCTCTAACTCGTCTATTATATTTTTTGATATTTATTCACGGACTAATCCTGATGGTTGGGGGCCACTATACCTACGCCGAAGTCCCTGTCGGCTCCTGGTTTCAGGAAGTCTTCGACTTACAACGCAATAATTATGACCGCCTCGGACATTTTGCTCAGGGCTTTGTACCAGCCATCCTCGCACGAGAAATATTGCTCAGAAAAACAACCCTGTTACCAGGTAAAATGCTCTTTTTCATTGTTGCCTCAATCGGCCTGGCCATCAGCGCTTTCTACGAACTGATCGAATGGTGGGCCGCTCTACTATACGGTGGCAAAGCCGATGCCTTTCTTTCCACACAGGGTGATATCTGGGATACACAGTGGGATATGTTTTTAGCATTGATCGGTGCCATCACTGCACAACTGTCTCTTGCCAGGCTTCATGACAGGCAGTTAGAAAATCTCGACAGCAAGCAATAGAAATACGTGTTACGGAAAACCGTAAATCGTAAAAGGTTAAAAGTAAAAGGGGAAAGGATCTTAACCAACAAAAAAATATAATGTTTTTTTATCTTTTGTCCTTTATCTTTAACCTTTAACCTAATCTTCTCTTCAGGAAAATACATGAACGTCCTAATAACAGGTGCCGGCCGTGGTATCGGACTTGGCTTCGTCGAATACTATCTTATGCACGATCATACCGTGTATGCCTGTTACCGTACTGAATCGCTGAAGCTGGCCACTCTGGCCGGCCGATATAATGACCTGAATCTCCTGCAATGGGATGTTACCCGCCCGTTATCGGATTCATTGCTGCAGTCACTACCCAACCACATTGATTTGATTATCAATAATGCCGCCATCTACGGCCCGAAAAAAGATAGTCAGTCGCTGCAGAAAATAACGCCTGAAGCAATGCATGAGGTCTACGATGTAGATTGTGTCGCCCCTCTCGGTGTGGTTCAGACCTTGCAGGAAAAGCTCAGCAGGCCGGGCGGAATCATTGCCAATATCAGCTCAAAAATGGGCTCATCGGGGGACAATACAAGTGGCGGTACCTATGCCTATCGGGCGGCCAAGGCAGCACTGGTCATTATCTCAAAATCAATGGCGGTGGACCTGCAGCCGGAGGGGATCAGTGTCATAACTTTACACCCCGGCTGGGTACGCACCGAGATGACGGGTTTTACCGGCCTGATCGATGTTTCCGAATCCGTTGCTGGCATGGCAAGCATTATTGAAAACATTGACAATTATGAACCAGGAGCGTTTGTGGCCTTTGATGGTCAAATAGTGCCTTATTGAAACATGAAAAAACTAAAAGACATCCTGGCGAAAAAAAGTCTGTTCGAATACTCAACCGAGATTAGTATCATACTGGCATCGCTAGGACTGCTAGCTTTTTTTAAACTGACCGAGAAAGTTATTGAAGGTGATACCTCGGGATTCGATCAACGCGTACTGCTCTGGTTTTATAACTCAGCCGGTTTATCGGAGCCGATTGGGCCTGCATGGCTTGAAGTGGTGATGCGAGACATAACAGCACTTGGTGGACTGCTGGTTCTGGGCTTGCTGACAGTCGCAGCCGTCGGTTATTTATGGTTAAGCCAGCGACATAAGCTGGCTCTATTTGTGGCCCTGTCAATTCCTGCAGGCTCATTGCTAAATAGTCTTTTAAAAGGTTTCATCGAACGCCCTCGCCCTGACATAGTGCCCCATGCAACAGGGGCTGCATTGAGTAGTTTCCCGAGCGGTCATGCGATGATGTCAGCCGTAGTTTTTCTAATCCTTGGCGCCTTGCTGTCCCTTTCCACCGATGACAAGCGGATAAAAATCTACATTCTGTGCTGGTCAGTGTTACTAACAATACTGGTAGGTATCAGCAGGTTGTATCTTGGTGTCCACTGGCCAACTGACGTCATCGCGGGCTGGATTATCGGGGCTACCTGGGCGGTGATATCCCTGATTGTTTATCACCGCTTCATCAGAATTGTATAATAATGTTTTACGATTTACGATTTACGTAAAACCATTACTGTCCCGAATGGCACTAAGTTAAGCAGCTTTAGCATAATATCCGATTTTTAAGTAGGTCTGGTTAGCGATAGCGTAACCTGACATTTTCTTCCTTTGTCGGCTTACGCTTAGCTAAGCCGACCTACCTGGAGGTCGTTTGCGTCGAGAAGAAAACCCAGTTGCATTGTTACATGCAAAACACCCTTAACTTAGTGCCATACCATTAGCAATGACGTAAAACCCCTAAACACATAAACCGTAAAATATTCTTTAAAACTATCCCCCAAACAAAGCCGCCACTTCACCACCATTACCGCGGCGGCCAGCAGGGTTTCCACCACGACGAGTATTACCATTTACCTGTTTTTTCCGACCTGATCCCTGTCCATAAAGTGATCGACCGTGATTGTTGCTATGTTGCTCACTGCTTTCCGCACGATTTTCTGAAATGCTTCCATTTTTACTTTTTGCACTGGTTTTGCGACGTGATCTTTGCTGGCTATTTCTTTGCTGTTTATTGCGCTGTTGGCCACCTCGCCCAGCGGGACGGCTCTGGCGACGTGGTTCACTGGGTCGCTCATCAGAGACAGAGCCCGGATCAAAGCCTTCGATCTCCTTACGTGGAATTTTCTTGCCGAGTAATTTCTCAATACCCCGCAGAAAGCTGTTTTCATCTGGCGATACCAGCGATATTGCTTCACCATCACTGCCTGCGCGACCGGTACGACCAATGCGGTGCACATAATCCTCCGGGATATTGGGCAGTTCAAAATTTACCACGTGCGGAAGTAGTTCAATATCCAGACCACGCGCAGCAATATCGGTCGCAACCAGCACTCGTACCTTGCCGGATTTAAACTCGGCCAGCGCACGGGTGCGTGCACCCTGACTCTTGTTACCATGGATTGCCGCACTGTTCAGTCCATCACGCTCCAGCTGTTGTGCCAGTCGATTGGCACCATGCTTGGTGCGGGTAAACACCAGTACCTGACGCCAGTCATTCGAACCAATCAGGAATGACAACAATGCGCGCTTGCTGCTTTTTGCGATGGGATGAACTAATTGGGAAATTCTCTCGGCTGTGGAATTGCGCGGTGCAACATCGATGTTTTCAGGACTATGCAGCAGACCTTCCGAAAGACGCCGGATCTCGCTGGAAAAGGTCGCCGAGAACAGCAGTGTCTGGCGTTTCTTTGGCACCAGCTTGATGATACGGCGGATATCGTGAATGAACCCCATGTCGAGCATGCGGTCAGCTTCGTCTAGCACCAGTATCTCGATTTTTGACAGATCAATATTGCCCTGCTGCACATGATCCAGCAAGCGACCCGGTGTCGCGACGATGATGTCGACACCCTGTCGCAGTCGCTGAACCTGTGGACCGATTTTAACACCGCCAAAGATGACAGTGCTGCGCAATGGCAGGTGCAGGCCATAGGCCTTCACGCTTTCCTCGACCTGCGCCGCGAGTTCGCGGGTCGGGGTAACAATTAGCGCCCGCACATGATGTTGATTGCACTCGTGCGGGTGGCGATTTAGCTGCTGCAATAGAGGCAGCGTAAAGCCAGCTGTCTTGCCAGTACCCGTCTGCGCGCCAGCGAGTATATCGCGGCCAGCCAGGATTGCGGGTATTGCCTGCTGCTGGATAGGTGTAGGTTCTGTATAACCCTGTTCAGTGATCGCACGCAAAAGTGCGGCGTTCAAGCCGAGTGATTCAAAATTCATTTGTTCGGGTACTCCGTGTTTGTGGCTGGTAACAACCGGCAGTATCACGCAAGGCGGCTGACACATCGATGTGCCTGTCCGTACCTGGGTGGTGCGGGAAAAAAATAGATGTTTTTGTGCAGGTATTCTCTACGGGTATGCAGATGCAAATTTAGCGTCGACGTCCGCGTCCCTTGCCTTTGCTACGTGTAGTGTCTTCAAAACGGACTTTAAGCGGAGCGTTATTGTGCATCCGTCCATCAAGAGCCTCAATAGCGGCACGTGCTTCATGACCTTCCATTTCAATAAAACCAAAACCACGACAACGGCCAGAAAATACGTCTGTCACCAACTTGATGGAACGGACCTTGCCGTATTCCGAGAAAAGCTTGGTAACACTTGCTTCATTAGCATCCTGTGGTAAACCGCCGACAAAGATTTTTTTCAAGATTGTATCCTGCTGAAAAATTAAAAAAAGAGAAATGAGAGTCAGACAGGGCGAAACAGAGAAGATAAAGCAAAACTACTTCAGGAATCTAACTACCAATGAAGCACTGTGCGGAAATCGCATTCTTGTGTGCATCTTACACGAATACACAATGTCGCGCTATCTATTCCCCATTACCACATCAGATCATCCGGCACCTGATAATCGGCATATGGATCGTCCACATCGCTTTCCATAGGCTCGGTAGCGGCACAATGCATCACACATGATGGGTCACGCAATATAATTTTTTCTGCAATGACCGCAGGCACCAGATTGTAGCTACTTTCCAGCTTAACGATTGCCAGGTGCCCCCGTATCAGTTGCTCCTGTAATTTCTCTGTCACATAAAACCGCTGCACATTTTTGCCATCAACAAAATTGAAGGCAATCTCTGCATTACCCTCTGTCTCATCTGCTTCTATGCGGTTCATCTCGATCAGTTGCTTTATCTGTGCAGCAATTGCTTTTTTCTCTGCTGCCTGTTTTCGCTGCTGATTAAGCTCACGATCCCGCTGCGCTTTCTCAGTCTGCACCTGCTGCGCCCGCAGCTTACTTTCATCTAATGGCTTCGCCTGTCTGCCTTTATGTTTTTTGGCCTGCCGGTGCTTTTCCTTTTTGGCCTGCTTCGCCTTATTTTTATCCACCAGCCCGGATTTATTCAGCTGGTCGAACAGGGAATTACCCATATGTTGTTCCTCAAATATAATTATTCACTATAGGGCAATTGTGGCATAAGTGTATATTCTAGTCTGTTCCCTATTCCCCACCCGGTCGGATCAGTTGAAAGCAGATCCAAATCTCCCACACCAGGAAAACCAGAAGGGCTGTGCGCTCAGCCAGGCCTGGCGCCACGTCCACCTGAATAGCGAGAAAAAATGTCGCCAGGGCTATGGCCGCAGTCACCGACAATGCCATAGAGACCGCTTGATGTCGTTGCCAACGACGCTGGCGGCCAAATACAAACGAAAACATGAACAGTGCGGCAAGTTCTAACATAAAGGTGGCACTGGCGGCCGCGAGGTGTACACGCCCCGTTATGCTACGTACCTGCCCGGGGGGATCGATAGGAAACAGTGTCGCCACTATAATACCCACAGCGGCCAGGCCGAGCAGAACAACGGCCCATACACACAGCCGTTCTGGCTGGAGCGCACGACGCAGACCCAAACTAACGGCCAGATTACCAAGGCCATGCACAAAGCCACCACCGGCAAAGAGCCAACCGTACGGCTCATTGGCCAGATTGCTGACAAAATCGCGCAGCCAGTCGATGTCGCTGTTCACTCGGTGCAGAACAATGAGCGATGTCATAAACACCACGATACCGAGCAGGCCCAACAGTCCATAAAGCCTGACCGGCCACGGGAAAGCGTCCACTCTCGTCACGTTCGAAGCAACCTCAATGTATAAGACTCTGACCTGACCACAGGGCGTGGTCTGGCAATATGTCGCGTCATCCGTTCATCGTCCCCTTTTACTCAATCATGCTGGGAGCTGCCTGCCCGTCTCACTGATAATTGCCTCTTTATACACGGTGTGTAATGAGGCCTATTATGAGTTTTGTGGCGATGATCAGCATCATGATGGTAGCTACACCCACAATGAGATAAGCAGCAATAGTAGACAGTAGTGGTATATCACGCCAGACACTTAGCTGTTTTAATGCAACACTGACTCCGGCAAAAAAGAGGGTTATCGCAAAATATAAACGCACCCGCATACCCCGTACATGCTGAGTGGCATAACTGCCGACTTGTACACCAATAGAGGCACCGATAAATAAAACCATTGCCGCCACCAGGTATACTTTGCCCTCAATGGCATATAAAAAGGTACCAATTGCTGATGAGAATATAATTTCAAACAGGTCCGTACCCACAGCAATCGTTGTTGGTATCCCCATGGCGTAGATCAATGCAGGCATGCGAATAAATCCACCGCCAACACCAAGAAATGCGGCGAGAAATCCGGTTAAGACACCAACACCTATTGGGATCCATACTGATATTTGCTTAATGCCCGATGCTGGTAGTTCAACCATTGGCTTTATCTTTAACTGACGTAATCGACGAGACAGGGGCGTGCTGTGTGTTTCGGTCTCAGGTTTATGTTTTTTAAAATAGGGGCGACTGATAAATAAAATATAGTCGTAAACCATAAAACTGGATACCGTGAATAACAATAAAATATAAATTAAGCGGATAACTGTTTCCGCTTCGCCACTGGCAAGCAGGATAAACACCAAAGACTTGCCAAGCCATACCCCGACCGTGGTCCCAAGTAACATATATATTCCCAGTCGGATATCGACATTGCCAAACTTGAAATGTCTGACTGTTGCCAATATCGAAGTACCCAACATCAGCGCCAGATCGGTGCCAATGGCGTAGACTATTGGAAAGCCCAGGATATTAAGTGCCGGTGTCATGATAAATGCACCTCCAACACCAAAAAATCCACTCAGGGTGCCAACAATAAAACCCAGTAATATCAGGAGCCAGCCTATTGACGTGATGTCTTCAAATAGCAAGAGATACCTCGAGCAAGAGTTTTTGAAGGGTCTATTGAACACTCATCATAAAATTGACGGCATCATGAATCAAGCAAAAGTCGCAGGATCAGGCAGACTGCAGGTTTTACCCTTCCTGTTTTTGCTTATACATCAACGATGTCTGCTTCAGCCAGAAATTCGTCAACAGTTTGATTCATCTCAACCTGAAACGTCAGCACACCTGTGCTACTGGAACATTAATCAGGCGCATTGCCAAACGAGTCAGGCGGTCAAACCGTTCCTCTGGTGGTGTATCCAGAATGTCGAGTGGCTTATCCTCGATTGATCTGGAAGTGCTATGTCGTCCGGAAAAGTCAGGCCATATTCAACCAGTCTGTGGTGATGCGGCTCATCTGCGGGTGTATCAAATATCCCGTGCCATGATGTGGGTTCGAGTTATCCCAACGAATTGCCATGTTGTAAATATGTTTGTCTGTGATACTGGACGTTAGTCCAAATTGCACCATTCTCTTAAAATCATTCGCCAGAGTAGGGTCATGCGCAATGTAGTCATCTTCGGCAGCAAAATTTATCCAGCATCCAATATTTTGTGGGTATCGCCGACGAAATTTTGCATTCGCCCCTTTTAGTTCATCCTTGACGATTTCATCACCAAGGGGACTACCGATAGTAACCAGGGTATTTATCCCTTTGTTTCTTATATGCTGGTATTCACCATAATGGGAAAATTTCCAAAGAACATCATAGCTGACGATTGAACCTAGACTATGGGCAATTAACAAAATATCATCGCCAGCCTTTATCGCTCTTTCCAGAGGCTGGGTAAGACGCCAGCGCACATCACTGCCAAATTTATCATCGGGATTCCAGTAATGCTCCATGTCCGGCGCAACCATACCAACAATTTCATCGCCAATGCTGAACAGGGATAACGGTCCACTGAAAACACTCGCGGCAGCTTCCTTGAATACATCAGCAAGGTCGCGAATTTTATTGTAATTGGATCTGGTGAACTCACGGGTACCGTATAATTTGAGTGCTTCCAGTGCTTCCTTACGATCAGTAATATCATCGGCTTCGCGTTTTTTGGTCCAGCGTTTGCCGGTGTGCTTTCCGAGAAAGGTATTAGTGAGATCACCATAATAGGCCATAGTCTTACGGGCTTTCTTAAACTTGTTTAGCGCACGCTTTCCATGGTCTCGTTCGATTCCATATGCCAGAGCACCTACCCAGTTTCTCTTTAGGCTTACAGCATTCGGCTTATAACTGCGACCGTGGATCAGAATTATGTGTTTTGCCATGCGCTATCTCCTTTACTTATTATTCTTAAGTGTAGCGTAGCAAGGTCAAGGTGGCTTTAAGTCCACCTTCCTTGCGATTGACAAGTTGTAAATCGCCGCCATGTGACAGGGCAATATTGCGCGCAATACTCAAGCCTAATCCGGTACCACCGGTTTTGCGACTACGTGATGTTTCCAGACGAAAGAATGGTTCAAAGACGGTATCGAGTTGTTGCTCGGGGATACCCGGCCCGGAATCGCAAATGTTAATCAATACTGCGGTGTCACTTTCACTGGCGGTTATAACAGCATTACCGGCATATTTGATGGCATTCTCAACCAGATTTACGATACAGCGTTTTAATGCCAGCGGTCGTCCCGGGTAGGGACTTAACTGGCAGCATTCAATTTCAACTTGTTGGCCAAGTTCGGCAGCATCATCTTTTATTGTTTCTAAAAGTGCACAGATATCAATGGCCTGCACGTTTTCACGGGCATCGTCAGCGCGCAAAAAATCCAGTGTCTCACTTGCTATGGCCTGCATCTCATCAAGATTGCGGGTGAAGTTGTCACGTTGCTCGGTATCATCGAGCATTTCGGCACGCAAGCGCATACGTGTGATCGGTGTTTTCAGATCGTGCGAGATGGCGGTCAATAAGCGACTTCGATCTTCAATAAAGCGCTGCAGTCGAGATTGCATGGTATTGAAGGCATGGCTGGCATGGCGCATTTCGGTCGGCCCGGTTTCTGCCATGGGTGGCTGATTAATGTCACTGCCCAGCTTGTCGGCCTGTTTTGCCAATAATGTAAGTGGCCGGGTTGCCACGCGCACAGCAATCAATGACACCAGTAGCACTATAATAATTAACACTGCCAGGTTTACTAGCAGGGTTGTTGAGCTTGCGAAAATTTTATCATCAATCCGGTTTTCAAATGTCACCCAGGTACCATCGCCTAATTGCACCTGGGCAAAAAAGACCAGTGCCTCGGGCGCGGTCATCCCCATCCCCATCCTCATTTTCTCCATGTTCATCATATGGCCGTTGTCATCGTGCAGGGTATTCATCACGGGTTGATCGCTAACGGCAACACGTAAGGGATAATCCTTACCCAACTGCTCTTGCAGGCGATCATGAAATTCAGCGCTGGGTGATTCTGCAATGACAGGTTGCTGGTCTGGCCAAACCGGTGTGGATAACGAGACCTTTAGTGGTGGTACATTCAGGATGGCGATCAGTCGTTGCCTTTCTGCATCGCCTTCATCATCAAGCAGGCGCACAATTTCGGCGATACGTTCTGCGCTTTGCATACCGCTAGCCTGGAATAGCCGTTGGCCACTATCATGAAACTGTAGCAGGGTACTCAAAAATTGTGCCAGCAACAAACCGGACAATAAGATAAGTGCCAGTCGACCGAATAATGATTGCGGTAACAAACGCATCAGCTTTGTTCTTCTACATTTGTGGTAAAGACATAACCGGCACTACGCACAGTTTTAATCAGTCGTGGTTCGCGGCTGTCATCACCAAGGCGCTTACGGAGTCGTCCAACCTGCACATCAATGCTACGGTCAAATGGCCCGGCTTCTTTACCGCTAACCAGCTCCAACAACTGGTCACGGCTCATCACGCGGTTTGGGCGATCCAGAAATACGCGCAACAGGCGGTATTCACCGCCGCTTAGTGGCACGACGATACCTTCAGCAGAAATCAGATGGCGGGCAACTGTATCAAGTGTCAAACCTGCAAAACGTAATTGTCCTTTGGGTTCGGATTGCACTGCGCTATCGGGCAATGTACGTGTCCTGCGCAATACGCTGTTGATACGCGCCAGTAGCTCACGCGGGTTAAAGGGCTTGGCCAGGTAGTCATCAGCACCCATTTCCAGGCCGACAATTTTGTCCGTCTCTTCACCTAGCGCAGTGAGCATAATAATAGGTGTATGCGAATCGACACGCAGTTTACGGCACAGGCTCAGGCCATCTTCGCCAGGCATCATCAGATCCATTACGATCAAATCAATGCTCGACTTATTCAGCACATCCCACATGGCAGTACCGTTCTCGGCGGTGCTGGCACGTAAACCGTGCTTTTCAAGATAGGTCTTTAATAACTGGCAAATCTCGGTATCGTCATCGACGACCAAAATGTGGTCTTTATGTGGTTGATCATCCATAGTTACTTTTTAGCGCCTCAAGCATGGCATGTCAGTATAATTTTGTAACGTATTGTAACAGCACCCTGACCAGATAAAGTACGTTACAAAAAGCCCTGTTACTGACACTCGCCAGTTACAAACAAATGTTTAAATAATAACCGAGCAACAAAGAAATTTTTATTACTTTCTTAAACAACAGGAGAAGTATCATGAAAAACAAAACAGTATCTACATATATTATCGGCGCAGTCGCTGGCATCGGACTGGCAGTCGGCTCAGTAGCCTTTGCACAGGGTGGTATGATGGGACAAACAACCCAAAGGTCTACACAGTATGGTATACCCGGGGGCGGTATGATGGGACAAACAGCCCAAACCCAGAAATCCATACAAAATGATATGCACGGACAGACTACACAGAGCGGCATGATGGGACAAACAACCCAGAGGCCTACACAGTATGGCATGCCCGGGGGCGGTATGATGGGCAATATGATGGGGCAAACAACCCAGAGATCCGCACAAAATGGTATGCACGGTCAGATCACACAGAGAGGACAGAGCGGTATGCATGACCAAACGGTGAAAAAGAATGTTCGTGACAGCATGCATGACAGCACGGCAGCGCAACAGACAATGGCTGATCATCACAACAGCATTAAACGCTGAATCTTAGTAGTGACTGACAGCAAAGGCAGGGAGTCCTAATAATGATGATAAAGGACTAGACTGTCGAAACAGAACCCGGTCTTCATCATAATACTTCTGACCGGGTTCATTTCCTGTTGCATAACACCGCGCTATGATATTGCGTGTCTACAACGTGAAGAACCTAACTAAATACAGGATTTATAATGAAACGACGTGATTTTTTAATAGGTGGATTAGGTGTAACTACCGGTATTACGGCGGTGTCCTTCGCCCCCTTTGCCATGGGCCAGATGATGATGGGACAGCGTGGTTATTACCAACCGTCTTTTGGCATGCAGGATTTTGCCGTTCCCGCACTTGATGAAGGTATAACGGTACAGGGTAAACAGGTATTTAAACTTGCACTACAATCGGGTGAAAGTCGCATACTACCCAATACAAGCACACCAACTATTGGCATAAATCAAAACTTCCTGGCGCCAGTGTTGCGTTTTAAAAAGAATCAGACAGTAAGAATGGAAGTCACCAACAAACTCAATGAAACAGCCGCACTGCACTGGCACGGAATGATCTTGCCTGCCACACAGGATGGTGGCCCGCACCAGGCAATCAAGCCCGGTGATACCTGGGTTGCAGAGTGGCAGGTCATCAATGAACCTGCAACTTATTTTTATCATTCGCACACGCATAACCATACTGCCGAACAGGTCTGGCGCGGTTTGGGTGGACAGATGCAAATTGTCGATGAGGACCGCGATGCTCAGTTAGGCATTCCGCATCAATACGGCGTGGACGATTTACCGGTCATTATTACTGACCGCGCCTTCAATGAATCTGGCACATTTTATTACAGCAATACCCTCATGCAAAAAATGCAGGGTATGCACGGCAATGTCATTTTAGTGAATGGCGTAGCCAATTCAGTGCTAAAACCAAAAAAATCATTAATCCGCTTAAGATTACATAACGCGTCGAATGCCCGTTTTTATCATTTACATTTTTCAGATAACCGGCCATTTCAACTTGTTGCAACTGATGGTGGATTATTGGGGCAGCCGCAAACATTAAACGATATCCGTCTTGCACCTGCAGAGCGTGCCGATATTGTTGTTGATCTGTCTGATGGTAAGACCCTGTCACTACAAAACAAAAAAGGTTATGGCAACCTGAATACCGGCATGATGGGTATGATGGGGGGTAATAGTGACCTGGATAGTAACTTTAATCTGTTTCATATAAATGCCAGCAAGGCCAGTAAAGTGGCTGCATTTAACACTACACAGTTAGTCAGCTTGCCAGACTGGTCAAAGGTAGATATCGCCAAAACCCGTCGACTAGAACTGGATATACAAATGGGGCCATCGATGATGTTTGGTTCCGGCGGATTTTTTATCAATAAAAAAGCATATGATTTAAACGTCATCAATGAAGTGGCCAAAGCCAATACTTTTGAAGTATGGGAATTAAACAATCCGTCGATCACACATCACCCGATACATGTGCATAACACCCAGTTCAGGATTCTAGACCGCAATGGTCACCCACCTTATAGCTGGGAGAGTGGCTTAAAAGACACAGTAACCGTCCGCGCCAATGAAAAAGTAAGAATCCTTTTGCCAACCGGGCCTTACAAAGATACCAAAATGCCCTATATGTACCACTGCCATATTCTGGAACATGCGGAAGGCGGACTGATGGGCATTGTCCGCGTGGCGTAAAGCACGGGCCATTGCCCCACGAAAGGAAAGAGGATGACTTCTCAATGATGAACAACATGATGGATGGCGCGGTGATGGATGGCGCGGTGATGGATGGTTGGTTCATGGGCGGGTACGGAATTCTGATCACCCTTATGCTGATTTTGGGCGTGGCGGCGCTCGTCAAGTATCTGTTCTTTACGGGGCGGCGGGGCGGCTAGAATGCCCGATCAACGCCCCCCCATCTCGCGACCGGGCTACGCCGAAGCGGCGAACGCTTATGCTTGCGGTGCTTGTAGGAAGCGTGGCGGCCATCGGCATCGCCTCCGCTATCGTGCTCTACTGGCCAATGGCGTCGGTTGCCGGCGCCGATCCAGACGATCCAGAACAGGTCGCCATGGGTCGGATGGCCTACCAACAGTACTGTGCCCCGTGCCACGGCGCCAAGCTGGAAGGACAGCCCAATTGGCGCATCCGCAAGCCCGACGGCAAGCTCCCGGCTCCGCCCCACGACCAAACCGGTCACACCTGGCACCACCCGGATCAACATTTGTTCCGCATCACTAAGAACGGCGTTAAGGCGCCGCTCGCGCCCGTCGGTTGCTTCGCCACTTACGGCGCGGTCAGGGCCAAGCAGACCGCGTTGTGCAAACGAACCGAATAGGGGCGCAACGCCCGACATCGCCTTGTTGCACGATCGGGATGAGCGCAGGACGCCGGCGGTGCTAAGTCGTGGAAAAATCATTGCGGCTATCACGATCGTCGCCTTACTGGTGGGTGTCTATGGAGTGTTATCCTGGACCGGCGTACTAGCCACGATCACGGACGGGGCTGCTCTTCAGGACGCCATAGTCCGGCTTGGATTGCTCGGACCGCTCGCCGTCATTGGCCTGATAGCCGTGGCGATCATTTTGAGCCCAATCCCCAGCGCGCCAATCGCCCTGGCTGCTGGCGCCGCCTACGGGCATGTCTGGGGAACCCTCTATATTGCGATTGGGTCCGAGACCGGAGCCCTCATCGCCTTCATTATTGCCCGACTGGTCGGCTATGACGTGCTGCGTAAATGGTTTGGTGAGCGGCTTTCGCTAGGGCTCCTGGGTTCCCAGAACACGCTGATGGCGATCGTCTTCGCAACCCGGCTGATGCCTTTCATTTCGTTCGATATCGTGAGCTATGCTGCGGGACTTACGCCCCTGTCCATGTGGCGGTTCGCCGTAGCGACGCTGGCCGGGATCGCTCCGGCAAGCTTCCTGCTCGCTCATTTCGGCGACGAGATGGCGTCAATGGACTCCAGCCGGGTAATGATCGCCATCCTTGCCCTCGGCGCTCTTACCCTGGCGCCCGTCGCGGTCAAGCTATTGCTCGATCAACGGCGGTCGCGAAAACGAAAGCGGATCGCTGACGGCAAGCCCTGAGAAAGCGCGTGAGACCGCCACAAAACATTTTGAACAAAAGTGAATATGATGGTATGATACTCATGGCTTTGGAGGCTATCTTTAGAATGCGGATTGAAACTCAATTCTCCACGATTTCCTCACAATCATGACGCTTTTGTTACAGTCTGAATTGAATCTATTAATTGATCTTCTCTTGAGATGTCATCGTACGCATGCTAGGGGGAAGCCATCGCCGAAATCAAAGCCTCGGACGGGTTCAAGGCGATCATTGCGAAAAATTTATTTACCCCCGCCGAATAGAAGACGCGAACGATGACCCCAAATAAAAAATCCATTACAAACAAGCTGTACAGGACCGTCTTTTTGTTTTACGCGTTAATCGCCGCCGTCCTCGTCGGCGCCGTGACCGCCATTGAATACGCCGTTTCAAGAGGCGATTTGATTCATGACTTGAAAGTCAATGAAAAGGCGTTCTCCGGCGCCCTGGCCGGGGCGTTGTGGGCAATGGACATGGAGGAACTGCGACTCATCGTCGCCGGCATGGTGGAGGCGTCCGGGATCACTGGGGTCAAGATCACCGGCCCCAACGGAAAATTAGTGCTGAACGCCGCCGGAACGGTGATGGACGAAACCGGCGGCGCGAAAGCGTCAACGAAACTGTTCCGGCATGAGTTCCCCATCAACTACCGGCATAAAACAAAAATCAAAAGGGTCGGCGTAGCGACGCTTTACGCCAGCCAAGACATCGTCTTCGAAAGAATTAAATTTCGTGTTTTCATGGTAATAGCCGCCGTCCTGATCATGGCGGCGGCCCTGTGGGCTATACTCCTTTATGTCGGTCGGAGCTTGCTGTCCAGACTGACTGCGCTTACCGAAAGCCTTGAACTCTCCAACCTCGACGGCGTTAAAGGCGGCGCGTCCCCGGCCGGTGAAAACGAGATGGAGGTTCTCGAAAACGCCTTCGACTCCATGGTCCGCAGGCTGGGTTTGGCGAACAAGAAACTGGCCGAGTCCCACGATATACTGGGGAATACCGTTGAAGAGCGAATCCGCGAATTAACCTGGAAAATCGCCGAACGCACGCTCACCGAGAAAAAGCTCCGTATCCGGGAAAGCCAGCAAGCGGTTATCGCATGTCTGGGGCAACGGGCGTTGATGGGGCCGGATATGGGCGATTTCATGGACATCGCCGTGAAGCAGGTCGCCAAAACCTTGGGGGTCGAATATTGCAAGATACTTCTGGTTAAGCCGGCGGGAGACAAACTCCTGCTGCGCGCCGGGGTGGGATGGCGGACCGGACTGGTCGGCGCCGCCACCGTCGGCATGGAAAAGGAAACGCAGGCCGGGTTTACGCTGCTTTCCCAGGAACCGGTGATCGTTGACGATTTGAAAACGGAAAAGCGGTTCAGCGGCCCGCCGCTTCTACATGATCACGGCGTGGTAAGCGGCATCAGCGTCATCATCGGGGAAATCGACAATCCCTATGGCGTGCTCGGAGCGCACACCGCGGCGCATCGGGTTTTTCCGGAAGACGACATCAACTTTATGCAGGTGATCGCCAATATTCTGGCTTTGGCCATCACCCGCTGCCGGATCGAGGGCGACTTGCTGGAAACCAAGACCGAGGCCGAAACCGCCAACCGCGCCAAGTCGGAATTCCTGGCCTCCATGAGCCATGACCTGCGCACGCCGCTCAACGCCATCATGGGTTTCGCCGAGTTGATGAAGGACCATACCTTCGGTCCCCTCGGCGCCCGCCAATACGATGAATACGCCAAGGACATCCATGACAGCGGAAACCTGCTCCTTAGCCTCATCAACGACATCCTGGATTTGTCGAAGATCGAGGCCGGGAAATTTGAAATCAAAGAACAGCCCGTGGATGTCGCCGCCGCCATTCAATTGTCCGTCAATTTGCTGAAACTGAATATCGAGAAGAAAAAGCTCTGTGTCGAGGTCGATGCTCCACCCGGCCTGCCCGTGTTGAACGCGGATAGAAAAGCCATCATGCAAATCTTCAACAACCTACTTTCCAACTCCGTCAAGTTCACCCCGGAAAAGGGCGGCATCAATGTTTCCGCCAAGGTAATCGGCGACGGGTCATATGAGGTCAGCTTCGCCGACACCGGCATCGGCATGACCGATAAGGAAATCACCAGGTCTCTGGCGCCCTTCGAGCAGATAGACAGCACCCATTCCCGCAAGCACGAGGGCACCGGGCTCGGGCTTCATCTGTGCCAGAGGCTGATGGAATTGCACGGCGGCTATCTGGAAATCGAAAGCGAGGTCGACAAGGGGACCACGGTGACGGTCATGTTCCCGCCTGAGCGGGTTGTCAGAGAGGCGTGAGGCGACGAGCCGGCCGCCCTTTAGCCTCCCCTACCCCCCCAACCCGAACGCCGGCCGCAGGCGGACGCCGAGGATGTTTCCAGGGACGGCGAACAGAATCCATATCCAGCCGTGCAGGCTGGACGAGGCGACGCCGCTGAAGAAGGAGCCGATGTTGCAGCCGTAGGCGAGGCGGGCGCCGTAGCCCATCATGAGGCCGCCCAATATGGCGGCCGCCAATGATTTCAGGGGAATGCGCACAGGCGGCGAGGCCTTGCCGGCGAACGCGGCGGCGATGAACGCGCCGATAATGATGGCGATGTTCATCACCGAGGTGATGTCGGCGAAGACGGACCGGGCCAGCGCCCTTTGCTGGAATCCGCCGCGCCAAAAGGCGCTCGACGCGGGGTCCCAGCCCAAGGCGGCCGCCGCCTTGGCCGGCCACAAGGTCAACCCCCAGACGATCGACCAGGGATGACCGGCGATCGCCAGGGTCGCCCAATTCAACAGCGCCAGCAGCCCGGCGCTCAGCAGCAGCGGCCAGGGGCCGCGCAGCAGGCTCCATTTTTTCTCCGGGCCGAACCACAACGGCCCCTTGTTGCGCCGCCCAGCCAGGCGCAGTCCGAAAAAAATCAGGGCCAGCGCCAACAATTGCAGGACCGTGGCGTCGATCCACCCCAGCATGCGGCCCAGGGACACAGGCCCAATGCCGGGAAGGCTGCTCCACCAATAGAGATCGAGGCTGCCCCAAAAGGCGCCCAGGCAAAAGAAAAACAGAAGCAGGACCATCCGGACGCTGCCGCCGCCGACGCTGAACAAGGTTCCCGAGGCGCAGGCGCCGCCGACCTGCATGCCGACGCCGAAGAGGAAAGCGCCAAAGGCCATGGAGACGCTGACAGGGGCCACCGCGCCGACAACGGAACGGCCGAACACAGAGCCCTCGGCAAGGAACGGCGCGAACAGAAGGACGCCCGCCGCCAGCATGACCAATTGGGCGCTGACTCCAGTCATGTCCTTGTCAAGGATGACGCGGCGGTAGGCGCCGGTAAAGCCGAAGGATGCGTGAAGGAGGGCGGCGCCCAGTCCAAGGCCAACCAGGACCAGCGCCGCCAGCCTGCCGCCAAAGCTAAAGGAATAAAGAAACAACGCCGCCGCCGCGGCCAAGCCGAAGGCCGGCGAAAGGCGCCGGATGCGCGGTTGCCGGAAGCGCGATTGAAGGTCCGTGAGCGTCTTCATGTCAGGTAAAGGCTCCTCGACGTTGTCTTTATTAACCTTGCCGGATGGGGGCGCCGTTTCCAAGGAAAAGTCAAGGCTGGCGCGACGTAACGAAAAATCACAATAAGTTGAACGACAGTTGACCTGTTCTTTTCTTGCTTAAGGTCTAAAGTGTATCTTGGATGTCCCTCCTTTGCCCTGCCTGGAGCGTCTTTATTGGAAAAAATGACTAGGAGAATCCCAATGCCCGTTTTTAAATCCTTGCCGCTGGGATTTGTCGCCGTCTTTATGGCGTTCGTCTTTGCCTCCACCGCCGGCGCCGCTGAACCCCAAGTCGCCGCCAACCCTTGCGGCGGAAACCCGTGCGCCCCCAATCCTTGCGCCGGTCAGTCGGGCCTTGACCCAAAGCTGATTCAACGGCCCAAGGGGACCACCCTTGCCAAGGGCGACGCCAAGGCCGGAGAAAAGCTGTTCAAGGACACCGGCTTGAGCACCAACGGCATGGCCTGCCAGACCTGCCATGAAGACAACGCCGGGTTCCAGGCGACCTTCGCCAAGCCTTATCCGCACCGCGTGGCCATGGCCCACGAGACGGCGAAACTAAAGACCATCGATCTCGACGAAATGATCCAAATCTGCTTGGTGGTCCCCATGGAGACAAAGCCCTTGCCTTGGGATTCAAAGGAGCTGGCGGCGTTGGCGGCGTACACTGCGAAGCTTCAGAAGTCCTTCGCCGTCAAGGCCAATCCTTGCGCCAAGAACCCTTGCGCCAAGAATCCTTGCGCCAAATAAAAGGGTGACTCCTTAACTTCGCCCGGTTAGGCGGCGATGCGCGCGAGTTTGCGCACAACGTTGTCCTAGCGGGTGAAGGCGCGGCGGATGTAAATGGGCAACCGTGGAGCCACCCATGCCGAGATCACCAGCTTTTCCGGCCATGACATGGGGTCAAGGGTCCTAGACGTCTACGTCAAGCCCGACAAATCCGCCGCCATGCGCGCCGCCAAAAAACGCTGGAAAAACGCACCAGAGTAAAAAGTTTGAAAAAAGTTTGAAAAGTTTGAAAAGTGGCGTCCCCAACGGGATTCG
>ENA-ORDP01000632-ORDP01000632.1-marine-sediment-metagenome-genome-assembly--contig:-NODE-632-length-21940-cov-7.822618_pt1 | contig 21940 bp, 17 predicted proteins | sample MGYA00248627_ERZ508539 | MGnify/ENA primary metagenome ERZ508539 (study PRJEB26208, sample SAMN05571518) | marine sediment metagenome | biome: deep sea; feature: Hydrothermal vent; material... | reverse complement strand
TATTCGCATGTATTTTATCCCCTCACCCCAACCCTCTCCCAGAGGGAGAGGGGGCCATGATGCAAATATTTATGCAACGATTAATATAACCGGAACTCGGAAAACCTTTCTTTAAGCAGGCGCAGGTTTTTAAACGGACAAGACTTATGACACCGAAGATCCTGTTTACCCACCGATCGCGCCGCCAACTTATCCGGGCATCCATTTACACCTGCCTGTGTGTTTACTTTCTGCTGCCGACAGGCGTCCAGGCTGCCAGCCAGTACAACCTTAAGCAGGAACGCGCCCTGTTTGAACAGGCCGAGCACGCCATTAAGCTGGGCCGGCTGACTCGCTACCGCCGCTTAAAAGCAAAACTCACGGGCTATCCCCTGCTGCCCTATCTCGAATATGCCCGACTCAAACGCCACCTCCCGCAACGCTCGGCTAATGAGATCCACGCATTTATCCACAAATACAGCGACACGCCACTGGCCCCCCGACTGCTACAGAACTGGCTGCAAACACGTGCGCAAGTGAACGACTGGCGGGGACTGGCCGATAACTATTTCATCAATGACAGCCGAAGCCTGCGCTGTCAGTACAGCCGTGCATTATATGAAACCGGCGCCACCGGACACGCCAATCTCATCACCCAGGCTCTGTGGCTGAGCGGTCGTTCCCTGCCTCGAAGCTGTGATAAACCCATAGCACGATGGCGAGAAGCCGGTCAACTCAGCCCTGAACTACTCTGGCAGCGCATCCATCTGAGCATGCAGAAAGGTAATGTGCGTCTGACCCGTTATCTGGGTAAAATGCTGCCCAGGGACAAACGCTTCTGGGTTGCCATCTGGGAGAAAGTGCGCCGTGATCCCGATTATCTACTGGAAGTAAGTCAACACTTCCACGAACGTGCCCCCGATGTGCTGCGCTGGATTGCCGTATACGGCCTGCGCCGCCTGGCGGCACGCGATCCTCTTCTGGCCGCCCAATACTGGCACACTTTACAGCAGCAATTCCCCTTCACTCACCATGAACAGGGGCGCATCGAACGCCGTCTGGTGCTCAATCTGGTCCGGGATGATTCTGATCGTGCCCGCCAATGGCTCAGCAAGATGAAGCTCTCCCACCTCAGCAGCGACTTGGTGAGCGCCTATATTCTTACCTCGATACGGGATCAGGACTGGCAATCAGCGCTGGACTGGCTCAACCGTCTGAATCCCCAACAGCAACATTCTGAACGTTGGCGTTACTGGCGCGGCCGGGTGCTGGAAGCCATGGGCCGCCTGGAAGAAGCCCGCGACGTTTATCTGCTCGATGCCGAAACCCGCGGCTATTACAGTTTTCTCGCCGCCGACCGGATCGGCAACCGCTACCATTTCGCCCACCGGCCACTGATTTTCTCCAACACCGAGCTGGATGATATCCGCAATTTGCCCGGCATACTGCGCGCGCGGGAACTCTACGCGCTGAAGCGCATGCCCGACGCGCGCCGGGAGTGGGATTACACTATCAAGCGCATGAACAAGGCCCAGCTACTCAAGGCGGCCAAGCTGGCGGATCAATGGGGCTGGCATGATCGGGCTATCGTGACCCTCGCCCAGGCTCACTACTGGGATGATCTGAAGCTGCGTTTCCCGCTGGCTTATCAGCAGCAAATCCTCACCCAGGCGAAAAAACAGGGTATCAATCCAGCCTGGGCCTTTGCGATCATTCGCCAGGAAAGCGCTTTTACGAGCGATGTCCGCTCTGATGCCGGTGCCATGGGACTCATGCAACTGCTGCCACGCACGGCAAGACGCATGGCCCGTTTCATGCGCATTCCCATGCACAATCGCCGAGCCCTGCTCAACACCAGCACCAATATCAAGCTGGGTATAGGCTACCTGAAAAAAATCAATGATCGCTACCATGGTCACCCGGTATTGGCCACCGCCGCCTACAACGCCGGGGGACGACAGGTGAAACGCTGGCTGCCGGAAGAAAGAACGATTCCCGCCGATCTCTGGATTGAACTGGTGCCTTTTAAGGAAACCCGCAACTACATGAAGCGAGTCCTGACTTACACGGTGATTTATGAACAGCGGCTGGGCCAGTCACCAGTGTCTTTGCAAGATCGCATGTGGCCTATTCCCGCCAGTCAGCCTCAGCGACTTTCCGCCCACCCCGTTCCTCGCGCCTGCCTGGAAAACTGTACCTGAGCCTCCCGAATACCTCCCCGTACTTTTGTGAATCCGCTCACAATTTCATTTACAGCCTCAACCTGTCGCAACAATAACCGATATCTATAACAGACGTATCAGCACAGGAATCCCATTATGTTGACATTCTCCGCGCTTGGCATCATTTGTCTGGGCATTTTTTATACGGGTTATTATTTTGGTCATCAGACGGGGCGCACCGCCTATATCCGGGCCTACCTTTCGGAAGCCCGCAAACAGCGAAGGCCAACGTGAAAAATCGTCAATTCCAGGCGATTCAGAGAACTCAAACTCAATCAAAAATCATATAGTTATAGCTTTCTCTTGATATATAACATTAATTGTTATATATTTTTAGTATGGTATTACGGAGAAAAAGCGATGAACGAGCAACCGCCAAGCCTCCCTGTCTACGAGGTAGAAGAACTAAGCCTGGAGCAGGCCATCCTGGAGTTGGCCAGTGAAGAGGAAAAATACGCCACCCAATATCAGGCCGCGACCTCCCTGTTTCTACAGCTGTGTGCTTGAAGACAGGCCGGTCTGACTTCGTTATTCATCCCGTTCCTGAGTGAGCAACTCGATGATCCGATCTTCGTCCTGAATCCGGCTGGCCAGAATTTCACCCATCTGCGACAGATCATCGTCCAGGCTAACCAGATTGTTACACTGATCAACACAATCATATTTTTCATTAAAATCCAGGATATGCTGAGTCGCTGCGGTAATTTTGGGATACACCGCCTCCGCCAGTTCTCTGACTGAAGCGCGCCGCTCCTTGCCTTCCTCAATATAACTATAAAGCTGGAAATGGGCGCTGGCCGTGTAGTCCACCAGCGATTCGCAGTACTCCTGCAACAAAGCCTGTACATCAGGCTCCGGCTTGAACGGTCGCATGGCTACCAGCTCATTCAGCAATGATAGTGTTTGGGTTCTGGATTCCAGCAGGGCGCGAAGCTTGCTGTGTGATTCCTCTCTGCGTTCGATGACGGCGGTGGCCTGCATTACTATTTCCTCTCCTGGATATTTTAACCAAATATGCACTTACTTAGCGGTTGATTTCAAGACTTTTTTTAAGAATCACTGAACAAACAAGAACTTCCTTAATTTCAGTCCTGGCATTTCAAACATACACCCAGCGTGGCAGATGCTTTCCAGCCTGTCCCAGCGCCGCATCCAGACGCCGATACCCGGGTTCATATTTCGACACCTGTTGCCAGAACTGCGCTGAATGATTCATGTGTTGAGTGTGGCTGAGTTCATGTACGAACAAATAGCGCACCAGAGGCGGCGGCAGAAACAACAGGTTCCTGTTCAGATTGATCACCTTACCCGCAGAGCAGCTACCCCAGCGGGTTTTCTGGGCACGAATACAGGCTTTTGTGTAGCCTAGCTTCAGTTGCTCCGCCGTCTGCGCCAGCCAGGGTAATAAATATTGCCGTGCCTGCTCGTTTAACCACTTCTGCAAACGCCGGCTGATCAGTTCATCCGCTTCGGCTTCCGCAATCTGCGGATAACGTAATTGGAGGTCCCGCTCACCCAGCTGCAAGCGCAACTGCCGACCGGGTCCAGACACGTATTCCACCTGCCAGCAACGATCCAGCGCCCGCAGATGGATCTGTGCCGGTCGTAGCGCATGCTCGTGCGGCGCCTCGGCCCAGCGGGCTTTCAATTTGGCCAAATGTGTATCCAGCCAGCACTGGCGCTGCTCTAAAATAGCCGGCACCCGAGACGGATCGAAATCCGGGGGAATCACCACCTCAACCCGGCCTAAGGGATTAATTTTAATCAGCACCCGTTTGCACCGTGGACTGATGCGCAAAGCATAATCGGGCAGGGAATGCGACAGAACCAGTGATGAAGGCATATAAAAACAAATCTGACTAAACGGAGTAGAACTTTATCTTAACCCGGATGACGCGGATAACGTGAGCGCAAACAGAAGATACCATTCTTCTTTAGCCGCATGGCGTATAATGGGATTTTGATTTTTCATTAAACAACCCCGCCGCAAGCGGACAGGGTATTAAACTGTACCCTGCTGATGGGTTTTGCTTCGCTCTACCCATCCTACTGTTTTTCGCTGCAAGCAGCGGGGAATTAAACCCAAAGAGATTAAATTCCGAATTGACTATCCAGCCATGCAAGCCCATCCCGAACTGCTGCTGCCTGCCGGCACCCTGAAAAATATGCGCTATGCCTTTGCCTATGGCGCCGATGCTATTTATGCCGGCCAGCCCCGCTACAGCCTGCGCGTGCGCAATAACGATTTTACCCTGCAAAACCTGGAAACCGGCATCGCTGAGGCACACCGGCTGGGGAAAAAATTCTTTCTCACCAGCAATCTCATCCCGCACAATAGTAAGCTCAAAACCTATATTGCCGACATGGAACCGGTGATCGCTATGCGGCCTGATGCGTTGATCATGGCCGATCCCGGCCTCATTATGATGGTGCGTGAACGCTGGCCCGAGATCCCCGTTCATCTGTCGGTGCAGGCCAATACGGTGAACTGGGCGGCGGTAACATTCTGGCAAAACCTCGGCATTGAACGCATCATTCTCTCCCGCGAGCTGTCGCTGGATGAGATCGAGGATATCCGCCAGCGCTGCCCTGAAATAGAGCTGGAAGTGTTTGTTCACGGCGCACTCTGCATCGCCTATTCAGGACGCTGCCTGCTGTCCGGTTACTTCAACCACCGCGATCCCAACCAGGGCAGCTGTACCAATTCCTGCCGCTGGCAATACAAGCTGCAATCATCGGCAGACGACGACTGTGGCGATGCACAGAAAATTGATTTTGACGCCTTGGCTGCCATGCAACAGACCCCATCCCTGGGCAGGACTGAAAAACCTGAACGCCATCCACTCGCAGACAAGGTTTATCTCATCGAAGAACAGGGCCGGGCCGGTGAACTCATGCCCATTTTCGAGGATGAGCACGGCACCTACATTATGAATTCGCGTGATTTACGCGCCATACGCCATATTAACCGGCTGACAAAAATGGGCATCAATTCCTTCAAAATCGAAGGCCGCACCAAGTCTCATTATTACGTTGCCCGCACCGCGCAGATCTACCGGCGGGCCATTGATGATACACTTACCGAGCGGCCGTTTGATTCGAACCTGCTGGGCAAACTGGACGGTCTGGCCAACCGTGGCTACACTGAAGGTTTTTATCAGCGCCACGCCGATCAGGACTACCAGAATTATCTCACCGGCCACTCTGTCAGCCATGCGCAGAAGTTTGTCGGCGAAATACAGCACTACGATCAGGCGCGCGGACTGGCCGAAGTGGTAGTCAAAAACAAATTCGGCTGCGGTGACCGGCTGGAGATCATCAACCCTGGCGGCAACCACGAGTTGCAATTGCAACACATGGAGGATCTGTATGGTAAAGCCATGCAGGAGGCACCCGGCGGTGGCTACCAGGTGCGTATTCCTCTACCCCCGGCCCACTACGAACATGCACTTATTGCAAAATATCTGTAACCCACGAGTGCTATTATTTAGCTAACCACAACCAGTAAAAATGTTACAGGACTTTACCGCCATCAATAATCTCTATCTCTGTCTTGATCAGGGGGGACAGGCCAGCCGCGCCATGGTCTTCGATAACCAGGGTCAGCTCGTTGCCCAGGCCTGGGCACCCCTGGAGGCCCACCAGCCCAACGATGATCGTGTGGAATACCCCGCCGAAGAATTGCTGGCATCGATCCGGCGCGCTATCGAAAAGGTATTGGATACCCTGGGCGAACGCCGTCGCAATATCAGCGCGGTCGGCCTTGCCACCCAGCGCTCGAATATCGCCTGCTGGGACAGACAAACAGGCGAGGCGCTGACGCCCATTCTAGGCTGGCAGGATCGCCGCGCTCATCAATGGCTGCAACGGCTTAAACCTCAGACAGATATTATTCACCGGCGCACGGGCCTGTTTCTGAACTCCCATTGCGGTGCCAGCAAACTGCGCTGGTGCCTGGATAATATTGTCGAAGTAAAACAGGCTGCGGATGAAGGACGCCTGGCCTTTGGCCCCATGGCCAGTTTTATCATTCATCGGCTGCTGGATGAACGGCCCTTGCTCACCGATCCGGTCAATGCCTCACGCACCCAGCTACTGAATATTCGCAGCCGCAACTGGGATCCCGAACTACTCAAACTCTTCGGCCTGCCCGCACAGGCGCTACCCACCGTGGTACCCAACCTCCATACCTTTGGCAACCTGACAATAGGGGATGTTTCCATTCCCCTGCGCCTGCTTAACGGCGATCAATCCACGGCCATCTATGCCTATGGCGCAGTGCAGCCGGATACCGCCTACGTTAATATCGGCACTGGCGCTTTTGTCTCCCGCCCTTCAGGTATGGCGCGTATTTTCAGCAGCTACCTGCTCACCAGCCTGGTTCTGCAAAAAGAGAATAAAGACTGTGACTATGTCCTCGAAGGTACCGTCAATAGCGCCGCTTCAGCGCTGAAATGGCTGGCCCATCAGGAGGGTATCGAAAATATTTTCGAACAACTTTCCGGCTGGTTACAACAGACAGATCAGCCGCCGATTTTTCTCAATGGTATCGGCGGCCTGGGTTCCCCCTGGTGGATTGCCGATTTTAACTCCCGTTTTTATGGTCAGGGCGGCAAACAGGAAAAGGCCGTGGCCGTGGCCGAAAGCATTATTTTTCTGCTCAACATCAACCTCGAAAAAATGCACCATCTTTCCTCACCGCCCGAACAGATCCAGATCACCGGTGGGCTGGCACAGATCGACGGCCTCTGTCAGCGGCTCGCCGATCTCTCCTGCCTGCCGGTCTATCGGCCCCGGGAAACCGAAGCCACCGCACGCGGCATCGTCTTTCTGCTGGCAGACTACCCCGAACACTGGCCGGAAACGGACATCGGAATATGGTTTACGCCACAGCCCAATGCGGCATTGCAGGCACGCTATACAGAATGGAAAACACTCATGCAAACAGAGGTCACCGCAATAAACAAACAGAGCCGGTTGCTATCTAAGGCCTCGCTGCTTGCAGCGGGGTATGACACCCAAAGAGATTGATACATCAATGCTCGGACAGTTCACTCAGTAATTGCTGCTGGGCCGAGAAAGGCTCCTCATTATCGGGCTGTAACCGCGTGTAGCTACCATCCGTATTCAGTACCCATGCCTGGGTGTTGTCGCGCAGATAATAGTCCAGATGCCGGATGATCTCATCGCTGAGTTTTCGGGTTGCAATAGGGAAAGCCAGTTCAACCCGCTGAAAGAAGTTGCGCTCCATCCAGTCGGCACTGGCGCAATAAATTTCCGGTTTCTCGTTGTTCTGAAAATACATTACCCGGGTATGTTCCAAAAAGCGGCCAACGATAGAACGAATGCGAATATTCTCCGAGATGCCCTTGATGCCGGGACGAATGCGGCAGATGCCGCGGATGATGAGATCGATTTTCACCCCGGCCATGGAGGCCTGATACAGTGCACGGACCACCTTGGGTTCGATCAGTGCGTTCATTTTGACAATGATGCGCGCCGGTAAGCCTTTTTTCGCGTGTTTTTCTTCGCGCTGGATTTTTTCCAGCACCGCCTGATGCATAGTGAAAGGTGACAGTAGCAATTTGTTAAGCCGGGAGACCATGCACAGCCCGGTAAGCTGCATGAAAGCCTTATGGACATCTTCACCCACGGCCTTGTCGGCGGTGAACAGGCCGTAGTCGGTATAAATGCGCGCATTGCGTGGATGGTAATTACCCGTACTGAGATGCGCATATTGTTTCAGGCCGGCTTCCTCACGCCGTACTACCAGGGCCATTTTGACATGCGTTTTATAGCCGACCACACCGTAAACCACGTGGGCGCCGGCTTCCTGCAGGCGGTTGGCGAGCGTAATATTGTCGGCCTCATCAAAACGGGCGCGGATTTCAATCACGACGGTCACTTCCTTGCTATTGCGTGCAGCCTGCACCAGAGCATCGACGACCACCGATTTGGGGCCGGTGCGGTAAAGGGTCTGCTTGATGGCCAGCACCTGGGGATCGGTGGAGGCCTGACGCAGAAAGTCGATAAAGGGCAGAAAGGACTCGAAGGGATGAAACAGCAGAATGTCCTGCTTGCTGATCACGCTGAAAATATCCGGGTTATTTCTCAGTTTAGCCGGCAGGCCGGGAGTGAAGGGCTGAAAGCGTAGATTGGACTTCTCCGGCAGATCGCAGATCTGTAACAGGCGATTGAGGTTCACCGGACCATCCACGCGGTAGAGATCATCCTCTTTGAGCCGAAAGGTTTTCAGCAGGAAGTAGATCATATCATCAGGACAATCATCGGCGACTTCCAGGCGCACCACATCGCTGTAACGACGGGACAGGAGTTCACCTTCCAGGGCATGCAGGAGATCATCCACTTCTTCAGTATCGACAAACAAATCACTGTTACGGGTGATCCGGAACTGGTAGGTGCCGGTGATTTTCATGCCATGGAACAGATCACCGACATAGGCATGGATGATGGATGAGAGAAAGACATAGTCATCTTCACCATTGCCGGCTTCGCTGGGGGGAAGCCGGATAAGGCGAGGCAGGGAACGGGGCGCCTGGACCACGGCCATGCCGCTGTCGCGACCGAAGGCATCCTTGCCTTGCAGTGAAATGATGAATGACAGGGATTTGTTGATGATGCGCGGGAAAGGATGTGCGGGATCCAGCCCCATCGGGGTGAGCATGGGTAACAGGCATTCTTCAAAATAGCGGTGCAACCAGTTTTCCTGCGCATCGCTCCACTCCCTACGGCGGATAAAACGGATATTTTCCTTTTCCAGCAACGGGAAAAGTTCATGGTTGAGTACCCGGTACTGTTTCTCGACAAGGTCAAGGGTCATTGCACGAATAGCCTTAAGATTTTCAGCCGCAGACACCTTGTCCGGTGAGTTGTGACTGCCGGGTACGTCAACCTTCTCTTTTAGTCCTGCCACGCGTATTTCGAAAAATTCATCCAGATTGGTACTGGAAATACACAAATAGCGCAGGCGTTCGAGCAGCGGCAACTGTTCATCCGTGGAACGCTCCAGCACTCGCCGGTTGAACTCAAGCAGGCTGAGTTCACGATTAATGTAGAGTTCAGGCTGATGTAAATCGATTTCTTCCACGTAGTCTATCCTTGTTGTGACTAAAATTATGGCAATCTCAGGGAGGGTAGCATTAGAGCTTTGTTATGGGTATTAAAGGCTTAGAGTACAAGGGCTTTGCAGCCGTACGGGCATAAAAAATAAACCACCCCGCTGCAAGCCAGCGGGGAATTAAACCCGGCCGGCGGGTGCGGTACATTTTATTTCACCAGCCGAATATGACTCCTTCCAGCAAAAAATTATCACCTTTATAGTCACTATTGCTGGCGCTTATAAATCCTTTGGCCTTGCCGCCAAAGCGCTTGAGTATTCTTTTTAAGGCCATGCGGCCAGCTTTTGTTTTAAGCAGCCCGTACCGGATTTTTTTTTGCTGGGCTTTGTTAATGCGTTTGCTGACGGTGATGGCCTGGTTGGTCAATGGCTCGCTGGTGTAAAGGATGTTCATTTGTTGTCTGTCTTCCTGCGTAAGTTTTTTACTGTAAAAAGTCGTGCGAAATATTGCGGCAGAATTTTGATCCTGTTTAAAAGCTGCGTAGACTTTCCACATTCCGCCTCTGATACCGCGAATAATCGGCTGGCGCACCGGGTTGCTAAAATGTGCCAGGATACTGAGGGTTGACAGGTTGGGCGGCAAGATGCCATAAATGCGTTTACCAATCAGATCATTGGAAGTCTTTATATCAGGATCGTTTTTGTGGCTAACAAGATAGAACTGTAACTTGCCTGGCAGTTTGATCAGGGCATTATGACCAAGATGTTTGATTCGCCAGGACACGAAGTGGGGGCCGTCAAAGACAATGTCGTATTTGTCGGCGCGCATGTCGCGCTGGTAGCTCAGCCAGCTGTCCGGATGTTGATACTCAACAGGTTTGCCCAGCAGATTGGTCAGAAAATCAGCAATGGGTTGGTACTGTTCGATTCCTTTCTCAAGGTTTTCACGCGGTGGGGCGGACAGGATCAAGGGTTTTGCGGCCGCAACTGCGATAATTGACAATAGCCATAAGCCTGCCACTACTGACTTCCACATTGATTTAACCTCCTTGAAATTAATCAGCTTCGTGGAAACTTCATTACTCTGTTATTTTGCCATTGTGATTTATTCATCAATGAGTAAGCGTAGCACAAATACCGAAAATCCTGCGAACGCCGCCCCGTTTTTGAGCGGATAAATCATGGGCTGAGGGAGAGGAATGGCGCCTGTATTCAACCTGTGCTGATTCGGCGTAATCGAGTCCGGTTTCCCCTGACGTGATGCAACCACGACACGGGCAGCAGGGGCGACCTGTCTCAAGGTGCGCAGGAACTTTTTTGCTGCATCGAACTCGAAGCAGGAGTATTCTGCCCGCTATAGCTATCATGACCTGGGAGATACGTGTTCGCTTACCGTTATGCCCGGGTCTTCAGGTTTGATCCGGGCATTCTATACAGGATCGATATTCCCGACCGCATGCTGCATGTGCGTTGGCGACAACTTGCCTGTCGGGACTCAGAGCTGACATTGACTATGCCCGCGACTCGGGAAAGTCAGTGGTATCTACCCGCCGTGTTTACGGTTCACTTCATAGGAGGAAATAATGAACCCGGTAAAACAACTGGAAAAAACCGGCCAGTCAGTCTGGTTGGACTACATTCGCCGCAGCTTGCTGGTTTATGGCGGTCTCGAACGTATGATGGACGATGACGGCATCAAAGGGGTGACCTCCAACCCGGCTATATTCGAGAAGGCGATTGCCGGTAGCAACGATTACATCGAGACCATTCGGGATCTGGCGAAATTGCCAGATAGTGATGCCGAATCTGTGTATGAACGGATCGCGGTCGATGATATTCAGTATGCTGCCGATACCCTGCACCCGGTTTACCATGCCACTCAGGGCCGGGATGGCTATGTGAGCCTGGAGGTGTCACCGCGTCTGGCCCATAACACCGCAGCCACGATTGACGCGGCGCGCCATCTGTGGCGTACCGTCGATCGCGAGAACCTGATGATCAAGGTGCCGGCTACCGAGGCGGGTTTATCCGCCGTCGAGATCTTGTTGGGCGAAGGTCTCAACGTCAATGTCACACTGCTGTTTTCGCGCAAGGTCTATGAACAAGTGGTTGAGACATTCCTGCGAGGGCTGGAACGCCTGGATAAATCCGGGGGTGATTTGTCAAAGGTTGCCAGCGTGGCCAGCATGTTTGTTAGCCGCGTTGACAGCGCCGTGGACCATTTGCTGGATGAAAAAATCGAATCAGCCGCCGGCACGTCGGATGCCGCCCGTCTACAGGCGCTCAAGGGCCGGGCGGCTGTGGCCAATGCCAGACTCGCTTACCAGCAATACAAAGATCTGTTCAGTGGGCCACGCTGGGAATCGCTCGCCGCTCATGGTGCGTGCACTCAGCGGCTGCTGTGGGCCAGTACCGGTACCAAGGATCCGGCCTATAGCGATGTACTCTATATAGAGTCTCTGATTGGAGCCGATACTGTCAACACCGTGCCACCCGCCACCCTGGATGCTTTTCGTGATCACGGCTCGGCCCAGGCGCACCTGGAAGATGATCTGGATCAGGCGCAGGCTGATTTGGCGGCGCTGGAAGACGAAGGCATCTCACTGGATGATGTGACCGACACGCTGTTGAACGAGGGTCTGGACAGCTTTGTTGCCGCTTACGAAAAACTACTCGAGGCAGTGACACAGACGCTACAGGGCGCACGGATCCCGAGGTCCGCCTCGCAGACGTTGGTACTGCCGGACACTCTGCAACAGGCGGCAAACAGGGCACTGGACGACTGGACGGACAACGACAAGGTCCGTCGTTTGTGGGCACGCGATGCCAGCCTGTGGACCGGTAACGATGAAAACCGCTGGCTCGACTGGCTGGATATTGCCGAAGACCAGTTTGAACACCTGGCCGATCTGCGTCGGCTGGGCCGTTTTGCACAGGGCCATTATTTTACCGACGTGCTATTACTGGGCATGGGGGGTTCCAGCCTGGCGCCGGAGGTGTTTCGCCGGGTATTCGGTGTGCGGTCGGAGCATCCGCACCTGCATGTGCTGGATTCCACTGATCCAGCGCAGATCCGCTCCATAGAATCCTCCCTCGACCTGCAACGCACGGGGGTCATTGTGGCCAGCAAGTCTGGATCCACACTGGAGCCGAATATCCTGATGGCGTACTTTTTCGATCGTATCCGTGAGGAGATCGGTGACAAACAGGCCCCTTTGCACTTCGCCGTCATCACCGATCCCGGTTCGAAACTGGAAAAATTTGCGAATACGGCCGGTTTCCGGCGCGTTTACCACGGCAAGCCCGGTATTGGGGGGCGTTATTCAGCTCTTTCCAATTTCGGCCTCGTGCCAGCGGCATTTTCGGGCATAGACGTCGCTAAACTGCTGAGTAGTACACTGGAAATGGTGGAGGCCTGCGCCGCTTCCGTGCCGGCACGGGATAATCCCGGTGTTCTGCTGGGTGTGGTGCTGGGCCAAGCGGCGTTACAGGGGCGTGACAAGGTAACATTGATCCTCTCACCGGCCATCGCCGCACTCGGCGCCTGGCTCGAACAACTACTGGCGGAATCCACCGGCAAAGAGGGTAAAGGCATTATTCCCGTGGTAGATGAACGACCGGCCGTGCCACAGGCCTGTGGCGATGACCGCCTGTTCATCTACCTGCGTCTGGAGAGCGACCCCGATCCGAAGCAGGACGCTGTCATCGAAGCTCTACAAAAGGCAGATCAGGCCGTGGTGCGACTTGCTGTAACCGATATCTACGACCTCGGTCAGGAGATGTTCCGCTGGCAGTTTGCTACGGCGGTTGCCTGTGCTGAAATCGGCATCGACGCATTCAATCAACCCGATGTTGAGGCCAGCAAGATAGCCACCAGCAGCTTGATGGAGGCCTATGAAACTTCGGGCGCATTACCGACGCAAACCCCACTGGCGGTGGACTCACACCTGAGCCTGTACGCCGATGAAAAAAATGCCGAGGCACTGCGCGTGATGGTGGGGGGACAGGCGACACTGGCGGACTGGCTGGGCGCGCACCTGCAGCGCATCCACCCAGGAGATTATTTTGCTTTGCTGGCCTATATTGACCGGCTCAATGACGAGCACCAGTCCACACTGGAGACGATTCGCCATGAGGTGCGCGATAGCTGCCGGGTCGCCACCTGTCTGGGTTTTGGCCCGCGTTTTCTGCACTCGACCGGCCAGGCGTATAAAGGGGGACCCAACAGCGGGGTGTTCCTGCAACTGACCTGCGATGATGCACAGGACATCCCTGTGCCGGGTCATAGTTACAGTTTTGGTATCGTCAAGGCTGCTCAGGCGCAAGGTGATTTCCAGGTGCTGGCGGATCGTGGCCGGCGCGCCTTGCGAGTACATCTGGGCGCAGACACCGTAGCAGCTCTCGGGCAGTTGTCTGAACTGGTACGCGCGGGACTGGCTGGCCGGTAGTCAAGGACGGCCAGGTTTACAGATTTCAAAATCAGGAGAATGAATGATGCAACTCGGTATGGTGGGTTTGGGACGTATGGGCGCGGCGATGGTTCGACGCCTGTTGCGCGCGGGTCATGAGTGTGTGGTATTCGACCACAACCCGGAGGTGGTGAGCGCTCTGCAGACGGAAGGTGCCACTGGAGCGGCGGATCTTGCCGATCTGGTGGCCAGGCTGGATAAGCCCTGCGCGATCTGGATCATGGTACCGGCGGCCGCAGTCGAAAATGTCATTGAGAGCCTGGAGCAGGAAGTGACAGCGGGCGATACCCTCATCGATGGAGGTAATTCTTATTATAAGGATGACATTGTTCGCGGGGCGCATCTTAAATCATCGGGTGTTTATTACCTGGATGTCGGTACCAGCGGCGGGGTGCTCGGTCTGGAACGAGGGTATTGTCTGATGATCGGCGGTGAGGATGAACCGGTGCAACGTCTCACGCCTGTATTCAGCGCGCTGGCGCCTGGCGTGGGTGAGATACCCCGTACTTCTGGCAACGAGAGCGAGCCAAGGCCTGCCGAGCAGGGGTACTTGCATTGTGGACCCTGCGGCGCGGGGCATTTTGTCAAGATGGTCCATAATGGCATCGAATACGGTCTGATGGCCGCCTATGCCGAAGGCTTTAATATTCTACGTTATGCCAACGTGGGTAAACACAGCGCTGAGATCGATGCCGAAACCACGCCCTTACGGGATCCCGAGGCCTTTCAGTACGATATTGATGTGGCTGAGGTGGCCGAAGTATGGCGTCGTGGCAGTGTCATTTCTTCCTGGCTGCTGGATCTCACCGCAGACGCCTTGCATGGCGATCCGGGCCTGGAGGGTTTCCAGGGGCAGGTCTCTGATTCCGGCGAGGGTCGCTGGACCAGTATGGCGGCTATTGAATCCGGGGTACCGGTTCCGATACTCAGCGCCGCACTGTATCAGCGATTTACTTCGCGCGGTGAAAACGATTTTTCCAACAGGCTGCTCTCTGCCATGCGCTATGAATTTGGCGGCCACCTGGAAAAGAAAAAACAGGCTTCCTGAGACAGATAATTATGTCAGATACGGATACACATGTAGACACGGCCCTTCCAGCACCCTCTTGCGTGATGGTGATTTTTGGCGCTGCCGGGGATTTGACCAAACGCAAGCTGTTTCCCGCGCTTTACTATCTGTCGGTGGCGAACCGGTTGCCGGAACGTTTTGCGGTGCTGGGCGTCAGCCGGGAAGCGCTTAGCAGTGAACAGTACCGCGAGTTGATGAACACAGAAAGCCGCGTGCACCTTGATGGCGATTATTCAGCGGAGGTCTGGGATCGTCTGGTTCAATGTTGCCATTATCTGCAAGGTGACTTTCGTGATCCGGAGGCTTACGAGGCGCTGGCGAAGAAGTTGTCTGAGCTGGATGATCAATGTCAAACAGGAGGCAACTATCTTTTTTACATGGCCACCCCTCCCGCCTTCTTTGGCGATATCGCCGAGCAAATCGTCAATGCGGGCCTGGCCCACGAGGATGAGGGTCACTGGCGCCGGCTGGTTATCGAAAAACCCTTCGGCCATGATCTGCAATCTGCCCGCGCCCTGAATCGAAAGTTGCTGGACATGTTCAACGAACGTCAGCTCTATCGAATTGACCATTATCTCGGCAAGGAAACCGTACAGAATTTCCTCGCTTTCCGCTTTGCCAACGGTGTTATCGAACCCATCTGGAACCGCCGTTATATCGACCACGTACAGATCACCGTAGCCGAACCACTGGGGGTTGAAAATCGCGCCAGTTATTATGAAGGCGCCGGAGCCTTACGGGATATGATTCCCAACCATCTGCTGGCGGTACTGGCCATGATCGCCATGGAGCCGCCAATATCCTTCGATGCCGATGAAATTCGCGATGAGCAGGCCAGAGTATTGCGCGCTATCCAGCCGTTAACACCGGAAGATGTACTGACTCATACGGTACGCGGCCAGTATACGTCAGGCGTGATGGCCGATGGCATGCAGGTACCGGCTTATCGTCAGGAAGCGGGGGTTGCCGCGGACTCACAGACTGAAACCTTTGTCGCGATGAGCCTTATGATCGACAGTTGGCGCTGGGCCGGGGTGCCGTTCTACTTGCGCACGGGAAAACGTATGCCAGGGCGTTTCACCGAGATCGTGGTGCAGTATAAACACGCACCGAATACGGCCTTCAAACACTCGATTATGAAGAATAAACACGTAGAGCCCAATGTCATGGTGCTGCGCATCCAGCCCAGTGAAGGGATCAGCCTGGGGATTAACGCCAAGGTGCCCGGTCAGGTTATGCAGCTGAGTCCGGTCGAAATGAATTTCAGCTATGACGATTATTTTGGTGATGAGCCCAGCACGGGTTACGAAACGCTGATTTACGACTGCATGAAAGGTGATCCCACCCTGTTCAAACGTGCTGACATTATCGAGACCGCCTGGCAGTTGGTAGAGCCGATACTGGATGTCTGGACTGCACTGCCGCCGCGTGATTTCCCGAACTATGCCGCCGGACAATGGGGTCCCTCAGCAGCCGATGAGCTGCTGCAACGTGACGGTCGCGCATGGCGCATATGTACGGATGCCTGAAAGAACTGAAACAAAATTCATGGCCGGTAGAAAGACCTTACTCATAATCGTAATGTTTCAGTTTGAAATTGCAGCGTTATGAGTTTCTAAACTCGGGATGCTTCTGGCGTTTCCTCTTCCTCGCTCCTGGCATATTAATGCTGTCATCACTCTTCCTGCCCCGCTTTGACATCCTGTTGCGGCTGGCGTAAATTTATCAAAATACATTTGTAGAACAATAAGGCGCTCAAAAAAACCAGTAAGGATGTGAACCGTTTGAACCGATGGTCTGACATTCCTTTGCGTAGTGACTTGTTACTGCAATATCTGATCGATATTCAGCAGAGTGAATCCTTTGTTTGTCCCGAGGCCGTTGAACGCCTCAGCACCGATTTATCCATTCCGGTTTCACAAATTAAAAGCGTCATCGCGTTTTATTCCTTTTTGCACAGCCGCGCCCGTGGCCACTTCGATATCCTGTTCAGTGACAACATTATTGATCAAATGGCGGGCAGTCGTGCCCTGTTGCAGCAACTTTGTCAGCAGCTAGGTGTAGAGCAGGGCAAGCCGCGTGCGGATGGCCGGGTCACCATTGACACTACCTCCTGCACCGGCATGAGTGATCAGGGTCCGGCCATGCTGGTCAACAATATCCCGCTTACACGCCTTGACCGTCAACGTATAGAACAGATTGCAGAATACGTGGAACAGGACAAACCCCTTGCGCAGTGGCCTGAAGAATTGTTTGAGGTGCATGACAATATTCGGCGCGCCGACATATTGCTCACCGAGAATACGCAGGACGGGGATGCGCTGCATGCCTTGTGTGAGGAAGGTGCGGATACGCTGTTGCAGCGTATTGATGATTCCGGATTGCGTGGTCGTGGTGGCGCGGGCTTCAAGACAGCGACTAAATGGCGCTTGTGCCGGCAGGTGCAGGCACAGCAGCATATTGTTGTCTGCAATGCCGATGAAGGTGAACCGGGAACCTTCAAGGATCGGGTGTTATTGCAATCGTATTCGGCCCAGGTGATCGAGGGCATGAGCTTGTGCGCCGGTATTATTGGCGCACGCAAAGGCTTTATTTATTTACGCGCTGAATATTTTTATTTGCTGGATGCCTTGCACCAAGAATTACAGCGGCGGCGGGATGAAAACCTGTTGGGTGAGCGGATCCTGGGGCAGGCGGGATTTGACTTTGATATCGAAATTCACCTGGGTGCGGGCGCCTATATTTGCGGTGAAGAATCGGCCCTGCTTGAATCACTGGCCGGTCGGCGCGGCATACCGCAGAAGCGTCCCCCCTTTCCGGTCGAGCATGGTTATCTAGGGTATCCGACGGTGGTCAACAATGTCGAAACCCTGATGGCCGCCTGCCAGATTGCCAGTCATGGCGGCGACTGGTTTAGCGACAAGGGTACGCGCCAATCGTCGGGTACCAAGTTATTGAGCATTTCCGGTGACTGTCATCTGCCGGGCATTTATGAATATCCTATGGGGACGTCCGTGTCTGAAATCCTTATCGATTGCGGTGCACAGGAAACCCAGGCGGTACAGGTTGCGGGGGCCGCCGGTCAGACGCTGTGTCAGCGCGAATTCAAACGCCGCATTGCGATGGAAGACGCTTCCACAGGTGGCTCGTTCATGATCTTTAACCGGCAGCGGGATCTGCTCGACATGGTACAGAACTTTGCCCATTTCTTTGCCCACGAAAGCTGTGGCTTCTGTACTCCCTGCCGGGTTGGCAGCAGCCTGATCTGCAATCTGGTGGACAAGCTCTATACCAGCCATGCGACCCAGAATGATCTGCGCGATATCGAACGCATCGCGCTGGTCATGCGTCACGCCAGCCACTGTGGTCTGGGAGCCACCGCCTCCAATCACATTCTGGATACTTTTAACAATTTTCCCGACAGTTACCAGCGCCGTCTGCGTTCCAGCGAATACACTCCCGCCTTTGATCTGGATGGCGCCGTGAGCGAGGCCCGCGCGATTACCGGACGCGATGACGCCGCAGCGCATATCCCCGGCAGCTCGGCACAGGAATGCGAACCATGACGCACTGCCACTTCAGGATCGACGGAAAGGACATCCCCTTTCATCCGGGGCAGACCATTATGGATGCCGCTATGACCGCCGGTATATACATTCCCCACCTGTGTCACAATCCGGATTACGAACCTACGGGTAGTTGCCGGTTGTGCCTGGTGAAACTTAACGGACGCTATGTCTCGGCCTGCACCCGGCCCGCACAGGCGGGCGGCAAGGTGGAAAACCAGAGTGAGGAAATTAATCAGCAGCGCAAAACCCTGTTGCAGATGCTGTTTGTCGAGGGCAACCACCAGTGTCCGGGGTGTGAGAAAAGCGGCCGTTGCCAGTTACAGGCCGTTGCTTATTATGTAGGTATGCTGTCGCCCTATTTCACCCATTTTTATCCTAACCGGCAACTGGATGCCAGCCACCCTGAAATGATGCTGGATTTCAATCGCTGCATTCTCTGTGGACTCTGTGTGCGCGCCAGCCACGATGGCGATAAAAAAGATATATTCGCCATCAGCGGTCGCGGAATAAAATCCCATCTGGTGATTAATTCTCCTTCGGGCAAGTTAGGTGACAGCCACTTCAACGCGCACGATCTTGCTGCCAGTGTTTGCCCGGTGGGGGTTTTTCTGCCGAAGCACAAGGGTTATGAAGTGCCTATTGGTCAACGCCTGTATGATCGGCAGCCGATTTCCCGGGTAGGCGATGTGGCCGGACAGAATAAACCGGCAGGTCGCTCATGAGCGATAAACTGCGCGTGGCCACGGCGTCTCTTGCAGGCTGTTTCGGTTGCCATATGTCGCTGCTGGACATAGACGAACGCCTGCTGGAATTGATCATGCTGGTGGAATTTGAACGCTCGCCCATCAATGACATCAAGCAAATTGAACCGGTCGATGTGGCGATTATCGAAGGCGGTGTGGCGAATACTGACAATGTCGAAGTATTGCGGGAGTTCCGGCGTCAGAGCAATATTCTCGTGGCGATCGGCGCCTGTGCTATCAATGGCGGCATCCCGGCCATGCGCAACCACTTCAGCGTAAAAGAATGTCTGGAAGAATCCTATATCAACGGCATCGGTGTATTGAACCCCATGATTCCCAATGATCCGGAAATTCCCCTGCTGCTGAACAAGGTGCACCCCATTCATGAAGTAGTCAAAGTGGATTATGTATTACCCGGTTGTCCCCCCTCCGGCGATGCTATCTGGACGTTTTTAACCGAGTTACTGGAAGGGCGGCCAATACACTTTCCCTATAACGAGATTCACTATGATTAGCAATCTTGAAACCGCTGAAAATCCTGAAAAGTTAAAACGGGTAGTGATTGAACCCCTGACCCGGGTCGAAGGCCACGGCAAGGTGACCCTGCTGCTGGATGAAAATAAGCAGATCCAGCAGGCGCGCCTGCACATTGTCGAATTTCGCGGCTTTGAAAAATTTATTCAGGGACGACCCTACTGGGAGCTGCCGGTACTGGTGCAACGCCTGTGCGGTATCTGTCCGGTGAGTCATCATCTTGCCGCCGCCAAAGCAACGGACATGCTGGTGGGAGTAAAACAGATCACGCCGACCGCAGAAAAAATTCGCCGCCTGATGCACTTTGGTCAGACCTTGCAATCCCATGCCCTGCATTTTTTTCACCTGTCGTCGCCTGATCTTTTGTTTGGCTACGACGATGAGGTTCGTCATCGTAACATTATCGGCGTGATTGAAGACTATCCGGAACTGGCCAAAAAAGGTGTACTGCTGAGAAAATACGGTCAGGAAGTGATACGTCTGACGGCGGGTAAACGCGTGCATGGCACCGGCGCTATTCCCGGTGGCGTCAACAAATCCTTGAACACGGATGATCGGAATTATTTGCAAAAGGACATTAAACAGATCATTGAATGGGGCGAGGATGCGGTTGAGCTGATAAAAACGATTTATCATGAGCATCCGGATTATCATCGTGATTTTGCCAGCATCCAGAGCAACAGCATGAGCCTGGTAAACGCCAGGGGTGAACACGAGCTTTACCAGGGCGGCCTGCGCGCGCGCGATGCACAGGGCGAGAATATTTTTGATCATGTTGATGGCGTGCGCTACGAAGACTATTTATGCGAGGCGGTAAAGCCCTGGAGTTATATGAAATTCCCCTTTATCCAGAGCCTGGGACAGGAACAGGGCTGGTACCGGGTAGGGCCGCTGGCGCGTATCAATAATTGTGAGAGTCTGTCCACTGAGCGGGCTGAACAGCAACGACTGGAGTTTATGCCACTGGAAAATGGCCAGCCGGTTCATGCCACCCTTGCTACCCATTGGGCGCGCATGATTGAGCTTCTGCACTGCGCTGAAGCCATCGAACAACTGTTGCATGACGAGGATATTCTGGGCCACGATCTGTTGCTTAAGGGAGATATGCAGGCGCGTGGTATTGGCGTCATCGAAGCGCCCCGCGGCACGCTGTTTCACCATTATGAAATCGATGGTGACGGGGTGGTGCAAAAAGCCAACCTGATTGTCTCCACTACCCAGAACAACCAGGCGATAAATGAATCCATTCGCCAGGTGGCAAATAACTATCTTTCCGGTCATGAACTTACCGAACCCATGCTTAACCAGATTGAAGTTGCTATTCGCGCCTACGATCCCTGCCTCTCCTGCGCGACCCATGCGCTGGGTAAAATGCCGCTGGAAATCGAATTGCTGGATGCAGATGGCAATAGCCTGAGTCGTATCCGCAAGCAGGCTTCAGGCGAAATATGCCTGGGCCGTTAGTATTAATCGTTGCATAAGTATTAGCACCATAGCCCCCTCTCCCTCTGGGAGAGGGTGGGGGTGAGGGGATAAGATACATGCAAATACTTATGCAACGATTAATAGAAACAGCGGCAACAAAACCGGTTCTGATTTTCGCCTATGGTAACCCTTCACGCGGCGACGATGCGCTGGGTCCCCAGCTACTGCAACGACTGGCTGAAAAAATCGGACACTCGGATCTGCACTCACGGGTCGAACTGCTGACCGATTTTCAACTACAGATCGAACATACTCTGGATATGGAAAATCGTCAGCAAGTGGTTTTTGCCGATGCCAGTATCAAGCCTGAAAAAGCGTTCAGCTTTAGCCGACTTGAGGGTAAAAAAGATGTCAGCTATAGCTCTCACGCCATGAGTCCCGAATCCTTATTGAATCTTTTCCAGCAACTGCACCCGCATGATTCCGCCGAGGTGTTTTTGCTGGCCATTCGCGGTTACCGCTTTGATCTGGGCCAGCCGTTAACTCAACAGGCAGAAATTAATCTTGAGCAGGCTGTGGATTATCTTTATCAGCGATTAGTTTTTACCCCCTGAATCTCTTTGGTTTTAATTTTCCGCTGCCTGCGGCGAAAAACGGCAGGATGGGTAGAGCGAAGCGCGAAGTCCAGAGGCGAAACCCATCAAAGCCCGGACGCAGTTACAGCAGGGCTGCATGAGCAGCGACCAGCCTTTGTAGGGTGGGCACGCGTTTTGTGCCCACACAGAGAAACTCAAAGATCCGGACATTTTAATAGCAAAAACAAAGTAACGCGTGGGCACAAAACCCGTGCCC
>ENA-ORDP01000631-ORDP01000631.1-marine-sediment-metagenome-genome-assembly--contig:-NODE-631-length-21957-cov-3.431330_pt1 | contig 21957 bp, 22 predicted proteins | sample MGYA00248627_ERZ508539 | MGnify/ENA primary metagenome ERZ508539 (study PRJEB26208, sample SAMN05571518) | marine sediment metagenome | biome: deep sea; feature: Hydrothermal vent; material... | reverse complement strand
GATTTAAATAGAACTTGTACTTAATAATTTTACTAAATAGCGCTGGAGCGTTAACATTTCTATTCAGGCTCTCGTGGGAGCGTGAAACGTTTCTAAGAAATATTCAAGTAAGACTATTCATAACAACAACCGTCTGGGTATCTATTACGCCAGGAACTTTTCTAAGACCTTTCATTAGATATGCATTTAGTTCTTTTATGTTATTTACGCGGATTCTTACGAAGAAGTCGTTGACACCAGTTACGGAAGCAACTTCTTCTGTTCCTGAAAGTTTTTTTATGTCTGTCAGTATCTTGTGTTCGCTTTAAAAGGGAGATTGCATAGACATATTTTCCTAGTTTGTGATGGTCAAATACAGGGACATAGGATTTAATCACGCCTTCCCTTTCTAGTTTTTTAATTCTGTTATGCACTGTGGTTATTGGGATATTGAATCTCTTTGAAATTTTACTAGTTGTTAATTTGGCATTTTCTTTTAACGCCTCAATAACTTTGAGATCTGTTTTGTCTAATTTCATATGTTGATAAATTTTCCATTCTTTATATAATTTTCGGTAATAATAGAAATGATTTCCTAAAAATATGAAATAAACTTATATACTTAATTTTGTTTTATTTATTGTGGAAGATGAATTAATTATAGGTGTATGTGAAGTTTGTAAAAGAGAAGTTAAACACATACAATACTCTTATGCGAGAGAGTTTATTTATCAAAGGCCTATCTGGAGAAAAGAAGCTCCGAGGTGAAATTAGAGTCAATACAGCAAAAAACGCCGTGCTTAAAGCAATGGTAGCGAGTGTTCTTTTTGAGGATGAAGTAACACTTATTGATGTTCCAAACATAGAAGATGTTGAGCGTATGGCAGAGCTCTTAAATGACCTTGGGGTGAATGTAAGAAAAGAGGTAGAGAGCAAAGAAGAGAGAAATATAAAATATCACATTAAGACTAACCCAGATATTTCAACAGACCTTGATAAAAAAATCTCAGAAAGACTTAGAACATCAATTGTTTTGGCGGGGCCACTTCTTTCTCGTTTTGGTAAAGTAAGTTTTCCGCACCCCGGGGGGTGCGTGATAGGGGCGCGTCCGATTGATTTTTTCTTAGACGGGTTTAAGAAATTCGGCGCTGAGATAACACACGACAATAATCGTTATGAAATAAAGGTAAAAGGTGGGAAGTTAAAAGGCGCTAATATATTTTTTAGGACGCCGACTCACACGGGTACTGAAACAATGATGATGACCGCAGTTCTTGCAGAAGGAAAAACAATTCTCAAAAACTGCGCAATGGAGCCAGAGATAAAAGACTTGGCGGACTTTCTTAATCTGTGTGGTGCTCAAATCATCGGTGCTGGGACCTCAACTATTGAAATAGAAGGAGGAGATTTACTTCGTACAAACGGAAAAGAACATAAGGTTATTCCTGATAGGATTGAAACAGGAAGTTTTTTGATTTTAGGAGCGCTTTGCGCTGACGAGCTTATTATCAGTAACTGTAATCCTTTACATGTTGAAGCTCTGATAGAGTTGTTGCGTCAGTCGGGAGTTTTAATTGATACAGAAGTAGATAGAATAATTTTGAAGAATAATGGAAAAATACCAAACAATAGTTTTAAAGCTGTTGATATAAAGACTCATGAGTATCCTGGTTTTGCTACGGATTTACAAGCTCCTATGGTAGTCTATTTAACACAAGTCTCAGGCGAGAGCTTGGTGCACGAAACAATCTTTGAGGGACGTCTTAACTATACTGACGACCTTGTACGCATGGGAGCAGACATTGTGATGTGGGACCCGCATAGAGTTCGGGTAAAAGGGCCAGCTTCTCTAGTAGGAAGAACACTTGGAAGCCCCGACTTGCGTGCTGGGCTCGCGTTTGTAATAGCGGCTGCGGTTGCAAAAGGTAATTCACTAATAAATAATGTCTATTATATAGATAGGGGATATGAGAGGATAGAAGAACGACTGGCAGGAATTGGCTTGGATATTACACGAACAGACAGAGTTGAATAACTCATTTTAAATGTATTTAGTAACTTTAGAAAATTATGTCATATTTTACACCAAAACTTGGAATAGACCTCGGCACCACATACACATTGGTGTATGTTCCTGGTAAGGGTGTTGTATTAAACGAGCCATCAGTGGTTGCTGTTACAGAAATAGACAATAAGATTCTTGCAGTAGGCAACAGCGCAAAAGAAATGATTGGACGTACTCCAGATAGTATTATCGCGTATCGTCCTATGAGAGATGGCGTTATTGCAGATTACAAAGTTACAGAAGCGATGCTTCGGTATTATATGAAAAAAGCTCTTGGTTCGTGGAATGTATTTCGTCCTGAAGTTATGATTTCAGTACCAGCTGGGGTTACTTCAACAGAAAAGCGAGCTGTGATTGAAGCAGCAACAAAAGCGGGAGCAAAAAGCGCGTATGTTGTGAAAGAGCCAATTTTGGCGGCAATTGGCGCAGGTATTCCTATTCAAGAGGCAAGAGGTCATATGATTGTTGATATTGGTGGGGGGACTATTGATGTTGCGGTCATTTCTTTAGGAGGGATTGTTGCTTCTACATCAGTAAAATGCGCGGGTAACCGTGTTGATAGAGCTATCACTGACTACATTAAGAAAACATTTAACCTTGCTGTGGGAGACAAGACCGCAGAGGATATAAAAATTAAAATTGGTTCAGCTGTTCCGCTTGAAGAAGAGCTTGTAATGGTAATTAAAGGACGTGATTTTTTGACAGGACTTCCTCGTTCAACTGACATTCGTACCAATGAAATAGTAAAAGCGATTGGAGCGGAACTTCGTGAAATGATTAAGGCAATCCGTGATGTACTGCAAGACACTCCGCCCGAACTTTCAGCGGATATTATTGACCAAGGAATTATCATGACAGGTGGTTCTTCTCAATTGCGTAATTTACCAGAGCTTGTCTTTCGCCGAACTGGAGTAAAAGCACATCTTTCTGATGATGCCCCATATTGTGTTGCAAACGGGACAGGTATTGCGCTAGATCATTTGAGTACATACAAAAAGAGTATTTTAGCTAAAATATAGAAGTCAGAAAATAGTAAAATACAGGTGCTTGACAGCTATTTATAAATAATGTATAATAAACGTAGAAAGTTAAAGGAGCTCATCTTGAGCTTACGGTTTCCGACGCCAATTCCAAGTTCGGGGGGAGAGCCATTATGGCTTATTATATTGATTCCCATGGTCTCATTCACATGACCAGGGAAGCCCGTCGCAAGGCTGAGGAGGGCTACAAGTAGCCCATCCTCCGCAACACAAGAGTCCGAATCTCAACAAGATTCGATCTTTAATTTCAATCAAGGGAGATTTCTCATGGCAGTTTTTACCCACGACAATCTTGAGGACGAGACGGTTTGTCTTGTGCTTATAGATCCAAACATAAAAAACAGCCAGATCGCTGAGTGTTTGGATCTCCAACAAGGAGAAGGAAGCCACTTGAATTGTCCCACGTTCTTCTTTTACAGCAAGCGCGGTTCCTTAGTCGGGTTCCGTAAAAACTTGAAGGAAATAGCAATCCTTCATGGGTTCCAGCGAGCCGTAATGCTCGCCGAAAAAATCGGCGTGAAGATTCAACAGGACTAATACTAGTTCCCACTAAGTCTCGCAAAGCATATGTTCAAGCAGAGGAGGGGTACAAGTAGAGCTCTCTCACAACACAAGAGTCCGAATCTCAACAAGATTCGGGCTCTTTTACTTTTTAATAGTTTATTTCATGTTTGTTTTGCTATACTAGTGGAAATGAAAGATACTGCTATAAACTTTTTGTCAATTTTACCTAAAAACCTTCATCATGCGTATGTGATTGAAGGAGGTGAGGGAATCAAAGAAAAACTTCTCAAATTTATTGAAGGGCTTGGTATCAAAACTAAAGGAAATCCTGATGTATATATTAGAGAGTTTGATGTATTTGGGATTAACGACGGAAGAGCAGTTCAAGCGCTTGAGTCCAATAAAGCCGTTATTGCAGATAAGAAGATTTTTATTTTACGCGTTAATTCAATTACGCGCGAAGCGCAAAATGCACTTCTGAAAACATTTGAAGAGCCAACTGCTGGGACTCATTTTTTCTTGATTATACCGTCAGCGAATGTTCTTTTGGACACGCTTATTTCTCGTGTACAGGTTGTAGATATGAAAGAATACAGTAGCGAAAAATTTTCCGACAAATCCAATGAATCAGCAGGCTCTATTTTTGCAAAACAATTTTTATCATCATCTCCAGCAGAGCGTCTTGCACTTATTTCAGATATTATAGAATCAAAAGACAAACAAGAAGCGCTCTTTTTGGTAAACAGTCTTGAGACAGAGTTATATATCAAAGGTAGTATGGGTAATTTAGAAAAAGATATTAACAAAGAAGATAATATCCCAACAGAAGTATTTGAGTCATTGCAAAGCACTCGTTCATACTTAAATGACAGCTCATCTTCAGTAAAACTCCTTCTTGAGCATTTGTCGGTAACATTACCTAGAGTAGAATGATGATATGAAAGTAATATCAATAACAGTATTTATTTTTCTAATGTTTAGCGTATCTGCTTTTGGTGCTGTTGATACGACGCATGTCGGCTTTGTAGATTCGTCAGTATGGTTTGACCGTGAGCCGTTTTTCTCTGGTGAACAAGTTCGCGTATATACAACACTTGCTAACAGTTCTCAAGATGATTTCAAAGGGGTTGTTGAATTTTATGATGGAGAAACTGTCATTGGAAGTGCTCAAGTATCGCTTGAGCGGAACGGAGGATTTCAGGTAGTGTGGGCTGATTGGGTCCCAAAAGAAGGGAACCATAAAATAAGTGTAAAAATAACCAAAGCGTCACTTACTCCTTTGGGAGGAAAACCTGAAGTGGTGGAATACAGCAATAAACCAGTAACAGTTGACAGATTTGTAGATACTGACACCGATGGAGATGGAATAGGAAATAAAGATGATAGTGATGACGACAATGACGGGATACCTGATAATAAAGATGCTCAACCACTTGTTAAGTTAGTAAAGAATTCAGACAGTAAATCAAAAGGCTCAATAAAGAGGAATCTTGAAGACGAGAGTACACAGTTTATTACAAAGATTGGAGATATTGCATCAAGTACATCACCAGAAATCGTCTCTGTAGTTAAAAAAACAATTGATGTAATTGAAAAATTCCGAAAGACACAAAGTAAAAATGTAGATGAAAGAATAAAACAAATTAAACAAAAGATTGCAGAGAATCAAAAAAATATTAAAAACATATCAGGAATTGATAAAAATGATAAAGGTAAAAAAGATAACAAAAAGAAAAATGATCCATTTAATCAACTACAACTTCTTGCGCTTACTACTGCAGGATATACACTAAGTTATAAGATAATATTTTATATTATAGGTGCGTTTGTCTTGTATTTTCTATTTAAGAAAATTATTCCACGGATATATAATTTTGTGCGAAGAAGAGACAATGACTATTAATTTTAAATAATAAAATATGAATACAATAATCTTAATTATAATAGGGGTGATTGGAGTAGCTTTGGGGTTTAGTCTAGGACGAGCAGGAGCGCGCGAGCGTTTTAGCAATTTTGTAAACAAGGAACGCTTTTCACTTAAAGAGCGAAGAAAGAGTATGCTCTTAAAGCATCTTAAAGACCGCGGAGAACTTACAAACAGTGAGGCACAAGAGTTGCTCGGGGTATCTGACTCAACTGTAACTACATATTTTGATGAACTTGAACAGGAAGGGGAAGTTGTACAAGTTGGGAAAACAGGGCGTGGTGTTTATTACACTCTTACACAAAAAGGTTAAAGTAAGCCACTATTAAACAGCCAGAATATTCTGGCTGTTTATTAACAACATTCTTGACTCATTAATTCAAGCGTTGTACGCTTACCGTAGAATACAAATCGGTTTCATAATGAAATCGTCGCTTACCTGAGTGGTTTCAGGAATACAGTGGATAAGAGGAATGTCATGAAGAAGACAAATCTCATAACTATCGCCTTGTTCGGCGTTCTTTTCTTTCTCGGCGGTTGCGCTGTCGGGGGAGGTGGTGGCTCGTCCTCACTGAGTCCGAGCTACCGACCTGTTTTTGATACCGCAGGCGGTATTGATGACAACAAACTTCTGACCGACAAAATCCAATGCACCGCTCTTGCTCGCGAGGCGGTTTCCTCAAGAAGGGGAATTGACCCAGCGACAGGTATGTTATTTGGTGCTGGTGGTGGCGCAGCCGCCGGTGCTATCGGCGGTTCAATGGCAGGCAACACCGGCGGAGGTGCACTTATCGGTACATTAATTGGAGGCGTGCTCGCGGCTATGTGGCAACTGCTCAAAACCCAAACAGAGGGACAAATATGGCAAAGCTCAACACAGCTTACTCCAACTGTCTCCGTGGTCGTGGGTGGAATCCAATCAACACTCCGTGAAACTGCATCCAATTTAAAAAGCTGGGAGTCCCTTTTAGGGTCTTCCAGCTTATTTTTTTATTATACGATGTCTTATAGTTTAATTTTTATCTTGCTAACGGTGTACGTACTGTGTCTACCATATTTGAAAATACACACTGCCCGCAAAAAGAAAACCCCGAGCTTGGCGCTCGGGGTTAGTTTTGTCACACGCAACAGTGTGCTTACAAGTACATCAACAATGTGGAGATGCCAGCAAGAATGTAGAACACACTACTTGCAAAGAAGTATTTCTTATTGCCTTTGAAGTTGATATCAGCAATGGCAACGACGGCGACGATGGCAGCGACGACGACAGCGATGGCAACGATGGCGGCGATGGTGATGATGGCGACAGCGTACAAGGTAGCGGTGCTGGCGATGACGACGGCGGTGGTGGTGATGATTACCATGGCAGTGATGGTGTAAGGTGGAACAACCTTCTTACGCCACACAAGTAGATTGGACAACATCATAAAAGAGACGGCGATTGCCATTAAGATAAAAAATGGATTAAATTTTCTCCATTCCTTCACCACAACACCCTCAACAACTCTCACTTCTTTCAAAGTGGTGTCATAGAGAACGCCGTTGTCGACAACAGTTTTTGTCTCAACGTAGAAGCCGTCTGTCTTGTATTCATTGTGAGATTTGATTGGTACAACAACGTCAGGGTTTTTGATTGCCTTCCGCCATGCTTTTGGGTATTGTGCCGCCTCTTTGGTCACCACAATATCGAGGCGTTCTTTAACCGACTGCTCAATTTGCATTGAGCCGTCGCTGAGAACGATGACATTTTTAGCAAACGCTGGTGCACTACTCATCAGTAGTGCAAAAAATACGATAACAGTGGTCCGCATAGCGAATTCCTTCCGTTTATGAGGTTATGAAGAACTAACGCGATTCTGTTTGTAAGTAGAACACATAACGCACATCTAATCAAGCTCGCCGTAATATCCCAATACCTTGGAAACACTTAGCTGTATAATCTAAGTAACATGACATACATAAATACAAAAGAAGTTTATAATCTTTGTTTAAGAAGTTGCTTTTGTAGCTTAAAACCTATAACCTAATATCTATAATCTAATATTTAATATGGCATACGATTTTTCACACTTAAAACAAAAAATTGAGGATACAGAAATTTGGCTAAGAAAAGAATTTCAAGGAATTCGCACAGGGCGTGCAACACCAACTCTGCTTGATAACATACAAGTGGAATCATACGGTTCACGAGTTCCTCTAAATCAGGTGGGAAATGTTGGTGTTGAGGATGCTCGTACTTTGCGTGTTAATGTCTGGAATGCTGAACAAGTAAAAGATGTTGAGAAAGCTGTCACTGATGCAAACTTAGGTGTTGGAGTCTCATCAGATGAAAATGGGGTTCGTGTTACATTTCCAGAGCTTACTTCAGAGCGTAGAGATATGTTGATTAAACTATCAAAAGATAAACTTGAAGAAGCGCGAGTATCTTTGCGAAACGAGCGTGATAATGTATGGAATGATATTCAAAAACAGGAAAAAAATAGTGAAATAAGCGAGGACGAGAAGTTTAGCTATAAAAATGAAATGCAGAAACTTGTAGATAATGGAAACAAATCACTTGATGAGATTGGGAAGAAGAAAGAAGAAGAGATTAAATTATAATTTCATTTAATAAAAAATATTTTAATATATGACCGTACTTATATTCTTTGCTGTATTGATTTTACTTATTGTTGTGCATGAATTCGGTCATTTTATTGTCGCGAAACGCTCTGGAATACGAGTGGATGAATTCGGTATTGGTTTCCCGCCGAAGTTATTTGGTAAAAAATATGGGGAAACTGAATATACCGTAAATGCACTTCCGTTTGGTGGGTTTGTAAAGATTTTTGGTGAAAACCCAGATAGTGAATCAATTTCTGGTCCAGACAGCAGTAGGGCCCTTATTCATAAACCAAAACTTATTCAAGCGGCGGTACTTTTTGCTGGTATATTTTTCAATATATTACTAGCGTGGATTCTTTTCTCTGTAACACTAATGGCAGGAACTCCAGCCGCAGTTATAGTAAACCAGAGTCTGTCTAAATATATATCAAATGAACGAGTTTTAATAACACAAGTTCTTCCGGGGTCCCCGGCAGATAAAGCAAAAATATTATCTGGAGATGAAATTATTTCTATATCAAACAGTACTTCACAACTAAAGATAAATACTTCCAAGGAGGTCAGTTCCTTTATTAGAGATGACAACGGAAAGATAATAAAAATTAATGTCATTAGAGATGGAAAGATAAAGACCATTACCGTGACTCCACAAAGAGGGTTAATTAATGATTTACCCAATACTCCTGCAATAGGAGTTGCAATGGGGCTTATTGGTACTCTTAAATTACCAGTTCATCTAGCGATATGGGAAGGAGGGAAACAGACTATAAGTATGCTATATCACATAACTGTTGGTATAAGCACATTTTTATATAATGCTCTTTTATTCAAAGCTGACCTTTCAAGCGTGGCAGGACCTGTTGGTATAGTTTCCCTTATTGGGAGTGCATCGGCACTTGGATTAGTAGCGCTTATGAATTTTACTGCTCTTATATCATTAAATCTTGCTGTAATCAACCTAGTTCCATTTCCAGCGCTTGATGGTGGGCGACTCCTTTTTCTTTTAATAGAAGCTATTAAAGGTTCTCCAATAAAACCAAGAATAGTAAATACATTTAATATTCTAGGTTTTACTTTTCTAATAATTCTTATGCTTGTGGTAACTTATAGCGACATATTAAGGATATTCAAATAATCCACAAATTATAATTAACTCAATTGGAGGACGTCGGACGTCCTCCAACGGACGTCCTCCAATTAGATATTTCTGTTACTGGGTGGATTCCTGATATCTCTTGGATTCCTGATATCTTTAGGTGTGATAGAGATATATTTTGACCAGTTTCTTTTTCCAAAAAAGAATCCCGTGGTTCGCGTAAGCAAACCACGGGGATGTTTTTCAGACACTCCTGAGAAGCCTATCAAGTTCTTTAGCAAGTTCTTTAGACCTCTCAATTTCTTTATAGTCGAAATGGACAGACGTTTGTGGGAATGCCATATGGCATCGGAGTGCAAGAGCTTGGTTGCCTCCACAGTATATGTTCCCATTTACCGTCGCATTGTTAAGTTCGATACCACCTACCGTCGCGTTGTTGAATAAGAGGTTACCCCTTATTACAACTGAATCGAGGTTGGTGTAACACTCAACCATAATGTCGCTGAGGTCTAGATGACCACCCGTCATCATGTTGCTGATACTGAAGTAACTCTCCACAGTCGTGCCACTGAGGTTCAGATTACCCTCCACCACCATTTCGTTAAGATTGAGGTAACCCTTCACCATCATGTGGCTGAGGTTCAGATTACCCCTCACCGTCACATAGTTGAGGTGTAGATAACCATTTATAGTCATACCTCTGAGGTCTAGATGACTCCCCACCCTCACAGAGTTGAGGTCTAGATGGCCATTCACCGTCGTGTTGTTGAGGTTCAGAGAACCATCTCCCTTACAGAAGTGATCCTCTACTGTAACGAGGCTTAGGTCTAAATAACCTTTCACCGTCATACGGCTGAGGTTTAGACAACCAACTACCCTTATTTCAGCGTGGATGTCGATGTTACCATCAACAGTCACCCCTTCAAAATTCATTCGCCCCTTTTTAAAGGCAGTAATGAACCCTTGGGGTGTCAGCATTTCATTTTCAGTCATTATTTAACTCCCATAAAAGTGTTGGAACAAATTTACTACCACAGTAATATCATACGAAAATGTAGATGTCAAGCTCGCCGAGTAATGTATACAAAAATATGCAAATCAACCCAATTGGAGGACGTCGGACGTCCTCCAATTAGATATTTCTGTTACGGTGTGTATTCTTGATATCTTTAGGTGTGATAGCGATATATTTTGACCAGTTTCTTTTTATAGGATACTATTTGCCTTAATGAAGCAATCACGCCTTTTTACAAAAACTCAAAAAGAAGCTCCTCGGGACGAGGTGTCTAAAAACGCGCAATTACTTATTCGTGCTGGATTTATTAATAAAGAAATGGCGGGGGTGTATTCATTTCTTCCTTTGGGGTTACGGACTTTAAATAATATTATACGAGTGATTCGTGAAGAGATGAACGCAATTGGTGGGCAAGAAATGATTTTGTCATCACTGCAAGACCCTACACTTTGGTCAAAGACAAATAGGTGGGCTGAATGCGAGGATGTGTGGTTTAAAACAAAACTGTCTGGGGGATCTTACGTTGGTCTTGCGTTTACACATGAGGAACCTTTGACTCGACTTTTAATTGAGCATATTTCATCGTATAAAGATTTACCAAAATATATTTATCAATTTCAGACTAAGTTTCGTAACGAAGCTCGAGCCAAAAGCGGTATTATGCGTACGAGGGAATTTATAATGAAAGATTTATATTCATTCAATAAGGATGAGGAGAGTTTTAGGGAATTTTATGAAGAGTGTGCATCTGCATATATAAAGATATTTAGTCGTTTAGGAATAGGTGATAAGACATATCGCACATTTGCAAGTGGTGGTTCGTTTTCTAAATTCAGTGATGAGTTTCAGACGATATCAGGGGCAGGTGAGGATATTATTTATATCAATGAAAAAACTGGTACTGCTATTAATAAAGAAATTAATACTGATGAGGTCATAAAAGAGCTTGGGTGGAAAGGAGTAGAGTTGCGTGAAGAGAAAGCGATTGAGGTTGGGAATATATTTCCATTGGGTACAAAATTCTCAGATGCTATTGGACTAAAATATAAGAACGAGAAAGGTGAAGGTATTCCAGTTATTATGGGTTCATACGGAATTGGTCCAGCTAGGGCAATGGGTACGGTTGCAGAGCTGTTGTCAGACGACAAGGGACTGGTGTGGCCTGAGTCTGTCGCTCCATTTAAGATTCATTTATTATCTCTTGGTCAAGATGATAAAGCTCTGCTCTTGTATCAAAAATTACAAGATGCTGGGGTTGATGTATTATACGATGACCGTGATGTGCGGGCTGGAGAGAAGTTTGCTGATAGCGATTTGATAGGGATTCCAACACGCATTGTAGTAAGTAAGAAAACCTTAGATTCTGGAAAGGTAGAAAAAACGGATAGAAAAACCGGAATGGTCGAAATGATTAGTGAGTCAGAACTCCTTGTATAAAAATATGGCCGTTAAAGATAAGATTAAGAACTATTTTGAGAAGTTTTATAGATTGTTTTCAAATGATATAGGTATTGACCTTGGTACTGCAAACACTTTGGTCTATTTACGTGGGCGTGGTGTTGTTATCAATGAGCCATCAATTGTCGCTGTAAACCAAAAGACTGGGCAGGTAGTAGCGGTTGGTCGTCAAGCAAAAGAGATGCTTGGGCGTACACCTGGGCATATTAGAGCAGTACAGCCACTTGTTGATGGAGTTGTATCTGATTTTGAAATAACAGAAGAGATGCTTGCGTATTTAATTAACAAAGCACAAGAGGGTAGGCGGACTCTTCTTGGTCCTCGTGTAGTTGTTGGAGTTCCTTCAGGAATTACAAGTGTTGAAATCAGAGCAGTACGCGACGCAGCTCAAAATGCTGGAGCGCGTGAGGTGCATATAATAGAAGAGCCGATGGCGGCGGCTATTGGTATAAAACTGCCCATACATGAACCAATTGGTAGTATGGTGGTGGATATTGGTGGAGGAACATGTGATGTAGCAGTCATATCGTTAGGCGGTATAGTTAAGTCAAAAAATATCCGTATAGCTGGAGACAAACTCAATCAAGACATTGCGACATACATTAGAAGTGAATTTAAAATTCTTATTGGAGAGAAAACCTCAGAATCACTCAAGATAAAAGCTGGTTCTTTACTAGAGGGTGGCGAATCTATTGAAGCTACTGTGCGCGGGCGGGACCTTATTACAGGTCTACCACGTGAAGTGGTAATAACTGATGCTGATATTCGCGAAGCGATTTCTGGGTCAATTAATCATCTAGTTGATGCGGTGAAAGAGGTTCTTGAAACAACTCCACCTGAAGTTCTTTCAGACGTAATGCAAAGAGGTATATATCTTGTAGGTGGTGGAGCATTGATTCGCGGACTCCCTGAAGCATTAGTCTCTGTACTTGGTATACCCGTTTATGTTACTGATGACCCACTAACTGCAGTAGTGCGCGGGACTGGGATTGTGCTTGAAGGTCTTGATAGGTTTAGAGAAACATTAATTGAAAACGAGAATGAGCTTTCCCCAACAGAATAAATTTAGCACACGTTCTAAATCACGTTTCCCCAAGTCGTTTATAGTTATTGGGGTTTTTGTGCTTGTTGTAATTTTCCTAAACAAGTTTACATTTGGTGGAGTCTCTCAACTACTTTATTCTACTGGAGAACCTGTGTGGAAATCTCAGGCGAGTATCGTTAATGTTTTCGGAAATATATTTGTAGGACTTAAAAATAAACAAGACCTTTTATATGAAAACAAGACATTGAAAGAGAAGATTACACAACTAAAACTTGCTTCTATGGGGGATGAAATACTTCGTCAGGAAAACAAAGAACTAAAATCTCTTCTTAATCGCAATACGTCACAGGAGCTTATAGTTGCTTCTATAATGACACGTCCAAACAGAACACTTTATGATACGTTTATTATTGATGTTGGACGGACGGTGTAACTAAAGGAGCGCGTGTATTTGGAGCTGGAGAAGTTGCTGTCGGTTCAGTGGAAGATGTATATGCCCGCACTTCATTGATTAGCTTGTATTCAACCCCCGGGCGTTCTACTGAGGTTCTTTTAGGAAACAAGGAAGATGGTTTAGTATCTGCTAAAGCAATTGGGCGTGGTGGCGGAGATTTTGAGATACATATTCCGCGCGGGATAAAAGTTACTGAAGGTAGCGTTGTATTTTCACCTGAGTTTGACGGAGGTATTGTAGGGGTAATCAGGAAGATAGTCGCACTTCCGTCTGATTCTTTTCAGACAATTTTGTTTAACAGTCCTGCTAATATTCAATCACTTAGAGTTGTTGCTATTGAATTAAAGTAGTTTAACATAATGATTTATTAAATGATTCGTAGATTTATCTTTACAGTTTTATTTTTCTTAAGCATCTTTCTTTTTCCGTGGTATTTAACGGTGCTCTTCGCGCTTGCACTTATAATAGTATCGCCCGGGTATGAGATTGTTATAGGTGGCTTAATTATTGATTTTATATATGGGGTATCTGTTCCGAGTTTTTTTACAAGTCCATTTTCATTTACTATTTTCTTTAGTCTTGTATATGTTGCAAGTTACTTTATAAAGAAATATCTCGTCTTTTATGATGACAAGGGTTAGAGTAGAAAAATGCTACAATAGCTTCAATGAGCGGTCATAGAATACGATTATTATTACGACGATTCTTAAATGGCACAAAGAATCGAGAAATTGAACCAGATGAGATTTTTCTTGATTCGCATAATTTGCCTGAGTTTGATAGATATCAGTTTGAAGGGCGTATAGAAAAACCAATAAGAAAGAAGATGCAGTTTTTTGTGATTGTGGTACTGTTGCTTATTTTAGTGCCATACATGTGGCGTATTGGATATCTACAATTGTATAAAGGAGAGGCTATGGCGTATTTGAGTGAGAAAAATAGTTTAAAACATTCAATTATATTTGCTGAACGTGGGGTTTTATATGACCGTAATGGCGTGGAGCTTGTGTGGAACGAGGTTGGGAAAGATGACAAAAAAGACGGGTTTTCTATTCGTAAGTATATTAATTTAGAGGGACTTTCACATGTTATTGGGTATGTTGGATATCCACTTAAAGATAGCTCTGGTATTTACTATAGAGATAAATTTGTTGCAAAAGACGGTGCTGAACTTTTTTTTAACAATCGTCTTAGTGGGAAAGATGGTCTTGAGATAGAAGAGGTTGACGCTTTCCAGAAGATAAAATCAAAAAATACAATACGTCCCCCTAAGGACGGACAAAATATAACACTTTCCATTGATTCTCGTCTGAATGAAACTCTTTATAAGATTTTAGGGAAACGCGCAAACGAGTCTGGTTTTGTTGGTGGTGCTGGAATACTTATGGATGTGACTAACGGTGAAATAATTGCTCTTGCCAGCTTTCCTGAATTCAAATCGCAAGTATTAACTGATGGAGAACCCCGTTCTCAGATAAGGGAATACGTAATAGATAACCGAAAGCCGTTTCTAAATCGTGTTGTATCTGGTCTTTATACTCCTGGTTCAATAATAAAACCAATAGTTGCTGTTGGAGCACTTTCAGAGGGGGTGATTACTCCTGATAAAAAAATCTTAAGCACAGGTTCAATTAAGATAGCCAATCCGTATGTTAAGAATGGGTACTCTGTATTTGTTGATTGGAGGGCTCAGGGGTATGTAAATATTCGTGAGGCAATAGCTGTTTCATCAAATGTATATTTTTATGAAGTTGGAGGAGGATACAAAGACCAGAAAGGTATTGGTATTGAGGGAATTAATAAATACGCAAGACTTTTTGGTTTTGGAAAAAAGACTGGTTCACCATTCCCTGAGAAGAGTGGATTAATTCCAAACCCTAAATGGAAAGCAAGGGTGTTCAATAACGACCCATGGCGTATTGGAGATACATATAATACTGCAATAGGTCAATATGGTTTTCAGGTAACTCCAATTCAGATAGTACGAGCCATTGGAGCTATCGCAAATGGTGGTTTCCTTATGACTCCAACTCTTGAAAAGGGCGGGAATATTTCTAAAATACAACTTCCTATTGATAAAAACATCTTGCAAGTAGTACGGGAAGGAATGCGAATGGGTGTTGAGAGTGGTATTGCGAGAGCCCTTAATGTGCCGTTTGTAGAAGTTGCTGCTAAAACTGGTACTGCTCAACTTGGAGTTTATAAAAAATTTGTAAACTCTTGGATAACAGGTTTCTTCCCATACGGAAATCCAAAGTATGCGTTTGTTGTTATAATGGAACGCGGTCCTGAGAAAAACCTTGTTGGAGCGGCTTCTGTAATGAGGGAGTTTCTGGAGTGGATTAATATACACGTACCAGAGTATTTTAATAATGTCAATTGACTCTTTGTACCCAGTTAGTACAATACCTCTTAAATTATCATGACAGACGATAGTAATTATCTTACTCAAGAAAAGTTCAAGGACTTAACAAAAGAACTTGAACATCTAAAGACCACCAAGCGAAAAGAGATAGCTGAGAGTCTTGAATATGCACGTTCACTTGGAGACCTTTCTGAAAACGCTGAATATCAAGACGCGCGCGAGATGCAGGCAACAACCGAAGAACGTATAAAACAACTTGAGAGAATTCTCAAAGACCCCAAGATTGTTTCTCATAAGAAAGGAGACACAGTTAGTCTTGGTTCAAAAGTTATAATTCAGAAAGATGGAGAAAAAGAGACACATGAATATATCCTTGTCGGTTCTGAAGAGGCAGATATGCAAGAGAGGAAAATATCATACGTTTCTCCACTTGGAGACGCAATGATGGGTAAGAAAAAAAAGGATTCATTTACATTTGAGACTCCAAATGGAAAGCAAAATTACACTATCAAGTCGGTTGAGTAGGGGTCGCTCCTAATTAACAATTTTAGAAACATGTATGTAATCCCGCCAGCGCGGGATTTTACTATTCTCAGCACACAGTTCTGGACTAAGACGTAAAATAAAAAATGTCCAGTTAACTGGACATTTTTTATTATGATGTAAAGGACTGAATGATATTTCTAGGTTGTAGTAGCAATTAAAAATGGTAATATTGAGAGTGTTATGTTTTGGGCAGATTCTGCAATTGAAGATTTTATTAAAGAACGAAAGAAAATTATTGACTCAAAAGAGTCAATAGTTATTCGTGACGAGAAGACTCCGTCGGGGCGTGTGCATATCGGTTCAATGCGTGGGGTTGCTATGCACGGGGTGTTTTCAAGGATACTTTCAGAGAAAGGTATACAAAATACTTTCTTATATGAGATGAACGACTTTGATGCTTTTGACGCGATTCCTGAATATCTTGATAAAGATAAATATAAGACAGAATTAGGAAAGCCATTGTTTATGTTGCAAGCTCCCGAGGGGGACGAAAATTACGCACAGTATTTTGGTAAAGAGTTTGCGCGAGTGATTGAAGTAAGTGGTTTTTACCCTCAATTTTATTATTCAAGTGATGAATACAAAGCCGGTAAATATAATGAAGTAATTCGTATAGCACTTGAGAAGGCGGATGCTATTAGAGAAATCTACAAAGAAGTATCAGGAGGAGTGCGTGAAGAAGGGTGGTTGCCTATTATGATGATTTGTGAGAAGTGTGGCAAGATTTCAACAACACGAGCAACTTCATTTTATGGTGAAGGTAATGGGATGAAAGTAGTTTATGTATGCGACCAAGAGAGTTCAGGTGCAGTTGGGTGCGGATATGAAGGAGAAAATTCTCCATACGACGGCAATGCAAAACTTCTGTGGAAAGTTGACTGGGCAGCAAAATTCAGAGTATTTGATGTTGACATAGAAGGCGAGGGTAAAGACCACGCGACAAAAGGTGGGTCGCGGGATGTCGCTGATAGAATTTCCAAAGAGGTATTTAAATACAATCCACCTTATGATGTATGGTATGAATTTTTTCTTATTGGGGGTAAAAAAATGTCTTCCTCTCGTGGGACAGGAGTGTCTGCTGGCGAAGTTGCTTCACTTATACCAGCAAAAATTCTTCAGTTAGCTATTTTAGGTAAAGCAATCAGGAGGGCAATAAATTTTGACCCGAATGGTGACACAATACCAATTCTTTATGACCAATATGACAAGCTCTCAGAGAAGTATTTCTCTGGAGTGGAAGATGATGACACACGGCTATTCTCACTTATTCATGAAGAGGGAGACATAAAATCTATATTTCTTCCTAGGTTCTCTCAAGTTGTATTTTTAGTACAAATGCCTCATATGGATATAGAAGAGGAGGTTTCTAAAATTAAAGGAGCTCCACTTACAGATGAAGATAAAAAGGAACTCAAAGAACGAATAGTGTATGCGAAACAATGGATTGAGAAATATGCACCAGAGCGGTATGTGTTTGAATTGCAACTGGATAAAGTGCCAGATAATGCAAAGAGTTTTTCTTCAACTCAAAAGAGAGCTCTTTCACTAGTGCTTGAGGAAATCAATAAAATGAAAGAATTAGATGGACAAGAGCTTCACACAACACTGCACAATATCAGAAAAGAGACAGGTATAGAACCAAAGGAGTTTTTCGGCGCAATATATTTAGCATTTCTCGGGAAGGAAAGCGGTCCTAAGGTAGGCTGGTTTCTCAGTGTTCTTGATAGGGGGTTTTTAGAGAATCGCCTTGAGGAAGTGAGTAAGTAAAAATTAGTAACAATATCTTTAGTTTTTTACTATTTAAAATCTATCAACATTGTATGTTGATAGATTTTAATATTTTAGTGTGCTACATCGCACTAAAATCATACTGTACCGACTGTTTGGTTTATATAATTCGTGTTGTTCTTTATCTTTGTATTGTTTAGTTATCTAATGTATTTCATATAAGTAATTATTTCTATGTTTTTCAATAGAAATAACCAAGTAGTAATTTTAATACTTGTGTTGTTAAGAGTTGGTCGTTTGGGGCACCTGTTGCTTTTCCGGTAGTGTGGATAACTAATTATATAGAGTGGGTCAAAGTGTTATATACTACTAAGATAGTGGGAAGAAGTGGGAAATATGTTAATTGGAGAATACACCCATAATTTGGATACGAAAAAGCGGTTGTCATTACCTAAAAAGTTTCGCGCAGAACTTGGCAAAAAAGTTGTAGTGACACGCGGGCTAGACAACTGTCTTTTCATGTATCCAATGCCAGCGTGGAAAGAAACAGCCAAGCGGTTACAGAACCTTTCTTTTGCTCAGGCAGATACCCGCGGATTCAACCGTTTTATACTCTCAGGCGCGGTTGAAGTTGATATTGATTCAGTTGGTCGTATTTTAGTTCCAGAATATCTAAAAAATTTTGCAGGATTAAAGACGAAGGTTGTTCTTGCAGGAGTTCAAGATAGGGTAGAAATCTGGAATGAAAAAGCGTGGACTGAATACAAGTCTAGGATTGAGAAACAGGCTGACGCTATGGCGGAAAAACTGGGAGAGATAGGTGTTTTGTAAAGTAAGGAACAAGACATGAAAATACTTTACAAAACCAGTCTAAATTTTTATGAAACAAAAACTTAGACGGGCGACGATTTTCTAAAGCTCATATGAATTCACTAAGAAAACCAGTCGTACACCAAAGTGTTCTTTTACAAGAAGTTATAAATACGCTTGATATCAAGAATGATGATATTGTCTTTGACGCCACATTTGGTGGAGGAGGTCACAGTAAGGCGATTGCTGATATTCTTGGCTCAAAAGGGGTTATTGTAGCAATTGATACCGATATGGACGCCTTAGAGTCTCAGAAAGAGATATTTGATGATTTGGTGTGTACTGCACATCTCAGACAGTCAAATTTCAGAAATCTTGATGTTGTTCTCAAAGAGCTCGGTATAAAGGAAGTAAATAAGTTTGTGTTTGACCTCGGTTTTAGTTCAACTCAACTTGAAGAAGGCGGACGAGGATTGAGTTTTAGAAAAGATGAACCACTTCTTATGACACTAACCGACAGTGATTCAATAACAGAGGATACATTGACAGCAAGACGTATTGTAAACGAATGGAGTGAGGAGCAGATAGAAATAATTCTACGCGGATATGGAGAAGAAAGCTTCTCTAAACAAATTGCTAAGGCAATTGTTGATACCCGTAAAGTAAAAGAAATTAAGACTACGACTGACCTAAGGGAAATTATTATTAACGCAACTCCAAAATGGTATCAGAGAAAGCGGATTGACCCAGCAACAAAAACATTTCAAGCACTCCGTATTGCAGTAAATGATGAAATTGAAGCTATAAAAGAAGGACTTCTAAAAGCATTCAGGCATCTTTCTTCAGGAGGACGAATAGCAGTAATTACGTTTCATAGTATTGAAGACAGAGTAGTAAAACGAATGTTTAGAGAATGGAAGATGGACGGATTAGGCATACAAGACCCTAAGAAACCGATAATTTCAAGCAGAGAGGAAATTATGAAAAACCCACGCGCACGAAGTGCAAAATTAAGAATTTTTATAAAAAGTATATAGCTGTAGACAGTTCTAATATAAGATAATATGAAAAAAACACGAAGTATCTCATATAAAATACATGGTATAGAACGGCAAATTTGCATTAGTTTTATGATATTTTTAGTTATTCTTTTGGGTTTATATATTTATTTTGTAGGCAAATCTATTGTAAACGTATTGGTTCGTGAAGAGATTGAACTTAAGATAGCTGAAGTAAATTCAAGACTATCTATATTAGAATCTGATTACATAACTAAAAAAGGTACAATCAATATGGCTTTTGCTGTAGAGCGTGGTTTTAAATCAATCTCAAAGAAGACATTTATAAATCGCGGCACGCTTGTAGGCAGAAGCATGACACAGCGAAATGAGATCTAATTTTGTCTTACGTATACGATTTATATTGGGATTCGTTATTTTTGTTGCACTTATATTGTTAGTGCGTCTTTATTTTATTCAGATAGTATATGGAGATGATTTTAGTATACGAGCTGACCATCAATATGTTCGCCCGAATCAGAATCTCTTTAACAGAGGAAGAATAATATTTGAATCAAAAGATGGTCTGCCTTGGTCTGCGGCAACACTGAAAACAGGATTTACGGTCTCCATAAATCCAAGCATATTAAAAAATCCTGACATTGTGTATCAGAGTCTTTCAAAGATTATTAATCTTGATAAGGAGGAATTTTTTATACGAGCTGGAAAGACAGACGACCCATACGAAGAAATCGCAAAGCGTGTATCTCAGGAAAATGGTATTAAGATTAATAATCTTAAAATCAAAGGAGTCCAAATACATAAAGAAAGGTGGAGGTTTTATCCTGGAGGAAGTCTAGCATCTCAGACAATTGGGTTTGTGGCATATAAAGGAGATAAACTTTCTGGACGATATGGTCTTGAGAGATATTATAACGACGTCCTTTCTAGAGGTTCAGATGATTTGTACATAAATTTTTTTGCAGAGATTTTCTCTAATTTGAATAAGACAATCTCCAAAAAAGACAGCAAAAGAGAGGGGGATGTAATAACAACCATTGAACCATCTGTTCAGCTCTTTCTAGAACGTAAACTCAAGGAGATAAATGAAAAGTGGAGTCCTCGCCAGACTGCCGGAATTATTATAAATCCACAAAACGGAGAAATCTACGCAATGGGGGTATATCCAAATTTTGATGTAAATAATTTTCAAAACGTAGAGGACCCTTCTGTATTTTCAAATCCTCTTGTAGAAGGTGTATATGAAATGGGTTCTATTATAAAAGCACTTACAATTGCTGCCGGGCTTGACTCTGGAGCAATTACTGAAGAAACGACCTATTATGACAGGGGTTCTATTAAAGTTGATGGAGCGACTGTTTCAAATTACGATAAAAAAGCTCGTGGACGAATTAAGATTCAACAGATTCTTAGTCAATCTCTAAATGTCGGCGCGGCGTTTGTAGCTGAGAAAATGGGGAAGGAAGTGTTCAGAAAATATATGCTTAATTATGGAATTGGGCAAAAGACAGGAATAGATCTTCCAAATGAAACAGAAGGGCTTGTTTCTAACTTGAATAGCCCACGAATGTTGGAATATATTACCGCTTCATTTGGACAAGGTATTGCTATGACTCCAATAGAAACAGTAAGAGCGCTTAGTACACTTGCAAATGGTGGTAGATTGATAACTCCACATTTGGGAAAAAAAATAAAATATCGCACTGGACTCTACAAAACCATTTCTTATACAGATGGAAAAAGAGTCCTTAAAAAACAGACGTCTGATGAGATTACTCGTATGTTAATTAAGGTGGTAGACAAAGCTCTCAGAGGCGGTACTGTAGCTATGAAGAACTATAGTATTGCAGCAAAGACTGGCACAGCTCAAATTGCGAATGTTAAGGAGCGAGGTTACTATAGTGATAGGTTTCTTCATTCATTCTTTGGATATTTCCCAGCATACGATGCAAAATTCCTAGTGTTTTTTATCACGATTGAGCCAAAAGGAGTCAGATACGCGTCACAGACTCTTACCAGTCCATTCATTGATACTGTTAATTTTCTGATTAATTATTATGATGTCTCACCTGATAGATAAAAACCAATTTATAAACCATATATTTATAGTAGTTAGATAATAATTAAATGAAATCTATATTTAAGAAAATAGTAGTTCTAATAATACAATGGGAAGCAGTATTTGTATTAAAGAAATATAAACCAAAAATTGTTGCTGTAACAGGAAGTGTTGGAAAGACTTCAACCAAGGACGCTATTTTTACTGTAATGAGTGCTAAGTTTTTTGTACGAAAAAGTGAAAAGA
>ENA-ORDP01000630-ORDP01000630.1-marine-sediment-metagenome-genome-assembly--contig:-NODE-630-length-21957-cov-10.989270_pt1 | contig 21957 bp, 12 predicted proteins | sample MGYA00248627_ERZ508539 | MGnify/ENA primary metagenome ERZ508539 (study PRJEB26208, sample SAMN05571518) | marine sediment metagenome | biome: deep sea; feature: Hydrothermal vent; material... | reverse complement strand
TGGCTGCATAGCATGCCTGGTCTGCCATGCTGAGGAGGAGGTCAGGACTTTCACTGTTTTGATCCATCATAACGACACCAATACTGATACCGAGATTGAAGGTTTTTTCCTGCCATTGAAAACGAAAGTTCTCCACTTCTTTTCTTAGTTCATCTGCCACATCATGTGCAGACACTCTATTACAATTTTCGATCAGTACTCCAAATTCATCTCCACCCAGTCGTGCAAGTGAGCCGGAATCAGAAAGGCGTTGCTGCAAACGCTCACTGATGTGCCTCAGTAATTGATCCCCAGCTATATGGCCACAGCTGTCATTGACTATCTTGAACTGATCAAGATCCATGTATAGCAGTGCATGCTTAATATGCGTCTTAGAGTTTTGCAACTGGTTGAGAAGAAGATGAATTCGATGGTCGAATTCTGCCCTGTTGAACAAGCCAGTTAGACTGTCATGCGTTGCCTGATAAGCCAGCTTTCCCGTCAAAGCCAGTGTATCTGTAATATCATGAAGGACGATGACACTGCCCATAACGATACCTTTTCGATCAAGGATCGGTGCCACATTATATCGGACATTTAATTTCTTACCCTTTTGCTGGATCAGCACGCATGTCCCTCTAAGGGGGACGTGTTGTATGTCTGTACCTGTGTGGACGGCCACATTTACTGGAAGCTGCAGCGGTGTCTCAGCATCATCAAAATGTAACTGAAATGCTGCACTGATTTCCTTCCCGTGCAGGCTTGTGGCGTGCAGTCCGGAAAGCTCTTCTGCCGCACGGTTTACGAAATCAATGTGGCCAGAACGTGTCGTCGTGATGACGGCATCAGAAATTGAATAAAGTGTAATTTCGGCACGTTCCTTTTCACGTGACAGAAACTGTTCTGCGATTTGTTGGCCGGAAAGTGAATTTTCAAGTTCTTCATGTTTGGTTGTCAGATGATCGAGTACCCGGTTGATGAATGATCCAAGAAACCCAAATTCATCCTCTCTCTTTTCATCGAAACGGATGCTGCTATTACCTCTGACTATACCGTCAGCAGCCTGTACCATACTGGTAATGGGGCGTGAGAGTACGTGCTTCAAAATGGCCTGAAGTATAAGACCGAACCCCAGAAAAATTACCGCCATAATGATCAGAATATTTTTTCGGTATCGGGTGATTTCATCTTTTAACGGTGTTAAATAAATCTTTACTTTTGCCTGTTGCTGAGCGTTTTTGCCATTTTTCAATAGGGTATGGACCGGGAAGTTTGACTCACTGACATCCATATCGGCCTGATATTTACCACTACGTATAACTTTGCCATTGATGAGCACCTCCATGGAGATAAATCCAAAACGTTTACGGAGGTTTTCAAGTTCTGAAGTATAATTGATGGCAGAGACAGACTGTGGGGCGCTGAAGATGTATTTTACTGAATCGTGAGTGAGATCGAGCTTGAGTTCACGTTCAGCGGTGAGTTGGTACTCAAGGAAGCTGATGAATGCTGTTGATGCAACCAGGCCAAGTAGAACCAGACCCCAAAAGACAATACCGGATATCTTTATAGGGAGGTTGGTGTATGATGTCCCGAGCTTTTCGGTACCCTCTTTTTTTTTGTTCATCTGAATCCTAGCCATTTCAAAGAAATGAACAGAGGACAAACCCCGCTCAGACCTGCGCCAAGAATAGCAAAGCCCATAAACCAGGCCAAATACCAGACGGTATTGAAGAATATAACGTACACAAGAATCAGAACACCCCCAAGAATTAATCGCCAGGCACGCTCCGCATCAAAATTAAACCGCTGCTGAAAAGGTAATCCAAGAATCCCTTCAGACTGATCGTTGGTAATACCACGCATTTTTGATACAAGAATCGGTATACGAAGATTAGTGATGCCTTCGAAAAGGACTGTCACAATCAATACATATATCAATTTAGGTAGATCAAAATACAGTCCAGTAAGCAGAATCAACCCGACAATCAATCTATAAAGTCGATTAGACATAAAAAAACCTGAAAAATCCTGTATTTAATTATTGTGTTGTCCGCGCCTGCTCATAATACGACGCGATGGGAGATATTTACTCTGGCCTTATGATAAACCAAAATATTATTTTTGGATATTTGTATTGTCTTACCGCATGCCTGGAACGAAGAAACTAGGGGGCTGTTCCATTTTGATTATGTCATATTTTGATTCAAAACGGGTCATGTCAGTGCATGCCTGCATTGACTATTATTGCGACAGGACTTATGTTTGCTATGCCCTTAAGCTACTCTTTGATCGATGGTGATATTACCGAGGTAATTGTTACTCGTGCTGGAACATCCATTCCGTGTCTGGCATTTTTCGGGTCGGTGACAGGATTTACTCTTTTTTTCTATATACTTAAGTATATTTAGTGTCAGACGGCTGTCTTTATTGACCTTGCCAGCACCGGTTGTGGCATTATTGCCCGGGAAATATCTGAATGATGAGCCACTTGGCCTGCAAATTACGGCTGGTGCTATTCTGATATTAACAGGTTTGTCATCATATGAATTCGGTAGTGTTGCCAGATGGATTAAAGCTGATCCTGAGTGAGGTAGTGTAGTCGATCAGTGAAAAAAATATGGATAGTATTTAGCGATATCGCAAGTCAATGACTTTCTTCTCAAACAGGAAACAGACAATTCAATACACCTTTATGCGTGTGTTGATACCTTCGCTCGCCGTCACACTCATCGTGGTGGCTTTATTAGTTGTTCTGTATGAGAAACATTCAGCACAAAACAAGCTGCTTATATCACAGAAATCATTCCTGAGTCTGCTTGATCAGATTTTACCTGATGATATCGGAAATTTTGATTCCACCAGTGCTGAAAAAATCCTGAAGGCTATAGCTCTCAATAAGAATATTCAATTTATAGAGTTGAGTGATGGCTCTGGCAAAACGATTGCAACAGTAGGAAAGATTGATAGTATGCAGGCCGCACCCGAATCGAAAATAATAAAAAAATCTACAGGGAGCGGTGAGGAAAAAACAGCGGGTTTAGTTCGCTATCAATTCGCACCGGTAAATTATCAGAAAACAGTCGTTGTAGAAATGATAAAGACAGTCTTTCTGCTTGTTATATTACTCATAGTAATCACTATAGTAATGCTTCGCGTCTATCGGCGAGATATACATGCTCCTATTCGCCGAATCATGGACGCTCTTATTGAAAATGCCAAAGGGGAAAATACGGTATTGATAGACTGGAAGAGCGATGATGAATTTGGCACTCTGGCTGCCGCCTTTAATGCTATGCAGCGCTCTCTTAATAAAAATCAGCGATTTTTGGTGGAGAGCGCACTGCGCTACCAGGATCTTTATAATAAAACACCTGCACTGCTTTTTTCTATGGACACCAATGGGGTGATTACCGATGCCAGTGTATATTTTTTACAGAAGCTAGGTTATAGAAAAGCATCCCTGATCGGGCTTACGTTATCTGAAATGGTTTGTGATAATTTCCCAGGCAAAGGCAACGAGGTGCCAGACAGACTTGTTCAAGGTGGTCGTTTAGCTAATTTTCAAACCTGTATCAGAACGAATACCGGTGAGAAAATGGATGTTTTGATAAATACCATTTCTCTGCGTCCTGATAGTGATGATGAGACTGTTGTGACGAGTTTGTGTGTGATGACTGACATCAGTAAACAGGTACATGCACAGGATACTGTTTTCAGGCAGGCAAATTACGATGTAGTGACTGATTTACCAAACCGATTTTTCTTTTCTACCCGGTTTCGCTCACTGCTTGATACCGCTCTCAGGGTGGGAAGCTCGGTCTCCGTGATTTTTATTGATCTTGACCGTTTTAAATGGGTCAATGATACATTTGGACACAGTGTTGGTGATGCATTGCTGGCAGAAGCGGGCACTCGAATAAAGGATGCAGTAGATATGAAATCACTGGTTTGCCGGTTTGGTGGTGATGAATTTATTGTTGCAGTACATAAGTCTCGCGAAGAAGTCCTGAAATCAAAGGTGGCGGAAAATATTCTACGCACACTGGCAGATCCGTTTCGTATCCTGCAGCATGAGATCCACCTTTCAGCAAGTATTGGAATTTCCTCTTTTCCTTCCGATGGTGAGACTCCTGACGAATTGATCGGTGCAGCCGATACTGCAATGTACCATGCAAAGGATCGTGGTGGTAATGCCTGTGAATATTATGAAGGCGATATGCATGAGCGGATGGAGAAGCAGTTACATCTTGACAGCGTCCTTCGCACAGGAATTCAGGAAGAAAGATTTTCACTCGTTTTCCAGCCCATTGTTGATTTAAATAGCAAGTCCAGTGAACTGTTCGAGGTTTTATTAAGATTTTCACACCCAGATTTTCCGAATATTTCACCTGCAGAATTTATCCCGCTGGCAGAAACGACAGGTCTGATCCGGCCGATAGGACAGTTTGTTATACGTAATGCCCTGCTGCACCTGCATGCCCTGGATAACCAGGGAGACAAGCGTTATAGCCTGACGATAAACCTGTCACCGCGTCAGCTACAGGATGATACCTTTGTGGCCTTTTTAGAAGATCAACTGCAGTATTTTAAAATTAGTCCACAGCGAATTATTCTGGAGATTACAGAAAACAGTTTGATGGAGAACAATATTAGAAGTGAAAAAATCCTGGAGCAAATCCGTCAGGTGGGATGTCTGATAGCAATCGATGACTTTGGAACAGGATTCTCTTCTCTCAGTTACCTGCGTCGCTTTGCTGTGGATATACTGAAAATTGACCAGGCCTTTATCCAGCGTGTGCCGACTGATATAGCCGACAGTAACCTGATTCGCGGCATCATAAATATGTCAAGAGAGCTGGGGATAGCCGTCATAGCAGAAGGTGTTGAAAAGAAAACACAGTATGACTTCCTGATTGAGAGCGGCTGTGATATGGGACAGGGCTTCTACTTTAGCAAACCGGTTAAGCCAGAAGATATATACAGCAATAAAATTCATTTTTAGACTATTAAGAGCTTAGGAAATATTTCGGGATTACTGTATCTTCTATACCGCTTTGTGCGAATGAATTCGCACCTACAAGAAGTCATTCAACAATACTGAGGAAGTAAATTATTGTAGGTTCGAATTCATTCGAACAAAAAGTTACTCCTAACCTCGCAGGAGTGGAAGTTATTTTTTCTTAGGAGGGAGCTGCTCAATGACATGATTCACCCACAAACCGGTCATGTATTCTGATAAACGATTCTGTGCCTGACGCGCGCCGAGGTTATCAAGGTCTATCCATGACAGGGGCTGATCCTGATTGGCACATGAAAATACGGCCCGTGTGCGCTTACCTGTAGCAGGGTCTATCTGCCATTGCAGACATTGTCCACAAACACCTTTCATCATGCATTGCATCGGGCTACCTACGGTCCCTGTGGCATGCACGCCGTCCTTGAATAGAGGTTTGAGGTCGTCTTTAAGTGAGCGTTGCATTGCTTTCAGTAGACCGGTAGAACCCATAATCATTATTTCATCCACATCAGACAACTTGATCAGGTTTTCTTCATTACCAGCAGTAAGATTACCGTTTTTATAATCCTTGATTAGTTCGATGATGTTGGCCTGCTGGACGCTGCTGTCTTGCGGACGGCGGCATTCAATCAGTGAATCAGTAGTGCTGGCCCAGACGATCTGGTCTGCACATTGTTCCAGTTCGTCTTTAAAATAGATGTCATCCTGACATCTAAACGACGCGAAGAACAGAACGCGGTTGCCCGCTGCGCGCAGTGCTCTGCCCAGATCTATCATCACCGCAGCACCCCATGCTCCGGCGATGACCATGACTGTACGTTGGTGTCCCAGTTTTGCCGGTGAGCCAGTCGGACCCATCAGCACCAGAGGATCCCCGGGTTTTAGCTGTTCAGCAATGCGTGCATTGGCCCCAAAGCGTAGTAGCAACAGTCGTACACAATCCCCATCCACACCAGCGCCGCTAACCGTTTGCAAGGGGATCTGTAAACGTGTACCGGCCACTACACGACTGAATTTTTCGAAAGTCTGTAGGCGGAAAAACTGCCCAGGCTGGAAGTTCTTTGCAGCCATCGGTGCCCGGACCCACATTTCAACCACTGCAGGATGTGTTGTATCAATTCGATCGACTGTTGCAGACAACCTCTTCTGGAATTCTGATGTGAAATTATCCATTTTTTTGCGATATGGATCTTCCGGTTGCTGGTCGAGTAGTTTGATTATTTCAGGATAGGTACGCAGGCTTGAGGCAATGGCTTTTACCACACTGCCGTGGAATACCGGGTGAGTGTCGCCGATAAAGCTGATGCGCTTGTCCTGGTATGAATAAGAGGTGAAAGGGCCGAATTCATCGGCCTTGCAGTTATCGGCAACAGCAACTGGCTGGACCCCTGAAGGGTGACAGATATGTGGCATAAAATGGTTGCCGTCCATTTTGAAGCTACCGGTGTATTCATTTTCATAAACAGTATTGGGTGATGCACCGGCAGCCACCATGATGGCGCGCGCCGGGAGAATTTGCTCTTCGCTGGCTAGCCAGAGGCCATCGCGTTGCTGTTTAACTCTACATCGCAGCCCTGCTACATGGCCATACTCATCAAGCATGGCTTCGACAGGCTCCACTCCTTCGGCATAAAAAATGCCCTCCTGCAGAGCCTTGACGATTTCATCGTGGTTGCGCAAATAAGCCGGTGATTCATTCAGGCCACGGCGGTAGGTCAGGGTAACACCACCCCATTGCCGCAACAGGGGAAGAAAGTTCGGTTCTTCATTACAATCGGCAGCCCGTTTTCTTTCTGTGGCGACGGCGTTGCCATGCTCGAGAAAGGTTTCAAGTATGCCCTGGTTTTCTTCATCCAGACCAGCAAAGATTTTCTCTCTGCCCATTTTTTCTTCAAGTACTGTGTAACGTATGAGGGTCTTTTCGACCTGACGAATGTAATAGCTCTGTAGTTCAGTGGCTGTGTCTATGGCTGTCAGTCCACCGCCGATCACAACCGCAGGCAGGCGTACCTGCAGGTTTGCCAGACTATCGAATTTTGCCGCTCCGGTCAGTTGCAGAGCCATCAGGAAATCATTGGCCTGTCGCATGCCGCGAGCAAGGCTGTTGATCATAGGTATAACCTTGGGCAGCCCAGCTCCATTGGCTATGCTGATATGATCAAAGCCTTCATACCAGGCATCATCTATGGTCAGTGTACCGCCAAAGCGGACACCACCGGAGAGGCCGACATTTTCCCGTCTTGCCAGGCTAATATAAATCAGCTTTAAAAAATTTTTATCCCAGCGCACAGTTATTCCATATTCGGCTACTCCACCGAAACCTGACAGTATTCGATCGTCCAGAGATTCTACAATGCTGGAATAATGGCGTATGGGTGATGTCAGTAGATGTTCATCCAGCGGCTCAAGCTTCAAACCATCTACACTGGTGACATTACAGCCTGCCATACTGAGGTGATGGGTCATGGTAAAACCAGCGGGTCCCAGACCGACGACCAGCACACGGCGATTGTTATTATATTCTGGTAGATATTGTTCCTGTCGCAGAGGATTCCAGCGTATCAGCAATAAGTAGATTTCTACACCCCATGTCAGTTTCAGCACGTCAGTCAGGATACCGGTTTCAACTTCCGGGATGTTAACAGGGTCCTGTTTCTGATAGATACAGGCCTTCATGCAGTCATTACAGATACGATGGCCGGTAGCGGGCAGCATGGGATTATCACGCGCCACCATGGCGAGTGCAGCAATATCATGGCCGTCGCGTTTGAGCAGGTGACTTTCGGAGATCTTTTGTCCTAAGGGGCAACCTGTTAATGTTTCGCCCAGCGGGTTAACGCGAAAGCCTGAGCCCGGATCCTTCTTATTTTCCGGGAAACCCCGTGAGCAGAAATCCCCGTCATGGTCGTGGCAATAGATGCAGTAATTCACCTCACCCATGGTCTGACGCAGGTTCATCCTGTGATCGGTGAGGCAGAATCCATCACGTCTTACATAAGTTTCCGGTTTCGCCTGGCGTCTGCCAACAGGGTCATTGCTGATGTCTTCCAGTGGGACTAACTGGGCATAATCGATAAGCGCCGGCAATTTGAAACTGATCCAGTTTTCAGAGATATTGGCAGCTGCATTATTTTTTCGGATATGGATGATCCATTGTGTTAGCCGCTTGATGTCCTCCGCAAATTTTTCAGTGTCCTCAAGTAAACTAACGGCATACTGAGAGACAGCAAGTTCCCTGTCTTCGATGTCGTTTATCTGTTGACTCAGCCACAGATCGAGTTCTGTATAAGGGATATCCATTTCACCACGATATCGGCGTGAGCGGCGCTGGATAAATTGCTTTTTAAATACATGAATTGCTTTTTCGTTGGTAATACGTTTGCACGATGCTTTGGTTTCATTTTCGATATCGAAGTTCAGTGCAATGAATGCTTCGATATGTGGTGCCAGTGCAAGTAGAAATTCACTCAACTCTATTGCCGTGAAATTTGTTTTTTGCTGACGGTAGGAGAGTAAATTCCTGTGTAGCGATGAATCCTGGTCAGCCAGTACAGACAGAAATTTCTGGTCAAATTTTTTCAGCCCTAAAACAGTGTTTAGAGTATCAAAGGAAATATCAGCGATTTTTTCAGAGCTGGATGAATTCATAAGTAGATCGCAAAGTTAGTATTTCAGTAATTATAACTGATGTTCCACTCTAAAAAACCGTGTTATCCGTGGCATTGGCGATAAGAGGCTTCATTGAAAAAAAATATTTTTTGTAGGTTTTTATGGCTTTCATCATGCCAGTGATTTACTGACTATTTCGAACACATCACGGGAAAGTCCCTGGTGTGCAAGAATACTCTTCAGTGCCTGTTTCATCAGTGACTGCCGCTCACCATCCATGCGTTTCCATCGAGTAAGAGGCATTAATAATCGGGCAGCAATTTGCGGGTTCAGTGCATCGAGTTCTATTACATGGCCGGTCAGAAATGTGTAACCATCACCATTCGCAGCATGAAACTGGGCCTGGTTTGCGCCGCAGAAACTGCCTATCAGGGCACGCACCTTGTTTGGGTTTCTGATATCGAACGCGTCGTGCCTTGTCAGCTGCCGGACTTTGTCGAGAGTCCCAGGCAGACGGGACATGGCCTGTACTGATAGCCATTTGTTCACTACCAGGACATCCATCGACCATTTTTCGTAGAATGACTCCAGTGCCTGATTGCAGGCATCACAGTCGTGGTTGGACAGGGCAATCAGTGCGCTCAGACTGTCGGTCATGTTGTCCGCCTGCTGATAGTGGTTCAAACAAAGCTCTACATATTTACTGTCAGGCAATTCCATCAGGAATGACAGAGACAGATTGTGCAATTTTCGTCTGGCAACATCCTCAGCATTAAAGCTGTATGTCGTATTGATTTCTTTTTCATCTGCAATAGCGCTGAACTGGTTTTCCAGTTTTTGTGCAAGCAGCTCAGTGAAGCGGCGGCTTGCACGATGTATGCCTTCAACATCTACTGTTTCCATGTTGTCGGCAAGATAGCTTTCACCCGGCAAGGTGAAAATCCCGGCGATCAGAGCCTGATCCAGTGCCGAATTACCGAGAACCTCTGCAAATGCATCGAAGATGCTGTCTGGAACCTGATAATTTTTATCCGCTATCAGTGCCTGCATCTGTCCCATGGCCAGTTGCTGACCGGCTTCCCATCGATTAAACGGGTCGCTGTCGTAGCGCAGCAGAAAGCATAGTTCTTCCGGTGGCCGCTTGCTGGTGATGCGAACCGGTGCGGAGAAGTTTCGCAACAGGGAAATTCGCGGACAGCTGTTCCCTGTTTTGAATATGAAAGTTTCCCTGTTGTTGCGTATATCCAGTGTCCGGGTACCTGCAGCGGGGGTATCATCTTCGCTGATCAGTTGCACGGCAATGTCATTGCCATCTTCATCGAGCAGGCCGATTGAGAAAGGGATATGCAGGGCCTGTTTGTTCGACTGGCCGGGGGTGTCATGCGTATGCTGGCTCACCTCAAGTCTCAGCTCAGCTTTCTTTTCATCAAACTGTGTACTGACCTCAAGTTCTGGTGTACCTGCCTGGCTGTACCAGAGACGAAATTGTCCCAGATCCTGCTTGCTGGCATCTTCCATTGCCTTGACGAAATCATCAGTAGTTACCGCCTGGCCATCGTGACGCTGGAAATAAAGTTCCATACCACGGCGAAAGGCATCTGGGCCGATCAGGGTATGCATCATGCGGATGATCTCAGCACCTTTGCGGTAGATGGTTGAAGTATAGAAGTTACTGATTTCTATGTAATTATCAGGTCTTACCGGATGCGCTGTGGGGCCATCGTCTTCAGGAAACTGATAGCTGCGTAGTATGCGCACTTCTTCAATGCGTTTGACTGCACGTGAGTTAAGGTCTGCACTAAACTCCTGATCACGAAAAACTGTTAAACCTTCTTTCAGACTCAGCTGAAACCAGTCACGACAGGTGACACGGTTGCCCGTCCAGTTATGGAAATATTCATGACCAACTATGGACTGTATACGGTCATAGTCGGCATCAGTCGCCGTGTCTGGACGGGCCAGTACGCAGGCGGTGTTAAAAATATTCAGACCCTTGTTTTCCATCGCTCCCATGTTGAAATCATCGACAGCAACGATCATGAAACAATCAAGGTCATATTCGAGACCAAATACCTCTTCATCCCAGTGCATGGCCTGTTTTAATGAGCGCATGGCGTGATTGGTTTTACTGCTATTGTGAGGTTCGGTATAAAGCTTCAGTACGACGTCACGGCCTGAAGCTGTACGGTAACTGTCTTCGAGAACAGTTAATGGGCCTGCAACCAGAGCAAACAAATAGCAGGGTTTTGGGTAGGGGTCTTCCCAGTATGCCCAGTGACGATTGCCATCACTGTCACCACTATCCAGAAGGTTGCCGTTTGAAAGCAGCATGGGATAGTCGGTTTTGTCAGCGATTATACGGGTGCTGAAGCGTGCCATGATATCTGGCCGGTCAGGAAAATAAGTAATGCGCCGGAAACCTTCGGCTTCACATTGTGTGCAGTACATGCTGCCGGATTTATACATGCCTTCGAGTTTGGTGTTTGACTCGGGTTTGATGGTGCAGACAATTTCGAGGGTGAATTGACTCGGTAATGAAGTCAAGGTCAGCTCATCAGCTGTCAGTAACAGAGTAGAAATGTTCCGAGGTGTATCGTTAACAACGACAGAAATAAGTTCAAGTTCCTGCCCATCGAGTACCAGAGCCGCAGATTCTGAAATCCCGATACGACGACGAACCTGCATGCGAGAAGATACTTTCGTCTGGTCTTGCTGCAGATCAAATTCAAGATTAACCGTGTCAATCAGATAATCGGGTTGTTGATAGTCTTTCAGATATATAGCTGAAGGGGTGGCGTCGCGCATTGATGTATTCCTGACAAAGACTGAAAAAATTATTTCACCACAGAGTAACTGTGGTAACGAGTTGTTATCTTTCAGATTTTGGAACACGCAAAGCTTTCTTTCGCTCATGCTCCAGCAGTAGTTTTTTGCGAATACGTATGCTTTCTGGTGTTACCTCAACCAGCTCATCATCATTGATGAATTCCAGTGCCTGTTCCAGTGTCAGTTTAATGGGTGGAACGAGATCAATTGCTTCATCGGTGCCTGAAGCACGGACGTTAGTCAGTTGCTTGCCTTTCAGTGGATTGACGACGAGGTCGTTTGAACGTGAGTGTATACCGATGATCCTGCCTTCATAGACTTCAGTACCGGGTCCGATGAAAAGGCGGCCACGTTCCTGCAGGTTGAACAGCGAGAAGCCAAGAGTCTTACCGGTACCATTCGCAATAAGCACACCATTCATACGCTGACCAATTTCGCCAGGTTTAACCTTGCCATAATGATCAAACACATGGTGCATCAGCCCGGTACCCTGGGTGGATGTCAGAAATTCAGTACGAAAGCCGATTAGTCCGCGTGCCGGAATAATATAATCCAGCCTGACACGGCCACGCCCATCGGGCTGCATGTCTGCCAGTTCACCTTTGCGTGCACCGAGTTTCTCCATTACGGTGCCCTGGTGGTCAGCTTCTACATCAACAGTAAGCATTTCATAGGGTTCGTGCTGTTCTCCATCGACTTCATGGATGATGACTACAGGTCGAGAGACTCCGAGCTCAAAGCCTTCGCGTCGCATGTTTTCGATAAGGATTGAAAGATGTAGTTCGCCGCGACCAGAGACACGAAATTTATCAGGATCCGGTGTATCTTCGACGCGCAGCGCGACATTATGCAATAACTCTTTCTGCAGGCGGTCACGGATCTGGCGGGAAGTAACATATTTACCTTCCTTGCCGGCAAAAGGTGAGTTGTTGACCTGGAAAAACATGCTGACAGTGGGTTCATCTACTAACAGTGGCGTGAGGGCCTCGACATTCTCCGGGTCACACAGGGTGTCCGAAATATATAATTCATCCATACCGCTGAAGGCAATGATATCTCCCGCCTCAGCTTCTTCTATTTCTGTGCGCTGCAGGCCATGCAGCCCCATTATCTGCAGCACACGACCATTACGTTGTTTGCCTTCCGTGTCGATGACCCTGACCGGGGTATTGGGATTCAGTTTGCCGCGTGAAACACGCCCTATGCCAATGATACCCTTGTAGGAGTCGTAATCCAGGGCGGATACCTGAAGCTGCAGAGGGCCATTGATGTCGACATCAGGGGCACTGACATGATCAATGATCATCTGAAACAGGGCGTCCATATTATCTGTCTTAATATCCGGGTCGAGAGAGGCATAACCATTAATGGCTGAGGAATAGACGACCGGGAAGTCAAGTTGTTCATCAGTGCCGCCGAGGCGGTCAAACAGGTCAAAGGTCTGATCAATGACCCAGTCAGGTCGTGAGCCATCACGGTCAATCTTGTTAATGACCACGATAGGCTTGAAGCCCATGTTAAAGGCTTTCTGAGTAACAAAGCGGGTCTGCGGCATTGGGCCTTCCACTGCATCGACCAGCAGCAGTACTGAATCTACCATCGACAACACACGTTCTACTTCACCACCAAAATCAGCATGGCCCGGTGTGTCTACAATATTAATCGTATGTCCGCCCCAATCAACAGAGGTGTTTTTAGCCAGAATGGTAATTCCGCGCTCTCGTTCAAGATCGTTAGAGTCCATAGCGCGTTCGGGTGCCTGTTCACGTTCACCAAATGAGCCTGACTGCTCGAGCAACGCATCTACAAGAGTTGTTTTGCCATGGTCGACATGGGCGATGATTGCGATATTTCTAAGTTTGCGAGACACGTTTTTAGTCCGTTAGGAAGATAAAGGGCGCGAATTATACAGCAGAAAGAAGCTAAAGTATTGAAAGTTTGAAAGTATCAAAGGACCTCTGATCTATAAATGGACTCGCATCATCATAGGCCTAAAATGTTCGAGGCCATACAAAAATCTTGTGTAGATAAAAAATTGTAAGCTGGCAGCTGCCATGTCGCCTGAGAGAGGGACGAGAATTTTTCTATGTCAAAACAGGGAAAGAAAAATAACTGTGGCTATAAGAACTAGAAACAGGAAAATAAACAGGGAGATAATGACCAGATCACTTTTTTTGTGTACCTGATCCATTTCCAGCAGTTCCTGTCGCATATCCTCACTGAAACTGTTACTTTCCGAGATGCTTTCTTTGATTTTGCCCAGAGGATCGATTTTTCCTATTTCACTGATTCTTTCAATGTGGACAGGAAGTTGTGTTGTTTCTTCCGGGCCAGTCATGTTCATCTTGTCGATATGACAGGCGGCGCCTGCATTGGTAATCGTTCTGAGGTATTGATAGGCCCTGTTTTTAGGAAGCTGGTTTTTGATGATGGTCGGCTGACCATCAAGCATATTCAAAATTTTTTCTTCAGTGGCACCAAACAATCTCTTCAACTTTCTAACTACCTGTGTTTTGCTGGTGTCTGCAAGAAAATAACCGTCCATGATTACCCGGTATACCTGATTATCTGTATTTTGTGTCATTATTTCCTGTAAAGGAGTTATCGATAAGTGTCCGGTGCCTTATTTATGGGATATTTTTTATAATTGTCCAATAATAACATCTGTCATCTGTAGGGAAAATAAAAACATGTAAGATACTGATATTTCAATAGCAGGCTAAAGGAGCCTATGATAAATGAATTCTTTCAGTAAGCAACTTGACCACGATATTATTCAGATTGACACCGGTTATCTACGGGCCGGCCTGGCTGCCTGTTATCTAATCATCGATAACAACCGTGTCGCAGTTATTGATACCGGTGTAGAAAAGACATGTGATCGCGTGGAAACCGTACTGGTTGAACGGGGGCTAACATTCAATGATGTAGATTTCATCGTTCCTACGCATGTGCACCTTGATCACGCGGGTGGAGCAGGAAAGTTGATGCAGTTTTGCCGGAATGCGAAAATGGTAATTCATCCCTTTGGTAGCCGGCATATGATTGATCCTGCACGCCTGATAGCCGGCGCAGAAGCGGTTTACGGCAAGCAGGGTTTGCGTGATAGCGTAGGGAAAATTATTCCTGTTGATGAAAACCGTGTCATTGAAGCTGATGACTCGTATTGTTTCAGGCTTGGCGAAAGAAAATTACGGGTTATCGATACTCCCGGCCATGCCAGGCATCATTTCTGTGTATGGGACGAGCAGAGCAGAGGTTTTTTTACTGGAGACACCTTTGGCATTGTCTATCATGAGCTTGATTACGAAGGGCACTCTTTTATTTTTCCACCAACCACACCGGTACAGTTTGATCCAGCGGCGTGGCATGCATCGATTGACCGTCTAATGGCATGGCATCCAGAAAGGATGTATTTAACACATTTTGGCCAGCTGGATGAGCCCGTCATTTATTTAAACACCCTGCATCGCATGATCGATGATCTGGCAGCATTAGCACTTGAGCATAACGCCTCTCATGAGCCTCTAGCACAGGCTGTGAAGCAATATCTATATCAGGATCTGATAAAACAGGGTTGCCAGTTAGATCAGGATCGGCTTGCCGAGGTGCTTGATCTGGATCTGGGCATCATCGTGCAGGGGCTGGAAGTCTGGCTGTCGCGGCAAAGCGAAGGAAAATAATTCACGGCGGGTCTGCTAAATACAGTGCATATAGATAGATAGGTAATGTAGATTGAATTAATTCTATATTCCGCTAGAATCACGCGGTTCTGTAACAGTTTTCGCCGAGCAGAACTTATTCGGTAGAATTATTCGTGACACTAAGCGAGAGTGGCGGAATTGGTAGACGCGCTGGATTTAGGTTCCAGTGGGGTAACCCGTGGGAGTTCGAGTCTCCCCTTTCGCACCAGATATTGAATCTTTGGCGCATTTATGAATTGATTGAGGTGCCATTAAGTAACCAGATGAGTAACCAGTGAGAATATTAACATGCAGGTAAGCCTAGAGCAGTCGGGTAATATTGAAAGAAAAATGACCATTTCAGTTCCCGCTGAACGTGTGGATAGTGAAATAAACAAACAGTTACAACGACTGTCTAAACAGGTGAAAATGCCTGGGTTTCGGCCGGGAAAGATCCCGATGAAAATAATGAGATCACGCTATCTCGGACAGGTTATGCAGGATGTCATAGGTGACCTGATCCAGTCCTCTTATCAGGAGGCGTTGGGACAGAAGTCAATACGGCCTGCTGGTCCACCTTCCATAGAGACCTCGTCAGGCGGTGAAGGCAAAGATCTTGAATATATTGCTACCTTTGAGGTCTTTCCCGATCTAAAAGAACTGGCTCTGACAGGTCTTAAAGTAGAGCGTACTGTTTGTGAAATATCTGATCAGGATATTGAAACTACACTGGAATCCCTGCGTCGTCAGCGCATAAACTGGAATAAAACGGATAGTAAGGCAAAAGATGGATGCCGCGTAATACTGGATTTTACTGGTAGCGTAGACGGCACCCCCTTCGTAGGGGGTGAAGGTAAGGCGATGCCTGTTGTGATCGGTTCGGGCTCTCTTGTAGCCGGTTTTGAAGATCAGCTGATCGGCATAAAGGAAGGTGAGGAAAAATCATTAACAGTCACTTTCCCGGATGATTATCATACGGAAGAACTGGCGGGGAAAGAGGCTGTATTTGAAGTAAAGGCAACTGAGGTTGCAGAAGAGGAGTTGCCTGAAATAGATGATGAACTGGCCGAGGCCTTTGGTGTAAAAGAAGGTGGCATGGAAAAATTTCGTGAGGAAATCCGAGAAAACCTTTCACGGGAGGCGGAAGACCGTCTGGCGATCATTACACGGGACACTGTTTTCCAGGCAGTGCTGGAAAATAATGAAATTGATCTGCCACAGGTCCTGGTAAATCAGGAAAAGAATCTGCTTATTGAGACGGCCGAAAAAGAGCATCCTGACATAAAAAAAGATGAAAACATGCAGGCCATGTATGGCAAACTGGCAGAGCGTCGCGTGGCACTGGGACTGATTCTTGCTGAGATTACTGAAAACGAGAAAATGTTGCCTGATGCGAATGCGGTCGAGACGCGATTACATAAACTCGCAGAAACCTATGAAGATCCGGCGTCATTCGTGGAATGGTACAAGTCAGACCGCGGGCGTCTGTCAGAAATCGAAGCCCAGGTTCTGGAAAACATGGTGGTTGACAAATTGCTGGAAGATGCTGAAATTACAGATAAGACAGTCTGCTTTCAGGAGCTGGTAAATCCTGCCACAATCGAGACGGGTAAACAGGAGTAAGTAAGTATGATAGAAATCAGGAATGACAGGGTAGATCCACAGGCACTTGGGCTGGTACCAATGGTCATCGAGACCACGGGTAGAGGCGAGCGTGCATTCGATATTTATTCCCGATTGCTGAAAGAGCGTGTGATCTTTTTGGTAGGTCAGGTAGAAGACCATATGGCGAATCTTATTGTTGCGCAGTTGCTTTATCTAGAGTCAGAGAATCCAGACAAGGATATTCACCTTTATATTAATTCTCCCGGTGGTGCTGTCACTTCGGGTATGGCTATTTACGATACCATGCAGTTCATTAAACCGGACGTCAGCACAGTGTGTCTGGGACAGGCGGCTAGTATGGGCGCACTAATCCTGGCAGGAGGTGCTGCTGGTAAACGGTATTGTCTGCCACATTCCCGTGTGTTGATACATCAGCCGCTGGGCGGGTTTCAGGGACAGGCGAGTGATATTGAAATACATGCTCGTGAAATTCTCCGTGTGCGGGAGCGCCTGAATGAGATTTTACAGAAGCACAGTGGTCAGGATCTTTCTGCCATTGAGGCCGATACAGAAAGAGATCGTTTCATGGAAGCGGGAGAGGCCATGCAATACGGTCTTATCGACAAAGTAATTGCAGACAGAAGCGAACCTATATAAACCACTAAATCTAAAGTTGGCGGCTTACAGGGCTTGCCAATAGTGTCAGGTTCCTGATAAATTTCTACTAATAGATTAAGAGATAGCGCATTTACAGGTAATAAGATGTCAGACGACGAAAAAGATAATAACGACGAAAAGTTGCTTTATTGTTCTTTTTGCGGGAAATCCCAGCATGAAGTTCGCAAACTGATTGCTGGTCCGTCAGTCTACGTCTGTGATGAATGTGTTGAACTTTGCAATGAGATCATTCGTGAAGAAATTGATGTCGATCTGAAAGAGGAAACCAAAGGTGAGGGTTTCCTCAAGCCACACGAGATCAAAGAGCACCTGGATAGCTATGTTATCGGGCAACAGGATGCCAAGAAGATCCTCTCCGTTGCTGTTTACAATCACTATAAACGTATCCAGCATGAAGATGATACTGATGAGGTCGATATTGCCAAGAGTAATATACTTTTCGTTGGTCCCACAGGTTCAGGTAAAACCTTATTGGCTGAAACACTGGCAAAATTACTGCATGTCCCTTTTACAATCGCCGATGCTACTACGCTGACTGAAGCGGGCTATGTCGGTGAAGATGTTGAGAATATTATCCAGAAACTGTTGCAGAAATGCGACTATGAAATAGATCTTGCACAGCGGGGCATCGTTTATATCGATGAAATCGACAAGATTTCACGCAAATCGGATAACCCATCTATCACCCGCGATGTTTCAGGTGAAGGTGTACAGCAGGCCCTGTTAAAACTGATAGAAGGCACAATTGCTTCAGTGCCACCTCAGGGTGGCAGAAAACATCCTCAGCAGGAATTCCTGCAGGTCGATACACGGAATATTCTATTCATCGTTGGCGGTGCTTTTGCCGGCCTGGAAAAAATCATCCGGGATCGCTCAGAAAAATGCGGTATTGGTTTTGGTGCGACGATCAAGGGCAAGGATGAAGAGACCAATATAGGTGAAGTTCTCAAGGACATAGAGCCGGAAGATCTTGTCCACTATGGTTTGATTCCTGAATTTGTCGGGCGACTGCCTATTGTTGCCACACTGGAAGAGCTGGATGAAGTAGCACTGATTCGTATACTTAAAGAACCCAAAAATGCACTGGTAAAACAGTATAAGAAGCTTTTCAGTCTTGAAGGTGTGGATCTGACAATTCGTGAAGAGGCTCTTGGTGCAGTAGCCAAAAAGGCGATGGAACGTAAAACTGGCGCACGCGGCCTGCGATCTATCCTTGAACATGCCTTACTCGAGACCATGTACGAGCTGCCTGCTATGACAGGTGTAAGAGAAGTGGTGGTCGACGTCAATGCGATCAATGATGGTGCCCAGCCTTTATTTATTTACGAAGAAGAACAAGCTGTTTCAGCCAGTGCGGCCACGCATTAGCGAAACATATTCTGATTTCCGTATTAAACCTCAGTGTTTACTGGCTTGAAATAAGCTTTGTAGACACTATCTTCAATACTGTTCCTGCTAAGTAGCAGACTGAATTCAGAACATCGATACGTATAACATAAATCAGGCCGATATCTAATGAGCAAAAATGTAAGCATGCTGCATCTCACCCCGCAGAATAAAACCGTAGCAGTATTACCTTTGCGTGATGTTGTGGTCTTTCCCAATATGGTTATTCCTTTGTTCGTGGGCCGTGAAAAATCGATCGTTGCGCTGGATCGTGCGATGGATGGTGGTAAAGAGATACTGCTACTGGCACAGAAGGATGCGGTGGATGATGATCCGGTAAAAGATGATTTGTATACCATAGGGACTATGGCCAGCATTCTGCAGTTATTGAAGCTTCCCGATGGAACCGTAAAAGTTCTGGTTGAGGGTGGTGACCGTACGCGCGTAATCGAGTTCACGGAAACTGATGAGTGCTTCATGGCAGTTCCGGAAAGGATTGCAATAGAAGACCTCGGCGAGGAAGATGCTGATGCACTGATGCGTACCGTCATGGGGAGTTTTGAACAGTACGTCAAATTAAACAACAAAATACCTCCTGAAGTACTAAATTCATTGTCTGGTGTGGAAGAGCCGGGAAGGTTGGCTGATACGATTGCAGCGCATCTAAGCCAGAAACTTGAAGAAAAGCAGAAGATACTCGAGATCAGCTCTGAGCGTGAGCGCCTGGAGCATATACTTGGTGTGATGGAAGCCGAGATAGACCTGTTGCAGGTGGAAAAACGTATCCGCGGTCGGGTCAAGAAGCAAATGGAAAAAAGCCAGCGTGAGTACTACCTGAATGAACAAATGAAAGCCATTCAGAAAGAACTGGGTGACATGGATGAAGCACCTAACGAGCTTGATGAGCTGGCTAAAAAAATCTCTGAAGCAGGGATGACCAAAGAGGCCAAAGAGAAGGCTGAGAATGAACTAAAAAAACTTAAAATGATGTCACCCATGTCAGCCGAAGCAACTGTGGTGAGAAACTACATAGACTGGCTGGTAAACGTACCGTGGAAGAAGCGCTCCAAGATGCGTAGGGATCTGGGCAAGGCGCAGGAAGTCCTTGATGCTGATCACTATGGTCTGGAAAAAGTCAAAGAACGTATACTGGAATATCTGGCGGTTCAGCAACGCATCAAACAGATTAAAGGCCCAATACTTTGCCTGGTTGGCCCTCCAGGTGTGGGTAAGACATCGCTTGGGAAATCCATTGCCAGGGCGACCGGCAGGAAGTTTATTCGCATGTCACTGGGTGGCGTGCGTGACGAAGCTGAAATACGCGGACACAGACGAACCTATATCGGTTCTATGCCGGGCAAGATTGTACAGAACCTGAGTAAAGTAAAGACAAAAAATCCGCTGCTAATGCTCGATGAAGTAGACAAGATGTCGATGGATTTTCGTGGTGATCCTTCCTCGGCCTTACTGGAAGTACTGGATCCGGAGCAGAACAGCACCTTTACCGATCATTACCTGGAAGTGGAATATGACCTGTCGGAAACCATGTTTATTGCTACAGCTAACTCGCTCAACATACCGAGTCCTTTACTTGACCGGATGGAAGTAATTCGGTTGTCAGGTTATACGGAAGAAGAAAAGGTTCATATAGCCGATAGATATCTGGTTAAAAAACAGAAAGAAAACAACGGTCTCAAAGACGAAGAACTTTCACTTTCCCGCACGGCATTGCGAGACATGGTACGTTACTATACGCGGGAAGCCGGCGTGCGTGGGCTGGAACGCGAAATCGCCAAGGTTTCACGCAAAGTGGCGAAAAACCTGTTGATGGACAAGCGTCATAAAAAGGCCATAGTAGGACCAAGGCAGCTAGAGAAATATCTTGGTGTGCGCCGTTTCCGTTATGGTGAGGCGGAAGAGCATAATCAGGTAGGGCAGGTGACTGGCCTGGCGTGGACTGAAGTAGGCGGCGAATTGCTGACGATCGAGGCCGTAGTACTTAAAGGCAGTGGCAAGCAGCAATTTACAGGTAAACTGGGTGAAGTAATGCAGGAGTCTATCCAGGCGGCCATGAGTGTAGTTCGTAGCAGAGCTAAGTCATTGGGTATCGCAGAAGATTTCTATCAGAAAAATGATATACATGTGCATGTACCGGAGGGTGCGACGCCTAAAGATGGTCCTTCTGCCGGTGTTGGTATGTGTACTGCGATTGTCTCCGGACTTACAGGTATACCAGTAAGAGCCGATGTGGCGATGACCGGTGAAATTACCTTAAGAGGTGAGGTGCTACCGATTGGCGGATTGAAAGAAAAATTACTGGCCGCTCACAGGGGGGGTATAAAAATTGTGCTGATTCCGGATGAGAATACAAAAGATCTGGTAGATATGCCTGATGTGATCAAGAAAGGACTTGATATTCGTCCCGTCAAATGGATCGATCAGGTGTTGGAGGTAGCGCTGGAGAAAGCACCCGTCCCGTTGAAAAAAAATGTCTCTAAGGAGACAGAAAAAAGCAAAAAAACGGCTTCGCAGGACAGCAAGAAAGTAGATAATGAAGGTGTGACCACACATTAATGTTTAATACAGATAATTCTCTATTTAAGAGGGTTTTCGGCACATTTCGTCATAATCTGGCAATTATTTCTATCTAGCGCATAAAAACTGCCCCTTTCAGAGGGATTCCCCTTGAATACTAGTGCCTGCCATGGTTAAAATCCTGTGCCGTAGTAAAGATGGGAACGGTTAAGGGTACATAACCATAAGGGTACATAAAAACTACCGCCCGGGATAAAAATATAAAACCACCAAACCTTGAATTGAATCAGAGGAAATTATAGTGAATAAATCAGAAATGATAGACATGGTTGCTGAAGCAGCCGATATTTCAAAAGCTGCAGCCGGCCGCGCCGTAGATGCAATATTCGAAGGCATTTCAAACAGCCTGAAAAAAGGGGATACTGTAACGCTGGTAGGCTTTGGTACGTTTTCTGTAAGCGCACGTGCTGCACGTACAGGCCGTAACCCCCGTACTGGTGAAACCATCCAGATTAAAGCCTCCAAAATGCCTAAATTCAAGGCTGGCAAAGCACTAAAAGATACAGTAAACTAGCGCGCCCTCGGGTGCTTAGCTCAGCTGGGAGAGCATCGCCCTTACAAGGCGAGGGTCGGGGG
>ENA-ORDP01000629-ORDP01000629.1-marine-sediment-metagenome-genome-assembly--contig:-NODE-629-length-21958-cov-4.304981_pt1 | contig 21958 bp, 24 predicted proteins | sample MGYA00248627_ERZ508539 | MGnify/ENA primary metagenome ERZ508539 (study PRJEB26208, sample SAMN05571518) | marine sediment metagenome | biome: deep sea; feature: Hydrothermal vent; material... | reverse complement strand
CCTTGATCCCCTCCCCTCAAGGGAGGGGAAAATCTTACGTCGCTGGTTTATACTGACTGTATAATTTTGGTAAACGTTAATATATCTAAAAAGCTTGTATGAAAGAATTAGGAACTGTCTTTATTAGTTATAGCCACGACAGTGTTGAACAAGTGAAGGCGGTGCTTGAGCTTTCCAATAAGCTTCGCTATGAGGGAATTGATTGTGTTTTGGATCAATATGAGGTCTCTCCATCTGAAGGATGGCCTATATGGATGGACAGGGAGATTGCAAAAGCACGGTATGTGCTGATGATTTGCACAGAGAATTACTATAATCGTGTGATGGGGAAAGAGAAAGAAGGTGTTGGGCAGGGCATCAAATGGGAAGGAAAACTGATCTATCAACACCTTTATAACTCAGGTTCTGAAAATAACAAATTTATACCAGTATTGCTTGATATTTCTAATAAAAAACACATTCCAACTCCACTACAAGGCGCGACATATTACGCCTTAAATATTAAAGATGCCTATGACGATTTATGCTTTCGCCTGACCGATCAGAAAAAAATAGACAAGCCAAAACTTGGCAAAATACGGCCACGTCCTAAGAAAGAAGTTAAGACAAATGTGGCCATGTTTCTTTCTACACCGATTGATATTGACTTATGGGATAAAGCCAAATGGCGAGCAACATTTTTTACGTTTCAGGAAGGGAGTATCCCAGCTCTTGGTTTAGCTTACCAAAATGAAGCACAAGCAAAAATGATTTTCGAGGGTTGGCGCGAACGCTATGGTAATAATGATGAATTTGAAGAGCTAAGAATATCTATTATAGAGGGCGATCTAGAAGGAGAAGAGGATGGATATTCAGTTCATATTGGCCCAGATCCCAAAAACACAATTAATCGTTTTGAAAAGAATGGATTTCAGGTTGGAAATGACTTAATTATGTGTGTAAGTCGAACCAATCGTATGAATCCTCCTCCGAACTCAAAAAATTTAGAGATGTTTAAGAAATTTTATCGCGATTATAAATCATACTTGCTGATACCTGGCCTAATTTCTAAAGATAATAAACAGCTAAAACCTTTCTTGGAATTAGGAATACGTAAAAAAATGATTCACTTTCGAAATGTCAATGATATTGGGAAAGATGACATCGATTCTGTAGTACTTGGAGGACGGTAGTGTAAAACGAGCGTAATGGAGCTCAGAGAGTAGTAAACTATGCGCTAATCTAAACACATGCCCAGAGACTCCAAAATTGTATCCAAGACCATGAGGGCGGTGAAAAGCGCGGACACGAAACCGGAGATGAAATTGCGGCGGGGGTTGTTCGCGCGCGGGTTACGGTACAGGGTGCATCGCAAAAGTCTTCCGGGAAAGCCGGATATTGTTTTCGGCCCGGCGATGGTGGCGGTGTTCGTGGACGGCGATTTCTGGCACGGCGGCCAGTGGAAACGGCGCGGTTTCAAAAGCCTCGGCGCCCAGTTGCAAAAAGTGAACAACAAAAAGTACTGGATAGAAAAGATCAAAAGGAACATGGCGCGCGACACGCAAAACAATGAGAAGCTGAAAAAAGCGGGATACAAAGTGATCCGCGTCTGGGAGTCGGACATAAACAAAAGGCTTGGGTGGGCCGTTGATAAAGTAGCGCGGCAGGTTCAGGCGCGAAGAGCAAGGGCGCTTAAGTAAACCGGATGGTTTCTTTTTCTGGAAAGTTCGCCGGGATCGGGCTTGTGCGCGATAAAGTGACTCGGGCCGAAATCAGAAGCGATGAGATAAACGGATGTTGAGAACTCTCAGGAGCGATAGATGCGGTTGGGCGTGATTTCAGATACCCACGACAGGGTGCCCGCCATCGAAAAAGCTGTCGAAATTTTTAACGCCTCAAATGTGGACGCGGTTCTTCATTGCGGAGATTTTGTGTCCCCGTTCGCCCTGCTCCCGTTCAAAAATCTGGAAGCGCCTTTGTACGCCGTATTCGGCAACAACGACGGAGAGACAGACGGGATAGCCAGATTGTTTTCGTCCAATGGCTGGATTTTAAACCAGCGCCCCTGGTCTTTCAGTCTTGACGGTAAGACCATAGCGATGCTTCATGAGCCGGATGGGATAGACGAGATGGCCGAAAGCGGAAACTACGACCTCATCGTTTTCGGGCACACTCACCAGAAAAGTTTCGAGACGCGAAACAAGACAATGCTTGTAAACCCGGGAGAAGGATGCGGATGGGTTAAAGGGACTGCGACGCTGGCGATAGTAGACATAAGTCCAGAATCTTGCGTATTTCAGACCATAGAATAGAATTCCAGCCAGAGAGGCAAGGTAAATTAGTATATAATTATACCATTATTATGGTACTATATTATATATTTACTTTAAAAGTAAATCTAATTATTTAAAATAATTTAATATGAAATACTAATAAGATGTAATATATAATTAATTAAATTAAATAGTAGAATAATTATTGACAAATATGCTTAATTGACATATAGTTACCGATAATTCCTCGTAAAATTTAGCTTAATATTTTAATTATAAGGTAAAGTTTTGATTCCATCCAAGGGGCGAAAGCAGAGAAACAACGTTCGGAAAATTCGCGAGTCGAAAATGATGAGCAAAGCTGAGCTTGCAAGAAAAACCGGTCTTTCTGTTCAGACTATTGACCGGGTGGAAAAAGGCTATTACTGCAGGCTGGACACGAAAAGAAAAATATTAATCGCGCTTGACCTGGATCTTGAAGATCGTGATGGAGTCTTTTTAGACGATTAACATCGTCATGTTAATTTAGATAAAAGGATTTTATGTTCGGTTTTGGTGAAGAAGAATTTGTTGGACTCGATATCGGGTCTACCGGAATAAAAGTAGCTCTTCTCAAAAAGGGTAAGCGCGGCTACGAGCTTGTCAATTTCGGTATGGTTTCTCTGCCTCCCGACACTATAGTTGACGGGGAAGTGGAAAACCCGACCGCTATTTCAGAGGCGATCAAAAATTTGCTCAAATCTGAAAAGCTCGCCTCCCATAAGCGATGCGTTTTTTCGGTTTCCGGCCAGTCGGTGATAATTAAAAAGATCACAGTGCCTCTGATGAGCGAAGATGATCTGGCTGAATCGATCCAGCAGGAAGCCGAACAGTACATTCCATTCGACATCGACGAAGTCAACGTAGATTTTCAGATTGTGTCCGCCGAGGGGGAAATCCCTAAAAAAAATGAAAAGCCGGGAAGCGGCGAGGAGGATCGGCAGATGGATGTTCTGCTTGTCGCCGTCAAAAAAGGGATCATCCAGGAGCAGAATGAAATCTTGGTTCAGGCGGGGTTAAAACCAGCCGTTGTAGACCTTGATGTTTTCGCTCTGGAAAATGGATATGAGCTTTCCTACGGCCTGGACGCCGACGACACTTTCGCCCTCGTGAATATTGGCGCGTCCAACACCAACGTCAACATCATTGAAAACGGAATTACCGCCTATACGAGGGATATGCCGGTTGGTGGAAACACTATCACCGAGACGATACAAAAGAACATGAACGTCGGTTTCCGGGACGCGGATTCGATCAAGCTAGGCCACATGGACGAATCTATTACCAAAGCCGACGCCATTCCCCATATCAAGCAAGGCGTGGCTCATATCTGCGAAGAGCTTAAGAGCACAATCGAGACATTTCAGAAAACCTCTGACTCCCAGGTAAGAAGGATTCATCTTTGCGGGGGAACGGCCATGCTTGAAGGGATTGAATCGCTGGTCAGCAATGAGGTTGGGCTCGAATGCGACAAAATCGACCCGTTTAAAAGTATCAAGGTTAACAAGAGACATTTCGATCTTGAGTATATAGAGTCGATAGCCCCTTTCGCCGTGATTGCGGTGGGCCTTGCGATAAGAAGGCTTGACGACAAATGATTAAAGTAAACCTGCTTGCGGACCGCCAGGCGAAAGACAGGATGATTATCCAGAGCCAAATGGTGATGGGAGTGATAGTGATCCTGGCCTCTTTTGTTTTATGCGCGTTCTGGTATCAGGTCAAAGCCGGCCAGATATCCGATACGAACCAGAAAATCGCGCAAGCCAAAAAAGCGTTGGCCGGCCAGAAAAAAATCCGTAAGAAAGTAACGGAGATGGAGGCGAAGGAAAAGCGGATCAAGGCCATGCTCAAAGCCATCGACGATCTTATGGCCATAAAGCGCGGGCCGACAGTTTACTACGACAACCTCAACACGATATTGCCGCCGGAAATATGGGTAACCTCACTGACCGATAACAGCGGCTCTTTTTTGGTAAACGGATATTCATTTTCAAATAACGCCATCGCCCAGTTTATGAAAAATATGGAAGGCTCGGACTATTTCTCCGGAGTCAATCTGCAAACTATCAATAAAACCAGGTTCGGCAAGGAGACGCTCAAAAAATTTACGATTAACAGCAGGGCGTCTTTGGGCAAAAAAGCTGAAAAAGCAAAGAAAAAAGAAGGTAATACCGGCAGTAAACCTGGCCGGAAAAGCTAGAGCAATAGGCATACTGTGGATCTTGACAAAGTTTTTGAAAAAGTCCCATACGACAAAATAATACCTCTGCCTAACTGGCAACGGGCGGCGGGCGTTTTAGCCGTGGCGGCTGTCATTTTGGGGCTTTTTTACTTTGCCGTCATTCAAGGTAAAAACGATGAGATAGGAAAGCTCAAAGAGAGCCACGATAAAATACGCAAAGAAGTTGAAGACAACAAAAGGTACGCCCAGAAACTTCCCAAGCTCATGGCCAAGATGAAAAAGCTCGACACGGCGCTGAAAAAAGCCTCAGAAATTCTCCCGACAAAAAAAGAGATTCCAGAGTTGCTAGAGCAGGTGTCAAACATAGGGATTCAGTCCGGGCTGGAGTTCGTTACTTTCAAACCGGAAATAGAGGTCAAACGGGAATTTTTCTCCCTTGTGCCCGTGGCGCTTACCGTATCGGGCAAGTTTCATGAAGTCTTGAAGTTTTTCGATGAGATATCCCATCTTGCCAGAATCGTAACTATCGACAATATCAACATGCAGTCAGGCTCAAGCCAGGGCGGATTTACCAATCTTACGGTTAATTGCAAAGCCACAACATATAGATTCCTTGAGTCATCGGAAAGAAACCCGCCGCCTGGGCCCGCCGGTAAAAAGGCGAAAAAAGGCAAAAAGAAATGAGGAGGCGATCAAGCGGAATCTACGCTATGACTGTGAAAGTTAACAGAGCGATTTCCCAAAATACGCGCGGGGTTTTGTCATGAAACCGCAGTTTATCATAATAATTTGCGTTTTGGCCGTTGTCGTGTATTTGGGATATGGCCAATTCAGTAAAACCAGTTTGGACAGTGATAAGGATATCCGCGATTCTTTTCAGGCCTTAAGCGTGGCGATAGCCTCGAAGAACCCTGTCATAATAAAAAATCTTATTTCGCCAGGTTTTTCCGATCCGAAAATTGGGACAAAAGAATTCATAGAGATTCTTTCGCTTCCTCGCAAATCATATGTCACAAAAATTAACCAGATCAGATTTCAGGGCGATCTCGGCTCTGTCTTTTATACACGCTCCGAGACCAGGGGCGGCGGCGCCCCGATAATAAACTACAACATAAATGGCGAGACATGGATACAGGACAAAAAAAATCCGTCAGTCTGGAGGCTACACCGGCTGGCTAAAGGCGACAAATGGTTCAGGACGGCGGAAATCCCCATGAAAAAGGCGCCTGAGAAAGTGGCCGCAAAAGCGGGAAAACCGGTGCTTGGCTCTCTAAAAACGGAGAAAGTGTCGATGTCGCTTGGAGAGGGCGGGCGGTATTCGCCGGTCGGAAGGCGGGATCCTTTCAGGCCCCTTATCGCAATGGGCGGTGAGGAAATAGAAGGTGTGGAAAACTGCGATCCGGAAAGGCCCAGGGAGCATCTTGAAAGCTTCGATCTGCTTTCTTTAAAGTTGACCGGCGTAATTATCACAAGCGCCATGCCCCTGGCCCTTATCAGGGCGCCTGACGGGAAGGGATACACTGTTAAAGCTGGAATGTATTTAGGTAGAATGTGCGGGGAAGTGGTTGAGATAGATCCCGACTTCATGGTAATCCGTGAGAAAAAACGGGCTCCGGGAGGCTTGCCGGGCGCATTTGATCCTGTCAAGACTATTCTGAAACTCAGATATGAGGAGGGTTGATCAGTGAGCATAATTCAAAGGGGAGCAGTTTACACTTCGCTTACCCTTATGTTGATCATGTCAGCCTGCGCCAGCGACGCGCAGTTGACACAAAAAGCAGAGCCGGTCGCCGGGGCGCCCGCAAAAATAGTTGATCTGTCTACTTCCAGCGACGATCAAAAGGTGGAGATTTTGATAAAAGCTGACAACCCGATCCAGTATACCGTCTATAAATTGGACGATCCTCTGCGCCTTATTATAGATATGTCCCAGGTTGACATGTCAGGCTACCAGTCCGCCATACCGGTGAGAAATCGCCTGGTAAATTCGGTGATACCAATATATTTCAAAGAATCAAACGATTCCAGACTGGAAGTCGAGTTGGCCGAAGATGTGGATTACACATTGAGCGAGGAGAACCCGAACGAGCTGAGCGTGTCGATCCTGGCCAAAGGATCGGCTCCGGCGGTCGCGGCGGCGCCGAGGGAAGATGTGGCGCAGATCGCAGAGGAAACAGTTGAGCCTGAGCCTATAGACTCCATTACCGTGGCCGAATTGGCCACAGAATTCTCCCGGCTGGAAAATGTGGAGTTTAAGCAGTTGGATCGGCTTTCGAGAATTGAGGTGACTTTATCGAAAAACGATCCCTCATACCAGCTATTGGCTCGTGATAATCTGAACAGGCTTACTCTGGATCTTCCTGGGACGGTCGTGGCCCAGGACGATGAACGGGTTATAAACGTGAACCTGGAAGAATCGAAAATCAAGAACATAGCCGTATTTCAATTTAGCGGCGGTGAAAAACCGATTACCAAAGTTGTTGTGAACCTGGAGGAGGTATCGCTTTACAATGTCTCATCCAAAGGAAACAAAATCATCCTGGATATAGGCGATGAAGCTATCCTGGCCCTGGCCACGAAAGTGTCCGATGAGCGCGCGGGAAAGCTGGCCAAACCGGAAGAAGAATCGCCGTTTGACGAGCCCAGGTACGAAGGGGCGAAAATATCGCTCGATTTTCAGAATGCGGACGTACACAACATCCTGCGTATTATCGCCGAGGTGTCCGGCCTGAACGTTATAACTTCAGGGGCCGTTAAGGGAAAGGTGACCATAAAACTGAACAATGTGCCGTGGGATCAAGCCCTTGAGGTTATTTTGAGGAACAACGGGCTGGATATGATTCGGGAAGGTAACATTATCAGGATATCGACAGCCAAGCAGATTCAGGCGGAAAAAGACGCGGCCAAAAAGCTGATGTCCACCGAACAGGAGATAGCTCCGCTTTTCACACGGCTTTTCGAGATAAATTACGAGACAGCGGCGAGTCTGAAAGCTAATCTTGACTCGATAAAAAGCGAGCGGGGATCGGTCGAGATCAACGACCGTACCAACATAATCATTATAAAAGACACAAAGAAAAAGCTGGCCGAAATGGCGCGGCTCATTTTGGCTCTGGATAAAAAAGAGCGGCAGGTTCTTATCGAATCGCGGATTATTGAAGTGGCCCACTCTTACACACGTAACCTGGGTGTCCAGTGGGGCGGCGCGCTCAACACTGTGACCGGCGCCAACTTTCCGAACACCATCGGCGTGACCGGCGCGGCCGGAGCGTCGCCCAACGTGATCACCGGCGGAAGCGTGGTCGACTTCTCCGTGCCTTCCAGCGCCGCTTTAGGGTTGACCCTCGGCCATGTGAACGGCACGGCTCTTCTCGACATGAAACTTATGGCCATGGAGCAAAATGGCCAGGGCCGCATAGTCTCAATGCCTAAAATCACGACGATGAACAACAAAGAAGCCTCGATAGAGTCTGGCCAGGAAATACCGTACCAGACAACGTCGTCGGAGGGTACAAAAACGGAGTTTAAAAAAGCGGTGCTGTCGCTGAAAGTAAAACCGCATATTACCCCGGACAACCACATTAGGATGGAAATTGATGTCAACAAGGATTCACCCGGGCAGACCACGCCTGACGGCATCGCTATCGATACAAAGCATGCGATCACAGAAGTAATTGTGGGGAATGGCTCTACGGCTGTGATCGGCGGCCTTTTCAAAAACGATATAAGAGAAGATAAAGATCAAGTTCCGGGTATCGGAAATTTTCCTATACTGGGGTGGCTGTTTAAAAACAAGATAAACAAAAGAACGGGCGAGGAGCTGTTGATTTTCATCACGCCCAAGATCGTTGAGTAACACCAAGGAGATTCGATGATGAAAAATACGTTGTCCTGGAAAAAAATATTAATTCTGGGCGTTCTCCTTGTAACGCCCTTTACGCTGGCCCAGTGTGGTGAAGGGGACTCTGTGGCTTCCGCTACAGCCTCGGCTGGCCCTACGTATCCGAGTAAATACTATTTCGAGGCGACAGTGACGCCTAGTGTCGTAGATAACAAAGGCACTGTCGGGCTGGTGGTGCGCGTCTGGGATGAAAATGGATATCCCGTTAGTGGAGCGGTGGTAATCGTTGTAGGCCCTAACAAATCGGCCACAACCGGCACAAAAGGCACAAAGGGCGCGACAGGCTCAAGTGGATCGGGTGGATCGAGCGGCACGTCTGGCGGTGGGACTGGCTCCACCGGCACGACTGGCGAAAACGGGATAAAAACGTTTCCCCTGAATATAACAGGAGACGCAGGTGGAATTATCTACCTGGCGGTTCTGGTCGAAAATTCGGTTGTGCAGGTGCCTGTTCAGATAAGGCCCTCGGCGACCGCTACAACTCCATGAGACATCAGGATTGTCAGTAAAAGCGATACAAAGGATTTGGCTATAAAAGAGCGGGTAAGACTGGGCTCCCGCTCATACGACATATTTATTGGCCCGGATGTTTTAACCGGGGCCGGCGGCGCGATCGTCCGGATTTCGAAACGGGCGCTGGTTGTCACGAACAGGCGGGTATACGGCCTGTACGGTCAAAAGCTGGCGCAAGGGCTCGATAAAGTCGGCGTTCGATGGGAGGCTCTGCTCCTGCCGGACGGAGAGCGGTACAAAAATATGGCCGCCGTGGAGAGAATCCACGACAGGCTAATAAAAGGCCGGTATGACCGCGATACGGTCATCGTGGCTTTGGGCGGAGGCGTAACAGGCGATATAGCCGGGTTCTCTGCCGCCACATATATGCGCGGTATAAAGCTTGCGCAGGCGCCGACAACCTTGCTGTCGCAGGTGGACAGTTCGGTAGGAGGTAAAACGGGTGTAAACCACCCCAGAGGTAAAAACCTTATCGGGGCGTTTTACCAGCCCGGCGTTGTGCTGGCTGATATTTCGGCGTTGCAAACTTTGCCGGACAAGGAGATCCGGTGCGGAGTGGCGGAGGTTATAAAGTACGGGCTTATAGCCTCGGCTAGGTTTTTTAAATTTTTGGAGGGCGCCATCGAGGCCCTGACGGCGTTGGAGCCGGGTGTGACCTTGAAGGTCGTACAGCGGTCGTGCCGAATAAAGGCGGATGTGGTGGCCGAGGATGAAAAGGAGTCTGGCAAAAGAGCGATACTGAATTTCGGCCATACAGTCGGCCACGCCATAGAGGCGGTGACAGGCTACAGGCGGTATAGGCATGGTTACGCTGTGGCGATGGGTATGGTTACCGCGTCGATCCTTTCCGAGATGAAAGGAGGGCTTAAAGCGGGAGATGTCGAGGCGATTACGTCTCTGATATCGAGAGCGGGCCTCCCGGTGGCGATACCGAAGGCGATATCGGATAAAGAGCTATATAAAGCGATGAAACATGATAAAAAAGCAAAAGCGGGGTCTATAAGGTTCGCCCTGCTCGACACAATCGGCCACTGCGAAATAAACAGCGATGTATCGGAAAAAGAAATTTGCGAAGCTTTAAGGCGGAGTAGACATGTATAAAAAAAATAGCCGAATTATTATCAACCAACCAGGAGGAGGTGAGTTTCAAGTGAGCGATAAAAGGCTCTTGAGTGTAAAAGGAATATTGTTAGCGGCGTTGGCGGTGGCCGGATTGTCCGTCTACGCGGGATGTGGCAAGGTAGGCTCTTCAGACATACCGACGCCTGCCAATACAACAAGCGCGATCCTCTCTTTTGAAGCCATTGGGCCCAGAGGGGATACTTCTGATGGATCGGGAAAGATGTCTGTGCGAGCCCAGTCGCGAGACCTTCTGGAAGTCATCGCCACTGTGACCGGGCTTAACAGAACTGTCGGTTTTTTCATACCGTCAGACTGGGGAACATGGCAGGGCGGAACGCTCAACGACGACGATTCGTTCACCTACTACCCGGTTGACGGCTCTGGAACGGCAAAAGGCGCCCTGGTGGCCGGATCAAACGCGGGAAGACATGACGTTATAGCTCGTTACCAGGATTTTGGCGCGGGAGACTATGTAGAAGCCAGGTTGTCTATAACATTTAATTTGGCCACGATGTCAATATTCCCGTCCACAATTGTTTTAAACAACGATCCTTCAAAAGGAAAAGTAGTCGAAGTCAGGGGCGCCCTTCCTCCTGTGGAATGGTGGGTAAGCCATCCTGATGTAATGGGATTCCAAATACGGGACGAGACATCCATTATCCTTTTCTGGATCGACGCGCAAAAGCCGATTGGCTCCACTTCGTTGCCAGCAGGCGGCGGTGAGCTTACGGCGCTCGACGCCGAGGGACAGCAAGCCACTGCGGTCGTATATCTGATTAACACCGGTTGTACAGCAGGCGTTTTAACATTGAGTCCTTCGACCGGGCCCACAACAACAGCTATCACTGTTACGGTGGAAGATCAGGACAGGGCTTTGGATGGCAGCACAACCGTGACCGTTTTCGTCAGCGGCGCGCAAACAAGCGCGACATCAGTTGTCTTAAACCAGACCGGCGGCGCATCCAGCTCGCTTTATTCAGCGGTTTATACATATGCGTCGGGAACAACCGGCGCGGTTACTTTTACATATCAAGATCCAGACGAACCGAGCAGTAACTGCATTTCGGGCAGTATAACTACTACATTTACAGGTACTTGATAATCTGATATTTGGTTGTCGCGTTTTATATCCGGGGTCTTACTATAAAGGCCCCGGATTTTTTTCGGCCTATTTGAAAACTCAATCGGTAAGGGCGTACTTGATTATGCAATAAAACGCTCTGAACGCATCTTTTAAGCCGATCTTCTTCCCCTCTTCATATGTCCGTCCGTAGTAGGATATGCCCACTTCATAGATCGTAACCCCAAGCCTGGCCACTTTGGCGGTGATCTCCGGCTCGAACCCGAACCGGCTTTCTTTTATATCTATCTTCTTTAATACTTCAGTCCTGAACACTTTGTAACATGTCTCCATATCAGTAAGATTAAGATTCGTCGCCATGTTCGATAGCAGAGTTAAGAGACTGTTGGCCACAGAATGCCAGAAGAAAAGAACGCGGTGCGGACGGCCACCAAGAAAACGGCTTCCGAACACTACATCGGCCCTGTTTTGAAGTATCGGCTCGATAAGGTTCGGGTATTCGGCGGGATCATACTCCAGATCGGCGTCCTGGATGATGACGATATCGCCGGTGACAAGTCCGAACCCGGTTTTTAGAGCGGCCCCTTTCCCCCGGTTGACATCATGACGAATGGTTACAATGGAGGGACGCTCTTTTTTTATATCGTCTAGCGCCTTTGAAGTGCCGTCGGATGAGCAGTCGTCCACCACGATAAGCTCCGGCTCGAAATTTTCCCATAAAGGCTGGGCCAAAACAGTATCGACAATGGCTCTGATTGTTTTCTCCTCGTTGTAGCAAGGGATGACTACGCTGATTTTCATATGCTGATTATATCATTGCATCTGTCGGTTATCGACGGTCAGCGCCGCAAAATAGCGACCCAGCGCCAGATGTTTAAAAGACTTGCCAACGAGCCCGCCACGTAAGTGAAAGCGCAGGCCCTTAATATTTCACGCACATCTTTCTCTTCAGATTCGGAAATGTACCCGCCGCTTTTTAAAATCGGAAGCGCCCTGTTAAAACTGGCGTCGAATTCTACGGGCAAAGTTACAATGTGCGCTAACGCGCTGGAGCCGAGGCTTGCGATGCCGACAATGAAAGTGAGCAAGCCAACAGATGGCGAGCGGGTGGAAAGGGCGATGATCGGTATAGCCATCATGGCCATAGCCCCGAACTTTTCTATATGCTGAGCAAATTTCAGAAGAGTCGCGCGCGTTTTTAGCGGAGCGTATCCTTCACGGTCCTGTATGGCGTGGCCAACTTCATGAGCGGCCACCGCGACCGCTGTTAGTGATTTACCCGTCAGGTTGTTTTGGCCTAACCGGACAGTTTTAGTTTCAGGATCGTAATGATCCGGCCCTGCAGAAAGCTCAACTTTAACCTCATGCAAGCCAAGCTCGCTCAGGATATTTTTCGCCAGCTCTCCCCCTGTGCCGGGCAGATATTCTCTTGGCGCCGAGTGGCGTCTAAGCGCATTGGAGGCAAGATATTTCGGCCCGATAAGGAGAGCCAGCAAAACAAGAATCGTTAAAATTACGGGCATTAAAACTTCCGGTCATTCCTGTCCGGCTGGCAGGGGAGCGCAATCAGATTTATCGCCCTGCGCCTTTTCTATGGCGTGAATCAGCGTGTCAAAGATGGTCGCCAAATTTTCGACAGCCGCTTTGGGGCTACCCGGCAGGTTTATTATCATCGACCGCCCCCTGAATCCGGCCAGTCCCCGCGACAAGGCCGCGTAGGGTGTTATTTTCATCGACGCAGACCGCATCGCCTCCGGTATGCCAGGTATCTGGCGCTCCAGAAGAGGGCGTGTAGCCTCAGGTGTAATGTCCCTTGGGGAGACCCCGGTTCCGCCCGCAGTAAGCACAAGGTCGTAGCCTTGCCGGGCTGTCCATTCAGCGAGTTGTTTTTGGATCGGCCCTGTCTCGTCCGGAACTATGGTTACATCTTCCAATTTTTGTCCACGCTTCTCCAAAAAACCGCGAATGGCCGGCTCACATTTATCAGCCCTTTCACCCTGGCTGGCTCTGTCGCTTACAACGAGTAGAGCGACTCTTAATCTTTTCATTGCGCCTCGTCTGTTTTAGGACCAATGGCTAATCTGTAGCCCCTGGCTAATTGTAGCCTTTATGGATAAATCGAGTCTACAGCCAGCGACGCTAAAAACGCCAAACTCATTTACGGAGAGTAAACGTTATCGTTTGTAAGGTTGATATCGGGCCCGTTTGAAAACAGTGTAAAATTATCCTTTCGGAACTTGATCTGATATCTGTTGTTCCAGGGATCGACAAGATCTGAAGGCTCAATAACACCTTGCTTTATCAGGTCTTCAGTTTTAGTCGGCGGCGCCCCCGCTAAAGAGATATATGTTTGCATGGCGCGCCTGATTTTTTTAAGACCTTCTTTTGCGTAAGCTGTTTTGACTATCTTGTCGCTGGCGCTTTTAATGGCCAGCGCCCGGGGTCGGCTGGACGCCTGCCAGAAGACGCCCCCTGCGATGACAGCCAGAAGAATCGCTACGGTAATCATCTGCGAGGCGGCTCCCGTATGATCCGCCGAAAGAGAAGCTTTTTCTTTTTTCGTCGACGGCTTTAACACAGCGAGGCTCAAAAGCGACCGGATAGCCTCCAGTGTGAGAAAATGGCTTTGACGCGCCGCGTCCATAAGCTCCCGGATAGTCATGCCTGATCCTACAACGCTTAATACAGCTATTTGAGAGTCGTTAAGCGATACCCCTCTGGCCGAAAGGATTTCATATTCAAGCGAAGTCTTGTAATCTCCGATCTGGTCGGCGTCGCCTTTTAAATTGAGCGAGTCGTCCTCTTCATCCTTACCGTAAATATTTTTCACGACGAACGTGTCAAAAGGAGGGATGGATGTCGCCACCCCGCCCCATTCATCGGCAATGCGGCATCCTTCCATTAAAAGGCCGTCCACATCCATGGGTATCATAACTTTCTTGTTGTATTTGATATTCTTGATCGGCGTGAATTCATAAGAGCCTATCTTCCACCGCAGAGCGTAGTAAACGGTGTCTACGGCCTGACGGCTGATAAGCTCCACCAACATTTGTGAAGTTATTTTCTTGGAAAGGATTTCCCAGTAAGGCTTAAGCTTGTCTTCGTGCTCTTTTTGAATTTCCAGCCATTCCTTATCTTTCAGGATCGAGTTGGAAAGCAGAGTGGATTTTATCCGTTTTTCGTCCCTTAAAGGGGTTCCCTCAGCGTAGATGATGCTCCCCTCGTCAAAAGTAATTTTCACCTGCTCTTCGCTTTCAGCCAGGGTAAGCCTTCCGGTTTTACCTTCCAGCTTAATCATCTGGAGAATGTTTACGATATTGAAGTCATCAAGATTGCCTTTTAACGCCATATCAGTAATAGTCCCGTTTGCCAGCTGTGTTCATAATAATCCAGTAAAGAGCCGCAACCGCGAAAAACAGAAGATGATTCTGGGCCACTTGCGCAAGCTGGGCCTTTTGCGTCACAATACCGTCATAAAAGGCAAGCCCTCCATATATAACGATAAGGCTCGTGACAAAAGTGAAGAAAAGGCCGGTCAATGGAAGCTGGAAAAACGCGCGCCCCAAACCGGGCGCCAGCCTGTCGAGCGTCCCGGCCGTCCGGGAGCGCCAGTGTTTGTAGTCACGTATTTCTTTTCTTTTCTTCTCTTTTTTGGCGACGGAGACACCGCCTTTCGCGCTTAGCGCCGCCACACACTGGTTGCATTTCGCCTCGGCGGTCGTAAGTTTGATTGGTGGAGCGAAAGCGACTCCGCATGACAAGCAGGTCTGGTGGGCGACGGCTCTGCTCCATAAAACGTAGATCACTCCAAGCGCAATAAGAAATCCCAGGGAAACTTTCCTGTAAATATTGTAAGTATACAAGCCAAAAAATGAATTCCACAGACTCTCGGATAACTTTCTGGTTTTCTCGTTTAACGCGCGCTCAAACAAGAGCAGGTCGTCTTTTGTAATCTGGAAATCTATAACTTTCTTTTCAGGATTCACACCGGCCATGGCCCGGAAACTATCTGTTTTTTTAAGATGGATGCTCCTTGCCTTCTGATATTCAGCGTCCGAGTCCTTATTCTGAAACATCTCGGTATAGGCTTTGGACAGATTGTAATGCGCTTCAACTGTATCAGGAGATATCTTGATGGCGTTTTTGTAAATAGAGGCGGCTTTCTCCCACTCTTTCGCTCCGAAATAGGTGTTTCCCTTGTTTACTATAGCCTGGATATTGTCAGGAGATTTAGCCAGGATCGAGTCGTAAGCCTCAATGGCGGCGTCTTTATTCCCGGCCATTTCATTCAAAAGGCCAATTGCGAAATTTATAACATCGCTGGCGGGATTGGCTCTTCTCTCTTTTTCAAGCGCCGCTTTTGTTTCATGATCCCATGTGTTTCTTGAGAGCAGGTATAAAGAGCGGTAAGTGTCGGCGTTTCCGATTATCATTCCTCTGGCCATGCTATCGAACGCCAGAGGAGCGAGAAAAACAAAAGCGGAGAAAATACCCACTACGATCATCCCGCTCTTTTTGAGATACGGCAGAAGGAAAAGCGGCAGGGCCAGGGCGAAAAGCAGTAACCCTCCCACCGCAAGCGGAGCTGTGACCACAAGGACACCCACAGCGAGCTTCCATTTGCCCTCCGGGCTCGACGGTAAAATCGAAGCTATATCTGTAAACAGCGCCCTGTAATGCGTCATCAACATCAAAAATAAAGTCATTAGAAAAGCGATGGACAAAGCGCAAAGGGCGTATTTAAGTCCCAGGGCGATCAGGCTTTGCCTTTCCAGCCGATCCGCAAAAGAGGCTTTGACTCCCTCCGCCACGGCAAGCAGGTAACCTTTGACATTTTTCCGATCCTGGTTGAACCGCGCTTTCGCCAGAAAAAAGTGGGATTTGGGATAGTCAGGCGCATAGAGAGCGGCGTTTTCTCCCGCCAGAATCGCAGAGTCCTTAGCGCCGCGCAACAGCGCCTTGCGTCCAACGGCGATACTGAAATCGGCGGCGGGGATTATGTTTTTTGTGCCGAGCCGATTCATTATTTCCCTTATGCGGTTTCTTTCGTCGAAAGCGCCCACCTGGTCATTGTTCTCAATGGCCCTCGCCCATCTTGTCAGAGAATCGTGGAGGATAGAGACCGAGGCCAGGCTGTTTTGGGCAAGGGAGGCAAACGAATGAAAGCGTTTTGCGTCACCGGCTTTATTCTGCGCGTACGCCGGACGGATGAGCGCGAGCAAAAACAGGGAAACAAGGAGCGCTAGATAAAAAGATCGATCCGTTTGTCTATGAGAAAGGATTGCGGCCATCAATGAGATGAAAAATATTAGTCCTTAAACAAGTCGTCGAGCTTGTCTTTGACTGATTCAGAATAACCTGATTCAACATGTTGCTCTTGTACTACTCTCCTGCTGGCGATATCAAAAATTTTCTCAAGCTTTGAGCTTAACTCTTTGGCGTAAAGGTTAATCATGCCAACGGTGGTTTTTTCGTCAAAGGTGGTGGCTGTTATGGCTCGGTCGCCGACAAGGACGATGTGTATATGGTCTTTGGCGCCCTGGTGGAACATTACAGAGAACTCAGACTCACCCAAAATACGAGCAAGCTCTTTAGTCGCGGCGAAAGAGCCGGCCACCAGCGCAGAAAGCGTGTCTGCGTTGATTCCCTCGGACGCCCCCTTTCTGGTGATTAGATGTCCTTCTTTATCAATTAGAAAAACGCTTTTTGCGTTGGATAATTTCAGAAACTCTTCAAGGAGTTTATCGATCTGCTCAAGGTCTTCCTTATAGTAGGTCAGCCTTTTTTCACGTAGGCGCTCATCTTTCATTTTCCGTAGCCAAATTTATTAAAGTTTATCCTCGAAAATCTTGATCTGAGCCTGTTCTTTGAGCTTTTCATGAAATTCCCCGAGCAACTTGCGTTTGCGAACACTTTTCAGATGGCTCTTTATATCCTTTTTTACTTTTTCAAGAGGATTGCCTCCCATCTTGTCCTTATTACTGTCGTAGAACTTTTGTATTTCATCTTTGCTGATTTTCAGCCTTTCATTAATATCGGGGATGATCTCGAAAATAATTTTCCCAATAATAATATTTTTTGTCGCCTCGTTGCGAAGAGCGTCCAGCGTGATTTTTCTGTTTTTCAGATACTCGTCAAGTTTTTCTTTGCTACTAAACCTTTTAGTAAAAGAGCTTAGTTGTGACTCAACTTCCTCTTTGGAAGCCTGGATGTTACGTTTTTTCGCATCTTGTAATAATAGGACATAGTTAACAAGCGACTCAAGAAGTTTCTTTTTTTCTTCCCGGCTGAATTTTTTGAAATCCTCCACCGCGTCCGATTTGGCGTTGATTCTGTGCTGGGCCTGGCAATACTGGCTAAAATAAGCCTTGGAGATGGAGTCCTGGTTGACTTTCGCCACGTAAATCTCCGGTTTCCTTTCTTCGGCCGCCGACTCGGAGGTTTGTGTGGTTGCGGTGGCTCCGGGGGCCGTGTTGGCGTTCAGACGATCAAGCACCAGAGACGCGGCCAGTTTGAGCGTCTGCAAAACGCCTTCACCGGTTGCGGCGACAGCGCTTGTAGTGGCCGCTTTAGGCCAGTTTACTTTTTCCTCAAGCTCCTCTACAGGCATGGCGGTGGGAAGATCACGTTTATTCCATTGAATGACGAATGGAATTTCCGTGACTTTTATCCCATATTCTTTTAGGTTGTCGGCGAGATCCTGGAGCGATTCGAGGTTTTCCTCCAGTTTTTCCGCCTGGGAGTCGGCGACGAAAATGATTCCGTCGGCGCCTTGCAAAACCAGCTTTCTTGTGGAGGCGTAATAGATCTGGCCGGGAACTGTATAGAGCTGGAATTTTGTTGTCATTCCGCGAACTTCACCCAGATCGAGCGGAAGAAAATCAAAAAACAACGTCCGATCACCCTCGGTGGCGATAGAGGTCATCTCGCCTTTATTCTCGTCGGGCACTTTTTGGTGGATCAACTCCAGGTTTGTTGTCTTGCCGCTCATGCCGGGGCCGTAATAGACCAGCTTGCAAGAGATAAGTTTTTTCGCGTAATTAATCTGCATGCGCCATATTCGCTCCTATATATCCAACCGTCCGCTCTTTTTTATCTCGGTCGCCGCCTGAAAAAGGGCTATGTTGACTTTGGCTATGTCGACATCCAGATCGGTAAGCGCGATCATAACCGATTGACCCAGATCCATCAAAAAGACCTGCCCCTTGCTCGATTGTATTACGTAACGGGTGAACTCATTATACCCAAGCTCGCTCAAAGAGTTCTTGATAGTAAGGACTATCTGAGACATAAAAGCCCCCAGAGTCTCGGCTTCGCTCGTGTTTTCTATCGCTGACTCTATTATCATTCCGTCCTTGGTTATTATGAGCCCGCTACGGACAAAATCGTTACTGCAAAGGATGCCAAGCGTCGATTTAATCGTGCTCATTGCATGACCTCGCCCAGGTATCGCTGAATACGGGTTTCGACGGCTCCGAGGTCGGAGTCGTTATCGATTACCAGCGTTAATATGGCGTAGAACACGTTGACCAGAATGATTGTTCCTATAGGCGCCGTTAACACGCCCCGCTGGAAACTGCCGTAGCCGACCCTGCGCACTCCCATGACGGACGCCTTGTACAGATTGAATACCAGCGACGGAATCACATTTTCATCCAGCCCGCTCTTATTTATCGATTTGAAAAGCTGGCCGTCGTTGTCCACCAGAAAAATGGCTTCAAGCCCCTCCAGACGCCCGAACATGGTCAGTTTATCGCTCAGCGCTTCAAGGTGAGCCGCATTTTCATTGTCGCTGTCGGAGTCTATGACGAGCTTGTCATCGTCGCCCAAATTGTTTTCTTCGGGACGTGTATCGACCATCGCCTCGCCAGACTCCTCTTTGTTTTCCCCGGCGGTTTCATCCTCGTTTTTTATAATGATGTCGTCCTGGGACGGCGCCGGGGGCTCAGCGGCTTTGACGGGCGTTTTTTCAGGCTCCGGAGGAGCTGTGGCCCTGGCTTTTTCCTCTTCTTTTTTTATGATAAAGGCCATCATAGACGAAGCTTTTTCATCATCCGGGAGAGACTTGAGTATTCCGGCAAGCATAGACTTGGCTTTATTATAAGCTTTTCCTTTTAAGTATATCTGGCTGGCGAGAATTCTCGCGATATAGCTTTGCGGATTGAATTTCAGGGCCTTTTCAAGATTTAAAAGCGCCGATTTTAAATTGTCAGGATTTTTATCCTTTTTGAACTTGTCTATCTGAATCTGGCTTTTAAGTATGTAAATATTGCTGTCATTCGGATTTTTCTCAAGCCCCTTGTCGCATACCTCAATGGCCAGAGCCAGCTCGTTCATTTTTTTGAGATCTTTGGCCGTCTTGAGATAATCCTCTCCAGGTTCGGATGACTTCCCGTCAGGTTCTGTGTTATTTTTCATATGACATTGAATTTACTTTGAAAAAAGGCGGTACCAGTGTTCTTGTCCGAAGATAAAATAAGCCCTCTCCCTCTAAGTAAGACGCCGACCCATAAGTGGTGTCGCTTTGGACTTGAGGCTTAATTTTATTGGAGAAAAGACCACTTTGTCAAACTTATTAAAAAGTCATAAAGTTGTAAAGTTGTTGAATTATTAAAACTTATTATATGAACGAATTCAGACCTTTTTATCTTGGCCGCTACAAGATATTGGGCGAGCTGGGCCGGGGGGCTATGGGAGTGGTGTACAAAGCTCTCGATTCCGCCCTGGCTCGTGTAGTGGCGGTCAAAACAATCCATATTCAAGACCCCAATATCGCTTTGACGCAAGAGGATGTCATAGAAACTTTTTCGCAAGAGGCCAAAATCGCAGGCGCCCTTACGCATCCCAATATCACCGCCATATACGACATAGGCTACGACCAGGGGATTCATTTTTTCGTTATGGAGTTTGTGGAGGGTCTTACGGTTGAAAGCGCTATCGAGAAGAGCATGCAAATGCTTATTATAGAAAAGCTGAAAATCATCGCTACAATAGCCCGCACACTCCATTACGCCCATAAAAGAAACGTGATCCACCGGGATATCAAGCCGGCCAATGTGATGATATTGGAAAACAGCGAACCCAAGATCATGGATTTCGGCGTGGCCAAACTTAAAGGGGGCCCCCTTTTAAACAAATCGCAAGTCGGCAAAATTTTCGGCACACCCAACTATATGTCTCCTGAGCAGATCAAAGGCGAGGATGTGGACCATCAGACGGACATTTTCAGTCTCGGAGTTTTGGCCTATGAGTTTATCACGTATAAAAGACCATTTTTGGCGACCGGGCTCAAAGAGCTGTTTCACTCGATAGTGGATAAAGCTCCTCCTACTCTTTCGTCTTACGACCAGTCTGTCCCCGTAGAGCTTGAAGAAATAATTTTGAAAGCGTTGAGCAAGGATAAAACAGAGCGTTACGCTTACTCGAACCAGTTCGCCGACGCGCTGGAGCTTTTTATCGATCAGATGGAAACTGCGGACGCGGTGTCTGAACGTGTTCTTATCACCGATGAAAAACAGAAAGTTATCGAGGCGCTGAAAAAAAATTATATGTTTTTCTCCGATTTTGAGGATAGCGAGATTGTGGAGATTTTTAAGCTGTCGTCGCGGGATGTTTTTGATGCGGGCCGTCTTATATTTGAAGAAGGCTCCGCCGCAAATAAAATGTTCATAATAATCGAAGGCGCAGTCAGAATTTTTCATAAAGCCCAGCAAGGCGCCGAAATCGAAATCTCTGTTTTAAAAGATGGCGACTGTTTCGGGGAGATGGCGATAATAGACAATTCGCCAAGATCGGCGTCGGCGGTCGCCTTGAATAAAACCATAGTGGTCGCCATAAACGAGATTGTTCTCAGAATTACGCATCCTGCGCTATGCGTTAAGCTTCACAAGAACCTGGCGTCGATCATCTCGGAAAAATTACGCAAATCGGATCAGAGGCTACATGAGCTGATAGAGCGTGAAAAGAGGGAGCCAGGCCCGTGACCTCTCTTTTTGGCCAGGTCAAATCGTAAATCTTCTCTTTTTGCTAGGTAAAAGCCAGGTTTGCGGATAGAATCAAGGTAGTATTACAGGAGTGCGCCATGTTCGGAATTGGAATGCCGGAATTGATAGTCATTCTGGTTATCTTGCTTATTGTGTTTGGCGCCAGCCGTTTGCCGGAGATCGGGGCGGGGCTTGGCAAAGGAATCAAAAATTTCAAGAAATCAGTAACTGAGACTGAAAAAGGGCTTTCCGCCTCCGCTGATGATTCGAAGGATCAGGCGGAAGAGAAGGAAAAAACCAGTTAACCGGCTGTAAGCTCATGGAAAAAGAGCTTAAGATCAAATGCCCCTGCTGTGACTCCGTTCTTTTTGTAGACAGGATTACAGGCGCGATTATCGAGACGCGCAAGCCTCTGGTTGAACAAAGCTCCGGCGACAGGCTTACCGACGCTTTTACAAAAACCAGGCAGGACAAAGAAAAACGCACAGCCATTTTCGACGATATGGCCGAGAACCTCGAAAAGAAAAAGAAGCTATCAGAAGAGCTTTTTAAATCCTCCCTCGAAGACGCTAAAAAAGATAAAAACGAAAAACCACATTCAATATTTGACGCCGACTAATTGTAATTGTCGGCGCCTGGGAGTGATGGCTTCGGGGGTTTCAGGCGTTGTGATGATCTTTTGTCATCCACAAGCCGTCGCATCAATGGTTGACGCCGACTAATTGTAATTGTCGGCGCCTGGGAGTGATGGTTACGAAGACATCAGGCGTTACGGTTGGTTATTATTATCCACAAGCCTGTTTATCAAAGGTTGACGCTGATTAAAATCAGCGCCTGGGAGTGATGGCTTCGGGGGTTTCAGGCGTTGTGATGATCTTTTGTCAT
>ENA-ORDP01000628-ORDP01000628.1-marine-sediment-metagenome-genome-assembly--contig:-NODE-628-length-21959-cov-4.131939_pt1 | contig 21959 bp, 18 predicted proteins | sample MGYA00248627_ERZ508539 | MGnify/ENA primary metagenome ERZ508539 (study PRJEB26208, sample SAMN05571518) | marine sediment metagenome | biome: deep sea; feature: Hydrothermal vent; material... | reverse complement strand
GTACCGGTTGACGGGCCATACAAACCTGATCATTATCGTTACTAGCAGGAGGAGGTTTCCTGTCACTAAAACCCCTCTCCCACAGGGAGAGGGCTGGGGTGAGGTGATCAAAATAGATATACACCTTATTTTGTATTCACTCATCCTGCCCTTTTCACTGAGGGAAAAGGAATGGCTTCGATTTATGTGCTGCGTTAAGTCACGTCATCACTTTTGTCAAGCGATCGGGTAATGTGCCAGGCTTACCGTCACAATAGAAAAGTAGCAGAGAATATGGATACACAAAAAAAATATCAACCACAATACAGCTTCGAGTTTTATCCACCAAAAACACAGGCAGGCGCTGAGAAGCTCGTACTGGCACGTGAAAAGCTGGCAACTTTAAATCCCCGCTATTTTTCTGTTACCTTTGGCGCAGGGGGAAGCACTCAGACCGGCACCCTGGAAACGATATTTGATATACAACAATCAGGGTACGATGCCTGCCCACACCTATCCTGTATAGGTTCCACTCGTGAGAATATCGAACATCTGTTGCAGACATATCAGAGCAATGACATTAAGCGTATTGTTGCCTTACGTGGCGACATGCCTTCAGGCATGCACGAAGTGGGCGCTTTCCGACATGCCAACGAACTGGTTGCATTCATCCGCGAACAAACCGGAGATCATTTCCACATAGAAGTCGCAGCCTACCCGGAGTTTCACCCTCAGGCCATATCATCACGTGCTGACCTTGATAATTTTAAACTCAAGATAGAAGCAGGCGCTAGCAGCGCAATCACCCAATATTTCTTTAATCCGGACGCCTACTACCGCTTCATTGAAGATTGTGAAAAAATGAACGTAACAGTGCCCATTGTCCCCGGCATTATGCCAATAACTAACTACAAGCAACTGGCACGTTTTTCTGATATGTGCGGCGCCGAAATCCCACGCTGGATTCGCAAACGACTGGAAAGCTATGGCGATGACCTGGATTCAATACGCGCATTCGGGACCGATGTCATCAGCGACATGTGCAAGCATTTACTGGCTGCCGGTGCACCAGGCTTGCATTTCTACACCATGAACCAGTCCAGAGCAACAATGGCCATCTGGAATAATCTGGGTATCAGCAACTAGTCCGGGGCTATCATGAAAAACGCCGACCTGATCAATCGTGATCTTTCTGTACTATGGCATCCCTGTACCCAGATGAAGGACCACGAATGGCTGCCGATCATACCCATCCGTAACGGCAAAGGTGTCTGGCTGGAAGACTTCGAAGGCCACCGCTATCTTGATGCGATCAGCTCATGGTGGGTCAATTTGTTTGGTCATGCCAACCCTGACATTAATCAGGCACTGGCCAGACAAATGGAATCACTGGAGCATGTATTGCTAGCCGGTTTCAGTCATGAGCCTGCTATTGCGCTGGCAGAAAGACTGGTCAGCATCACACCAGATGGCCTGGACCGGGTATTTTATGCTGACAATGGTTCCTCAGCAGTCGAAGTTGCATTAAAAATGAGCTTTCACTACTGGCAAAACACAGGTCAACCCAAACGTACCCGCTTTATAAAGCTCAGTAACAGCTATCATGGGGAGACACTGGGTGCGATGTCAGTAAGTAGTGTCGATCTATATACCAAAACCTATAAACCCTTATTAATGGATACCATAACCGTTCCATCACCGGATTGCTATGAACGAGAGCCAGACGTGTCCTGGGAAGAACACAGCCGCTTGATGTTTCAACATATGGAGCAAGCGCTGCAACAAAATGCCGGTGAAACCTGTGCCGTGATTATCGAACCACTGATACAATGTGCTGGCAGTATGAGAATGTATCACCCGATTTATCTAACCCTGCTAAGGGATGCCTGTGATCGCTATAATGTTCATCTGATAGCAGATGAAATTGCTGTCGGGTTCGGGCGTACCGGTACCCTGTTTGGGTCAGAACAGGCCGGCATCTCGCCTGACTATATGTGCCTGTCCAAGGGGCTGACCGGTGGCTACTTGCCACTATCTGCCGTGATGACAACCGAAGAAATATACAACGCATTCTATGATGACTATGAAAATATGCGCGCTTTTCTACACTCTCACAGTTATACCGGCAATGCGCTGGGATGCAGTACTGCATTGGCAACCCTCGACATCTTCGAACGCGACAAAGTAATTGAAAACAACGTAGCACTGGCAACGCATATGGCATCGGCTGTCGAAAGCCTTCATGACCACCCGCACGTCGGTGATGTACGCCAGACAGGCATGGTACTCGCATTAGAAATGGTCAGTGACAAGCGCACGCGCACTGCCTATCCGTGGCAGGAACGCCGCGGGCTAAAAGTCTACCAGCACGCATTGAAACAATCTGTACTGCTGCGCCCACTCGGTAATGTCATCTACTTCATGCCTCCTTATATCATCACTCCAGATGAAATTGATTTAATGGCTAATGCTGCAATTGAAGGGATCGACCTGGCAACCCGCCCTCATGCGTAACACTCGTATATATACCAACCAGCCACTGGCTAGTAATACACTTCTACATCTGGAACAAGGCAGCGCTCGCCATATTGTCCGCGTCTTACGTATGCACAAAGGTGATCAAATTACTCTATTTAACGGTATGGGTGGTGAATATATTGCCAAAGTTACACAGCTGGATAAATCTTCAGTCATCCTTAAAATTGGCGACTTTTGCGATCAAAGCGTTGAGTCCTCTCTTAATATTGAACTGGTTCAGGCTATCTCACGTGGTGAACGTATGGACATCACTATTCAGAAAGCCGTTGAATTGGGTGTAAATAAAATACAGCCTCTGTTTACTTCACGCTGTAATGTTAAGCTGTCAGGCGACCGCTTAATCAAAAAACTCACTCACTGGCAAAAAATCGCCGTCAGTGCATGCGAACAATGTGGTCGTAACCGGGTTCCCGAAGTCTGTCATCCACTTGATATTATACAGTGGACGGAGCGATCAGATGGCTCCAGTAATGGGGTATTACTGAATCCCGTTTCCGGTAAATCGTGTCGTGATATGCCTGCTATGGACAATATTTCTCTGTTAGTCGGCCCTGAAGGTGGACTTACAGATACAGAAATCAGCGCAGCAGCTACATGCGGATTCACCTCAGTCAGGCTCGGCCCCAGGATCTTGCGTACAGAAACAGCAGCCCTCGCGATGATAGCCACCGTACAGGCACTATGGGGTGATTTCGGCTAAAGGAATCGCAGAGCGCTTTTTTAATGCCAGATAGAACATCCAGGGCGCGGCGGCAGCCAGTAGATGCTTGATCGAGTGCCCACTAAAACCAAGCAGATCATATACCCATTGATCACCCACCTCGGCCAGCTTCGCCAGGCCGTAGGCTGCCAGAACACACCAGTACAAACCAACGTGGGTAAATTTTGGCTTATACATAAGCAGGATCAACGGAATCAACAGCATTGGCAAAAACTGCACCAGACCATAAAAACGTAAATCTCCGGTATTAATTGATTCTGTGTAGTCCCAGTAAAAAACAGAAGCAATTCCGGTAATCACCAGCGGGATAAACAAGGCTCGCCCGCTTTTCACCAGGATGAATTCAGCTACCACTATCGAAAAAACTGACATAAAACCGATAGTCATGGGCAGCCTGTCCCAAACCAGGGTCTGATTGGAAGGCCAAAGATGATAATAGCCCGAACCCAATGCAACGGCAGTAATGCCAACAAAAAACAGGATGTAGGCCGACTTGAGCTCTCTAATAATGGCATACGGAGACCTTGCAAGCAGTATAAGCCCAGCCAGCCCTACAAATATAAACGGCAGGTTGCTCAGTACATTCCAGAAGTTGGGTATATAAAATATCGCTCTTATGTCTGCAAAATGATGGTAGGCAGGGTCTTGCGGGATTTTTGGTGCCAGGAATGCACCGATTATAGCTACCCCGGTAATCAGCAGCAGAGTAACGTCTTTTCGATTCAATCGTATAGTACTAATTCAATGCTTCCATGAGCGGCTTGATACCCAGTAAAATTTTTTCCATCTCATCCAGGTCAGGGATACGTGCAGGTTCACCATTAATCATAACGCTTTTCCTGACAGGTCCCTGTTCTTCATCATCACCAGGGGTGGTCGTCAGGACACTGTTATTCAATTTTACCAACCGGGGTATGCCCTGCGTAGCAATAGCAAAAAAAGGTAGCTGCTTGTTGCCGTTAAGGCTGTTAAAAATAGCTACCCGGGTAAAACTTGCTGGCGTCTCCTCGTCACACATTCGCTCAAACTCGATAAGGGGTACCTTGATACCACGCCATTCCAGTAAGCCTGCCAGCCATTCCGGTGTATCATCTATCTTTTGTGCAGATTGATATGCCGAAATTTCTGCTACAGCAGCATTCGGCAACAATAACGGGTCACCCTCAACAGGGATAACCAGACTATGTACCGTGTCAAATAATGATTCCATTAGCTGTCTGCTTTATTTTTCTTCAGGTATTTGTCTATCAGGTGTCGCGCCAACTCTTCCGGTTGACCAGATGCACTCACCACATTAGCATCGCGTGCTGAATCTGCCATACTGCTAATCACACAGCTATTGGCCTCCTGCGCCCACACTGTACCCCCACTGGTAATTATTTCGCGACAACCTTTCGTTCCATCGTTGCCCATTCCACTGAATATAATTGCGCGGCTGTTCTTACCATATTTTCTTGCTACTTCTGTAATCACATCATCAATTGAAGGACTGTATATCGTGCGCTGGGTAATCGGAGCAAACTGTATATAACCATATTCATCGAATACCAGACGCTTCTCGACAGGAGCCACAACAAGCTGCCCACATAACAGGCGTTTCCCAGGTTCTGCCGTTAGTACTTCCAGGTCTGTTACCTGACGTAGCTGTTCGGCAAGCAAGGATACAAAACCAACGCCAATATGCTGCGCCAAAATAAAGCCTGCTGGAAAGTTGGCTGGTAAACTGCGTAAAAAGGACTTTACTGCCTGCGGCCCGCCAATTGATGCGCCTAGCACCCAGACCTCTCGCGCTAGATTGGCAATTCCCGAATCCTCGAATCTATCGGCAGCATTACTCAATTTCTCGATTTGCGAGTCTTCCACGTATATCTCACCTGTAAGCCCTAGATCTACAATTTCTATCTCTGAGCTGTCTTCCGCCAGTGCGCCTGATACTTTAGCATCGGTGTCTGCTTCGGCTGACACAGGTAATGCCTGGTAATTACTCAACTCTCCAACCACAACTTCAGGTTCTGCTGGCTCAGGTTGCTGTTCGCTTTCCAGTTCCCGTTTCGTTTCCGTCGCTTCTGCTGGCCCGAAGGCAAGCTCAAGATCCATTTCCAGATCCAGCTCCAACTCGGTATCGAATTCAGATAGATGGCCTTCAGCCTCTGCTGCATATGTTGGATCAGAAACCTGTACAACAGCATCTCGTCCGGGTTTTGGTTCTGGCTCAGGATCATCCACTTCCAGCTCAAATCCATCAAGCATCTTGAGGTCAATTTCGAGATCCATTGCCGGTGCAACATAAAATCCGCGTTCATCTTCTATGGTCGATGCGCTATTACCCCGCGCGCTGCCTGCATCAGCAGCCTGAGCGCTGGCTTCTACAACATGCAAGCCAGGGTCTTCACTCTGCAAGTGCAATTCTGTATCGGGCTCTTCATATTCCAGTGCCAACCCGGTAAGCTTTTCGCACAAACGCCGCCCCCACGCCCGCCCACTAATATTCACCGGTTTGCGTATTGTGGCGCTGTCATTAAACAACACTGGTAACTTTGCACTGTCAATCAGAGCGTCCAGACTATCGTCTTCGCTGTCATCAAGATTAATCAGTAATACATCAGCACAATTTTTGTCTAATCGTTTATTTGTCGGCTGATCAAACAAGGGAGGCACGACCAGCAGCCCATTTTCCTCCATGATTAATTTCAATGTTTCCCACTGTTTACCTGAGTGTGAAACTATAATAACCCTGATTCCTTCAGTGGTTGGATTTGGCATACCCATATCAGCGAGACCCCACCAGTTGTTCAATATTTTCAAGCAGGTCCGCTTCCTGATACGGCTTGCCCATATAATAGTCAACGCCGATTACGTCTGCCCTAACCCTGTGCTTATCCCCGGTACGTGAGGTGATCATAATAATCGGGATACTCTTTAACCTGTCTTCGTTACGCATATGGGTGGCTAGTTCAAAGCCATCCATACGCGGCATCTCAATATCCAGCAACATAACATCCGGAATGTGCTCCTGAAGCACAGCAATGGCATCTACACCATCTTTGGCGGTAATGACTTCAAACCCATTTCGTTCCAGCAGACGAGTTGTTACCTTACGAACTGTAATTGAATCATCAACCACCATTATGGTCTGCACATCACTGAGAATCTCGGGCTGAGCATCTTGCTCAATATGTAACGTACGCAATACACTACCCGCACGTACCAGTGCACCCATATCAAGAATCAATACCACGCTACCATCGCCAAGTATGGTTGCCCCCGATACACCTCGCACGGTACTGATTTGCGGGCCCACAGATTTGACCACAACCTCACGGCTACCCCGCAGACCATCTACCTGCACTGCTGTTCGGTGATCACCAGTACGAACCAGTAATACAGGAAACAGCTTGCCGACCTGGCTTTCATCTTGTGGATTATGACCTGAGCTGAGCAAATCATTCATACTCATAACAGAGTATTCTTCACCTGCGTAATTAAAGACCGAATCTGGTTTAATCAGGTAATCGACCAGGTCATCACGCGTCATGCGCACGATACCTTCAATACTGGATAGTGGTATGGCATAGACCTCTTCGCCAACATCAACCATGAGCGCGTGATTGACCGCCAATGTAAACGGTAATCGCATAACAAATGTGGTTCCACTACCAACATGTGATGAAATCTCGAGGCTGCCACCGAGCTGTTTGACCTGGCTGTTAACCACGTCCATACCCACGCCGCGGCCTGAGATACTGGTGATATCCTGCGCTGTGCTAAACCCTGACTCAAGTATAAATTGCATTAAATCATGATCGGTAATGTGCCCGCCACTGTCCAGCATACCTCGTTCTTCTGCCTTCATGCGCAACGCCGCCAGATCCAGACCCTGTCCGTCATCAGCAACGGTTACCAGAACATCTGACCCCTCACGCTGAATCGTGAGAGTGATATTGCCCATTTCGGGTTTGCCCAGTTTGCTTCTTTCATCAGGCGACTCAATACCATGGGATAAGGCATTTCGCAGCATATGTTCCAATGGTGCGGTAACTCGCTCGAGCAGACTTCGATCCATTTCACCGTGCTCACCAATCACGAACAACTCAGCCTTCTTGCCCAGCTCATCACTGGTTTGGCGTACGATACGTTTCATACGTGGCACCAGGCCCTTGAATGAAACCATGCGCGTACGCATCAGGCCTTCCTGCAAGTCTGTGTTGACGCGTGCTTGTTGCACCAGTAGCGTTTCCGATTCGCTTACCAGATTGTCCAGCAGGGCTTGAATGCTTGATACATCAGACGTTGTTTCGACCAGCGCCTTGGCCAGCTCTTGCATACGGGAATACTGGTCCATCTCCAGCGGATCGAACTCCGCATCATAGTGGCCTTCTTTCTCATAGCGATAGAGAATCTGGGTCTCTGTTTCGATTTCCATATTACGCAGTTGGCCACGTAAGCGCGAAACCGTTTGCTCCAGCTCTTCCAGGTTGAACTTGAATGAACCCAGCTGTTGTTCCAGTCGGGCTCGGTAAATACTGGCTTCACCTGCATTACTGACCAGATCATCCAGTACGCTGGCAGGCAATCGGATCATTTCACCTGACGTTTGAGCAACAGGAGGCCTGGGTGCTTCCTCTAATTGCTCGACACGTTTGGCCAAAGGAATAACCTGAGCCTGGTGGTCCATCAGGCTGGAAATAGTACTGACAGTCGCTTTTTTCTGTATCGGCTTTGTCTCTGGTTCTTTTTCTGCTATTTCTTCAATTTCTGATATTGTTTCTGCTACTACAGCTTCCTTTACATCCTCTACACCCAGACGGGTATTCTCCAGCTGCTCGATTAAATCACCGGCCTCCTTTACTGGCTGATTTGCCTCAGCATCCTCCAGCATCTGGAATAACCGGTCGAGTGTACGCTGAACTAAAGCCATAACAGCCGGACTCGATTCACATTCACCATCCACTATATCAGTGAGAAGGGATTCTGTAGCATGACTTAGTTCCGCAACTGGCTCTACTTTTGCCATGCGCGCACCGCCCTTGATGGTGTGCAAGTCACGTTGCAATTGCTCAAGATACTGGAGATCATCAGGTGTTTCCAGCCAGCCTGTTACTGCCGCCTCACTGGATGCAAGGATTTCAGCTCCTTCCTCAAGAAAAACATCCAGTATGTCAGCGTCATATCTTACCGTGGCTGTCTCCGGCTGCTCTTCTGCGGAGGCAAGTGCCGCACGCTGCTGCTCACGCAGATGATCTTCTTCACGAACTATCTCCACGGACAACAGGGTGCGAATTCTATCCTGCAACTCAGTCTGGTCATTTTCAATTTTATCGGCTTCGTTGATCTGTCCCAGCATGATGCGTATTTCTTCAGCACCCTGTACCAGTACAACCAAACCTTCTATCGGCAGCGATGTTTCATTGTTCATCACTGCCTTGGTGTATTTTTCCAATGCTCCGGCAAGTTCAGCTATGTTATCCACTACCGCCATTCGAGCACTGCCGTGCAGTGTATGCAATGCACGAACCAGATCTTCATTGATGAAATTCTCACCTGAGTGTTGCTTACAAGTTTCAACAAAATCACCAACCACCGCAAGATGACATGCCGATTCATTACTGAATATTTCATACAACACCGGGTCCATAACATCCACTGCTTCACATGGCTCTTCAAGCTTACCCGGTCTGCTTATATCGGTTACAGAATCTGTTATATTATAGCTCTGCAAGTCGTCCAGTCTGATTCTGGCCTTTTCCTTGACTGTATCAACGAGATCAAAAGCACGTTTGACTATAGCCTCTGTATTATCCACATCAGGTGACCCCGACTCACCTTTCAGACACTCTATCAAGCCGGGTAGAGCGAGCACTGCCTCTTCTACCAGCTGAGTGATTTCATGAACCATCGGTATAGTCTGTTCCAATACACGATTCATCATATTCTCAATCGCCCAGGCCAGCTCACCGATCACCTGAGCACCAACCATACGACCACTTCCTTTCAGCGTGTGGAAGGATCGACGCATACGGGACAGCGCTTCATGGTTGTCATTGTCCTCAGACCATTGAGGTAATAACTCCTGCAATACAGCCAATTCCTCTTCCGCTTCCTCAATAAAGATATCAATAATATCCTCATCGATATCATCAAGCAGGCTGACGGCTTTGCTTTCCTGTGTGGCCGACAGTTTATCCTGCTCTATGTCTGTTATCTCTGGCTTTGTTTCCGCATTGATCGTTTCCTGTTCAATCTCATTCAGATCAAATATTCCGCTGGCCTCCTGACCTAATTCAGGGGGCCTGGGGGTGACACCTGTCTCGTCACCCAATGCACTCAGATCAAACATTCCACTAGCATCCGGATCAAATTCATGCAGATCTTCACCAACCCCTTCTCCAGCCACATCGAGATCAAGAGTTTCAAATTCACCTGTTTGATCGGCTGCATCAGATGCCTGTTTCAGCCGCATGGTCTGTTCCCCGGACAAGGCTATTTCCAGCGAATCTTCCTCACCACTAATCGGTGGTTCCTGCTCTCTCGTTTCTTCATAACCAAGCTTGGCCAGACTTTCATTCGCGACATTCAACAAAAAATCGATATTCGGCCTGCGCTCCAGCAAAGACTCCAGATAGTATTCAACACTGGCTATTGCATCTGCAAAAATATCCAGTACTTCATATTCGGGCTGAACCCTGGGTTCCAGTATTTCAGTAACCAGATAGTTGTTAATAACCTGTAGTATTCTGGCGGGTTCTGTCAGGCCAACAACAAGAATCGCACCACGTGCCTGGTTAAACTGGTGTGGCACACTCACCAGCAAAGAATGATCCCAGGGAGAATCTATAAACGAGACAATTGATTCCTTGGCAATAGATAGCTCCTTGCAAACCTCCTTGAGCACCGCCTCCTGTATCTGACGTAACTCAACCTCAGGCAAGCTATGGGCAGTTTGCTCATCTGGCTTCTGCGCCGCCTCGTCTGCTTCTGCACCCGGTTTAGCCTGATGCTTTTCGGATAGCTCTACCAGTGAAGACTCAACAAACAACAATGCACTGGCTATCGCCATCAGGTTGGTTTCGTTTACTTCGGCATCACCTTCTGCAATATGGCCAATAGCAACAACCTGATCCTGTACAAGCCGTCTTGGCACACCCAGACCCAGCATACCCAGAGTATCGGCCGTCTTGCGCAATATGTCAGCCTGCTCTTTCAGCTCAGTCATATTTTCTTCAGGATTACGCAGGTAGAGATCCAGTACTTCCTTTACACCCGCCAGTTCTTCACGTATTGCATTACCGACAGTTTGCATTAACTCCCTGTTCGGGCCACTTATGGATTCGCGCGCAACCTGTCTCTCTTCTTCAGATGGAAGAGCACCCTCCAGACTGAATGCAGTCTTGATTGCATTAACTCTTCCTCCACTGGAAGTAGACCGTGCAATATAATAGAGCAGATTCTTTAGCAAGTCGTTGCTTTCACCCATGCCCTGCTCACCAGAATCAATCAGTTTCTTGATTTCACGATCAACATGTCCGAGTAGCTTGTTAAGCGCAACGCCTACATCCAGACCCTGGTCTGCCAAAGCTTCAACCAGACCGTTAGCAACCCACCATAACCGTATCGTTTCGCGCTGCTCACAAATCTGTTCCAGTTCGGTAAGTACTGCCCCCAGCTTATGTAAACTGGTCTGTGGGTTTTGTTTTCGATACCAGCCCAGCAATCCAACCTGGTAGGCGTGACGCAACTTGCGCGCCATCAGGCTCAGGTTGCTTACTTTTTTACGCGTGGAAACAACGATATTATCTGCGCTGGTCAGATCCGGTGTAAAAAGGGCATTTTCGGACAACAACGGCTCACCCCGGGAGGCGCGCAAGTCGTTTAGTAGCGGCATGACCAGCAGAGGGTCATCTTTATATCCGGTTAGAATTTTTTCCAGGTAGTCCGGCAACTGCAGTATGGAACGCATAAGCAGCTCATAGGCATCCTGCTTCTGTGGCACCTCGTTATTAAGCAGGCCCATGCCCAGCTGTTCCATCTCTTCTGCAATTAGCGAGGCGCCATAAAGCTCAACCATCTGCAGGGTTCCGGCCACCTGATGCAGATAGGTTGTACAGAACCGTAACTGCGCCAGATCCTCAGTATTTTCGACATATTCTTCCAGTGACTGGCGCGCATGATCCAGCGTCTCGTCAATCTCTTGTTTGACCCAGGCCAGGGTGCTGTAATCGTTATTGTTCGCCATACTCGTCTCTCAACCCAACCGCTGGAATGCCAGAGTGTGCGAGTCCTTCACTTTTCTGACCTTGTCATTGTGCCAGCCAATTATTTCACCTGATCCCAGAATCAGTAACCCACCCGGCAATAAGTACTCAACCAGTTTGTTCACGATCTTTTCCCGTTTGGGACGATCAAAATAGATCAGCAGGTTCTGGCAGTAAATAATATCCATCCCACCCATCGGGGTCTGATCCAGATTCATAATATTCACGCAACTAAAGCAAACTCGCCGACGCAAGCTGTCCACCACACGGTACAGATCAACCCCTGCTGGTTCAAAATAGCCATCAACCAGCTCAGGTGCTAAATCCTTCATGCGTCGCTTGCTATACACAGCACGTCGTCCATCCTGCAAGGACGACTGGCTGATATCTGTGGCCATAACACCAAAGTAGCCACTATCGGGGCGTGCCGACAGCGCCCTGTCAGCACACATAGCCAGTGTAAAGGCCTCTTCTCCGGTCGCACAGGCTGTCGACCAGATTTCGATATTCACCCGGCCACTGGCCGGATCAACTTTTTTATCCCGGATATAGGCTTCGATCACTTCCAGTGAATTGGGGTGCCTGTTAAACCGTGTCTCATGTACAGTCACCCTGTCTACCAGTATCTGCCATTCCCGTACACCGTCCTGTGTCCTGGTTAACAAATTATAGTATTCACTATAGTCCTTAATACCAATTTCACGCATACGCAAACCGAGATTTGTGGTCAGAAACGAGCGGCGCTCCAGCGGCAGAACCATACCAATACGTGACTCCAGCAGCTGCACCCAGCACTGGAATTGTTGGTCACTCATGTCCGGCAACAACTCAATACCGGTAAATATGGCCGATTCCACTTCTTTTTTAATTACCACAGACAAGATCTAGAGGCTCCAGGCCTTTATCCGGGTAAACGGAAGCCGGAAACAGACTTACGTAGATCATTAGCCAGTTCAGTGAGATTACCAATAGAAGCAGCTGTCTCATTGGTACCAGCAGATGTTTGTGTGGTGATTTCCTGAATAACATTCATGGTGTCAGAAATGTTGGTTGCCGCCTTCGATTGCTGTGAGGCGTTACCGGAAATCGCTTCAATCAGTTCAGCCAGGCGATTGGAAACTGACTCAATCTCGGACAGGGCCTCACCGGATTCCTCCGCAAGCTTCGCGCCGCTGACCACCCCTGCAGTACTATGCTCCATGGAAATAACTGCTTCATTAGTATCTGTCTGAATGGTTTTAACCAATGCCTCAATCTGCTTGGTTGCATTACCGGAGCGCTCAGCCAGTCGCTGTACTTCATCGGCTACCACAGCAAAACCTCGTCCTGCTTCACCGGCCATAGCGGCCTGGATCGCTGCGTTTAACGCCAGTACGTTTGTCTGGTCGGCAATATCGTTAATCAGTTCAACAATATCTCCAATTTCCTGGGTAGATTCTCCCAGTCGCTTGATACGTTTTGAAGTTTCCTGGATTTGTTCACGAATAGTGTCCATACCGTGGATCGTACGTCGTACTGTCTCTGCACCCTTGCCGGCCACTTCTACCGAGTGCTGTGCCACATCGGTTGACTCTGAAGCATTTTTTGACACCTCTTCAATCGATACGGCCATTTCATTTACCGCCGTACTTGCCGCAGTAATCTGCTGTGCCTGATGGTCACTGGCCTCAGCCAGATGCATAGCTGTTGCCTGCGTTTCCTGAGCCGCAGACGAAACCTGCACCGAGGTTTCATTAATAGTCGTCACCAGCTGACGTAATTCATCCGTTGCACTGTTAAACGCGTCAGCGATAGCACCTGTGAAATCTTCTGTCACTTCTGCATCACCCGTCAGATCGCCTTCGCTAAGACCCTGAATGCCATCCAGCAAACGCAGAATCGCATCCTGGTTATTACGATTGGTTTCTTCCGCCAATGCTGTGCGCGCCGCCGAATCACGCACGACCTGCACACCCAGACCTAACAGCAAAGCCAGCGCAATGCCACCAAATGCGAATGCCAGTATCGGACTAACTACTCGACCGCCAGCAGCATCAGCATAGGCCTTGATCAGTGCCGCAGTATCACCAATCAGTGCATCTGAACTCGTGGTAACAGAGCGACTCGCTTCCTGTACATCAAACATGACCGGTGTTTGCTCCAGAATTGCACCAACCATACCACTTACAGTGTTGAAATTCTTGCTGATCTCACCAAGTATTTCACGCGCATCCGCGTCTTTTACGCGGGTAATACCGCGCGCCTTGTCACCCTTTAACATGCCCTGGATCACACCACGGAAGATGGTCGCATCACGGCCCAGCCGATCAGCTGCAGTTACGGTACCTGCGCCACCCACCAGTACCTTGTTTACATTATTCGCAATACGCTGGTTCAACATAAGCTGAACACTGGCTTTGTAAATCTGTTCCTGAGGAGCATTGCCTTCAACCAGAATACTCACCACCTCATCTGAGTCGGCCAGCAACTGGGGAATCATTTCATTAATCGCGCGTGCATTATCGCGCACGGCCAGTATCGGATCCCGACCTCTGAAAATCAAATCTACCTGTTTACGAAACTCATTCCAGTGCCCCTCCACAAGAACCAGCTCTTCCCTCACTTCATCGCCGGAAGCCGGCAAATCATGACCGGATTCATAATTACCGTTTTTAAGGTAATTCATTTTTTTCTGGAAACTGTCGCGATATTTCTGCAACACCGGGAAAGATTCGCGATTACCGGATGCAGCTGACAAGGCATACTTGGCAATCTGCTGCGAAAGCACGCGCTGATCGCCAGCCAGACTGATGTACTCCTTATCATGTTTTGCATTGACCGCCACCACATAGAAAGTAACCGCCATCAACACTACCGAGAGTACCAGTAGCAATATAACCGCGAGAAACTTTCGATTACTACCCAGGTCTTTAATTGATCCAGTGGAAATACTCATTCTTTATTTTCTCCTGCAAGAGCCGGGATACTCACGTCTCCCGTCACACTTCCTCTAACTCGATTTATATAATTGCTTTGCTTCTTTATCCTGACAGCGACTAACGCTACCAGCCTCCCTATACAGCCACTTGCATGAATAACGGGCTGCGTGCCAGTTTATACAAGCTAAATACCGGCCATTCTTCCTCGTCTATCCGGTATGCGCGATCAAGATAGGGCGATACACTGATATCCGTTTCTGCCATATTCTGCAGCCTGCTATCTTCCGGAAAGTGCCTCAAACCCAGCACCTCATCCACCAGCAATCCCGCATTAATATCTTCGTGTTCGACTACCAGCACACGCGAAATGTTTCGAACGTGGCTACGCTCGCCACGCAGATAGCCTGCCAGATCCATGATCGGCAACAGGTTGCCACGAACATTAGCAATCCCGAGCACCCACGACTTCGCACCCGGCACTCGGGACATGCTGAACGACGTCAATATTTCAGTCACCTCGTCCAGCGGCACAACCATGCGTTGATCACCCAGACGAAACCCGATTCCTATCCATTCAGTTTTTTTCGCTGCCTGCTGGGGCAAGCCATGCGCCATACTACGGCTACGTTGCTCGATATCCTGCAGGATGCCAATAGGTGTTTTATGTTTTTTATCTGTCATGCACTAAAGCACTCTGTCCGTCTCAGTTAATTGAGTGCTGCATTTATTTTTTCAATCAACTCTTTTTCCTGAGCAGGCTTGGTTAAATAGTCGGTAGCACCCTGCCTCATCCCCCAGACACGATCCGTTTCCTGGTCTTTGGTCGTAACAATAATGATAGGAATACCCGATGTTTCTTCATTTTTTGAAATGAGCCGGGTCGCCTTAAAACCATTCATGCCCGGCATCACAATATCCATCAGGATCAGATCCGGCTTCTCTTTCGCCGCCATCTCGACTCCTTCTTCGCCGCTGGTCGCAGACAGGGTCTGATGCCCGTTTTTCTCCAGCATAGTCTTGAGGACGTGAATCTCTGTCGGTGAATCGTCGACAATCAGAATCTGCGCCATAAAAACTCTCCCTCTTTAAAAACTGTCAAAATGTTAATGTATACAGCTCGCAATCACGACCAGTACTGCCCCACTCACACACGGCCTGACCACGTCAGGTTCGCATAACCAATAAACTAGCTTGCCATTTGCACATGCTTGACATGCTTTTTAATAGCACCCAGCAATTCTTCTTTAGTAAATGGTTTGGTCAGGTACTGCTCTGAACCGACTATACGCCCACGCGCCTTGTCAAACAGACCGTCCTTACTCGACAACATAATAACCGGCGTACTTTTGTAGACACTGTTATTTTTGATCAGGGCGCAGGTCTGGTACCCGTCCAGGCGCGGCATCATGATATCAACAAAAATGATATCCGGATCCTGGTCGGTAATCTTGGACAATGCCTCGAAACCATCAGTAGCCGTCACCACGTCACAGCCTTCTTTTTTAAGCAGCGTTTCCGCAGTACGGCGTATGGTTTTGCTGTCATCGACAACCATGACTTTCATACCGTCCAACCTTGAATAACTTTCGCTGTCCACTGCACTCACCTCAAAACTTCTAAATATCCGGGTTATTATCCGAGCATATTGTTAATTTTTTACACTCTTCTAGATATTTAACACAAATATTAACTTTTATCTATAAGTTGTTGCGATATAAATCGATTTTTACCTTCTTGCCACTCAATTCAGGTGCCGTAAACACGAAATATAACAGCGATCTCTAATATAAAAAATGCCAACCTGTTCATATTTAGCGGCAGGGTATAACAAATTCTTTACCCTGTCCTGCCGGACTATCCACGCCCGACCATATAATTAAATTTAGCTGACCGGAAAAACACACCACAATACACTATCTTATTGTTTTAGTTAATCAGTATCAACCAGACCCAACACCATAAGAGTCACTGCTACCAGCCTGCCGCCACTCGTATAGTAAGATATACGACTTGCCTGTTACTAAACGAAGTCTTACCGTGTAGGGCATGATTAAAATCGGCATCATAATGGACCCGATCGCGTCCATCAAACCATACAAAGACAGCAGCTTCGCGATGCTGCTCGCTGCCCAGTCACGAGGATGGGAGGTTTTCTATATGGAAATGAATGACTTATCCATGATAGATAGTACCGCCCTGGGTCAAATGCGGCCGCTACAGGTGAGCGATCAGCACCAGGACTGGTACTCCACCGGCGCCCCCCTGACACAGGCCCTGAGTGAACTGGACATTATTTTGATGCGCAAGGACCCTCCTTTTGACATGGAATATATCTACGCGACCTATTTACTGCAGTTCGCGCACGATGCCGGCACACTGGTTGTCAATCGTCCCGATAGCTTGCGTAATGCTAACGAAAAACTGTCAGCCAGCTGGTTTCGTGAATGTACTGTGCCGACACTGGTTTCACGTCGGGCAGAGGAATATCTGGATTTTCTCAAGCAGCACCACGACCTGATCCTGAAGCCCCTCGACGGCATGGGTGGCGCTTCGATATTCCGGGTGCGTGAAGGCGACCCGAATACCAGCGTGATCATTGAAACCCTGACCGACAACGGCAACCGCTATGCCATGGCACAGCGCATGATCCCGGAGATCAGCGCTGGTGATAAACGTATCCTGTTAATCAACGGCGAGCCGGTGCCCTGGGCGCTGGCACGCATTCCGGCCAAAGGTGAGACACGTGGCAATCTGGCGGCCGGGGGTCGTGGTGAAGGCGTTGCCCTGACCGAACGCGACCGCTGGATCTGCCAGCAAGTAGGTCCACGCTGTCGGGAAATGGGCCTGCTATTCGTAGGTATCGATGTTATCGGTGACTACCTGACCGAAATCAATGTCACCAGCCCTACCTGCATCCGCGAACTGGATCAGCTGTATCAGCTGGATATTGCCGGTCAGCTAATGGATAGCCTGCAAGACATGCTGTCATGATGAATCGCCTCCTGCCTGCCAGCCTTATCCTGCTGGTGCTGGTCAGCTGCAGTCAGCCTGAACCACCACTGCATAGCCGTACCGTTCTTGCCTTCGGCACCCTGATCGATATCAGTATCGCTAACCAGGACAGCAGCCGCGCAGAGCAGGCGATGGATGCACTGGAACGCGATTTTAACTGGATGCAGGAGGCCTGGACCTCAAAGGGGCGCAATGCGCTACGCCGGGTTAATCAATTGTTTGCAACCGGCGAATGGTTTTCTGCCGCACCCTCGAACACCCCGTTAATCAAGGCCGCCATACCGCTGGCTCGACAAAGCGATCAGCTGTTTAATCCGGCCATCGGCAAACTGATCAAGCTGTGGAATTTTGACGATAGCTCGTCTGACCGCCAACCGCCTGACCCGGATCGTATCGATCAACTGACCCTCAGCCAGCCCAATATGTCAGATGTTGAGTTCAACGGGATTTTAATACACTCACTTAACCCTGACCTGGAGCTGAACTTTGGTGCGTTCGGCAAGGGCTATGGCATCGACCGGGCGATCAACAAACTAAAAGATATGGGCTTTAGCAATGCACTGATCAATGCCGGTGGTGATTTACGTGCCATCGGGCAAAACCACCACCGCCCGTGGCGCATCGGTATCCGCCACCCGCGCAACAATGGCATCATCGCCTCGCTGGAAACAGAAGGCGATGAAAGTATTTTCACCTCGGGTGACTACGAACGCTATTACATGTATGAGGGCAAGCGCTACCACCATATCATCGACCCACGCAGCGGTTATCCGGCTCGCGGCAGCATGTCTGTCACGGTGATCCACAGCGATGCCACCACTGCCGATGCCGCCGCCACCGCACTGTTTATTGCAGGCCCCAAAGACTGGCACCGCATCGCACGTCAAATGGGAATCCGCTATGTGATGCTGATCGCAGAAGATGGCAGCATCCACATGAACCCGGCCATGGCCAAACGCATTACCATTGCAAACCCGGCCACAGCCCGTATCATAATCAGCAAGCCACTCAATTAAGGAATATCGCGTCACCCAGCCATCATGTCACAGGCACACGCTACAAACCCGGTTCACAGTTCAGTTACCACTAACGACCGCCTCGCACTGACGCTGTTTCTGGCCGTAGCCGTGCACGCACTGATTATCCTGGGAATCAGCTTCAATGCCGACAAAGCCACACCGGACTATAGTCCTCCCACGCTGGATATCACCCTGGTTCAGCACAAATCGCCTGAAAAACCTGTACAGGCAGATTACCTGGCCCAGGAACATCAGCAAGGTGGCGGCACCACCACAGAACATGTTCGCGAAAAAAACGACAAGTCCGGTGACAGCAAGCTACCCGGTCGGCAACAGGCTGCGCCACCGCCCAGTTCAGCCAGCAAGACCCGTAGCGGTCGCACGGAAGTCCTTGCCCGTAAAAAATCCGGGTTAGCCATAACAACACAGGTTGAGCAGAAGAAAACCGCAAAAAAAATAGATATAGATGAGTTGATGCAACGCAGCCGCGTCATTGCCCGGCTGGAGGCACAGCAGGCCGCACAACGGCAGGCCTATGCCAAACGGCCCGATCCGAAATACCTCTACGCCAGTGCCCAGAAAAGTGTAGACGCCGCCTATATTCGTGACTGGACGCAAAAGGTAGAACGAATTGGTAATCTCAACTACCCGGAAAAAGCCCGTAAAAAACGACTCACCGGCAACCTGATGATTGAAGTCAACCTTAACCCGAATGGCAAACTGTCCAGCATACGACTGCTTAAATCATCCGGTAAAAAAGTACTGGATGACGCAGCCATACGCATTGTCAGACTGGCTGCCCCGTTCGCAGCCGTACCCGCAGCCGTACTCGAAGGCCGCAATGAACTACGTATTGTCAGAACGTGGGTATTTACCAACAAAAATCGCCTGTTCAGCAAGTAAACTTGTAACCACTGTCAGGCTGACAGATACTTGTCATATGAACGAACAAATCAGCCTCAATAACCATTTTCTTATCGCCATGCCACAGCTGGGCGACCCGAATTTCTTTCACACTGTCACCTATCTGTGTGAACACACCGACGCAGGCGCCATGGGGCTGGTCATCAACCGGCCGCTGGACATCACCCTGACCGACATATTTGAACAAATGTCTATCGAGACCAAAGTGGATGAATTTGATCATATTCCTGTTTTTATGGGTGGCCCGGTTGAGCAGGAACGTGGTTTCGTGCTGCACCAGCCTGCTGGTGACTGGGAGGCCAGCCAGACAGTCACCGAACAGATCGCGATTACCAGCTCACGTGACATACTCGAGGCCATTGCCAGACATGAGGGACCGGAGCAATTCGTCATAGTGCTGGGCTACGCCGGCTGGGGCAGTGGCCAGCTGGAACAGGAGCTGGCTGACAACACCTGGCTGAATGGCCCGGCGCAGGATGATGTCCTGTTCAACACCCCGGTGGAACAACGCTGGGAAGCGGCGGCGGCTTTGCTCGGTATCGACCTGAATCTGATCAGCACCCAGACCGGGCACGCCTGACACACTGCCATCAGTATAAATACCCGCTTAAACCTGAGCCCGTATGCCCACCGACACCAGACACCCTGCCCGCTGTTTTTTATCGTTTGATTACGGCAAACAACGCATCGGTGTTGCCTCGGGACAGGAAATTACCGGCACCGCCAGCCCGGTTTGCACACTGAACATCAAACAGGGCAAAATCGACTGGCAGGCTATCGAAAAGCTGCTCGAACAGTGGCAGCCTGATGCATTGGTGATCGGTGTCCCGTATCATATGGATGGCGCGCAATGTAACATGACACTTGCAGCACAGCGCTTCGGTCGCCAGCTGCATGGCCGTTTCAACTGCCCGGTACATGAAATGGACGAACGACTAAGCTCTATAGAGGCCGAGCAATACCAGCTCGACAAACGTCAGGCGGGTGGCAAACGCACAACCAAAGGGCAAACCGACAGCATTGCCGCCGCCATCATACTGGAGAACTGGATGACACATCACAAGGACATCGATCATGAGTAATGAAGTCCAGAACCTGATCAATAAAATGGCAACCGACCTGCAAAGCCTGTTGCAGGAAAACGCAATCAGTGATCCGCTGCTGGTCGGCATCCATACCGGCGGCACCTGGGTTGCCCAGCGCCTGCACAAGCTACTGCAAATCTCCCGGCCACTGGGTGAACTCAATATTTCATTCTATCGAGATGACTTCACCCGCGCCGGACTCAACCCGCAGGTCAACCCTACCCAGCTGCCATTCAGTGTCGATGACGAGCACATCATCCTGGTCGACGATGTGCTATACACCGGTCGCACCATTCGTGCAGCGATGAATGAGTTATTTGATTACGGCCGTCCAGCCTCGATCATACTGGCCATCATGGTAGATCGTGGTGGCCGCGAGCTGCCAGTGTGCGCCGACGTAGTGGGCAATCAACTGAACCTGGCCAATAACGAGCAGATCAAACTGACCGGACCTGAGCCACTGGAAATGAGCATCGTGCAGACCGATGCCGGGTAACTTTATTGCCTGATTAGCTCCATGAGAACTTGATGACCCTGCCGCTTTGGCAATTATATATGTGTACTTTGCTTGCCCGGCTTGCTGTTTACAGACCGTCGGCAGCAGGGATGCTGCCGCCGAGCGTACAGGGATGTATTGACAGCGTGTCTGTAAACAGCAAGCCGGGCAAGCAAAGTACCGCTTAACAATGGAATTGAGTCTGTCGGACCAGCGTGTATAATGCACTGCAATAACATGTCAGGAAAAGAAGCGCTATGAACCTGCAGATCGACAAGAGCGGCAGGCTCAAACATTTTCTCTCGATTGATGGTCTGTCGCCGCAGATCCTGACAGATATTCTCAATACCGGCGAATCCTTCGCCAGTGTTCCTGAACAAAGCGTTAAAAAAGTCCCGCTATTACGTGGCAAAACCATTGTTAACCTGTTCTTTGAAGCCAGCACCCGTACCCGCACCACCTTCGAGCTGGCCGCCAAGCGCCTGTCGGCCGACGTACTCAACATCAATATCACCCAGTCCAGTGCCGCCAAGGGTGAGACCCTGCTGGATACCCTGCGCAACCTGGAGGCCATGCACGTTGACATGTTTATTGTCCGGCATGCCGACAGTGGTGCTGCACATTTTATCGCCAGGCATGTTGCACCGCATGTCAGCATTATCAATGCCGGTGACGGGAGTCACTCGCACCCGACCCAGGCAATGCTCGACATGTTCACCATTCGCCGCATCAAGGGACCGGATTTTGGCCGCCTGCGTGTCGCTATCGTGGGTGACATACTGCATTCACGTGTCGCTCGGTCGCAGATTCATGCCCTGAATACCCTGAACACCGGCGAAATTCGTATTATTGCCCCGAAAACTCTATTACCGGTTGATATTGAAGATATGGGAGTCAGCATTTTCACCAATCTTGAAGCGGGCATTCAGGATGCCGACTTGCACCTGGAGCCCGAGGACTTTTCAGAAGACTGGGCAGACGACGCGCCGCTCGTGCTCGCTACTGTGGCTACGAC
>ENA-ORDP01000627-ORDP01000627.1-marine-sediment-metagenome-genome-assembly--contig:-NODE-627-length-21990-cov-3.908411_pt1 | contig 21990 bp, 18 predicted proteins | sample MGYA00248627_ERZ508539 | MGnify/ENA primary metagenome ERZ508539 (study PRJEB26208, sample SAMN05571518) | marine sediment metagenome | biome: deep sea; feature: Hydrothermal vent; material... | reverse complement strand
GCCTGGATGGGAAAACCACCGGGTGTCCTGGCGGTTACTTGAACCCCACCCCTGGAGCTGAAACTGCCCAGCTGTTGACGGGCGGCCTGGGCAGCGGCGGTGGCACCACGAACTGCGGTTCTGCCACGTGGGTCATAGACAAAGATAAGCGACGAGGCACCGCCAGAGCTATCCCCGGTCCATTGGCCTTTGCCGCCGGGTAAGCTGATACCGCCTGTGGTAATCGCGGTGTTGTCTGCAGTACCGTTACTAAAGACCGAACCATCGCTGAAGACATAAACCATTAACGGGAAGCCGACACGATGGGCATACTCGATGGCGGCACCGATACAACGCCCGGCACGGATATCGCGAAGTTCACCGGTAATCCGGTCACCCGTATGGTAGTCGTAACCCCCCATGGTCACACTGCCGGCACCACTCAGGGTGTTGATGACCAGCTTCATGACGGACGCCGTCTTGCGGAACTCGGAACCGTCGCGGCCATTTGCATTGAACTCAGCGGTGGTGAAGATACCGGTTGCATCGTCAACGATCTTGGGGTCTGTACCCGGGTTCAGGGCCTGCGGATCGGCAAAGTTTTCTGCAATGTCAGCGGCCTTTACATAACCACAGCGTAATAATTGCCGCAGTGAGGTCTCGGCCGTGCTGCTGCTAAGGCCAGGATCAATGCCGCCGATCCTGGCGTCACTGATGCGGGCGACGGCTTCCATGACTTTAGTGGCGTCTGTCTGGTTCAGGATAGAGAGCAGGTCACCGGTATCGACCAGACCGGTTGCATCGCTGGGACGATCCACTTTGGTTGGGCGAATTTCAGGATTAATGAAAAGTGTCGGTGATAAGGAGTTACCACCGGACACGGACGCACGGGAGCCCACCAGGCTTAATAAGCTGCCTCGTGCCCCCGCCATCGCGATACCATACATTGGGTTGTGGGGGTTGTTGCCGGTGTCATTATTTGATCGGGCGGGGATAATCGCACCATTGGTAAGCGCTTGCGCACCGACTGACATTTTGTCCAGCATGCCGGCGAGCAGGGCACTTTCTGAGTGGAAAGTGAGGCCCAGACTGGTATCGGTAAAATCACCATTACCACGACCACTCGTATCCACCTGGCCAGGAATGCGGCCCCCCGGGATACCCAGTTGACTATAACCCGCGGAACCGACCGCTGCGACATCGGCCTGGCCACCGGAACCCCCGACCACGACATTGGATCCCGCCAGGTTGGCACCACCGGCCAGATCAAAACACATGAAGGGAACCTTCAATGCACCCCCCGCACCCACGACACAGTTAGGGCCGGTGTTCATTGCGGCCACATCCGCTGAAAGTGCATGGGCCTGCTCCGGGCACAGGAACAGGTTAAGCAGGGAACTGCCGGTGACCATGGCCCCCCCACCGATGAAACCCTGGCGGATGAAGTCTCGACGTGTTACTGGACGAGGATGATCCGCATGTAACAAGGGAGCATCTGGATCTACTGTTTTCTGTTTTTTAGCCATTTGTTATCACCTTAGGTTCATCAATTCGTTACTGTAACAACATGGGCGCGCTGGCAAGGGCCGCGGCACAGGTTGATTTGATTATTATCATGCTGCGAGTAACACCGCAGTTTCCACCACTACATGCAGCGTCGTTGTTCAAATCATCCATCAATGTATATAGATGTCCTTTGACGGTCGCGGCGGCCGGCATGGTCGTTAACTCGGTTGCCCCATCGACGTTAAACACATGTTCTAACAGTGGGTCGATAATCAGGTCACGTTCCGCGCCGGTAAAGGCAAAGTCTGGTGCGGTGGTATTAAAGGTCACCCCAGGGAAGTAGGTCGCACGTGGAATCGAGGTGCCAGTGTCGTCAACCAGGGCATTACAGTACTCGATAGCTAACTGTGTGATCGCCATCTGCTGTGATGGGACATAGGTCTGGACATCGGAACTGCCCGGCAGACTCTGTTTCACCTTCACGTAAGTACCGTTGTTAGCGGCCGGGGTACCATCAATCGCATCATTCTGGTTTACGTTCGCGATGGTTCTGTCCACGCCCGTCATCACGGCCATGGTCGCGTTGATTTCCTCGAAGCTGCGAATCATCACCGCAGACTTCTCAACCGGGCTCATGGTCTTCGGTGTCGTTGGAAAAACCTCCGTGTAATTCTTGGTCGGTGTCGCCTGGTCCAGTTTCTCGAAGGTCAGGAACAGCTGATCAGGTGGTGCGCCATTCGGACCGTTTTCCAACGCAAAGATAGTGCCGACGCCGGAAATCAGCTGCCCTGAGGTCGTGTCATAGGTACCGCTTACCCCGATTGTCTGGTTCATGATTGCAAAGGCCTGTCCGCTGATGGCTTCACGACCGTTGATGCCGATTCGTATATTCTGAATCACGGTTCCTGTTGGGTCGATGCTACTATCCAGGTTTATAAAGCGCGGATAGGCGAACAGGAAGCTATTGTTGTCAAACTGAGCGGCTTCCAGATAAATAAAGCACAGTGGGTCATAATCCGGGTCACGAACGGGGTCATCGACGCTCAGGTCAGGATCGGGACCACGACACTCGGCTCCAAGATGCTGACTGATATCGAACATCAAAAAGAACTTCTGTCCGACACCGACATCAAAGTTCTGACGAATCTGCGCGTTGGTCAAGGCACGGTTGTGGATCGCCAGCAGACGAATCGTCCCCGCCCATGGGCGGCTACGATCCACCTCATTGCCTAATACCAGTGCGGAACCCGTTGCCCAGTTGGCCAGAACGTCGCCCGGGATGGGGTCAGAAGTACTATGGAGGTTGCCGTTAACGTAGATGCGGCGGCCATTGGTGGGGTCATAGGTGAGTACAACGTGCAGCAATGCCGTATGACCATCATTATCGTTCGGATCGGTGGCCAGCAAAGGTTCACCATTTGCGTTAGTGAGGCTAGAGGTGTTTCGGTTGAGGGCCTCAAAGCTATACAGATCCTGACCCAGGGTAAAGTTACGCTCGGTGGCAGAGCGACTGTAGGAAACGATATTCGCGTCCTCTTGCGTTACGTTACTCGGTACTACCCAGGTCTCGATCGTGTATTCACCGGTCGCCGTGATCATCTGATGAAATTTGTCACTATCATTTGGCATCGCCTGTGCCTTGGACTGTGAGGTAATAAAGCGAATACCGTAGCTACCTAACCACTCATAGTCCGTACCCGCAACCCCGGTCAAGGTCAGGTTGGCGGAAGGCGAGACGCCGCTTCGGTCAATCACGGTATCACCGCCGTTGAGCTTGAATTCGTACAGGGCAATCTGGCTGGCCTCAAAACGGTTACCCCCTGAGGCCGCAATGCCGTCTTCAAACAAGGTCACGGCACGACTCTTGAGCATGCTGTCCAGATCGGTCATATCAGGTGCTGGTGTCCCTGAAATATACCAGTTAATCGCCGCCAGCATATCGGCCGCCGAGCCGGCGCAGTCTACACCGTTGACCGTATCGTTAGGGGAATCCCAGCATGAGTGACCATTAAAAACACGGGTGTACAGGCGCGATAGTGCCGCGGTATTCAGGTTTATCAGCGGTACGCTCTTGACCACATCGTAGGAGTCCTGCGCAAGCGGTAGTGCAAAATAGGGTGAGCGGGCCTGGGGCGACGAGGGCACGTGACAACCTGCACAGTTTGTGGTGACTAACGTATGGATGTTTAATCCACCATTGCCACTGTAGTAGTTGTTACCCACCAGTGTACTAAAGTTGGTCGCCGGCGATGGATTTTCATCCAGAGGGGGGCTGAGTTGAATGCCACGTCCACCGGTGCCAGCACGGTCATTCAGCCAGTTACCGATCCATAATTCCAGTTGAGCCGCGCAGGCGGACTGGGTGCTTTCCCAGCAGAAGTGGCCACCGCCATTTGAGAATTTGGTGACGATGGCTGATGCCGGGATGTCGCTCGGATTAATCAGGGGATTGGTAATCGTGTAGGCATTATTGACATCGCTATTGTCTGCAAAGGCCGAGCTGCCCTGCCCACCGACATCGTGACAGGAGCCACAACGGTCATCACCACGGACGTTTTCCCAAAACTGGATGCGGAATGCCTGAATATCGGCATTTTGAGGGGCAGGGCCTGTATAGGTCGCGGTACCACTGCCACCGCCGTTGTTATTGTTGTTAGGGTTGTTGCTGGGGTTCTGGGTATTACTTGCACCGCCACCACAGGCCGACAATGCAAAGGCACCGGCCAACATTAAAATGGGAACCAGCTTGCGTTTTGCCGACCCTTTCCTGTTCATCTGATTTTTATGCTTCATTATAATTAGTCTCCGGAAACGTGTGCGGTTTACAAATTAGGGTTGCTGTTCATGCAGTCAATCACCGAGTCAGTGAACACGGTACGCAGGTCGTAATTGCTGTTGGCGAAGTTCGTTGTCAGGGTATTCAGGGTCGTCTCTGTTGGGTCATTTAAACAAACCTGGCGATACACTTTAATCGCCTGGCAACGGGTAAAGGCGGTGGTATTCGCTAGCTCACGTCCGAGGGCTGCCGCGCCAGAGCCCGAGAAGGGGGCTTGAGGCGTATTGGAGGGGGTCAGTGCAGGATCCAGCCCCCAACCCAGATTGGCATTTTGGCCGGTGCGCCAGTAATTGACCCAACTATCATCCACGACCTCCCAGCCATATTCGAAGTTGCTGGCGTTAATGCGATGTTTCCGGGTAACCCTGGTCGGGGTGGCAACGGGGGCGCCATCGACGTTATAGGTCACGGCGGTGGTTTGATACAACATGGACTGGGTTTCAGGGTCGAGGTTGTTATCAAATACATTCGGACCCCATGTGTAATAGGCGTAGGCACGGTCCATACCATCCATCCCGGCGTGACAACCAACACAGTTATTCATGAATATATCACTGTCACCCCCGGGGCTGCGCGATGCATCCCGGCGGACATAGTTGTTAACACGGGTAACATCTTTGATCTCGTTCATGTCCGTACACATGTAGTTCAACATCTCAAACCGGAGCACGGCGCGGTTGGTGCCTGCATACATGAAGGCCCGTGCGGTCTGCCGGGTCGTGAACACTCCAGCACTGGCCCCGGCGGGCCTGCCGGTTGTTGCCGACTGAACCTGTTGCTGTAAAACATTCCGCAAATTCAGGTTGCGGTTCTCCATCTGGATGTAGTGATTATTATTGCTATTGGAATAAGGGAATGCGCTCAGGCTGGGATCAACACCGACATAGATAACGTCATCGAACAGGATGCCGCGGAAATCCTTACCATCTTTAATGTAACCCAGGATAGTGGCTGCGGAATCGTTGAAATCGGCAAATACGGTTGAATCCTTGTTGGTCCAGGGCATGACCATGTTTTTGGCGGTTACGTTCAGGAAGTTGATATTATTCATCGCGGTGGTAACGGCGGCGGTCGTATTACCCGCAGCGATGTTAGCGGCCATCGTGGTCAATACCGCATTGGTCGGGGGTACCCCGGCAATCCGGTCATGAATGAACTTGGCTTTTTCACGATCTCCGGCCGATGCGGTGTTGATGGCCAGTGAAAACACACAAACCATGCATGCGGCTACTAAGGTGACACGTCCGGTTTGTTTGTTAAGCAAGTTTATAATGCTCATAAGCTTCTTCCCAAAGTCGTTTTTATTGGTACATTTAAAAAATTGCTCCGCTTTCGGATGTGAACCCCATCACAAAGCAGAGCACGAATGTTTCATAACGTTAATTTAGACTGAAACCAGATAATTTTTCATGATTTTGTTCACAGATCCGTCAGAAAATTACGGTCATAATCCTTTTCGGCGCGGTTAAGCCTGTTTTTGAGAGTGGTATGCCAGATCTGTGACGGGATTAGTATTTTGGCTAAAGATCTTATATAGATTTACCAATATTGACGAAGTAAATGCTTAACAATACAAATAATGCAATAAGAGAGAAGCGTATGGTCAGGTTTGAGCATGATAACGGGTTCACCCTATATAGTAAGGTGGGACTTTTAACGGGTTTGTTGTTGCTGTTGTCAGCGTGTGGTGGCGGTGGCGACGGTTCCAGTGACCCGGATCCTACCGTCAACGAGCAGCCCCTTGCCTATGTCCAGCGTCCAGCACCTCTCGGTAATAACAATAACCTGATTGAAAGCGATTTACAGGACCCGGTTGCGTTTCGCCCAGGTGCCCACCTTATTGTGAAGAGTGTTACCTCGCTGAGTGCGGCAACAACGGATGTTACGGACGTACTGATTGGCGATACCGGTGATGTACGTGACCCAGAGTTCAATTTTGATGGTACTAAACTGTTATTTTCACTCATGATGGAAGATGACAACGTGGATCCGGCAGAGACCTGGGACATCTATGAGTACGATCTGACCCAGCCCTTGAGTCAGGTGGTCGGTAGCGAGAACCCCAGGCGGGTGATGTTTGTGGATAATGCCATCATCGGCCACGATCTGGCACCGGCCTATATGCCGGGTAAGCGGATTATTTTCTCATCGACCCGTGCCACCCGTACCGGTTCCATCTCGCTGGCAGAGGGTAATGGCGCTTTTCCACCGACCATCGAGGCCGTAAACAGCAATACGCACGTCCTGAACCTTCATTCCATGGCCTCAGATGGAACCAATATTCGCCAGCTCACCTTTAATATGAGCCATGACCTGGATCCCAGTATTGTTCGGAATATAAGCGGATACCAGGGTTATGTGATGTTTACCCGTTGGGAAAACTCGCCAGGCCGGAACCAGATGGGCCTGTACATCATGAAACCTGATGGCTCAGAGGTGACCCATTTATACGGTAGCCATAGCCATGCGACGGGCACGGGCGGCAGTATCATCCAGTTTTCACAGCCACGAGAAAACTCCAGTGGCGACGTCGTGGTGGTTGCCCGTGACTTTGCGAATACACAGGATGGCGGTGACCCTGTTGTTATCAGTGCGCAGGCTTATCTCGATAATACGGTGCCCAAGAACAATAATCCGGGTGGAACCGGCCCGGCACAGGCCTCCGTATCGGGCGGCGCCATTCTTACCACTGCGAATGCGGTGTCGTTAGTGGGGCGCTATGGATCCGTCATTCCATTACTGGATGGCTCAAATCGGGCCGTTGCCAGTTATAGCCTCTGCCTGGCGGATATCACTGATCCGCTAACGATGTTGGTCATCGAGACCCGGGTATGCTCAGACCCGCTGGTCAATCTGGCGGATCCCAATACGGCGATTGCGCCACCGCGTTATGGTATCTATGTGCTGGATCTGAGTGCAAACTCAATTAGCCCTATCACTGTCGCCCAACCAGGTACTTATTTCACCGATATCGCCATGGCACAGGGTTATACGGATGAAGGTGTGTTTATCGATGATACCTTCAATATCTCGACCGCAACGGTGGGCACGATTCACATTCAAAGTGTGTATGATCTGGATGGTGCGTTTGACCCCATGGGTAGTACCGCAACCAGCATTGCGCAACTTGCGGATCCTGCACAGACCACCGGCGATATCGCCAACAACCCAACCCTGATTGAACGTCCTGCGATGTTTCTGCGTATTGTAAAAGGGACCTACCTGCCCGACGATACGCTCTATGACTATGATAACGCGGCGTATGGGTTAAACGGCTCAGGCCAACTAATGCGTCAGATCGTAGGATATGTGCCCATCGACCCGGATGGCTCGGTACGTTTTACCGCGCCGGCCGATGTACCCCTGTCGTTTAGCATCCTGGATAAGAATGGTCGCCGCGTCGCGGGGACGCCACGCCACAGTAACTGGATTACCCTGCGTCCGGGCGAGACGGTCACTTGCAATGGCTGTCATAATCATGCCTCCGGTAGCCCGCACGGTAACCTGGCGGCACAACCTGCTGCGCTGAATACAGGGGCCGATGTGACCTTGACCTGGCCAAATACCCTGAGTAACTTCCTGGTGAATGCGGGCGACACCATGGCTTATGCGCGAACCGAAAGCCAGGGCAACCTGAGCCGCAAACCCAGCGTCGATATTAACTTCGATGACCCCTGGACGGATGCGACGGCCGCTGGCCGGGCTATCGACACCAGCTTCACTTATAGCTACAACTCTGTGCAGACAATCCACCCATTGAAGCCGCTCAGCTGCCTGAATGTCTGGAATGAAAACTGTCGCATTATTGTCAATTACGCTGAACACCTGCAACCCATCTGGGATCGGGCACGCAGCGATAGTGCTTCGGTGAGTCGTCAGTGCATTAGTTGTCACACGACATACGATAGTGTAGGTGCACAGCTGCAGGTACCGAAGGGTAAGTATCAACTGGATCTAACCCAGAACAGTCCGGATGCAGCGGGTAATTCGATCGATACCCAGAATGCTGACTACGTTAAATCGTATATCGAACTGGTCGGTGCGGATAATATTCTTGAGGTGGCGGGCGCTGCGCTGGTTGATTCCCTTTTCGATGATGGTTTGGGTAATCTGCTACCTCGCTCGGTGTTCTTTGGCACGGGCATCAACCGCATTATGCAGCGCGGCAGTGCAAATAACAGTAACCCGTTTTTCGAGGTCTTTACCGAGGCCTACTACAACACGTATAACGGTGTAGTTGGTCGCTTGCCGCACTGGGATCCAGATGGCGGTGGTGTCGGCGTGGGTACCCCCTGGTTGACCACCGGTGAGTTGAAATTAGTTTCGGAATGGATCGATATCGGTGGTCAATACTACAACGATCCCTTTGCTGCTCCCGTAAATTGATTCTAAATATTCTCCCCGCTGAATTAAAACGGGCGCTATAACCACATAATAAATTGGCGCCGCGCCGCGCCGAGGGTTAGAATTTGGGGGTTAGAATTTACTTTAAAAAAATAATATTACAGATTGCTTTGCCTACAATATGCGAAAATGTTTCATCACATTGGTTCTCCTTGTTGGTTCGTTAAGTGTCAGTTCATTAAGTACGGCGGGTGAACCGGAGCAGTATTTTGTAAAAGTGGCCGATCCCTATATTGAAATTCATACGGGTGCAGGCCGGGGTTATCCTATTTTTTATGTCGTCGCCCGTGACGAATGGGTCCAGTTGCTTTACCGGAAAACAGACTGGTTTCGAGTACTAACAGAAGATGGTAAGGAAGGCTGGGTCAGCGCCGCACAGTTGTCGATGACATTGAACCCCTCCGGGAAACGCGTCGATATCCGGGACCCGAATGAAAAAGATTTTGTGCTACGTGATTGGGAATATGGTGCCCTTATCGGTGATTTCGAGGGTCTATCCATCATTTCTTTTTATGCTGGATATCATTTTAATGAAAATATCTCGAACGAAATTATTTTGTCGCAGGCCTCCGGTAGCGTATCGAGTAAAACGATTTTAAGCCTGTTGAATATTGTGCATGAACCTTTTCCTGAATGGAAAATGTCTCCATTTTTTACGCTGGGGACAGGTTGGATCAGAACTGATCCTAAATCAACGCTGGCAACCACTCGGGATCGTACCGACCAGTATGCTAATTACGGATTCGGTATACGTACGCACTTAACAAAACGATTTTTATTGAGGGCGGAATATAAAAATTATGTCATTTTCACTAGTCGTGACGACAATGAGGAAATAGAAGAATGGAAAGTTGGTTTCGGGTTTTTCTTTTAGTAACTGTCTTTGCGTTTTCAGGGACGGCGGTGCTGGCGGCTGAGAAGTCAGGGCAACCCGCTGCGGATGAAATCATTCAACAGGAACCGGTGATCCAGCCGGAGGTAAAACGGCGTGAGGTCAAACAGGCTGACATCGAGACAGAGAATTTTGAAGTGGGTGTCTTCGTTGGTTTATTGTCGATTGAAGACTTCGGAACTAATCCGGTTTATGGTGTTAGTGTGGATTACCATGTTACCGAAGACCTATTTGTACAGGGTCGATTTGGTGTCTCCGAAGCCGGTACAACCAGCTTTGAACGTCTTGGTGGTGGTGTCACGTTGCTGAGTAACCGCGACTACCAATATTATGATGTTTCTATTGGTTACAACCTGTTACCGGGCGAGGCCTTCCTGACCCGTGATACAGCTTACAATACGTCTCTTTATCTGATTATCGGCGCGGGCAATACGGACTTTGCCGGCGACAATTTTTTTACCATTGTCTGGGGCGCGGGTTATGGGATAACGGTCTCGGACTGGTTTGCAGCCCACATGGATTTTCGTGATCACATGTTTGATATAAACATAACCGGGGAAGACAAAACAAGTCACAACCTGGAAGCATCACTTGATTTAACCTTCTACTTTTAGATTGAGGGACATAATATGAAATACTTAATAAGACTCGTCGGCATTTTAGCCTTTACCATTTCTACCTCATTGGGTGTGGCGAATGTTGCCAACGCCTCACAGAAAACCCTGGATGGTTCTAGCGCACCGGATTTCACTCTGAAGAGTCGCAGTGGCAAGAATCTGCGATTGAGTGATTATCGTGGTCAGGTAGTGCTGCTCAACTTCTGGGCATCATGGTGTGGTCCGTGTCGTCAGGAGATGCCTATTCTGGAACACATGTACAAGCGTTATAGAAAACTTGGTTTTGTGATTCTGGGCGTCAATACTGAGCAGGATACTAGCAAAGCAAATGCCTATTTACGTGACGTCAAGGTTTCGTTTCCTATTCTCTATGACACCAGTAGCACCGTCAGCAAGCTTTACAACAACAGGGCGATGCCCACTACGATCATAATCGATCGCAATGGCAAGATGCGCTTTATGCACGAAGGTTATAAATCGGGTTATGAAAAAGACTATAAAAGTCAGATCAAAAAATTAATACGAGAATAGCGTAGCTTAGGATAAATTATGAAACGTTTAATGTTGGTTGTTAGTGCGGTATTCATTTTCTCAGGTTGCAGTTCGCTGGAGCCCTGGGTGAAACCCTATGAACGGGAGAATCTATCTGACCCTGTTATGAATATAGCGCGTGACCCGATAGCGGCAGGATACCACTATCATGTATTTGAGACGCGGGAATCAGCACGAGGCGCGGGTGCGGTCACAGGTGGTGGTTGTGGTTGTAATTAACGTTAGTCTCCGGAAGTAATCTCGGTGAAGTTGAATTATTCCATTTTTCTGTTTGCATTATTTACCTTGCTGTTTACGAGTAAGGCCGGTTATGCCGCCGTATTGCCCGAGGAACGGGTGGATCTGATGATTCACTCGTTTGATGGCGGGGGGGTAGAAGTCTCAGGACCGGCCCTGCTGATCCGAACAAATGTCGCCAGTAATACCTCGGTTTTTTATAACTATTACGTCGATAACATCAGCAGCGCCTCCATCGATGTTGAACTCGGTGGTAGTGCATACGACGAGGAACGGGTTGAACAATCAGTGGGTGTCGATTTCCTCAATGGCAAGACCACGATGAATTTATCGTACACGGATAGTGTCGAAAACGACTATAAGGCCAACACGCTTAGTCTTGGGATCAGCCAGGATTTTTTTGGCGATCTCTCTACGCTGTCGATGGGTTATTCACAGGGTATAGATAGCGTCGGCAGCAGAACCGGTAATAATCCAATGACGTTTTCCAGTGAGCTTTCCAATATCAAACGCCAGAATTATCGGATAGGTTTCAGTCAGATTCTGACCAAGAATTCGACTATATCCCTTGGCTGGGAAACGATTACCGATGAAGCAACAGAGCAGGGTGGATCAGGGGTTACACTTAATAATCCCTATCGTTCATATAGTTTTGGTACCGCAGGGGTCAACAGAAGCTTTGCTCAGGAGATATACCCTTCGACAAGAACCAGTAATGCCCTGTCGATACGGGGTAGTTACTTTATCGACACCTTCAAATCAGCGATTCACTACGAATATAGTCGTTTCCAGGATTCCTGGGGGATCAAGAGTAATACCTTTGCTGTAAGTTATGTCTATCCGGGTAAGAACTGGATCCTGGATTTTCGTTATCGATATTATGACCAGGGGCAGGCCGATTTCTATCGCGATATGTTTGATTTTGCTAATCAGTTTACGTTTATGGCACGGGACAAAGAATTGAGTGCGTTTACGAGTACCTCGGTGGGGGTGAGTGCGAGCTACGAATTTGCCAAAAATGGCTGGGGCTGGATCGATAAAGGCAGCCTTAATCTGTCTTATGATGTGCTGAATATTGAGTACGACAATTTCCGTGATGCAAGGGAAAGCCAGTCTGATGGCAGTCTGGCAGGGGTCGAGTCCCTGTACACGTTGGAGGCCGATATCATCCAGGCCTATATCTCCATCTGGTATTAGACCTGTTCCATCGCTATCGCGGCTAAGTTGTTCATCTAATTTAACAAAATCCCTTATTGAGCCTGACGGGCGAATTCCGTAGGATAGGGAACCGCATAATAATAAGGGGGCGGCGAGATGGGTGTGCAAGAGTCGATCCAGGATGAGATGAAAGGGGTATCGATAAACTCCGACCATGGTGTCGTTGTACCGGGGTCACGAAAAATAAGACGTTCCGGCAAATCGAATGGTCTGGATCAGTGGTTGTGCAAAAGAATAATGGCCATGATGGGTAATCCACCGTTCAGTTTTCAGCTCTGGGATGGCTGTGAATGCAATGCTGGCGTAAAGACAACTTATAAGGTCTTTCTCGCCGACAGGGGGGCTCTCTGGTTACTGGTCTATGATCCGGAGTTCTATTTTGGGGAGTTGTATTCCTCCCGCCGCTTGATAATACAGGGCGACCTGGTGGGATTCATTGAGCTCTTCTACCGGCATGGGCATGGTCCTGGGCATACCTGGACCGAGCTTTGGCATTTTCTACGTCATCCTCCGCGTATGAATTCCCTGAATGGCTCTCAAAAGAACATTCACCATCACTACAATATTGGTAATCCGTTCTATGCCCTGTGGCTGGATACGGAGGCGACCCAGTACACCTGCGGCTATTATCCTCAGGCGGATATGACGTTGGAACAGGCCCAGGTGGCTAAATTACACCATGTGGCCCGCAAACTCCGCTTACAGCCTGGGCAGACGGTGGTGGAGGCAGGCTCTGGCTGGGGCGGTCTGGCACGGTTCTTCGCCAAACATTACGGCGTCAAGGTGAAGGCCTATAACATCTCTCACGAGCAAGTGGTGTTCGCCAGCCAAAAGGCCAAAGAAATGGGGCTGCAGGATCAGGTGGAATACATTGAGGATGACTACCGGAATATTGATGGCACCTTCGATGTGTTTGTCTCGGTGGGTATGCTTGAGCATGTTGGCCGTAAACAATACAAAACACTCGGTTCGGTGGTCGACCGCTGTTTGCGTGAGGAGGGTATGGGGCTGATCCATACCATTGGCCGTAACAAACCGGGACTGATGAATTCCTGGATTGAGAAACGCATATTCCCGGGGGCCTACCCGCCTTCCCTGAAGGAAATGATGGATATCTTCGAGCCGAATAACTTTTCGGTGCTGGATGTGGAGAATATCCGTCTCCACTATGCCAAGACCCTGACGCACTGGCTGGAACGTTTCAATGCCAATGAAGACAAGATCAAGGAAATGTTTGATGCCGACTTTGCGCGGGCCTGGCGCCTGTATTTAGCGGGCTCTCTCTCGGCGTTTACCGCCGCGCACCTGCAATTATTCCAGGTTGTCTTCTCCCGCGAGTTGAACAACACCATTCCATGGTCACGTTCGCACTTGTATGAACAAGGCCATTAAGTGATCCCCGTTGTATACGATGTGCTGATTGTCGGCGGTGGCCCTGCGGGCTCGACACTGGCATGGTCGTTACGCAATAGTGGCCTGAAGATTGCGATCCTCGATAAACAGACCTTTCCCCGCGACAAAGTCTGCGCGGGTTGGGTAACCCCCGCGGTATTCGAAGAGCTTGGCCTTGATGTCGACGATTATCGGCAAGGAAGGACGTTACAACCCATTTTTGGTTTTCGGGTTAGCCGGATTGGGCAACGTGAAATCGACGCTCGGTATAGTAAAAGTAAAAGCCCGGCCAGTTATAGTATTCGTCGCTCTGAATTTGATCACTATCTTCTGGAACGTTGCGGTGCCGAGATGATCCTGGGCGAAAAATTCAATGGCATGCGCAAAACCGATGATGGTTGGCTGGTCAACGATAAACATCAGGCCCGGCTTGTCATCGGGGCGGGGGGTCATTTCTGTCCCGTAGTGCGTGCGATGGGCTCCAAACTGGGCAGCAGTGAAACCATTGTCGCGGCCCAGGAAATTGAATTCGAGATGAATGAGCAGCAAGCGGCAACCAGTCCCATCGAGGCCGAGGTACCCGAGCTATTGTTTTGTGAAGACCTTAAAGGCTATGGCTGGGTCGTGCGCAAGGGTAATTTCCTGAATATTGGCCTTGGCCGCGAGGACAACCACAAGTTATCAGAACATGTTGCGATATTCCGTAAGATGTTGATCAGGCAGGGCAAGATTCCTGCGGATACCCCAGAGAAGTTTCATGGTCACGCCTACCTCTTATATCCACATGCGACTCGGCCCCTGTTGCAGGATGCGGTGCTGATTATTGGTGATGCCGCGGGTCTGGCCTATCCCGAAAGCGGTGAGGGGATTCGCCCTGCGGTTGAATCATCCCTGATTGCCGCCCAGGTGATTGAGCAAGCGCAAGGTGATTATAGTCAGGCCAGCCTGATGCGATATAAAACAGAACTGGAGGCCCGTCTCGGTAAGCGGGAGGGTAAAGAGGTGATGGATTACCTGCCGGGCTGGTTTAAGTCGTCGCTTGCCGGTGTGCTGCTTTCCACAGAGTGGTTTGTGAAAAATTATGTTGTTGAACGCTGGTTCCTGCATTCGGAGCAGGCACCGCTGGTGACCGACCGGGCAGGTTGAAACGTTACCTACGCGGCGGCACTGACATTGGCGGCACGTTCTAAATACTCTCTGGAACGATTATCATCCCCCAACGATTTGTAGTACTTGGCCAGGATCCAGCAAGCCTGAGCGATAACCCCCTTATCCAGTGACATCGCCTTTTCCAGGATTTTTACCCCTGATGGGTCGTTTGACGAGAGCAATATTCTACCAACGGCAAAGATGGTTTTGGCGTGAGTGGGATTGCTTTTCAGAATCTTCTGGTACATGGTGATCGCCGCCGCCTTACCTTCAAACTTCTCTGCATAAGTAGCCAGTTCAAAGGCTTCATCTTGATCAAGACCTGTGTGACGTGCCTTGTTACGTAGCGACTGGTATTGTCGTTCCTCCAGCGGCAGATCCTCGTCAACCTCTGTTGTCTCCAGCATGCTTGAATCTGCTTTGTTCGGGGTTTGTTTTTTTATCGAGTGTTTAATGGAAGCGGGATCAACCGTTTTTTTTACCCCGTTTTTTGCCAACCACTGTTTGTCGAGTAGCTTCACCACCGCGCTAAAGGCATCACCCAGGTATCGTTGTGCTGCCGTCTCCATGACGGGAGGTGGCATATCCAGTTTGGTCTGGCCGATGTGTTCAAGCCGGGCGTGCAGGTCGGGCATACCATCCTTCCAGTTGGGTTCGGCGTTGATCAGACCATTCATGATCTGGGCAAATTCATTTTCGGTCAGTGCCTTGCGTACTACGCCGGGCATATTGATATGTGGTAAGCGCTCGGGGTTGCTCGGGTTCTTGCGCAGCATGGTAAAGATTTTCGGCCAGTATTTTGTCTTTAAAAAAGTGCGACAGACTTCCTGACGCAGAATAACATCAGCCAGCTCCTTATCGTTCATCACCTGCAGGGCATACATATCAGCCTCTAACTCATCTTTGCGCGCTGCCTCTACGGTAAAGACCTCAAGCAGAGGGGTATAGTATTTGAAGAACAGTGCCAGGGGCATATAGAGGCGCGATTTATTTCTATTGTAGCTACGTCGGTATTGGGTGCAGTATTGTCGCCAGCGGTAGATCCAGTGTGTCAGACGATTATGCTCGGCGGTAAACTGGCCAAGTTTGCGCGCTAATGCCCCCCTGAATTGCATGGGGGACAGGCTTTGCAATATGGGCAAGCCGATATACAGGACATTGAGCTTGAGTAGTGGCAGGCCAAACCGGGGGACCGCAATCATGTCGAGCTGACAGTGGTCATGGATAATAATCCGGTCGATAGTCGGCAGTTGGTAGACCTGGCCAATTTCGGCGATGAGTTCGTGCAAGCGCGGTGCCTTGTCTTCCTTGAGTCCCAGACCACTGGGCATCGGGGTCTTGCTACGCAACAGGGTGAAAGTAACGACGCCGGCAAGGGTGGTAATACCCAACCAGAGTAATACGGATAGCCAGGCGGTAAAGCTGGAGGCACTGCCGATGCCGCCCAGAATCTTGAATATACCGATGAGGCCCAGCAGGGGGGGCAGAGCAAGCAATACGTAACCCATGCCGGTCATTAATGCGGCCAAAGCAAGGTAAACCTTTTCCTGTTTCAGGTACAAATTGGCCAGTACCTGACTCATTCCTTCGAAGGTGAAAGGATTAGAGAAACTCTTCATGGTCCACTCCCTGATTGGCTGATGGTTATTGGCTACCTGATCGTCGTTTCTATTTTCTATTTAACTAGGATAATGAAAAATCAGCCAAAATCAGCGATGATTATCACAGATTTACGAAAAGCAGGGGGGTGAAATGTACCAATTTAGACGAAATTTGCACAATTTTGCAAATAGGGAGATTTGGGTGTTCTTGTTCAGCCGCACGCATTTAACCACATTTTTGATATGGTTGCTCGTTAGCGTAGCGTTATTGCTCACGGCGTGCAGTGAACCTGTCGATGATGAGGTGCGGATCCGCCAACGCGTGGCTGAAATGGTGAACGCCGCCGAGGCCAGGGAACTGGGTGACGTTTTGGAGCCGGTGCATGACGATTTTCTGGGTAACAAAAGGATTCGCAGGGTGAATCTGAAAGGGCTGGTTTTGCTGCACTTCCGTCGTAACAAGAATATCCACGTCTACGTCAACGATCTTGAGGTAGTGCTGAAGGGTGACGAAGCCGATGTTAGAGAAGCCAAAGTCACCTGCAACGTGGTGATGGTGGGTCGAAATCAGACCTTGCCGGAGCATGCCAGGGTATTACAGGTGACATCGGTCTGGAAAAAGATCGAGGATGACTGGTTTGTAGTTAGCGCAAGCTGGAAGGATCCGTTATTGGGGCTGCGGTGAGGCGTAAATACCGGTGTAGCCTTAACGGTTTTTATTCGCGTTCATTCGCGGTTGAAATGTGTTTTTAATTTATTTTGGCGGATCTATTTGATGTGAGTGTAACGGGAAATCACCTCGTGCCCGGTCTGCAAAGAAATATTTCAGGGTGAAATGAATCGTCCGGAAGGCCAGTTCATCCCAGGGGATCTCGTCCTCATCGAACAGTTTCACTTCGAGGCTTTCAATCCCGGGCGCGAAGTCATCATCGAGCAAGCGAGCGCGGTACATCACGTAAACCTGATTAATGTGGGGCAGGCTAAAGACGGTGTAGAGCTGCTCTAATTCCACATTGGCGTTGGCTTCTTCTTTTGATTCGCGCATTGCGCCTTGTTCCAGGGTCTCGTTGTTCTCCATAAAACCGGCTGGCAGGGTCCACCGACCATAACGGGGTTCGATAGCACGTTTGCACAGAAGAATTTTGTTGCCAAGGACCGGGATGCAGCCGGTGACGATGTTGGGGTTCTGATAGTGGATGGTATTGCAGTTATCGCAGACAAAGCGGGGCAGATTATCACCATCAGGGATGCGCTGGCTGACGGCGTGACCACATTGATTACAAAATTTCATCGTTGAGGTTAAGTGTGCTTAACTGAGCTACCATCATTCAACCAGCCAGACCACTGGGCATGAAGCGAGACATCGATACCATCACCACGGGCCTGTTGTTGCAAATAGGTCTGGAGATCCTGCAGCAGGTCGCTATCCATTAACATCGGATCAGTCGGTAGCCGCCCATGCAGCATCTGATAAATGAGCTTGAGGTCGCAGAGGGCGTAATCCGATAACGCTTTCATGATCTACTTTTTGCCACCTGCGGCCTGAAAACCTGCTGGCAGTTGTCCTTGTTCGCCTTCGCCAAATAAAAAGCCCAGCATATGTTGTTCGATGATCTCCAGATTAGCTGGATCGGCCGTACTCAGACCGTTCTCATTGATGATGGTGGTGAGGCGGTTTAGCCAGTCCAGCCAGCCTTGCTGAGAAATCTCCTCGTAAATCCGTTGACCGATTTCCCCTGGGTAGGGAGGGGTATCCAGACCTTCAGCCTCTTTTTTCAGTACCTTACAGATGACCATGCGCACGTTGTGAGAACTCCTTTATGTATGAGATGTAGGTGTAGGCCGAGCCCAAATTTGCTAGTATTATGACCGACTAATACATTGTTGGTAAAGTTGTAATCTCAAAGTTAACGGAGAAAGAATATGTCTGACGTCGCGTATCAAACCCAGGTTGTTGATTCTGAGCTTAAAGTTAGCCCGGAGGCCGCCGTGCAATTGAAAAATCTGGTCGACGGTGCGGAAGAAGACATCGCCGGGATCCGCATCTTTGTCAGTGGTGGTGGCTGTAGTGGTATGACCTATGGCATGACCTACGCGGAAGGGGTGGGCAAGACTGACAAGGTGCTGGAAGGCGACGGTTTCAAGATTATGGTCGATGCCTATGCGGTGGCCTACCTGAATGGCTGTGACATTGATTTTACCGATAATGGTGTGAACAAATCTTTTGTCTTCAACAACGTCTTCAATAGCGTCGGTGGTAGCGGTGGTTGTTCCGGCTGTGGTGCTGGCGGTGGTGGCGGTGGTGGTTGCGCTTAAGCCTGGCTTAGGCGTCGGCTCTCTTCGTGGATTTTCCAACATAGATCGTGCCGAACGAATTGCCGCGACGATTTTTATAAAACGATGAGCACTATCAAAAATGACGCGCCCTGTGTGCTCATTCTCGCACCCCATGGCAGCTATCGTACCTTCGATTTTATCCAGGCGGCAGAAAAGCTGGGGATAAAAACCCTGATTGCCTCTGAAGGCAAACACTCCATCATCAGCGCTTATGCACAGGGTATTCATCTTGATTTTGGCGCGGATAGTGATGCTGTTTTTGCGGCGCTAAAGATGGCTGTCACCGAGTTTTCGGTTGTCGGGGTGATTGCCACGGATGATTTCACCACCGGTTTGGCTGCGCGCATCGCAAAACACCTCGGACTGCCCCACAACGATCCTGACGCAGTACAGCTGACGCAACGTAAAGATTTGGCTCGCGCCTGCCTGAGTCGGCATGGTGTATCTATACCTGAACATCAACGTATTGACCTTAATCAAGATAGCCAGACTATACAGGATCAGATCGACGGGCTTGTCTTTCCTGTTGTGGTTAAACCGGTTGGCCTCTCTGCAAGCCGTGGTGTGATCCGTGCGAACAATCCTGATGAGCTGCAACAGGCGATTGAACGGGTGCGTCGATTGCTGATGTCGATGAATGATCTCGATGGTGATGTAAGACGTTATTTATTGATTGAAGAATTTATCTCTGGCAGGGAAGTGGCCTTCGAGGGGATGTTATCAGCGGGTCAATTAAGTGTGCTGACGATTTTTGATAAACCCGATCCACTGGAAGGTCCTTTTTTTGAAGAAAGCTATTACATAACACCGACGGCGCTGAGCCAGAAGCATCAAGCTAAAATACAGGCCGTGTTAGAAGCTGCGTGTCGGGCCTATGGTCTGTCCGACGGTCCCGTTCATGCTGAATGCCGGCTTCGCGATGATGAGGTGTTTGTGATCGAGATTGCGGCTCGTACTATCGGTGGTTTATGTGGCCGTTTGCTGAATGTTGGAACCGGTTATAGTCTGGAAGCGTTAGTCTTGACGCAGGCGATGGGCAAGCCCATAAATATTGAGAAACAGGGACAGGCGGCGGGTGTCTTAATGATCCCCATCCCTCAAGCAGGGGTACTCAAAAGGGTGGAAGGTTTATTGGCTGCACAGCGTATTCCGTTTGTGGATGAAGTCAATATCCAGATTAGAGAGGGACATGAATTGGTCCCATTGCCGGAAGGTGCCAGTTATCTTGGTTTTATCTTTGCTTATGCGCCGACAACACAACAAGCAGAACAAGCACTGCGCGATGCACACGCCAAATTGAAGTTTGTGATTACACCCATCTGGAAAATAAATTCAGATAATCTTGGCAAGGAAAAAACCGAATTAGTTAAGATGAGATCTATTAATACAGCCCAGGTGAATTGAACCAGGTAAATAAATCATGATCAGCAATGAAACAAAGGTCAAAACAAAAGATACCCAACAATATCGCCTGCAGGAAACCCGCTTACAGGAAAAACTGGGTGACGGAACCACGCGCTGCCATTTATGTTCATGGCGTTGTCGCCTGCGCCATGGCCAGCGAGGGTTTTGCCAGGCGCACGTTAATCGCGATGGTACCTTGTATAACCTTTCTTACGGTATTATCTCGGCGATAGATATCTCACCGATCGAAGATAAGCCGGTCAAGCACTTCCGGCCGGGGACTCAGGTGATGTCGATCGGTAGTTACGGCTGTAGTTTTCGTTGTGGTGGCTGTCATAACCTTGAAATCTCCTGGGGTGTTTCTGCGCTGGATGGTCTGGCTAAAGGCGAATCCACCGAGGCCTATGTGTCACCAGAACAAATGGTCGAGACCGCACTGCGACACAAGGTCCAGGGCATTGCCTTTACCTATTCTGAACCCGCGGTTTGGCTGGAATATGTTATCGATGTTGCTGTATTGGCTCGTAGTGCGGGGTTGTATACAGTTTATGTCTCCAACAGTTTCGTGACCGACGAGGCGCTGGAAGCAATGGCGCCGTATGTGGATGTCCTGTGTTCTGATATTAAAAGTCTGGATCAGGATTTTTATACTGAAATTTGCCGTATGGCGAAAGTTGAAGATATTCTCAATGCGATCAAAAAGGCTCAGCAACTTGGTATGCACGTCGAGACGCGCACCAACATCATTCCAACCAAGAATGATGATATGGCGATGCTGAAAGAAATAGCACGCTGGATTCGCGACAATTTGGGGAGCGACAGTCCCTGGCATATTACCCGATTTTTCCCCGCCTACCAGCTTGCTCATTTGCCTCCAACGGAGAGTGAAGTGCTCAAACACGTTTATGATATCGGTAAAGATGTGGGCTTGAATAATGTTTATATGTACGACGATAAAGGCTGCGATTGTGCCGATGAAAATCTGTCTGTGAGCCATTATTTGTCGGGTAATACGGACAGTATCCATCAGATAAAAAAATGTGCGGCCTCATGTTGTGGTGATGAGGGTATTCTCCTAAAGAAATATGAATCAGATAAAATACCAACAGAAAAATGAAGAAAGACTAACCATCTAAAATTACTTTTGCTGCTATTCAACTCGAAATTGAGTAACAGCTAATGCTAAAGTAGGGTCCGAAAAGAATATAAAAATTGTGAAAGCAAAGCAGGGATCACTCAGTGCCGAACGAAATCCATTCCAGCGCCATCGTTTCTTCTGACGCCCATCTGGGTAGAGGTAACAAGATCGGGCCGTATTCGATTATCGAAAAGGGTGCCGTGCTTGGTGACGATAACCTGATAGCCGCACATGCGGTGATCAAGTCCGGCACACGCATGCAGAACGGTAATGCGGTGTACGAGCATGCCGTACTCGGTGGAATCCCTCAGCATACTGGCTTCACCGATGAATCGGTCGAAACCTGGCTGGAAATTGGCAATAATAATGTCTTGCGTGAGTCCGTCACGGTGAATCGTGCTTTTCATGAAGGCAAGAGCACTATTCTGGGAGACAATAATTATCTGATGCACGCCTCTCACATCGGTCATGATTGTGAGATTGGTGATAACGTCACGATGGCACCTTCAGCCGGTATAGGTGGCCATGTCACTATCGATGACCGGGTTTTTATCTCGGGCGGTGTGATGGTGCATCAGTTTGTTCGCATCGGCCAGTACGCGATGATCGGTGGCAACAGCAAGATTACCCAGGATGTACTGCCCTTTATGATTACCGATGGCAATCCTGCCTGCGTGCGGGGTCTCAATCTGGTCGGGCTCAAGCGTGCAGGTTTCAAAATGAGCGAT
>ENA-ORDP01000626-ORDP01000626.1-marine-sediment-metagenome-genome-assembly--contig:-NODE-626-length-22087-cov-4.340369_pt1 | contig 22087 bp, 28 predicted proteins | sample MGYA00248627_ERZ508539 | MGnify/ENA primary metagenome ERZ508539 (study PRJEB26208, sample SAMN05571518) | marine sediment metagenome | biome: deep sea; feature: Hydrothermal vent; material... | reverse complement strand
TGACGGCTTTTCGCTCGATTTCGCTACGAAAGCGCTTTTTAGAGGTTCCCATAATGCCAAATTCAGTAGATTAGCCGGAATAAAAGTGGACGAAAAAAACCAGACAGAGCCGAGGCCGGTCGCAGGCTCAAAAGAAAGCCTCTATGATCGCGGCAAAGTGATGCGTAAGGTCGGCGAAGACGACAAACTGCCATTCACGGTGCACCTTGAGGAGCTTAGATGGCGCCTTATCTATTGCGCTGTCACAATCGGCGTGACGTTCATCGCGCTATACGCGATGTCTGACGGTTTGTTCGACATAATACGAAAACCGCTCAACACAGAGCTGGTTTTTCTGGCCCCGGCGGAAGCTTTCTTCGTCTACCTGAAAATTTCGATCTATTTCGCCCTGATTGTCTCCATGCCGATGATTCTATATCAAATGTGGATGTTCACCGCGCCGGGCCTGCTGGGCGCAGAGCGGACGTACACGGGGCCCTTTGTGGTTTTCGGGACGATCTTTTTCGCCATTGGCGCGTCTTTCTGTTATTTCGTGGTGCTACCCCTGGGGCTCAAGTTTCTCATCGGCTACGGCGGCGAGGGCCTTACGCCGATGATATCTGTAGGCAATTATATCTCGTTCATCTTTAAGCTGATGATCGCCTTCGGGCTGGTGTTCGAGATGCCCATAGTGATTATCTTTCTTACAAAACTTGGTTTTGTAGACCCGTCGGCGCTGGCGGCAAAGCGCTCCTATTTCATCGTCGGCAGTTTCGTTGTCGCCGCGATCCTCACTCCCCCGGACGTTTTTACGCAGACAGTCATGGCCCTGCCCATTATCATTCTGTTCGAGATAAGCCTGATAGTCTCGAAATATTTTGTTAAGCCAAGAAAGCGTGAGAGTGATGACTGACATAGAAGAAAAGCTGATCGTCGCCCTGGACGCTCCAACCATCGATCAAGCGAAACGGATGATCGACAAAATAGGGGGGCGCGTAAAATGGCTCAAGATAGGGAGCCAGCTTTTCACCGGCGCGGGGCCTGAGGCTGTAGAAATGGTGAAAAAGGCTGGATGCAAAGTTTTTCTCGATCTGAAATATCACGACATCCCGGCCACCGTTTCCGGCGCCGTAAAGACAGCCGTCGAAATGGGAGTGGATATGATGAATATACACGCCCTTGCTGGCAGGAAAACCCTTGAAACGGCCATACGCAGTGTAAATGAGCTTTGCGCTGGCTCTGATGTCGCCAAACCTCTTATGATCGCCGTCACGATCCTTACAAGCATGGACGCCGAAGATCTTGCGGAGATAGGAATCGAGCGTGAGCCTGGGGAAATGGTTACGCGGCTTGCGGCGATGGCCAAAAAGGCGGGAATGGACGGGGTTGTGGCTTCTCCCGAAGAGACAGGGTTGATAAAAAATACGCTGGGAGAGCGCTTCGTGGTCGTAACGCCGGGAATAAGGCCTGAATGGGCGGGAAAAGACGATCAGAAACGGACAAAAACTCCTGCCGAAGCGATCCGCTCCGGCTCTGACTACATAGTTATAGGCCGCCCCATTTTAAAATCTGACGACCCGGCGGACGCCGTGAGACGGACGCTTGAAGAAATGAGCTCTGCAGTCTGACCCGGTTTTGACCGGAGCCGTCACGCAAACGATTTGACCGAATATCCGGCTTTTTCTATGGCGGCTGTCATCGCCCCCTCGGTCACCTTCGACTCGTCATAATCGACCACCGCGTTTTGCGCCTCAAGGCTTACTTTCGCGTCGCTCACACCGTCGACGCCGGTCAACGCTTTATTTAGCCACTGGATGCAATGACCGCAACTCATGCCGTCGATGTTGATGGTTTTTACAGCCATATATAAATCCTTCCTTAACCGTTTTTCGCCGCCAATGATTTTACCAGATCAGTCAGTGAGACAATTCCCTTGAGCGTCGAGCCGTCGATTACGATCATCCTGGAGACGTTGATGTTTGTCATCATTGCGGCCGCGTATTTTATATCCAGCTCTTCGCCGACGCTGTAACATGGCTTGCTCATAATATCGTAAACATTTAGCATCTCGACCTGCTGATCGTCTTTTGCGATAATTTGTTTAGCGATATCGGAAAACGTAAGTATGCCAAAAGCGTCACTCTCGTTTTTAGGTGGTACGACAAGAGACTTTACGTTCTTGTCCATCATCAGATCAAGGGCTTTTGTCATCGTCGCCATCGCGTCGATTGTGACCACGTTTTCTATCATCACATCTTTTACTTTTACAACCAAACCAACCTCCCCGGGCGCGTTTAAAATAAGCCCGCTTTGAGCAATAAAATTGTTTCTTCAAGGGCGCCAGCTATAAATATTCTTCGGCTTCCTTCTCTAACGTATTCATCTGGCTCTCCAGCCCCAATACCGATTCTATAGGCAAAGAAAAGCAGATGCCGTTGCCAGGCTCTTTCATGTCGCCGGCGTCGTAAATCACTTTCATTATTTTTGGGCAATAATGCCTTTCAACCAGCAGAACCAGGGCCTCCTGGGGCCTGTCAAGCGTCAGGCCGAAAAAGGTTTTCGCTTCCTTATGCCCGGTGCCCCTGACCGACAAAATTGTGGCTCCGGTGGCTCCGGCGGCCTTTGCGGAATCTACTATTTTCTCAAGATTGTCGCTGGGGCAGATTGTAAAGATCATGTTGAGCTTCATTTGATCACCTCCTTACCTTTTTTTGGCTCTTTTATATATTTAGATATTACCGCGTAACCTAAGACAGATATCATCGGGGAGCCGGCCGCAAACGCGATAAGGCCGAACCCGTCTATAAGCGGATCGCGCCCCGGTATATTGGACGCAAGCCCGATGCCAAGCGCGGCGACAAGAGGGACGGTTATTGTGGATGTGGTGACTCCGCCCAAATCGTACGCCAACGGCACGATCTCTTTCGGGGCCATGAAAGTAAGGGCCACAGTCACTACATAACCGCAGAGAATATAGACCCACAATTGACCGCCTGCGAAAATGCGATGCACCCCCAGCGCCAGTCCCACAGCCACGCCGATAGCCACAGCGTTTCGCAAATAAAAGCTGGGCAGGGCGCCCGCCGATATTTCTTCGGCTTTTTGAGCCACAGCAAGGAGCGCAGGCTCTGCCATTGCTGTGGAGTAGCCGATACAAAAAGCAAATAGCATGGTCCATACGTACTTGTCGGGCGCGGACAGGCTTGTGGCCATCGACTTGCCGATAGGGAAAATTCCCATATCCAGCCCCAAAAGAAAAAGATATAGCCCCACCATGACAGCGACAAGTCCGATTGTCATTTTGTGCGGGTTGGGGAGCGCCTTTTTTAAAACGACGAACTGGAAAAAAAGAATCACGGCAAGGACAGGAGCGCAATCTCTGGCCACCGAAAAAAGGTCGTAAAGTATCGGGGTTATTATCTCCATCACAACACCAGCAAACCGTAGCACATTACCGAAAGTATGGGCGCAAGGGACGCGAACGCGATCAGCCCGAACCCGTCAACCAGTGGATTGCGCCCCGCGATGGAGCTTGCCAGCCCGACCCCCAGCGCGGTCACGAGGGGCACTGTGACAGTGGACGTTGTTACGCCTCCGGAGTCGTAGGCAAGGCCAATTATTTCTTTTGGGGCGACAACGGTCATGGCCATCACGGTTATATACCCGGTGATTATGTAGTAATGGATCGGGTGGCCCAGGATGATCCTGAGGGTTCCGATCGCTATGCCGACAGCTACGCCGATGGCGACAGCGTTTCGAAGACCGAAGGCGGAGATTTTGTTGTTCGTTATAATTTCAGCTTTCCCGGCGATGGCGATGAGCGATGGCTCGGCGATGGTGGTTGTGTATCCTATCGCCGAGGCGAAAAGAACGAGAAGCCAGATGTTGCCTTTTTCCGCAAACGAATAGGCCATCGACTCTCCTATGGGGAAAAGGGCCATCTCAAGCCCGCGCATGAACACAAACAGGCCGAACACCACAAGAGCCAGCCCTGTGATCATCTTGGCCATATCAGGGAACGGCTCTCCTATAACGAAAAGCTGGAAAAAAAAGAGGACAACGATAAGCGCGGCCACGTCCACAAAAGATTTGTAGAGAAGATAAAAAAAGTTTCTCAATACCGTGTCCCGAAAATGGGGTTAACCTGACCTGTAGTGGTTTTGCAAGTATACAAAATTGGGACGTTTGTGTGGGTTTTTGCTGTATGCTACAATCGCAAAACCGCGCTGTACGCTGTCGCCGGGACTACACAGAAGAAAATCGATTTTCAGAAGAGCGCGCTGATTAAGGAGTTGGCTTTGACTATTTCATCGGCTTTCGGGAAAATTTTCGCCACTACAGGATTCTCCGCCATCGGGCCGGGGGAAATTGTGATGATATTAATCGCGCTCACCCTGCTTTATCTGGCTATTGAAAAAGAGTTCGAGCCGCTTCTTCTGGTGCCCATCGGGTTCGGCGCTCTGCTGGCCAACCTGCCTCTTACCCATATGATGTCGGGCGACGAAGGGGGTCTGCTCTACTATTTTTACCTGGGAGTGAGATCGGAGATATGGCCTCCGCTCATTTTTCTTGGCGTCGGGGCGCTCACCGATTTCGGGCCGTTGCTGGCCAATCCTTTGACCCTGTTTCTGGGAGCGGCGGCGCAGATAGGCGTTTACATCACCCTGGTGGTCGCCGTATTGCTCGGTTTTTCTCTTCAACAGGCGGCGGCCATCGGGATTATAGGGGGCGCCGACGGGCCGACAGCCATATTTCTCGCCAATAAACTCGCGCCGGAGCTTTTAGGCCCCATCGCCGTTGCGGCTTACTCGTATATGTCGCTGGTTCCGATAATCCAGCCGCCCATAATGAAATTGCTGACCACGGAGAAAGAGCGCAAAATAAAAATGGAGCAGTTAAAGCCGGTCAGCCGCGAGCTCAAAATCGTTTTTCCCATTGCCGTGACCATAATATGCCTCCTGCTTCTTCCCGCCGCCGCGCCTCTAATCGGGATGCTGATGCTCGGAAACCTTTTTCGGGAATGCGGCGTGACGAAAAGACTGTATGAGACCACGGAGACTCATTTGATAAACATAGTCACGATCCTGCTGGCGCTGGCTGTCGGCTCTTCTATGACGGCGGAGTCTTTTCTGACATGGCAGACCATAAAAATTATCGTTCTGGGGCTTTTCGCCTTTGGCGCGGCCACGGCTGGAGGGCTGTTGCTGGGCAAGCTGGTCATGGTGATGACAGGCGGCAGGGTAAATCCCCTCATCGGTTCGGCAGGGGTCTCCGCCGTTCCAATGGCGGCCAGGGTGAGCCAGAAAGTGGGCGCGGAGGCTGATCCTCATAACTTTTTGTTAATGCACGCCATGGGGCCCAACGTGGCCGGGGTCATAGGAACGGCGGTCGCCGCCGGGGTCATGCTGGCGCTTTTCGGCGAATCGGCCCTGATGACACCGGGTCATGCTGAAGCCCTCATAGGGCAGGGGGCGGATTTTATCCGCTCGATCTTCTTCGGATAAGTTATGGAGAATCTTACAGCCGCTCTTGTCGTAACCGTTATCGGGATGTCGGTGATCTTCGCGGTGCTGGCTATACTGTATGTCTCCATACTTTCGCTCGAAAGGATATTCCCCTACAAAGCTCCGGCGCAGACCGCAGGCGATGATACCGAGACAGTGGCCGTGATTCAGGCTGGTATTACCGCATATTTAAAGCGGCGCCCCGGATAAAATATGCCGTAACTTGCGCCATTGGCCGTGTTACCGGGAATGATTGAAATCTGACTCATAATCGTTCACAATTATAGAATCCTTTGGGCTCATTAAGTCTCTATCAAGGTGAGAGGGGTCACGACTATTGTGGTTGTGATCAGATCTCTTTGTTGTTAGTTCCTTCGCATTTTGGAGGTTCAATAATGGCTCCGCGCAAATTCCAGACCGGTTACTTTTCTTTCTTTCCCGTTTTAGCCGCTTTTTTAGGAGTATCGCTTTTCGCCGCGTGCGGCTCGAACACCTCATCGACCGTCTCAAACGCTTCACCACCCGGCTCCGCCGCGACATCTTTGATCTATCCGATGTATATCGATTCCAATGTCAACGGTGTAAATGACTATTTCGAGGAGGCGACTCATGACCCGGGATCGTCCGCAAGGGTCTTCGGCATGGGTTCCTACGGGCACAATTTTGTTGACATCGATATAGACGGTGTTTGCGATTACGCCCAGAATGGAAGCTCGACATGGCACGGGCCCGGATATGTCGATGAAAACGGCAACGGCATGAGCGATTACTGGGACGCAAGCTCGATGAACTATTACAACATGGGCGGAGGAATGCAGTACATGGACGCTAATGGAAACGACATTAACGATTACATGGAGGGTGAGACCCATCTAGGCTATGGCCATGATTTCGTAGACGCTAACAGTGACGGGGTTTGCGATTACGCCCAGAGCGGGGGAATTGGCATTTGGCATGGCCCTGGATATGTTGACGATGACGGCAATGGGTTGTACGACCATTGGGAAGTGGGCCATAACGGGAACGGCGGCATGATGGGAAGCTTTGGTAGTGAGATGACAGGAGGCTCTGGCGGCGGTATGACGTAAAGCCGGGGCTTGGAGACGGAATGACGAAAGGGGTGGCTGGGCCACTCCCGTAGCGGGGTTGTGATCAAAAGAATAAAGGCAAGGTTCTTCGTGGAGCCTGTGCTGAGCAAAGCGAATGTGCTCAGGACGACGGAATGGGCGGCTTATCCTATTGTAATCAGCGTATCGCCGGGGTTTACCTTGTCCCCCTGCTTGACGGCGACAGACTTGACAGAGCCTGAGAACGGAGCCCTTATTTCCGTCTCCATTTTCATCGCTTCGAGGATGACGATAACGTCTCCTTCGCTCACAACATCGCCCACGTTACAGCTTACTTTCCAGATAGCCCCTGCCAGTGGCGCCGGGACAGGCTTGCCGCCGCCACCCGAAGGCGTCGGTGACGCCGTTGGCGAAGGAGGCTCTGCGACAGCTGGAGCAGAAGGCGCCGATGGCGCGGCCGATTCCACAGCGCCCATCTCGTCTACCTGCACGTCGTATGATTTTCCGTTCACCGTCACGCGGAACATATTGGCAGGCTCCGAAGGCTGGGAAGCCGCCGGGATGGGAGCGTCCTGTTTTTTGAACACCTCGTCGGGCGGAGTCCCCCGTTTCTCAAGATATTTCTCGGCTACCTGAGGAAACAGGGCGAAGACGATAACGTCTTCATCTTTCGTCGCCTTCTCTTTTACATCCTCTTTAAGTTGCTCCCATTCCGGCTCTAAAAGGTCGGCGGGCCGGACAGTGACGCGCTCGTTGTCACCGCAAACTTTTTTTAACAGCTCCGGGTCTAGCGGCCCCGGAAGCTTTCCATATTTCCCTTCGATCAACCCCCTCGATTCCTTCGAAATTACCTTGTACCGGCCCATCAGGACGTTTAAGACCGCCTGGGTTCCCACAATCTGGGATGTGGGAGTGACCAGCGGCGGGTATCCCATCTCCTTACGGCATCTTGGAAGCTCTTCCATGACCTCCGGGAGCCGGTCAAGGGCGTTTTGCTGTTTAAGCTGGGATTCGAGGTTCGATATCATCCCGCCCGGCACCTGCGATTTAAGGATATTGACATCCACGCCGGTAAACGATGACAAAAATGCGGTGTATTCCTCCCGCACGCCGGAGAAATAGTGGCCGATTTCGATAAGCTTATCCATATCGAGCCCCGTGTCGTGGTCCGTCCCCTGCAAGGCGGCCACGACGGTCTCTGTGGGGCTGTGGCTCGTGCCCATTGACAGAGGCGAGATGGATGTGTCGATTATGTCCACCCCGGCCTCGATCGCCTTTACAAGCGTCATCAGGGCGAACCCGGACGTTGTGTGGGTGTGAAGGTGGATCGGGACTTTTACTTTTTCTTTTATGGAGGAGATAAGCTCGTAAGCAGGCCAGGGGGAGAGGAGCCCGGCCATGTCTTTGATGCAGATCGTATCCACGCCCATATCCTCGAACTGGACAGCCAGATCCACGAAAAGCTGTGTGTTATGAACGGGGCTGGTTGTGTAGCTTATGGCGCCCTGGGCGTGCCTGCCGTTCTTTTTAACCTGGTCTATGGAGGATTTGAGGTTTCTTAGATCGTTTAAAGCGTCGAAAATCCTGAAGACATCTATCCCGGCCTCACAGGCCAGATCGACGAATTTCTCCACCAGATCGTCGGCGTAGTGGCGGTATCCGACAATGTTCTGGCCCCGCAGTAGCATCTGGAACGGTGTGGTGGGCATCTCTTTTTTCAAGAGACGCACCCGCTCCCACGGGTCTTCGTTTAAAAACCTTATGCAAGAGTCGAACGTGGCGCCGCCCCACATCTCCACCGACCAGTAGCCAACCTGCTCCATCCTGGCGGCGATAGGGAGCATATGCTCCGTTTTCATCCTCGTGGCGAGAAGCGACTGGTGCGAGTCCCGTAACGCCACCTCGGTAATTTTTATCGGTTTTTTGGCCATATATAAAATCCGTTCGATAGTTAAATCATTGGGAAGGAATGGAAAAGACATCCCCACCCGCGCTTTAAATCCCATACTGTTTCAGCGAGGAAATTATCGCATGAGGGGAAGGGTAAATACAACCACAAGAGATCGGCAAAACCACTAGGCGATTTCTTGCCATTTCTTTGCAACCACGAAAAGCGATAAATGCCCAATATTTGTCGTCGCTACAACCACATCGCTTCCTTGATTGCTGACAGAATCAGCTTGAGCGCAAAGAATCACATCGCCATCAAGGGCTTCGTCTTTCGTAAATGGCCTGTGGTTTTTACGACATTCAGCCCAATATTCTGAGGCTTTTCGCATCATGTTTGTATTGATTGGTAAGTATTCGAGATTTTCAATTAATTCATCAAGAGCCTTTAATCCTCTAGTTTTATCAGCCCGTAAAAGCTCTCGTCGAAGTTCATAATCTGCTATCTCTGGAATTAATACATTGCAGCCATTTTTAATTAAATCAACCAACCAACTTTTGCACTCACGCGTCTCTTCAGAAGCGGCTGGATTAGTTGCGCTTCCAAGCACACTAGTATCAAGCAAAATAATCATTTTTTCGGGAAAAGCTTTCTATAAGACAGCCTATCATCATCAAGCGCCTTTTTTAGGTACTCCCACGTTTCTTTCTGTTCCTGTATGTCTTCGTGGCACCATTTTTCCAACAGTTGAATTGCTCTTTGACGTTTTAATTGATCTTCAGAAACATGGTGTGAAGCTTCCAAATTACGCAGAATTTCTACTCTATCGATAGTTATAGAATCAGTAGGAGAACCAGTTACTAATAAAGAGAATATCCAGGCGCTCAAGCGACGTTGGTATTTTTCAACTATTTCGGTCACTGATAGTTCAGAAGAAGAATTTACTTCTCCTTCTGGTTCCTCAGGGTAGGTTGGCGCGTTTTTCCTAGATTTAAGGAGCTTCCATTTGTAATCATAAGGGTCTGCGCCATTGTATTCAAAATATGGGGTTGTCGGGTTTCCCGCTAAATTTTCTTGTTCTGCGGTTAAAGGCATGATTCAACCTCTTCTTCCAATGTCGCAATAATATCATTTGCTATAGTTTTTGTTTTATTCCATTTTTCAAAAGCATCCATGATCTTTACGACATGGTCTTCAGTCAATTCTTTATGGAAATTAAAAGTAGCCTGAAGTTGATTTGGTTTTTTAAAATTAGGTTTAATTTCAAGGTTCATTCTCATTGAATCTACACTTTTAGACATAAAAACACCAAAATGGGCATCTTGATCCTCAAAATGCTTGGCAACAATATTTTTTTTACTAATAAACAGATTGCGCGTAATTTCGCAAATTTTTTCTGAAGCGCTTATTCCAGAATGCCAAATGAGATTGAAGCCTACTGCTTTGTAAGGAGTATGTGGAAGAGTCTTAATAATTCCCCCAAAAACTTTATTCAAATAGATGTTGTTATCTAGTTTAGGATTTTTAAAACTTAATTGAAGCCTATCAGGCACTGAAAGCAACTGATAATTATCAGTCTCTACCTGAACAACCTGAGGTGTATACAAACTGCCATCCTTGAACTCATCTTCCGCTATGATACCTTGCTTTATTAACCAAAACTTATCAAGAATGCTTGGGTTGAAATTTGATGCGATAACCACGGCGTTTTCCGAAATCAATTTGCCCATAGGTTTAATATTTCTACAAAATTATTAGTAATCCTAGGAAAAAGTATACCACCAAACTATTGTTAACAAAAAGTTTGCCTACAAAATCCCCTGCTCCAGGTTTTTCCAGGCGCCGATGACGAGGCCTACTATCGGGCTTTCGTTTTCTCTCAAGTCGATATGCTGGATTTTCTCTGAAATGTTCAGAGGGATCAGGTATAGGTGGTAACCCTCTTTTTGTATGGTTTTGGCCGTGATACCTCCGTCCTGGTAAATGGCGTATATCTTTTTCTCCTCGATTCTCTCTTTGTCGATCCCCCGGTCTATGACCACAACGTCGCCGGAGTTAAGATGCGGCGTCATCGACTCTCCTTCGAGCCGGCAGGCGATCAGGTCGCGCGACGCGCCAGCTTTTTTCAGCGCCCGCATATGGAACAAGAAGTAGTCGATAACGTCCTCCTCGGCGATTCTGGGGCTTCCTGCGGCGATATTTCCCGCAGTAAGGGGCACGCTGATATAGTCCGACTCGTCCAGTTTGGCCGCCGTTGTGTTCTGGGGCGCGTCAACCTTGAACTGGAGCGGCCTGTATTCGCGTACATCCGAGGGGAGGGGCTTTCCCAGTAAAAGCCAGCCGAGGTCCACTTCGCCGATTTTAGCGATTTTGAGGAGGACGTTTATATCGGGCAAAGTTCCCTCTTCGTACCGTTTAACTGAAGTGTGGGAGACGCCGATAAGCCGGGCAAACTGGTGGAGCGTTCTTTTGCCCCTGATATGATTGACTCTCCGGCCAACTGCGTCAGGGTCAACGAGCTTTGTTTTACGCATCTGTGAAATACATCCTTGACAATTTACATATTCGTTAATTATTATTCTAGTCAGGCGCGGCGGTCATGGCAAGTTTTAAGACGTTTTTAGCGAGGTTATGTAAAAACTCATGGGGAAACCAAATACGCTCTCAATTCTGCCCAGCGGCGGGTCGGCTCCGGTCATACCATCAAAACGCAGGTATTTCACCATTTCGCAGATCGCAGGCCGATGGGGCGTAAGCGCGCCCACGGTGATACGCCTTATCGACGAAGGGCAGTTGACGGGCCTTAAAATAAGGGGCGCCTACCGGGTAACCCGCGAATCGATAGAGTCTTACGAGAGAAAAGTGGCCTTTTGATAAAAAACCGGGCTTTAACTGTTTCCCTTTTCCCATCGCTATATTTATAATTGCCAACTGGGGTAACTTTAAATATGAAAACTAAAAACGAGCTGACGACGACGGATAGCCACGTCAGCGAACTTGTCGAAGTTACGAAATTGGCGATCAGCGAAGCCGCAAAGAAAAACCATGCGACAATCGGCCACGCCGATATTATCCAATACGCTGAATCGGTAAGGGAAATACATGAATCGCTGGTAAAAAACCTTGACCAGGCCGGGAGCCACTCGAAAGTTATCCTGCAGTTTTTAAGCCAGTGGAACAATCTTGCGCTTGGGGTCTTTTACTCATCGGATATAGCCAAAAAAGAAAAGGTACTGTCAAAAAGGCAGTACGACATTTTTATCAACTCGCTGGAGGAAATAATCAGGTACGGCAAAAAATATTTCGACGGTTAAATCAGCGGGACGCCCGCTAACGGCTTGTCAGGAGACTTTTAACCCCGGCGCAACGTCGCCGTCAGGCTCGATAAGCTTTAACGTATTTCCGTCATTGACGGCCAGAGCCATTCCGTTCGATTCGATTCCCATAATCTTGCGCGGTTTCAGGTTGGATACGATGACCACTGTTTTTCCGATCATCTCATCAGGCTCGTAGTCTTTCGCGATCCCGGCCACCAGCGTCCTTCGCTCATCCCCAAGATCGACAGTCAGCTTAAGGAGCTTGTCCGCCTTTTCGACTTTACTAGCTTCAATCACCTTTGCGGTCATTAGTTTAATCTTTGTGAAATCTTCAAACTCGATCAAGCCTTCATCCTCCTTCGATCTGGTTTTTTCCTTAACGCCCGCTTGTTTTCTGGTGATCTCCACGATTTTTTCGGTCGATTCAATATCGATCCTGTCTACAAGCCGCTCGAACTTGCCGATAGTATGATGAGTCATCCATTCCTGTGAGTCATCCCATTTTAACGGTTTGATTTTAAGGATTCTCTCCACTTTTTCGGCGAATCGCGGAACAACCGGTTTCAGATATAGGGTAATAAGCCTGAAAGCGTTTATACCGGCGGATAGAACCTCGCGCATTCTTTCAGGGTCGTTTTTAAGCTCCCACGGTTTAGACTGGTCGATATATACATTGGCTTTGTCGGTAAGACGCATAATTTTTTTTATCGCCAGATTGAAATCGCATGCGTCGTAATCGGCGGCGATACCATCGGCCGCCTTATGCATGTCTATTATCATCTGCCGTCCCGATTCATGAATATGCTCTATCCGGTTTTCAAGCCCTTTGTTTTTATTGAGTATGCTTATGACACGCGATCCGAGGTTGGCCACCTTGTTTACCAGCTCCGCGTTGACACGGAACACGAAATCGCTGAAGCTTAAATCAAGGTCGTCCACCGAGTTCTTCAGTTTGCTGGCGTAGTAATAACGCAGGTACTCAGGGTCGAGCTGATCCAGATATGTACGGGCGTTAATAAATGTCCCTTTTGTTTTGGACATCTTCTCGCCGTTCACCGTCAGAAATCCGTGTACATGTATTTTACTCGGAAGTTTAAATCCCGACCCTTCAAGCATCGGAATCCAGAAGAGGGTGTGGAAATAGACGATATCCTTGCCGATAAAATGGTGTATTTCAGCGCCGCCTGATCGCCACAGGTCGCCTGATCGCCACAGCTGGTCGAAATCGGCTCCGGTCTTGCCGGCCCAGTTTTTCGCGGAGGCGATGTAGCCGACCGGAGCGTCGAGCCACACATAAAAGTATTTGTTTTCCTCTCCTGGAATCTTGAATCCGAAATAGGGGCCGTCTCTGGATATGTCCCAGTCCCTTAATCCTTCTTTCATCCATGTGGCCAGAAAGTTTTTTACCTCCGGCTGTAGCGCTCCGCTCCCGACGAATTTCTTTAATGTCTCTTCAAAAGCGGAAACGCGGAAAAAATAGTGGCCAGACACTTTGCGAACAGGTTTTGCGCCGCAGATGGAGCAGTGTGGATTTTTCAGCTCCGTCGAACTGTAATGAGAGCCGCACGCCTCGCAAACATCGCCGTACTGGTCTTCGGCCCCGCATTTCGGGCAGACACCCCGGACAAACCGGTCGGGCAGAAACATCTTGTCATGTTCGCAGTAAGCCTGCTCCACATCTTTGGTTGTAATGTGCCCTGCTTTTTTGAGCTTGAGAAAAATCTCCTCGGAAAGTAGCCGGTTTTCTTCTGAATTGGTTGAATGGTAGTTGTCGAACTTTATATGAAAATCATCGAAATCACGCTGATGCTCCCGATGATACCGCTCTATGATTTTTTCGGGAGTAGTTCCCTCGCTTTTGGCCCTTATCATTATCGGAGCCCCGTGAGTATCGTCCGCGCAGAAAAAAAGGCATTTTCTGCCGGTCATTTTTTGAAACCGGACAAAGATATCGGTCTGGATGTATTCGATCAGATGCCCCAGATGTATCGACCCGTTGGCGTAGGGCAAGGCCGAAGTGACGATCATGGTTTGGGACGGCATTTTAAAAAAAACTCTCCTTGCCTGAAACAGTTAAATATACGGGATTTTCCACGATGAGCATTCTAGCATGGCGACAAAGCGTCCAAGGGCTAAAAGCGACGGGCTCATAATTTTCGATGTTAATCTGTTGACAAAAAATGAATATATTTCAATAATCATTCATCATTGTTTTGCGGTGTAATTATTCACCGCGCCCGGTTTAAATGGTAATCAGCAGGAGCGATATATTGAAACGCGCCATTCCGGGGGGGGAGCAGGCTTACAGGGGAGTGTTGCGCGGTTTTGCCCGCGCCGCCTTGATCGCCACTACAGGTCTGCTTGCCGTTTCTTTTCTCACCACACCGGCTTTCGCCAGAAAAATCAATTTCAAGATCAATAAAGAGGGCTTTACATCCAGCAAAATATGTGGGGAATGCCACATCGACATATATAACAGCTGGCGCCAATCGATGCATTCGAGATCTGTGAGCGATCCAATTTTCAGGGCGGCGTACATAATGGCCTTTTTCAAGACAAATGGAAAATCCCCAAAGCTTTGCCTCGGGTGTCACTCTCCTACTACGAGGGTCACAAACAACTATAAACTGGACGATCCCATCACGTCCGAAGGTGTTACATGCGATTTTTGTCATAGCCTAAAAGAAGTTAAATTCACCCATCCCGTCAATACAGCTGTAATGGATGTGGGCCATGTTAAATACGGGCCCAATAAAGAAGGGAGCGTGAAAATCCATGATATAAAATATTCCCCTCTCCACAGTAGCGCGAAGCTATGCGCCACCTGCCATGAGTACCGACCCAACGGGGTGCCGGTTATGACGACGTACAGCGAATGGAAAGAGGGGCCGTATGCGGAAAAAGGGCTACAGTGCCAATACTGCCATATGCCTCAAACCAAAGGGCAGATCGCGACGGGTGTTACCGGCGGCCCAGAAAAAAAAGTCTTTAGCCATAATCTAACAGGAGGGCATTCCATCTCTCGGCTTAAAAAAGCTGTTGAGGTGAAGATAGCTAAAGTGGTTCGGAAAAAGGATCGTATGACCATTCATGCGCATATTACGAACTCAGGCTCCGGCCATCGTGTTCCCACCGGTATTCCGACAAGAAAGCTTATTTTGTTCTGCGAAGTTCGCTCAGTTGGTGGGAAAGTCTATAAAGAAAAAATAGTTTATGAAAAAGTTATTTTTGACAAAAACGACGTTGAGCTTGTCCATGACGAAGACATCATGCTTGGCCGGGGGGTGACCATAGTGAAAGATAACAGAATTTTCCCTAAAGAAACCCGTAAAGAAACGTTCACTTTCTATCTGTCGGATAAAAAGGACGCGCAGGTTATTGTGTGGGCGGATTATCTGTATGAGCCGCTTGTTCCGCAGGCGATAGAGATGAGAATAGAAATGGATCGTGACGAAAAAGTCTCTTTGCATTAGGGCCGATTACGATTTACTTGAGAAAACCAGCGAATGACCACTGAAATTCTAGAAGCCGTATCAAATGCCAGAAGGCGTTTTTTGAGCGCTGTTCTTGCCCTGTTCAGCCTGATTAGCGTCATAGGCGTTGTTTATCCCGTGGGTTTATTCTTATGGCCCCATCGGAAAAAAGTGGGCGGAGTGGCTGTGCGGTCGATCAAAATTTCGATTTTGGAGGTACCTATCGGAGAAGCCAAATTCGTCAGGTTTTTGAACAAGGCGGCTGTAATAATTCATCCGAATGAGCAGGAGGTTTTGGCTTTATCCGCCATATGCACCCATCTTGGCTGTGTCGTCAAGTGGAACGGCGGCAAAAAAGAACTTGACTGCCCCTGCCACGGAGGGCGATTCGATATCAGAGGAAACGTGCTGTCAGGCCCTCCGCCCGCGCCTCTCGCCTCGTACAAGGCGCGCGTTGAGGACGAGTATATTGTCATTGAAGAAGCGTAATTAAAGATCATGAGCTCATTGCGATTCGGCCCTGTTGAGATAAAAAACAAGCTTGCCGTCAAGGCCTTCAAGGCCATCGACGACAGGTTCGGAATCAAAGAGATACTTGATGATGAGGTGTTCGAGAAAATCGCGCCGTCTCATTTAAACTTCTGGTCCTGTTTTGGCGGGATCAGCTTTTTTCTTTTCATAAGCCAGGTGGTCACCGGAATGTTGCTTATGATTTATTACCGGCCCAGCGTGTCCCAGGCCCACTCTTCAGTGGCGATGATTATGAACGAAGTTCCTTTCGGTTGGTTGATCCGGGGCATCCACGTCTGGGGCTCAAGCCTGATGCTGATAACCATCGGCGTACATATGGCGAAAATATATATTAGCGGGATATATAAAGCCCCCAGGGAGTTGAACTGGGTAATCGGGGTTTGTTTGTTTCTTATGACATTGAACCTGTCGTTTACCGGCTACCTGCTTCCCTGGACACAGCTTTCCTACTGGGCCACAGTTGTCGGAACAGAGACACCGTCCGCTATTCCTGTGGTCGGGGAGTATATACGGTTCGTGTTACGCGGCGGGGAGGAGATAGGACAGATGACGCTTACAAGGTTTTTCGCCATCCATGTGATTATCCTTCCGTTCGTGACGGCCGGTCTCATCACGCTACATCTGATGCAAATAAGAAGACAGGGCATTTCGGGCCCGCTTTAATAACAAAGAAAGATTTGTGAATGGCCAGTCCAACGGAATATACAAAAAACAAAGAGTGCGAAGTCAAAGCTCTTCCCATGAAAGACAAAGAGAGGTTGATCCGTGAAGGGAAGGCGTACTGGTTTTTCCCGGATCATGTGGCCGAGCAGATCATAATATGCGGATTGATATTGATGATTCTGATAACTATCACGACTCTTTTTCCGGCCCACCTCGGAGAGAAAGCCGATCCGTTCAACACCCCCGGCCATATCAAGCCTGAATGGTATTTTCTGGCGGCTTACTATAGCCTCAGGTTAGCGGAGCATTTTGAGTTTCTCGGCGCCTGGGCCCCGAAAATACTAGGCATCGTAATGCAGGGGGTGGCTATAGCCTTACTGCTGATGGTTCCCTTCCTGGATCGCGCAGGCCGCGAGCGCAGGCCGTCCAGACGCCCGATAGCTATGGGGATAGGGCTTGCGGCTGTGACTGTTTTTATCGTCTTTACTTTATTGGGGTACTACATCTGACTTTTTCGCCGCGTAACGGAAAAGACCCGGCGCTGTTTGGTGAAGGCCAGTGGCGAGGGGGAAGGGGGACCCGGCGGCGACCGGCGGCGGGAAGGCGGAAAACAGGCTATCGTATCAGGGAAAGGAACTCTTGACGGGTTCTGGGATCTTCTTTGAACCCTCCAAGCATGGACGATGTGATCGTAACGGAGTTTTGCTTTTCAACTCCCCGCATGGCCATGCAAAGGTGGAGGGCTTCGATAACCACGGCCACGCCTTTTGGCTTAAGGCTCTCCTCAAGAGCGCTGGCTATCTGGTTTGTCAGCCGCTCTTGAACCTGCAACCGCCTTGCGAACACCTCGATAACTCGCGGAATCTTGGATAGCCCCAGAATTTTTCCATCGGGAAGATAGGCCACATGCGCCTTTCCGTAAAAGGGAAGCATATGGTGCTCGCACAAGGAAAAAAGATCGATGCTTTTTATAATCACCATGTCATCGCATTTTTCCTCGTAAACAGCATCGTTTAAAACATCCTCTACATTCATATCGTAACCGCTGGTAAGAAACCGGAGTGATTGCTCGACCCTCTGCGGTGTTTTAAGCAAGCCTTCCCTTTGCGGGTTCTCGCCTATTTGTATAAGGAGATTTTTAATTGTGTCTTTCATGGCTTAAAGGGAACCGCTAATAAAATCGAGGTCAGCAAGAATAGAAAAGCGCCTGGGCAGGGCTACTTGGCAATTCCCGACAGGCATATGAATGGATTGTTTTTAAAGCGCTTAGTCCGACTTGTTATTCACAGCCTGTTTAAAGTGCTTACCGGCTTTAAAGCGAACCACTTTCCTCGCGGAAATCTCCGCTTCCTCACCTGTTTTCGGGTTGCGGCCGATCCTGGGGTTTTTCGCCCTGGTCTGAAAAGATCCGAACCTTCTTAAGATAACCGGATCATCGTTGGCAAGGGCGCCTTTTACAAGAGCTATTATTGTCTCAACAGCAGTGTCCGAGTCTTGCCGCGCAAGCCCCGTCTGCTCTGCCACACGGTTTATAATGTCGATCTTTGTCATGCTATCTTTTCCCGCGAACCAAGTAAGACTCCCACCAAGTATCTACGCTATAGTAGCTTTTTTTCCCTTATTTTTCTACTATTTAATTTATTTTTCTCCGGTCATTTCATTTTCCAAGGCTTTGGTCTATCCATTCGAGATATGGTTTCAGGCCGTCGGCGACCTCGACGGCGACAATTTCCGGAGTTTCATACGAGTGCAGTTTTTTTACAGCCCGGCACAGATCGGCGAATTTCTCCTCGCTGGTTTTTGCTATCAGCAAAAGCTCCTCCTCGTCCGCCACTTTCCCTTCCCATCGGTAAATTGAGCGTATTTTGGGGATTATGCTTACGCACGCCGCCAGATTTTCCTCAACCAGGACAGTGGCGATTTTTCCCGCCTCCTCCTCGCTTGAGGCCGTCATGAAAACCACCTGTTTACCTGATCGCTCCATCATGCGGTTTATCTTCTCATATATCAGGCGTCCGGCCAATCAGATCGTAATCGGTGGCCCCGACGATTTTCACCGGAATTATAGAGCCGATAGCGGCTGTAAGCGAGTCAAGGATAACCGTTCCGTCGATTTCCGGGGCCTGATGTTTCGTCCTGCCGGTCAACAGCGCCTCCTCCTCGTCGATTCCATCCACTATCACATCCATTATACTTCCCTTTTTTTCGTTCAATAACCGTTTTGAAATTTCTCGCTGGGCGGTCATAAGCCTGTCGAATCTTTCGCGGGCCTTTGACACAGGCGTACGACTTGCGGAGAGTCTGTACGCGGCGCTCTCCTCCTCTGGCGAGTAGATAAACGCTCCAAGATGATCGAACCGGATATCTTCAACCATTTTCAGCAAGGTCTCAAAATCTTTATCCGTCTCTCCTTTAAAACCGACTATAAATGAAGTGCGGATCGAAGCGCCGGGAACTGATTGTCTTATTTTCTCCACCAGATTTCTTATCGATCGCTCTGTCTCCTGCCTGTTCATTGCGGAGAGTATCCTGTCCGAGGCGTGCTGGAAAGGTATGTCGAAATACGGGACTACTTTTTCGAGACGGGAAAAACGTTCGAGCAGGCGGTCTGTGACAAGGGGCGGATACATATACATCACTCTGATCCATTCAATCTCCTCGATATCTGAAAGTTGGTCCAACAGGGCGCCAAGGCCGTTATCGAGCCGGATATCGGCGCCGTACAGGGTGGTGTCCTGGGCGACCACGACAAGCTCTTTAACTCCGCCGCTAGCAAGCTGTCTTGCTTCTCTTATAATTTGTTCCGGGGCGCGGCTTTTGTAAGGGCCTCTTATAAGAGGAATCACGCAAAACGAACAGTTGTTCGAGCATCCTTCGGAGATTTTCAGGTAGGCGAAGTGGGACGGGGAGCCGAGAATCCTGCGTGGGTCATCCGGGTCGGGCGGCGCCGAAACCTGGCCGCCCGCAAGCTCTTTTATTATCGCGTCAAGCTCGTCAACACCATAAATATGGTCGATTTCCGGAATTTGCGACATCAAATCGTCCCTGTAACGCTCAGATAGGCATCCGGCGACGCAAAGTTTTACTTCCGGTCTCGATTTCTTGATTTCGGCAAGGGCCAAAATGGCGTCTATCGACTCTTGCTTGGCGTCTTCGGTAAAGCCGCAGGTGTTGATAATCAGCGTATCCGCTTTTCTTTGATCGCCGGTTAATGTGGCGTTGTTTCTTTTGAGCGCCCAGAGAATCCGCTCGGAGTCAACCTGGTTTTTGGGGCACCCCAACGATTTAAGAAAGACTTTCAATTGTTAAAAGCGGGCTGTTTAAAGATTAGAAACTCGGTAAACGATTATTTTGGAGGATTCGCCTGGTCTGCGCCCCAAGTTAGCCTGACCTCGCCCAGCAGACTGGAGATATAAAGCCTCATAACGCCAAAGCCCGATTTGTCCCGCAGAAAGTTAATGCGGTAAATAGTGCGGAAATTTGGATCGAAAGGCAGGCTGGAGCTCCACGCAAGAGATTCAGAGTCTATTTTGGTTATCGACTCAGGACGCACCGGCCCGGTGTCCGATTGAAGGAAAACAGACCATTTCGACTCCGGGTCGTCCAAATTGCTCCGCTCCTCACCGGGAGTGTAAAGAGCCACAAAAAACTGGGCGTACCTCTCGCTCTCTTTGTTTTGTTGATCGGTTAAGCGCTTTATCTCATCGGTGGATAGCATGGACACCCTGGACGCTTTTTTTATCCAGGCGTCTCTTAACTGTTTGCTGTTATAAATGGCGTCGATAATTAATCTTGTGTCAAACTCATGATACAGCTTCGCGCTCCGGTTCCAGGCGGCCACTTCCTTATCCAGAGGGTCGCTAAAAAGATAGTACTTCGAGCCTGCCCCGCCTGTGGCGCAACCCGACAAGACAATCGCTGTTAAAAAAAAGGCGACGCCGCGCAATCTGGTCACCGCAGGTAATCCTCCAGTATCTTTATCCCGGTTTTAGACCTTAACTTTTCCTTGGCCAGCTTTTCGATCTGTCTTATCCTCTCCCTGGTAAGCCCCACACGCTTCCCTATTCTCTCCAGAGTGGCCGGAGGCTGGTCGAACCCGAAACGCATCCGTATTATAACCTCTTCACGTTTGGTTAATGTTTTAAGCAGTTTTTCAATATCATGGTGCAGGCAAAGCCTGATGAAATCCTCTTCGATACAATTACCTGATTCGGATTCTAGCATATCAATAAAAAGCGTTGAATTGTCTTCATCTTTCAAGGGAGAGTCGAGGCTCATGTAGCCTCTGTACACGCGCATAATGGTCTCAAGCGTGGATAGCTTTATTTCCATCTCGTGGGCCAGCTCATCCATAGCCGGCTCCCTCGACAATTTCTGGCGCATCTTGTCGATACATCGGGAGACTTTTAGCAATAACCCAGCCTGCTTTACGGGAAGCCGAACCACCTTGGCCTGATCCGCCAGGGCTTTGATTATAGATTGACGAATCCACCAGACGGCGTAAGTGATGAATTTGACGCCCTTGTCCTCCCTGTACCTTTGCGCCGCCATTATCATCCCAACGTTTCCTTCATTGATGAGATCAGCGAAAGAGAGGCCCATACCTTTATAGCGGCCTGCGACTTTAACAACGTATTTCAGATTATGTTTAACAAGCTCCTGGAGGGCTTTGTCATCTCCTGCGCGCGCCAACGCCATTTCTTCAGATTTGGAGAGAGGGTCGAAATGGCCGATTTCACGCAGGTACACGCTAAGAGACGAGGTGTTCTGTTCAAAACGGCGCCTGGGTGTCATGCCCTAAAGTCAGATAAAAACTAAACTATAGCTCTGGATGTAAACTGTAAGCTTCGCGATTCAGGCATATTACCATTATGTTGATTTTATTACTTCGCTTTCTAACAACGGGATCATTTCTTTCCATTCGGTCATAAGCGGGCCAAGCTCGTATTCGAGCAGATCGGCGACTGTAACCCAGTCTTTTTCTTTCTGGCTGGTCTGCATTTTTTTCGTGATGTCCAACAGCATTTCCTCGCGCTCTCCCAGGCTCTTGTTTTCATACGATAAATCAGAAAGCTCGGAGCCGGTGACAAGCCGGACGGAGCTCAAAAGCTCTATGAACGCTCCAATCCCTTCTATGGCCTGCACCAGAATCCTGTTAGCGTCTTCTGGACTGCCCACGCGAAACTGATCCGCCACCTCGCCGACTCCGGCGGAAAATCCTTCCAGGTACTCACTCATTCTTTTCAGCAAATCCACTACTTTCTCCGCCGGATTTTTCACCGTGTTGAAGCTTACTGTACGTATTTCCGATATGGGGGTCCCCCCTATGGAAGCTACGGAGCCTTCTTTAACCAGGGTGTCGTTGACGTAAAGCTCGGTGACAACTTCTTTTGGCGCGAAAAAGCTCTCCGCCACCTTTTCCGCGATGCCGGACAGATTTGACATTTCCGAGCAATCAATTTCTATAATTTTATCGTTAAGTTTGATAACCGGAGCCATTTGACTCTCCTATTAATCAGCGGATATGGGCGAGCCGCATTCGCCCCGCCTAACTCCACCAGTCTATCAGTACCAGAAGCAATCCGCCAAACAACTTTTGGGAGCCTCTAATAATCCATTTCTGCTACAACCGGCTGTAAAAGGCGCCATGCTTCGTTGACGAGTC
>ENA-ORDP01000625-ORDP01000625.1-marine-sediment-metagenome-genome-assembly--contig:-NODE-625-length-22102-cov-3.897401_pt1 | contig 22102 bp, 21 predicted proteins | sample MGYA00248627_ERZ508539 | MGnify/ENA primary metagenome ERZ508539 (study PRJEB26208, sample SAMN05571518) | marine sediment metagenome | biome: deep sea; feature: Hydrothermal vent; material... | reverse complement strand
AAGCCGGTGACCAGCACATTGGTAGGATAATAAGTTTTGAGTGCTTCAGTTTGCTGTGGCCAACCGAGTGTTGAGAAAGGCCACAGTGAAGATGAGAACCAGGTATCAAGCACGTCTTCGTCCTGAGTCAATGGCATGTCGTCAGGTAGCTTGTGTTTTTTACGCACCTCGGCCTCTGAGCGACCAACGTAAATGTTGTCATGTTCGTCATACCAGGCCGGAATGCGGTGGCCCCACCAAATTTGTCGTGAGATGCACCAGTCTTCAATATTGCGCATCCATTCGAAGTAGGTGTTCTTCCAGTTGTCCGGCACAAAGCGTACCTTGCCGCTTTCGACGGCTTCGATAGCGGGTTTGGCTAATGGTCCGACTTTTACATACCATTGATCGGTGAGGTAGGGTTCGATCACGGTGGCGGATCGATCACCACGCGGAACCATTAATTTGTGGTCTTCGATTTTTTCGAGCAGACCCTGTTCCTGCAGGTCGCTGACGATCTGCTTGCGTGCATCGTAGCGGTCCAGGCCGATATAGCGTGTTGGTAGCAGTTCGCCTTCTTCTTCCTCGTTTGCGCGTATCGCGGCATCGGTGGTGAAGATATTAATCAGGCCGCCGTGTGGCAGTTCCTGTATGGCGGTCTGATCACGGTGATTTTGCCAGACACCGTAGTCGTTAAAGTCATGTGCTGGCGTGATCTTGACGCAACCGGTGCCGAACTCCGGGTCTACATACTCATCTGCAATAATAGGGATACGTCGACCCGTGAGTGGTAATTCGACGAATTCACCGAGCAGGTGTTTATAGCGATCATCACCGGGGTGTATGGCAACGGCCGCATCACCGAGCATGGTCTCCGGGCGGGTGGTTGCGACAATCAGGTGGCCGTTACCATTGCTGAGCGGGTAACGCATATGCCACATGTGACCGTTTTCTTCTTCGGAGATAACCTCAAGATCGGAAACGGCAGTGTGCAGTACGGTATCCCAGTTAACCAGGCGTTTGCCGCGATAAATCAGGCCTTCTTCATGCAGGCGCACAAACACTTCGCTAACTGCCTCAGACATACCCTCGTCCATGGTGAAGCGCTCACGTTGCCAGTCCAGTGAGCTTCCCATGCGACGTAACTGCCGGGTGATGGTGCCACCGGATTCATGTTTCCATTTCCAGATGCGTTCGATGAATTTTTCACGACCGAGGTCATGGCGGGTTTTGCCTTCCGCCTCGAGCTGACGCTCAACGACCATTTGGGTGGCAATACCAGCATGATCGGTTCCTGCTTGCCATAGCGTATTGTCACCCTTCATGCGGTGGTATCGGGTTAACGCGTCCATGATGGTGTCCTGGAACGCATGTCCCATATGCAGAGAGCCGGTTACATTGGGAGGCGGGATCATGATGCAATAGGGCTGGCCGCCAGCCTGGGGGGTGAAGTAACCGTTAGACTCCCAGGTTTCATACCAGCGTTGTTCGATGGTCTGTGGGTCGTAATTCTTTTCCATGTGTGCTCAGTCTGCTTAGTGTGGCAAAGCGTCTATTATAACCAGAAACCGGATGCTTGCAGGTGCAGGATCAGCGGCTCGCTGGTTTGTGGGGTGTGTTTCGCAGGTAAAATCAGTCTTTTTGACTGTCGTGCAGGGCCTGTATCAGTTCGGGCAGGTGCTCCTGTAGCTTGAACACCAGTTTTTGCTGTATTGCCGCCTCTTGCCGGTTGACCTGTTCATGCACCGCGGCGCTGATGACCGGGATGATTTCATCCAGTATTTCGTGCTTGAAGTCTTCCTGAATCTCTGCCGCAATTTGCTCAAGCAGCGGGGCGATGGCCTCGATATTGATGTTGTCTGTTGATGGCAGATTCAGTAATTCTGCAGCAGGCTCTGGCGTGGCCAGGGCTTCCGGGTTGCCCGGGATAACGACTTCTTCCAGTACCGGAATAGGAGATTTATCGAACGGGTTATCGTCAATGCTCATGTTCTGGTGCCTTTATAGATTATGTGTATGCATAGGGTAACCGCGATCACGGTAGAATTTGAAACGTGTTCTGGCCTGCGCACGTATCTCATCGGCCTGGTTGACCAGTTCGGCGACGCGCTGGAAGCGGCTGAAAAACAGGGGCACTTCAGCCGTCATGTTTAACAGCACATCGGCCTGGCTTTCCGGTGCTTCCTGCTGATGGCCAATTAGCACCGGGGCAGGTTCGCCATCTGCTGTAGCCAGCTGGTGTGGCACAAAGCTGCCCTGACGAAAGGTCCACATGAGTTCGTCCAGCTGTGCGCTGGATTGTTCAGAGGCGGTGTGGATGTAGATGCTATGCCCTTGCTTAAAGGCCTTTTCAGCCAGACGGCAGGCCAGGATCAGACGGTTTTTTTCGGCCTGGTCCGGTAGTATATAGAAATCAACGCGTGTCATTATCCGGCACGGTCTATCAGGTATTGCATCAGCAAGGGTACGGGTCGGCCGGTGGCCCCCTTGTTGGCACCCGATACCCATGCGGTGCCAGCGATGTCCATATGTGCCCAGTTATAGTCTTTGGTGTAGCGTGACAGGAAGCAGGCGGCGGTGATGGTGCCGGCGGTCCGGCCACCAATATTGGCCATGTCAGCAAAGTTGCTGTCGAGCTGTTGCTGGTATTCTTCCCATAACGGTAATTGCCAGGCACGGTCACCAACCTGTTCGCCGGCCTTGAGCAGGTCTTTGATCAGCGGCTCGTTATTACCCAGTACGGCCTGGGTCTGGTGCCCCAGCGCAACAATGCAGGCACCGGTAAGCGTTGCCAGGTCGATCACTACATCTGGTTTATAGCGAGCACAATAGGTGAGCGCGTCACACAGTATCAGGCGCCCCTCGGCATCTGTATTCAGTATTTCGATGGTCTGGCCAGACATGCTGGTGACGATGTCGCCGGGTTTGTTGGCATCGCCATCGGGCAGGTTTTCTGAACTGGGGATCACGCCGACAAGATTAATCGGCAGGCCGATTTCGGCAACTGCACACATCACCCCCATGACGGTGGCGCCACCGCACATATCGTATTTCATTTCATCCATAGCTTGTGCCGGCTTAATCGAAATACCACCGGCATCGAAGGTCAGCCCTTTACCCACCAACACTACCGGCTTGTCCGATTTTCTTGCGCCCTTGTAGTCCAGTGTGATCAGTTTGGCTGGCTGGCGGCTACCGCGTGATACAGACAACAGGGCGCCCATACCCAGTTTTTTCATCTCGGCCTCTTCCAGTATCCTGATGCTCAGCTTGCTGTGTTGCTTGCCCAGCTTGCGAGCCTGGCTGGCAAGATAGGAGGGTGTGCAAATATTGCCCGGTAAGTTAGACAGATCACGGGTCAGACCCATACCGTTGGCGATGGCCTGCCCGGCGATCAGCCCATGTTTGGCGGCTGCCAGATCACGGCTGTCAACATTCAGCGTGATACTTTTCAGTGGACGTTTGGGTGCGCTGGATTTGCTTTTAAGCTGGTCGAAGCGGTAGCGAGCCGATTCACACGCGACGATGGCCTGACTGATTTTGCGCTGGCTGTTCCAGCCTTTTACCGTTAGTTCGGACAAATAAAACGTTGCATGGGTGGTGCCACCGTCCTCAAGTGTTTTACTTGCGGTAGAAAAAATCTTGCCAAAGCTGGCGGCATCCAGTTTTTTCTCTTTACCACAACCGACCAGCAGTACACGTTCGCAGCCCAGGCCCGGCAGGTTGTAGAGCATCAGGCTTTTCCCTGGTTTGCCATCCATGTCACCGTGTTTGAGCACGGCAGCCAACTGGCCATCGCAGACCTGGTTGATCTGTTTTGCAGTAGAACCGAGCTTGCGTGATTCATAGATGCCAATTACCATGCAGCCACTACGCTGTTTGGCCGGGATACTGCTTTTGACGCGATATTCCATGCTAGACTGATCCTCGATGTGCTTTGCCGGATAGCTTATACAGCACTGTAACGGAAAATGTTGAAAACATGCAAGCTTCATGTATATAAGGTGTTTCATGTGGTAATTTTGGTTAAAACCGGGCTGGTTTATGGGTATTATTGATCGTTATATTGCAGGCCATGTCATTAAGGGAAGCTTTGCGGCCTTGCTGGTTCTGGCAGGATTGTCCGGCTTTTTCGCTTACATGTCTGAACTCGGTGATGTGAGAGGCCTTTATACCTCATCAAAAGCGGCCTTGTATGTGCTGTTTACCTTGCCACGCCAGTTATATGAGTTGTTTCCGACCGCCGTTCTGATAGGCAGCCTGATTTCACTGGGTTCACTGGCGGCCCACAGCGAACTGATTGTCTTGCGTGTGTCGGGTCTGTCGCAATTCCGTATCAGTCTGTCGGTATTAAAAGGTGGGCTGGTGCTGATGGTATGCGCATTTATAATTGGTGAATTTATTGCACCACCGAGTGAGCAGTATGCCCAGCAAGTGCGTGCTGTGACTGCGCACGGAAACCTGACCTTGCAGAGTGATGATGCCTTGTGGGTGCGCTATAAAAATCAGGTTGTTCACGTAGAGAATATATTGGTTGGGGATCGCTTGCAGAAACTGGAGATATACCAGTTTGATGATGGGATGGAACTGAAACAGATTACTCGCGCCAGTGAGGCGAAATTCCAGTCAGGCAAATGGCATTTATCAGATGTTAGTCTTAACCGCATTGGTATGTCCGGTATACAGAGCGAGCAGCAAAAAGAAATGGTATGGGACGAGTTGTTCGACCCGGATGTGCTTGATGTATTAACAGTGGAACCGGAATATCTGTCTTTCTGGTCGTTGTATGAATACATTGAATATGTCGAGGAAAATGGTCAGGACAGCGAGCAGTACCGACATGCCTTCTGGGTCAAGCTGATAACGCCTTTTACCACATTGGTGATGTTGCTGGTGGCGATGCCATTTGTGTTCGGTTCGCTGCGTAGCTCCGGTACCGGCAAGCGTATGTTTATCGGCATTGTACTGGGGTTGGTATTTTATTTAATTAACAAAACCTTCAATCGGGCTGGTCTGGCCTATGACCTGTACCCTTTGCTCAGCGCAGCGCTGCCGACATTGTTGTTTGCTGCGGGGTCTATCTGGGCATTGCGTAGACAGCCCTGAATAGTTGTTGCTTATACCCGTTCGACACGGGTTTTTGCCAGTTTGTCATACAGAGCCTGTTTATCTTTACGGAACAGGCACCAGATCATACCCAGCCCCCCCAGTATCAGCGCGACAAAAAATCGTTGTGCGGCCTGGTTCCAGCTGATGGCAGCACCGGACGACTGCAATACCTTGATTTTCCATGCTCGCATGCCCAGTGTCTGTCCGCCATGCGTCCAGAACCATCCAAAAAACCAGAAACTGACCAGTAATATATAGAGCTGAAAGGGCAAACTGGCCGGATTAAAATGGCCGCGCGTAACCAGCATCACCAGAGCGGTCGCCAGAAACCAGATCGCAACCAGTAGCAGGCTGTCGTAGGTCAGAGCGCCAAGACGTCGCAACAGGCCGGCTGGGTGGGGTGTGGTTTCAGTCATAAAGTACCCAGTATAAAATCTTGTATGTTGGGTGAAAAGTGGTAACCCTTACCGCTTTGTGTTAAACCTCACCCCGTAGGCCGAAAAATATAACAACTAGCCATCAGGCGTGGGAATCAACAGTGTCAATTGTATCAGAACTAGTCAGTATGCCGGGCGTTATTGCTGCCGGCGAATATGCCTATCGCGGTGACCGCTTCAGTTACAAGGGTGATCTGCAACCCGAACAGGCACGTATGGCTTCGATTATGTGTCGTTCCACAACCATGGGTGTGCGCATGCAGGCCGATATGCTTGCCTCGATCTATCCGGATTGCGGCATTACACCCAGTCGCGGCTGGGCGGTGCGTGGGCCACAGTTTTCTGTTTGTGTGGTTGCAAACGTATTCTGTTTTATAAGTGCCGAGGCACCGTTTAACGATATCATGCAGTTTATGAACAAGCGTCTGCATAATGACGTGAGTGATATGGTTTGATATGAAGTTGGTCGTAATGAAGAGGATGATCCATGGTTGATCTGGATAAACTGATGAACCTGGCGGGTGCCGTTGCCGCTTTCGAATACGGTGATGGTGGCAAGCTGGTAGACAGTCGCATAGATGAAGAAGGTCCGCTGGACAAAACCATGCTGGATTTGCTGTGCCATATGTGTGCTGCCAATACCTGTATTGCGACCATGCAGGCGCGTGGCTGGGAAAGCGTTACCGGTAGCACCGGTTTTTACCCGGTGCAAGGCTTCACGCTGGTCGGGTTTGAATGGTCTACCGTCACTCATGCGCGGCATGGTGTGGTGTTACGCAACGATCAGGTTGATTACGAATCTGCATACCAGGCACTTGAGGAACAGGTACAGGAATGATCAAACGACTACTGGCTGTCGATGGCGTACTGGCAATATGCCAGTTTCGGGATGACGGTGAATTTGTCGATGGTTATGGCATGATCCCTCAGGAAGAAATGGTACGCCTGTCCCGATTTGCCCATGATTACAAGCGACTGGTTCAGGGTAATGCCGATCAGTTATCCATGTTTACACAAATGCCAGGCTGGACGCCGCCGCGCGGCTGGATGGTGCATGGACAGAGTAAAACAGTACTGAGTATATCGAACCTGGTGTGCCTGACCAAGAACAAAGAGGCCTCACTCAAAGAGGTCATGTCAGAACTGGACAGGCTGGCGCATCGCTAGGTCGCCACATCTGCACTACACCAGCCACAATCGGTCTGCAATCAGTGGTAATATATCGTCCGGCTAATAAAACAAACCCGGCGTATAAACAGGCTGGCAATAAACGGAGTAACTGTCCATTTCCGAAGCTACCATCATAGCGCGTTCCGATCATGCGATTTCCCGCTCACTTATTAGCGAGAATGCGCTCAAGGTCATGTATCGCCTGAAAAATGCCGGCTTCAAGGGTTTGCTGGTTGGTGGCGGCGTACGCGATTTGTTACTCGGCAGAGAGCCGAAGGACTTTGATGTGGCTACCGATGCCACACCGGAGCAGGTTGAAGACCTGTTTCGGAATTGTCGCTTGATTGGTCGTCGCTTCCGGCTGGCGCATGTGAGATTTGGTCGCGAAATAATCGAGACGGCAACCTTTCGTGGCACGGGTGATGGCAGTGAATCCGATGACCATAGCCTTAACGACGAAGGCCGGGTATTGCGGGACAATGTTTATGGCAGCCTGGAAGAGGATGCCTGGCGCCGTGACTTCACCATCAACGCCCTGTATTACAATATCGAGGATTTTTCTGTCATTGATTACACCAATGGCATGGAGGATTTACGCAATGGTGTTATTCGACTAATCGGTGAACCGGAAAAACGTTATCGGGAAGACCCGGTACGCATGATACGCGCGGTACGTTTTGCAGCCAAACTTGGTTTTCGTATTCACGAGCAGGCCGAGCAGGCCCTGTTTGAAATGGGTCACCTGTTACAGGAAGTAGCTCCGGCACGTTTGTTTGATGAGGTACTGAAACTATTGATGTCCGGCGTTGGTGTACAGACGTTTGAATTATTGCGTCACTATGATCTGTTCCGTTACCTGTTCCCGATGACCGATGAGGCGCTGGCACAGGAAGAAAACACCTTTCCTCACATTCTGATTGCGCGTGCCCTGAGCAATACCGATGCGCGTATTGCTGAAGGCAAGCCGGTTACCCCTGCGTTTTTATTTGCGGCACTGTTATGGGATACGGCCCGCCAACGTGCAGAGCAAATCCGGCAAACTGAAGACCTGCCTGCCTCGCTCGCGTTACAGCGTGCGGCTGCGACTGTGGTCAGTGAGCAGGCAGGAAGCACCGCCGTACCCAAGCGTTTTAGCCTGCCGATGCGTGAGATATGGTCCCTGCAGGACCGTTTTAGTCATCGCCGGGGCCGTCGGGCAAAAGCACTGCTTGCTCATAAACGTTTTCGGGCGGCCTACGATTTTATGTTATTGCGCGTAGAGTCAGGTGAGGCAGAACAGGAGCTCGCAGACTGGTGGACCCTTATTCAGGAAGTGGATGAGACCGAACAGGAAAAGATGTTCGCATCCGGGCCAGGCGCGGGTGGTCGCCGCAAACGTCGCCGCCGACCGGCCAAGAAACGCGAAAGCAATCAATAGTATGCACCGTGATGCAGTCGATGCCTGGATAGGTCTGGGTAGTAACCTTGAAAATCCGAAACGACAGCTGGCTCAGGCGGTTAGTGCCCTGGGAGGGCTCAACCAATGCCGTGTGCTGGACCGCTCACGACTGTACCTCAGTAGCCCGATGGGACCACAGGATCAGCCTGACTTCATCAATGCTGTCGTAAAATTATCAACCCGCCTGACTGCACATGAGCTGCTGCAGGCCTTGCAGGATATTGAGCAATCACAGGGGCGGCAACGCAATGGTCAACACTGGGGGCCACGCACGATTGATCTGGATATCTTGCTGTATGGTGACCAGATGATTGACAGCGAAGACCTGACCGTACCTCATCCGGGGCTGTCACACCGGGCATTCGTACTGTATCCGCTATGGGAACTGGACGCGGATTTGCTTGTTCCGACAGCGGACAAGCCACTCTCCTTGCAGGCATTGATAACAGATCTACAGCAGCAGGATACACAACTCCACTGTCAGCCGTTGGAAGAGTCGATGTGATGAAGGCTTGCACAGCAAGACCCGAATCACGCACAATGAAGCGGTAATAATAATAGAATCAAATTAGATGGAACAACAACAGTTTATTGTCGTGGAAGGCCCGATAGGCGTAGGCAAAACCACCCTGGCCCGCCGATTATCAGAAACGTTCGACGGTGAGTTATTACTGGAGAACGCCGATAGCAATCCGTTTATGACGCGGTTTTACGAAAACCCGCGGTCGTCGGCGTTACCGACACAGTTGTTTTTTCTGTTCCAGCGCGCGCAGCAGCTGGGTAACCTCAATCAGAGCGATATGTTCAGCCCGGTGCGGATAGCCGATTTTCTGATGGCCAAGGATCGCCTGTTCGCAGAGCTGACGCTGGATAAACATGAGCTCGATTTGTATGATCAGGTAGCGGCCACGCTGGACATTCAGGCACCCGTGCCTGACCTGGTGGTTTACCTGCAGGCACCGGTCGACGTGCTGCGCCAGCGGATCAGCAATCGCGGTATTTCTCATGAGCAACAGGTGCGAAGCCATTATCTGTCTGACCTGGTGGAATGTTACGCGCGCTTTTTCCATGACTACCAACTCTCGCCACTGTTGATCGTGAATGCGGCTGAAATTGATCTGGTTAACAAGGACGAGGACTACGAGATGTTGCTGGAACGTATCCGTACTCACCGTAAGGGCAGCCAGTATTTTAACCCGATGCCGATGATTTCCTGATCCGGCACGTTAGCTGCGCTTTTCGGGTTTATGCAGCAGTTTGTTGTTTACGTTACAATTCAATCACTCTATTAACAACAGGACTCATTCGTGTCTGCGCAATCTGAACACTCCCGACGTATTACCATTGCCACCTTACGTGAGATGAAGCGAAACGAAAAGCGTTTCGTCTGTCTGACGGCCTACGATACGGCCTTTGCGCGGATTCTGGATCAGGCGGGGGTAGACCTGATTCTGGTGGGTGATTCTCTGGGTATGGTGGTACAGGGGCACGAAACGACCATACCGGTGACCATGGATGATATGGTTTACCACTGTAGTCTTGCTGCGCGCGGCGCATCGCGCGCGATGCTGGTGGCCGATATGCCTTTTCTGAGTTATGCCACGCCGGACCAGGCGCTGTCCAATGCTGCGCGCCTGATGCAGCAGGGTGGTGCGCAGATGGTTAAGCTGGAAGGCGGCGATGCGCAACAGGATGTGGTGAAACACCTGAGCGGTAATGGTGTGCCGGTTTGTGCGCACATCGGCCTGAAGCCACAGTCCATTCATAAAATGGGCGCTTATCGGGTGCAGGGCCGACAAAAACATGCGGCCGAATCTATGCTCTATGATGCCGAGATCCTGCAAAAGGCAGGTGCCGATATGCTGTTGCTGGAATGTGTGCCAATGAAGCTGGCACAGGAAATCGTGCGCAATGTTGATGTGCCTGTTATCGGTATTGGTGCCGGGCCGTACTGTGATGCACAGATACTGGTGTTACACGATGTACTGGGTATTACCCCCGGGCAAGTACCGAAGTTTTCACAAAACTTTATGCAACAGGCAGATAGTATCGCCGATGCCATAGCGGCTTATGTGCAGGCCGTACGTGAGGGTAGTTTCCCGGCACCGCAGCACTGTTTCGACTGATAAGGGTCAAAGGAAAATCCGATGCAAACAGTTGAATCACTGCTTGATTTGCGTAATGCTGTGCACACCTGGAAGCAGGCCGGTGAAAGTGTGGCGCTGGTACCCACGCTGGGTAACCTGCATGAGGCGCATCTGCAACTGGTGGACTTTGCCCGTACCCGGGCTGACCGGGTGGTGGTGAGTATTTTTGTAAATCCTCTGCAATTTGGGCTGGGCGAGGATTTTAACAGCTATCCCCGAACCGAGACTGAGGATGCTCGCCTGCTCGCAACACGTGAAACGGATTTACTTTACCTGCCAGGTGTAGCAGTGATGTACCCGCGCGATGCACAGTCTATGACACGGGTGGTCGTACCCGGACTGTCAGACCGTTATTGCGGTGAATCTCGTCCGGGACACTTCGAAGGTGTTGCGACCGTGGTTTGCAAGTTACTTAATCAGGTACAACCTGACATCGGTGTATTTGGTAAAAAAGACTATCAGCAGTTACTGGTTATTGAGCGATTGGTTGCTGACCTGGATATGCCGGTTAAGATAGCAGGTGTCGAAACGGTGCGTGAGCATGATGGTCTGGCTATGAGTTCACGTAATCGCTATCTTGATGACCAGCAACGTAGTCAGGCGACCGGCCTGAGCAAGATGCTGGGCACCCTGGCGCAGTCATGTAAAAAGGGCCATCAGGATTACCGGGCGCTTGAGAGTGAAGGCATTAAAATACTTGAACAGGCAGGATTTAGGCCTGATTATGTGGTGATATGTCGTAAAAATGATCTTGAACCTGCTACAGGGAATGACCATGATCTGGTTATTCTGGGGGCTGGATACCTGGGCAAGGCGCGCCTGATTGATAACATAAGCGTGACCGTAGGCATACCTGCCTGATATAATACGAATTAACGAAGTCTGGAAGATTTAGCATGCAACGTACTGTACTGATGGCCAAACTGCACAAGGCACACGTGACCCATTCCGAGCTGGAATACGAGGGCTCTTGTGCCATTGATGGTCATTTGCTCGATGCAGCGGGTATTCGCGAGTATGAACAGATCCATATGTACAATCTGGATAATGGCGAGCGTTTTACCACCTATGCTATCCGCGCCCAGGATCATAGCGGTATTATCTCGGTCAATGGCGCTGCGGCGCACAAGGCTGAACCGGGACATCGTGTGATTATCTGTGCCTACGCGGTTCTGAACGAAAACGAGCTGGCCAGTTTTAAGCCCACGCTGGTCTATGTTGATGCAGATAACAAAGTCATTAATACCCGCAATGCCATCCCGGTGCAGGTCGCTTAAGCTCTGGATACCCCTCTTGTTGCCTGTCACGGGCAATGTCATCGCCCTATAAACCATATAATAAATATAGTTAAATAACCCGATTAAAATTGTAAATTGAATTATGGGCCAACTGCTGCTTTAGTTAGTCTATAGGCTCTTTTTTCAGTGCTTTCTCAAGACTGAAAAGGGCTGCAATGACTTGTGCAGGGCTACCTGTTTTTTGTAACGGTATGTTCAGGTGTTTTGCCTGCGTTATTTCCAAATTATTGTTTAAATATGCAAATCGGGAGAGCAGATATGGCTATTGCAGAATCTCTGGAGGAGTATCTGGCATCACGGCATATTGCCTACGAAGTGTTTACCCATCCTAAAACATCGACTGCGATGCAGACTGTCCATAAGGCCAATATCCCGGCCGATCGTATGGTCAAGTGTGTGGTACTTGAAGACGACGCAGGCTATGTGATGGCCGTTGTTCCGGCCTCACATCGGGTAGATCTGGGTAAAATTCGTACAGCGATGAATCGCAGACTGGGTCTGGCAATGGAGAATGAATTCAGCGCAATGCTGGATGATTGTACCGTTGGCGCGGTACCACCAGTAGGTCAGGCCTATGGTATGGCGACGATTATTGCCGATGAGTTGTCAGACCAGCCGGATATATATATGGAAGGTGGTGACCACCAGGCTTTGTTGCATCTGACCGGAGGGCAGTTTAACGCGCTGATGACCGGTGCGGTACATGGGGATATCAGCCACCGGGTGTGACTGGTCGAGATACCGAACCCGTCCATGGGTGCACTGATGTGGCACCGGGGTAAGGTATGCATAATGAAGCCCGAAGGGATTCTATGCTGTAAGCGCGGCAATCTCTACGACAAACGCTTACCCCGTATTACGCATCCCTGCCGAAATCGCATTGATAGAACGCAGCAGCGGGTTCAGCCATGCTGACTCGCTGATACCGGACTGTTCGTCGGCACGATAGCGTCTCAGCAATGTCACCTGAATATAGTTAAGCGGATCCAGGTACGGATTGCGCCGCGTCAGCGACAGTGCCAGTGGAGGTACATCTTCCAGCAGGCCCTGCTGATTGGTTATGTTCAGAATTTGGGTAACGGTGCGTTGATATTCATCCAGCATGTTCTGGTACACCGTATCACGTGTTTCGTCATTTAAAACCAGCGTTGCGTATTCGTGCGCGATATCCATTTCACCCTTGAATAATGCCATCTGGGTATTACTAAGCAATGAATGGAAGAAAGGAAAATCTTCATACATGCGTTGCAAGGTTGCCAGGCGTACCGGGCTATTCTGACGCCATTTTTCCAGAGCGCTGCCAATACCATACCAGGCCGGCATGGTATGACGTGACTGGGCCCAGCCAAATACCCACGGGATGGCACGTACCGAGGTCTTGGCACGGTCACCTTTCTTGCGGTGTGAAGGACGTGAGCCGATATTCATCAGCGCGATTTCACTGACCGGTGTGGCTTCATAGAAATAGTCCAGGAAGGCCGGCGTTTCATCGGTCAGTTTACGATAGACGGCCTCACCATGCTCGACCACTTCATCCAGTATGCCCAGATAGTCACGCCGGTCGGTGCTGTTGGTGGTAGCAGGTCGGCTGGCTTTCATCAGGCCGGTAACACCCATGGTCAGTTCATAGACAGCGGTTTCGGCGTTACTGTATTTGTACGACAGCACTTCACCCTGTTCGGTGAATTTAATCTGGCCATGCACGGTGCCCGGGGGTTGCGACATAATGGCATCGTGGGTCGGGCCGCCACCGCGACCGATGGTGCCGCCACGACCGTGAAACAGTCGGCATTCCACCTGGTATTTATCGGTCAGGGTCAGGATTTTTTTCTGAGCTTCGTACAGGCTCCAGGTACTGGCCAGAATGCCGCCATCCTTGCACGAATCTGAATAACCCAGCATGACTTCCTGATTGTTTCCGGATGCCTTCAGGATTGCAGCATAGGTGTCGTTGCCCAGTAACTGATCCAGTACCGATTCGATATGCGCCAGGTCTTCGATAGTCTCGAACAATGGTGAGACACGAATATGGCTGGTCCATTGACCGTTCTGCTGGCTAACGAGTCCGGCATGGCTGGCCAGATACAGAACTTCCATAATATGACTGGCGGTATGGGTCATCGAGATAACGTATTCACCGAACACATTCGGGCTGACCTCGTTACGCATACGGGTCATGGTTTCAAACACAGCCAGGGTTTCGGTTGTTGATTCACTGAGCTGGGCGCGGTTAAGCTCTGTCGGCCCTTGTTTGAGTTGTTCAGCCAGTAGTTCCATGCGCTGATTTTCTTCCAGCGTCTGGTAGTCAGCGTGTATACCGCTTTGTGCAAACATTTCGGTAATGGCCGCGCTATGGACGGTGGACTCCTGTCGAACATCCAGATTAACCAGATAAAAGCCGAAGGTCTGCACCAGGCGGATCAGATCCTGCAGCGGGCCATAGGCGATGTTCGCATCGCCATGGCTGCGCAGGGAATCTCTGATCAGTAACAGGTCGTCCATAAATTCTTTTTCAGACGGGTAAGCGGTTGCCGGTGTATCGACACGGTCGCCATCAATGCGCTTTTGTGCCACGTTCATATTCTGTTGCAGGCGATAACTCATGCCATACAGTTTGCGACGATAGGGTTCCTGGCTGAATCGCTCAGGGCGATCTGCAAAACATTCGCCCATACTGGCCTGATCTTGCGCCAGGCCTTCTATAAACGCCGAGGATGGCTGAATCAGCTGACTGGAATGCGTCAGCTCACGACTTAGCTGGTCAACACGTTTCTGGTATTCCTGTAACACCTCAAGTGTGTGCAGTCGCACAGCCAGTTCAGTGGTTTCCGGTTTTACGAACGGGTTGCCATCGCGGTCACCACCGATCCAGGAACCAAAACGCAGAAAACCCGGTACATCAACAACCGGTTCACCATCCGCGGTTTCGCCGTAAGTGCGTTTGATGGATTTTTCCAGATAACGATAAACCCGGGGCACGGCCGGGAACAGGGATTTGCGAAAATAGAACAGGCCATTTTTTATTTCGTCGCGTACCTGTGGTCGCTGAATACGGACTTCATCTGTTTTCCACAATGTCTGTATCTGGTTTTCCAGTTCCTGGGTAATCTCGCGGCGTTCGTCACGGCCAATACGGCTGTCCTGCAGGCGTTCACTGGTGACAAAAATCTGCCGTAGCGAGGTCATGATGGTGCGGCGCTTGGCTTCGGTCGGGTGTGCGGTAAAGACCGGGATATACTTCAGGCGCGTGAGTTGCTGCTGGAATTGTTCTGCGTCTACGCCTTCGAGCATAAAGGTGTTCAGGGTTTCCTTGAACGAGCCGGTCCACAGCGGGCCACCATTACGTACCATGCGGCGGCGTTGCTGGTGGTTAAAGGCCTCTTCGGCGATGGTGACCAGGCTGAAATAAATGGTAAAGGCGCGTAACACACTGGTCAGCGTTTCCGGGTCGAGGTTGTCGATCAGTGCGGCGAGCTTCTTACGCAGGCGCGGGTTATCCTCTGTGCGCAGCTTGATGTAGCCTTTGCGTAGTGCCTCAACCGTATCCAGAATGTGATCGCCGGCATGCTTGCGCAGTACGTTGCCGAGCAAGTTGCCAAACAAGCGCACACGTGAGCGCAGTAACTTGTCACCCGGCTGGGTAAAATGAAGCTTGTTCTTGTTTACATCTGACACAAAACTCTCCCATAACGCAAAAGCCTGCCCAGGCCAGTGCCCGGATCAAAAACACGCAATTATACTGGAAATCGGGTCCGATTGTGAAAATGTGATGGGACTGTGTGTTTATTTCTATCAAGGACAATGACTTGCGGATGTTTTTGAAGGGCTGACTGGTGCTTATTTTGATCATGCCAGAGGGTGGCTACTGTCTGGGTGACGGGTATGACGTGGATTAACAACTGCCAGCAAAGTCATGTGGTTGTGTCATACTATCGGACAGAATCGAGCGTAAGGATAACAAGAATGGTTGATCTGACTGACCTGCAAGCCTGGCAGGCCCTTTCCCTGCATGCACAGGAAAACCGGCACATCCATATGTCTGACCTGTTCAGTCATGATCCACAGCGATACCCGCGCTATACGATTGAGGCATGTGGATTATTACTGGATTACTCCAAAAACCGGATTACAGATGAAACCCTGACGCACCTGTTTGCGCTGGCGCGTGAGCGCGATCTGGAAAAATGGCGTGAACGCATGTTTGCCGGTGAGCATATCAATTTGACCGAAGACCGGGCGGTGTTACACACAGCGCTACGTCGACAAGTGGACGATCCGGCCTGGGTAGATGGCGAAGACGTCATGCCAGCGGTGAGCCGGGTGCTGGAACAAATGCGCCATTTCACGGATGCGGTACGTTTGGGTGAATGGACAGGATGCACGGGCAAGCAGATTACCGATGTGGTTAACATTGGTATTGGTGGCTCCGATCTGGGTCCACGTCTGGCCACAGAGGCGTTGATCCCGTTTGCATCGAAGAATCTGCGTTGCCATTTTGTATCCAATATCGACCCGTCACATTTACTTGAAACCCTGGCACCGCTGTCGCCGGAAACCACCCTGTTTATCGTTGCATCCAAGACCTTTACGACGCAGGAAACGATTACCAATGCGAAACTGGCCAGGGACTGGTTAATCAGGCAGGTAGCCGACACAAATGCGGTTGCAAAACATTTTGTTGCTCTGTCGACTAATGCCGAAGCGGTATCACAATTTGGTATTTTGCCCGAGAATATGTTCGAGTTCTGGGATTGGGTGGGCGGTCGCTATTCGCTCTGGTCTGCGATTGGCTTGCCCATTGCGCTATCTATAGGGATGGATCGCTTTGAAGAAATGCTGGCCGGCGGACGCTGCATGGATGAACATTTTCGCACTGCACCAATGGAATCCAATATGCCGGTGATCATGGCGATGCTGGGTGTCTGGTATAACGCCTTTTTTGATGCGCACAGCCATGCGGTTATGCCCTACGATCAGTACCTGCGTATTCTGCCGGCCTATTTGCAGCAACTGGATATGGAGAGTAATGGCAAGTCCGTTTGCCGTGATGGCACGCCAGTAGACGGACCAACGGGCCCGATCATCTGGGGTCAGGCAGGCACCAACGGGCAGCATGCGTTTTACCAGTTAATTCATCAGGGTACACGATTGATCCCTACCGATTTTATTATGCCGGCTCAGGGTCAGCATGATCTTGACCGTCAGCATGATCTGCTGATCTCAAACTGCCTGGCACAGACGGAAGCGCTTGCTTTTGGTCGTGAAGACAGTGCGATACTGAGCGAGCTGGAACAACAGGGCCTGGATGCCGATGCGATTGCAGCCTTGCTGCCGCACAAACGCTTTGCCGGGAACCGCCCCAGCAACACTATTATGATGGATGAGCTTAATCCGTTTTCACTGGGCGCGCTGATTGCGCTGTATGAACACAAGGTGTTTGTGCAAGGCATTATCTGGGATATCAATTCATTTGATCAGTGGGGTGTTGAGCTGGGTAAAAAACTGGCGCTGGTGATTCAGGATGAACTGCAACAGGGCAAGACGACAGGTGCGCATGATAGCTCTACCAATGGTCTGTTTAATGAGTATCTGAAACGGCGGGGTAAGTAGTTGATATTTTGAACTGCAGAGACTTTTCTGGTTCCCACGCTCCGCGTGGGAATCCATACGGTGCCGGGTTTGAGCCAGGTTAAAAGATTACCGCGTCGCAAAAAATCGGCGACTTGCAATGACGGCAGCTCACTAACTCCCCAGCCGCTGCACTGCCCAGTCAATATGCTCGACCACCATATCAGAGACATACGCGCGTTTTGCCTTTAATGCGCTGATAATCTCTGGCTGACTGTCACAGTTCCCCAGTGCAACCGCAATATTACGCACCCAACAATCATAACCAATACGTCTGATTGCAGAACCTTCCATGCGGTGCAAAAATTGCTGTTCATCCCACGCGAACAGTTGTAACAGTGAAGTGGTGTCCAGTCCGTGCCGTGGCAGAAAATCGCTCTCATTTGTCAGCTGCGCAAAGCGGTTCCACGGGCAGGCCAGCTGGCAGTCATCGCAGCCATAAATTCGGTTACCGATTTGCGCACGGAATTCTACCGGTATCGCGCTGCGTAATTCGATGGTCAGGTAGGAGATGCAGCGTCTGGCATCGACACGATAGGGCGCGACAATCGCATCGGTTGGACAGGCGACCATGCACTGATTACAGGTGCCGCAGTGGTTTTCTGCCGGCGCGTCAACCGGCAAGGGCAGGTTGGTATAGATTTCGCCCAGAAAAAACCACGAGCCGGCCTTGTCATTAATCAGGTTGGAGTGTTTGCCTATCCAGCCCAGACCGGCCTTTTCGGCCAGCGCCTTTTCGAGTACCGGCGCACTATCGACAAACACCCGGTATTCCCCTGTTTTATGGTTATGACCCGGCAAGCTGGCGAGGCTGGCCTGAATACGCTGGCTCAGCTTCTGCAAACGCTTACGCATCAGTTTGTGATAGTCGCGGCCCAGTGCATAACGTGCCAGATAAGCACTGACCGGATCCTGTAAATGCGATGCGGCCTGTTGTTGTGATTCGGGCAGATAGTCCATACGTACCGAAATCACGCGTACAGTGCCGGGTAGCAGTTCGTCGGGTCTGCTACGGCGCGAGCCATGTTTTTTCATGTAGCCCATGTCACCGTGCTGGTTGGTATCCAGCCAGTTCTGTAAATGCGTCTCGTGTGCAGACAGATCGGTATCGGTGATACCCAGTTGCTGAAAGCCCAGCTCACTGGCCCATTGACGCATCTGTCGGACCAGTGCGGACCAATCCGGTTGGGTGACAGGTGGATTTGTAGATAGTTTTTCTGACATGTCTGATCGCAGGTTATACACTTTGGCTATTATGGCTTACTTACCCGATGTTTTATATCGCGCCGAACAGGTGAGGCAACTGGACCAGATGGCGATCCAGTCCTTTGCCATACCCGGCTATACCCTGATGCAGCGTGCCGGCCAGGCAGCTTTCGATGTAATACGTGAGCACTGGCCCGCAGCAGAGCGCATCCTGGTCGCCTGCGGAGGAGGTAATAATGGTGGCGATGGCTATGTGATTGCATGGCTGGCCAAACAGGCCGGGCTGGATGTATCCCTGCTACAGGTTACCCGTGCCGAGCACATTAGTGGCGATGCTGATCTGGCAAGGCAAGACTGGCTGGCAGCCGGTGGCAGTGAAATTTCCTGGCAGGATGCCGAACACTTCTCGGTTCTGCTTGATAATAATGATCTGCTGGTGGATGCCTTGCTGGGCACGGGTTTATTGCGCGATGTGAGTGGTGACTGGAAAACGCTTATTGATCTGCTTAATCCGCATCGCATCCCGGTACTGGCGGTCGATATTCCATCCGGACTGAATGCCGATAGCGGTGTGGTGATGGGAAGCGGTGTGCGCGCAGATCGTACGATCAGCTATGTTGGTTTGAAGCAGGGTATGTTCACTGCTGCCGGAGTCGAGTTTTGTGGTCAGATCCTGTTTGATGATCTGCAAATCCCTGCCGAGGTGTATGACACTGTTAAACCTGCCGCTACCCGGCTGGATGCGAATAATGCCTGCAGATTAGTGCCGGCAGCGCGGCGTGCAAGCGATCACAAGGGCAAGTTTGGGCATGTGCTGGTGGTGGGCGGCGGGCCGGGTATGCCCGGTGCTGCGCTGATGGCTGCGCTGGCTGCGGCACGCAGCGGGGCCGGCCTGGTATCCATCGCAACACACCCGGATCACGCTGTACAGCTGGTCAGCCGGTGTCCGGAATTAATGTGCCACGGTGTACAGTCTGCCACAGAGCTGGGCAAGTTACTGGAACGGGCCACGGTGGTGGTGTTGGGTCCGGGGCTGGGGCGCTCAGCCTGGGCCAGTGATCTATTTGCAAGGGTGCTGGATACGGATCTGCCACTGGTGGTGGATGCCGACGGGCTGAACCTGCTTGCGCGTGAAAAAGCGACTCGCGACAACTGGGTACTGACACCCCATCCCGGTGAGGCAGCTCGTTTGCTGGCCAGTAGTACTGCTGAGGTGCAACACGATCGTTTTGCTGCGGCGCGACAAATCGCATCAGATTATCAGGCGGTTTGCGTACTCAAGGGCAGCGGCAGTCTGATTCATGATCTTGATGACAGGGTGGCTATATCCACCAGCGGCAATCCCGGCATGGCCACCGGTGGCATGGGTGACATACTGGGCGGGATCATCGCTGCGCTGACCGCCCAGGGCCTGGATTTGGCCAATGCAGCCAGACTGGGTGTGTGGCTGCATGGTCGGGCAGCCGATATGGAGGCAGCAGCCGGAGGTGAGCGCGGTATGCTGGCAACCGATTTATTGCCCTGGATACGTTCTTTGATCAATGACTGTGGTCTTCAAACAGAGAGCGAAGTGGATAGTGATGGGGATTTACCGGTATGAAGCGGGTAATCCCGGACGAGGCATCTATGGAACAGTTGGGCGCACGGTTGGCCACTGTCTGTGTTGCGCCTGCCGTGATCTATCTGCAGGGTGATCTGGGCGCTGGCAAGACCACTCTGGTGCGAGGCTACCTGAAATCACTAACTTATCCCGGCCCGGTGCGTAGCCCGACCTATACGCTGGTCGAGCCCTACGATACCCCTGTGGCAGGTCGGGTATATCATCTTGATTTGTATCGTCTGACAGACCCGGAAGAGCTGGAATTTCTCGGTATTAGAGATATTCAGGCCGAGCAGGGGGTTATGCTGGTGGAATGGCCGGAGCAGGGCAGCGGCTGGTTGCCGGCGGCTGACCTGGTGGTGTCGATAGCGCATCGGGCTGACGGCAGAGACGTCGCGCTGGCCGCCAACTCGGAGCATGGTGCGCAGATGTTGTCAGAATTCACAAAATTGGCATCAGGCTAACAGGCCTTTGGCCTTATTTAGGCTAAAATTTACCAATACCCAATAAAAAACAAGTGGTTATAAGATAATTTCGTAAAATACGGCATGAATCATAACCTGATAAATATTTCAGGTATGTTATCTATCTATAAGATAATTAAAATAATTCTTGATTTTCCTATACGTTCCGCTATACATTAACCAATAAGCAATTTTAATAAGAGGGACGGGGCAATGCGCTACTTTGCCGGTCTGATAATAATGCTGTTGGCACAACCGGTTCTGGCTGGCTCGGTTACGGTTAAACAGGCGCGTCTGTGGGCGGCGCCCGATCACACGCGCGTGGTGTTTGATATCGACGGTTCGGTACAGCACAGCCTGTTTACACTCAGAAATCCGGATCGTATTGTTATTGACCTGCGCAACACGCGCATGCCCAAACAATTAACCGGGCCGGAATATAGCAAGGGTCTGGTCAAGCGGATACGTAGCGCAGTACGCAACCAGAAAGATTTACGTGTCGTGCTGGATTTGTCCGGCAGGGTTAAGCCCAAGAGTTTTGTACTGAAGCCGGGCAAGAACTATGGCCATCGACTGGTGCTGGACCTGTATCAGTCCGGGAAAAAGAAAAAAGCGGTACTCACTGCAAAACAGCAGGAGCGCAAGGGACAACGTGACCTGATTATTGCGATTGATGCCGGGCACGGTGGCGAAGATCCAGGTGCTACCGGCACCAACGGCACGCACGAAAAAGACGCGGTCTTTGCGATTGCAAAAAAGCTGAAACAACAGATTAATCGTGCCTATGGCATGCGTGCATACATGATTCGCAAGGGTGACTACTACATTAGTTTGCGACAACGCACCCGGCTGGCACGGCGAATTCACGCTGATATGTACATCTCCATACATGCGGATGCGTTCAGAGACAAACGCGCACACGGTTCATCGGTGTATGCGCTATCACGCCGTGGTGCCAGCAACGAGGCGGCTCGCTGGCTGGCCGAAAAAGAAAATGCATCTGACCATATCGGTGGTGTGAGCCTGGACGATAAAGACGGCTTGCTCGCAGCGGTGTTACTGGATTTGTCCCTGAATGGCACAATTGAGGCCAGTGTAGAGTTATCTCGCTATGTGCTGCGTGAATTACGCAAGGTCGGGCATGTGCACAAACCCAGACCACAGCAGGCTGGTTTTGTGGTGCTGAAATCACCGGATATTCCCTCTATCCTGATTGAGACCGCTTTTATTTCCAACCCCAGGGAAGAACGTAATCTGCGTAGTTCCCGGCATCAGAAAAAGGTCGCCAGGGCCATCTTTAATGGCGTTCAACGGTATTTTAAGAAAAATATTGTACCCGGCACACGCCTGGCCGGTCGTCGTTACACTATTGCCCGGGGCGATACACTGTCTGACATCGCAGCACGTTATCAGGTTAGCCTGATCATTCTGAAGCGTTATAACAGTCTTAATTCCAATCGTCTGAAGGTAGGCCAGATACTGCGTATTCCGCAAAGCAGCGATAGTTAAGATCTCTCTGTTTGAGTTGAGTGCCTGATGCGCATGTACTGAACTCATGGATCAGACGGCAGGCTTTTCCATGACCGTTGGCGGCATGGACGCCGCCATCGAGCGTACAGGGATGTA
>ENA-ORDP01000624-ORDP01000624.1-marine-sediment-metagenome-genome-assembly--contig:-NODE-624-length-22136-cov-3.273131_pt1 | contig 22136 bp, 17 predicted proteins | sample MGYA00248627_ERZ508539 | MGnify/ENA primary metagenome ERZ508539 (study PRJEB26208, sample SAMN05571518) | marine sediment metagenome | biome: deep sea; feature: Hydrothermal vent; material... | reverse complement strand
TTCAGGGCCTTGTCAACTTAAAAGAAAGCAACGATGTTACAAGTGTTTTCAGGTCCCGCCACCATCGTCCGAGATGCTTGCTGACAGGGGCTTGGCGCGAGTGTTACACAGGCCCATGGCAAAGCATGGAAAGAGCCGGCAATCAGGCCCCAAAAAGGGCTCCGCGCGCGCCCTGGCAGGGCATCAGGGTGCCCCCTGGCTTTACGGAATCCACGCGGTTCTGGCCGCCCTGGCCAATCCCCAGCGCCGCCATCAGCGCCTGGTGGTCAGCCGCGACAGTGCCACCGCCCTGCAATCGCGCCTGATAGACGCCGCCGAAGCCGGTGGCAACCGGGCCATGAACGCCGAAGTGGTGGACAAGGCAGAGCTTGAAAACCTGCTGCCGGCCCAGGCCGTGCATCAGGGTCTGGCCTTGCTCAGTTCGTTGCCCCCTCCGCCCGACCTGGAAGACCTGATCGAGCGCGCGAAAACCGAGGATAATGCGCTGTTGATCATCCTCGATCAGGCCAGCGACCCGCACAATATCGGGGCCGTGCTGCGCTCCGCCGCCGCCTTCGGGGCGATGGCGCTTATTGTGCCCGACCGCCACAGCCCGGACGTGACCGGCGTATTGGCCAAGGCCGCATCGGGTGCCCTGGAACGAGTGCCGATGATCAGAGTGACCAATCTGGCCCGCACCCTGGAGCGCCTGAAAGAAAGCGAATTCTGGTGTATCGGCCTGGACGGCAGCGCCCGCACCGCCCTGCCCCAGGCCGACCTGCCGCCCCGCACGGCCCTGGTTCTGGGTGCCGAAGGAGCCGGTTTGCGGCGATTGACGGGCGAGCATTGCGACCTGCTGGTTAACATTCCGATGATTGAACACAAGGGCGAGCGCATGGAAAGCCTCAATCTGTCCAACGCCGCCGCCGTCGCCCTGTACGAATACGCCCGCAAATACGGCTAGAAACGCCCCCTTCAAACGCCCCTTGCCGGACACCCCCAACCGCGCTATATGACCCCTGCGCCGCCTTAGCTCAGTTGGTAGAGCACCTGATTTGTAATCAGGGGGTCGCGGGTTCGACTCCTGCAGGCGGCACCATTGTTTTCAATGGCTTATAGGGAAACTACCAAAGTGATAATTTGTTCAAGTGATCAATAAGTGACCACTTGGAGCGGTTTCAGGGGCTATTTCTTACCAATTGCCCCGGCCCAACGGTGCCAAAAGGCGCCTGGCGGGGAATCGATCTGCCAATTCCGCTATTTCGCTAATGTTTTGGCCCTGATCATGCCGATATTCGTGTTTAGCAGCGGAGCAGACCTTTTTTAAGGGTGTCAAAAGGGCTGATTGTGACAAAAGCGGAAGTTTCAGAGACCAATGTCCGGGTCTGTCAGGAAGTTGTCATGTTCGGCTGATAGGGTGCAGACAGTTGGATTCTTGTTCGATTTGCCTTTTCGGCCCAGGGAGAGATAGACCAATGAGTTTTTTGATCGGAAACATGAGATGAAAATTTTCGGGATTTTTGCGGCCTTATTGCTGATTGGACTGATCGCGCCAGGACGGTCGGCGCATGCCGTTTATGTTGGCATTGCGGTTGAAGGCATTGGATCAACAAATTCAGTTAGCGTGGGCACGCCATCGCCTACGAGTACCCAATTCAGCGGTCAACCATTTGCGTTCACGTATTACATCCCTTTGGCGGATGCAGCCTCTGGTGATTTTGGAGTAAAAGGCATCGGCGTCGATTATTGCTCCGCTTCTTCGACAAACCATTGTGGTGGTTATCTTGATATGTATCTTCTTTATCAAACAGAAGAAACATCGCCCTCAATCGCCACATTCCCTGCGGGGCTCAATTCCTTCACTTTCGATTTTGTAGATCTTGATCTTCCAGGAGATGGAATAAATTCAGCTACCCGGGCAGCAGACAATTCATATTTTTCAGAAACCGTTGAAATCAGTATTTTTGAAGAGAGCGGCAGTGGATACAATAATATTTTGGGTTCAGCCGTTAGCTTTAGTATGCTGGGGGGTGATGCCACGGGCAATCAGGAAGAGCAGCATCTGACAGTATCGGGAAACATTACAAATAGCGGCAATATCTGGGCCCACCTTCGATTCACGTCAGATTTGGACAAGCAATTCGGGAATTGGCGTAACACACCGGAAGAAATGTTCGCATGGGGTGGTCCTGTTTCAGTCGTTCCCCTGCCTGCCGCTCTGCCACTATATGGCACCGGCCTGGCGGTCATGGGTCTGATCGGCTGGCGGCGTAAGAAAAAGCTGGCGAGTTGACTGATAATTTCAGTTCGGCATCACTTTATCCCGTCCACCAACAATTTTTCCGGCTGACTGCTCGGCAATTATTGTGACCGCTTTCTCCCATTTCGCTATTTGAGGTAGTTACCCGGGTCAGCCCCTTATATATTGGTTGAAACTGGCAGGTCCATTCGTTTGCCGACCAAATTGGTTCGCAGCTTATTCAATGCCTTAAGGCTGGCCATCGCCTTTTCCGGCTGTGATTTCGCGACCCCCACTAACAAGGCTTCGATGAGGCCAAGGGTCGTGGTGTGCATGCTCAGCATATCTGTGCGTCCGCGCTGCACCGAAAGAGTCAAATCGACCTGATCGCGCAGTTTTGTGCCTAACGTGTCGGAAAACAGGAGCGATATAACACCACGCTTGGCAGATTGATCCAGTATGGTCGCCAGTTCAGGATATATTCTGCCATAGGCGAAGATCATCATGAGGTCACCCTGCCTTAGATGCAGTAATTGATCAGCAAGAAGTATTCCAGTTTGAGTTACGCTTGTCGCCTCAATGCCAAACCGCTTGAGCTGAATTGAAAAATAGTTTGCCATCGCACTTGATGGCCCAATACCGAAAATATAGACCCGTTTAGCGGCAATAATATATTGAACCGCATCTTCAAAATTTTCCGGTGTGATGTCACGGCGCAGGCGTTCGAGCGCTTTCTGATGAATATCAATAGTCGTGTCGAGTGCCGAAATCAAATCATCGCCAACATCGTCCAACGTCCGTTCCAATCTATTGAAAGGAGACGGATTGCTCCGCATTTCATCAGCCAGGGAGCGGCGCATTTCTTCCATACCGGAAAACCCGAGTGATTTCACAGCACGGATCACAGTAGCATCACTGGTGCCAACTTTCTCGGCTAGAGACAATGCCGATTCAATCAGCGTCTGTTCGCGGTTCCCTTGAAAAAAACGAACAACCCGCTGCTCTGCAGGGCTCATTCGTTCAATTGAGGCCGTCACTCTGTCGTCAAATGTCTGTTGGCTCATGACCAAATATCCTTATTGACTCGAACTGTTGTATATACTACATAATAGTTCAATAATGTTGCAAACACTACTTTTTGCTAATAACGTTATACCAGGGAAAATGAGGGAATGTGATGGATATGATCTCTTTGGGTATCACAACCTCGTCCGCCACAGTCGCCATAGCTGCCTTTCTCGCCTCGGTCGTAGAATTTGTCGAAGCGTTAACGATTGTCCTGGCTGTGGGTACGGTACGCGGTTGGCGACCGGCCTTGATTGGCGCTGGTGCAGGGGCCGCTCTTCTGGTCGTGCTTGTCGCCATATTCGGACCGCTTCTATCCGCTGTGCCAATCACATGGCTGCAACTGATTGTCGGAATATTGCTGTTGTTGTTTGGCATGCGATGGTTACGCAAGGCCGTGCTCCGCTCGGCAGGTATTATTGCTTTGCATGATGAGGTAGCGATATACGCCAAGGAAACAAAATCCCTGCAGATTGACGGTCCACCAACTGGAAGATGGGATCCGATCGCGTTGATCACCAGCTTTAAGGCCGTCGTCCTTGAGGGCCTGGAGGTGATTTTTATTGTCATCGCCGTCGGATCGACAGGCGATGCCCTTGTTCCTGCGGCGATCGGCGCAAGCGCGGCCCTGCTTCTCGTTATCGTTGTCGGAATTGCGGTTCACCGGCCACTCGCACGGGTGCCGGAAAATACCTTGAAACTCACTGTCGGAGTTCTGTTGTCCGCCTTCGGCGTTTTTTGGATTGGCGAAGGTGCCGGGCTGCCGTGGCCCGGAGAGGACCTGGCGATAATCGGTCTAATTGGCGGATTTTTAATCACGGCACTATTGGCAATTCAGATCGCCCGTCGTTCTACAGTTTTGGAGGAAGTGTAATGGGTTGGATAAATGCTGCGATAGGTCAGTTGTTTTCGCTGTTCGTTGATGATGTCTGGTTTTCGCTCGGCATCATTGCGTGGATTGCTTTTGGCACACTTCAATTGCCAAAATTGCCTGTCGGTCCTGGCTGGGATGCGCCGCTGATATTCCTTGGTTGCGCAGTAATTCTTGTTTTCAGCACCTGGCGAACGGCAAGAGCATCATAGCTAAATACCGATAGAAGCTGGTCAATGAGCCGCGTTGCGCCGGCTCGCCGAGGCCCTGATCATCGACTGTGCGGAACAGCCGATGGAAAGGCCAGTTCGAAAGCAGAGATGCTGGGCGCAACTTTTGCAACAGGTCTAATCGTTTCTTCCCTATTTTGGCTTTATTCTGATCAGTTGAAACCGACCGCGAACAGTATTAAGTTCCTGGTGTCGATGGTTCGCCTGCATCTCCCGATCTTTTCCTGTTTGAACGCTCCATTCTCACGATCCGGTCGCTTGTCTGTTGCCACCGCTGGCAAGGGCAAGGCGGCGCGAACCACAACATCAAACCAAATTCGGGCACTCGAAAAATGTTACTAACAGCGAACACCGAAGGCGCTACGGGTTTCTTCCAGCCCGTTCTTTTTGTCATCGGCATCTTGCTTGTGGCATTGGCCGCAAGCATGTCTGCCCCAGCCATTGTAGACGTTGCCTCCGGCACTGCGAACGTCTGGGTGTTCCCGGCGTCTGCCGGCATCACCCTGTTCGCCGGAGGCGGCATGGTTCTGACCAATATGTCTCCGCACTTCAATTTGTCGATACGCCAGACTTTTGCCATGACAACTTTGATTTGGCTTGTTCTTACTATGTTTGGTTCCCTTCCTTTTGTCCTTGGCGAATTACGTATGAGCTTCACGGATGCTTTTTTCGAGTCCATGTCGGGGATTACAACAACAGGATCGACAGTGATCACCGGCCTCGATCAGGTATCGCCCGGACTCCTGCTCTGGAGGGCCATCCTGCAGTGGCTGGGAGGCCTTGGCATCATCGTGATGTCAATCAGCGTCCTGCCGATGCTTAGAGTCGGGGGGATGCAAATGTTCAAGGTCGAAGCCTTTGAGACAGGCGAGAAGGCTTTGCCCCGGGCAGCCCAGATATCAGCAGGAATAACCTCGATCTTTATTGTCCTTACCGTCGTATGGGCCATCGCCCTCTGGCTGGCGGGCATGACTGGACTGGAAGCCGTTACCCATGCCATGACCACGATCGCCACCGGGGGTTATTCAACATCCGATGAGTCCATCGGTCATTTTAACAGTGCGACCATCGAGGCCATAATAACCGTAGGCATGATTATTGGCGGAATACCCTTCATGCTCATTTTGGTGTCCGTTCGAGGACAGATTTCCAGATTGCTCAGGGACTCCCAGGTGCACTGGTATCTGAGCATCATGCTTTTCGCAATGGTCGCTGTTGGTGTATGGCTCATTATTACGCAGGGGTTGGGGCCACTGAGAGCAATACGGTATTCGACATTTGCCGTGGCCTCCATCATGACCGGAACCGGTTACGCATCGGCCGATTACACACTGTGGGGCATGTTCCCAATCATCTTGCTGTTTTTCCTGACATTTGTAGGTGGCTGCGCCGGTTCGACGGCCTGTGGGATCAAGGTGTTCCGGTTTCAGGTTCTTTTTTCCACCACTTTTGTCGAACTCAAGAAAATTATCTACCCGCACGGGATATTTATCCCTCACTTTAACAATCGGCCAATTGCTGATGAAGTGGTCTCGTCTGTCTTGAGTTATTTCTTCATCTTCAGTATCTGTTTTATCACGCTCACCCTTGCGCTGGATTGGGTCGGCCTGGATTTTATCACTGCCATCTCAAGTGCCGCCACGGCGATGTCAAATGTCGGACCAGGTGTTGGTCCCATCGTTGGACCGTCGGGAACTTTTCAGAGTCTGCCTGACGCTGCTAAATGGATGTTGGCGTTCGGAATGCTGGTCGGTCGCCTGGAGGTGTTCACGGTCATGGTTCTCTTTTCCCGTTTCTTTTGGTCGGATTGAGGCTCGGCCAAATGGGCTTAAACATAGGAGAATTGAAATGACCGATTCAGCCTACTCGATTACAAAAATCATCGGGTTGCGGGAAAATCACGACCGATGAGTCAGCCAGGCACGGCATAACTTTCGATAACCCATATATGCTCTGGAAATAGTACTGAAAAGATGTCCAAACACGGCTGACATTTGGAGTATTAACTTGAAGGAGATGGCGGGGGAGACGTATACTCAGGCGCATTGCCGTGATCTCAAGAAAAAGCCCTTCTCCCCTGATGAAACACAATCTACTCTTAGACACTCTAACCGTTCTTTTGGCTGTTGTTTTCGGCGGTCAATTATTGCTCGATACGGTGCTGGTGACAGGGCAGCAACAGCTTGAATCAAAATTTGGATACGCGGACCGACTCGACGACCTGGATGGCCGTTCTGTCCCTGCAATTTTTGTAAAGACATCGTTCTCGATCAACCCATACAGCTTTACAATGCAGACAGTCCCGCACACGGGATCTCTCTCTGTATATGACTTTAATGCCACTGGGCCGCCAAGCCGACACTCTTGATCAACGCTCGAAAAGCGATAGAAACCTGAACTGAATTCTACCTGTAAATCGCACGGGAATTAGCAGGGTTTCCCGTTTTCTCTGCGCTACTTTTTCCAGGCCATCTGAATGATGCGGTATTGTCCGGGCCTATGTCGCCCGTACCGTGCTTCTTCCGTCAATACTGAACGGCTACTGCAGGGTTCTTCTTTTAACCAAGACTTACAAATAGCATCAAGAATGTACCGTCAAAAAACTATAAGATCGTTTTTCTCGCTACCTGCCATCAGCTCCTTCCTGCCGTTCGCCCAGTGGACAGGAATGATAACGCGCAATTCCCTGAAAGCGGATGCGATAGCGGGACTTACCGGTGCCGTGATTGTTCTGCCCCAAGGCGTCGCATTCGCGATGATTGCCGGATTGCCGCCTCAGTATGGCCTCTATACCGCGATTGTGACACCGATTGTCGCGGCGCTTTTTGGATCTTCACGTCATTTGATCTCGGGCCCAACGACGGCAATATCAATTGTCGTGTTCAGCGCCATCAGCGGGCAGGCGCAACCGGGCTCGCCACAGTTTCTGAGCATGGCATTGACGCTGACCTTTCTCGCCGGGTTGTTTCAGTTCTCCTTCGGCGTGGCGCGGCTGGGCCGTCTCGTTGATTTCGTTTCACATTCGGTTATCGTGGGATTTACGGCGGGTGCCGCCATTCTGATTGCCACGAGCCAGATATCGCATGTAACCGGAATTACCCTTCCGCGCGGTGAAGCCTTTCTACAGACCTGGCAAACAATCTTCCTGTCGACGAACGATATCAGCGTATATGTCCTCATCATTTCGGTCGCAACACTGATCATTGCCCTGGTGATAAAGAAATTTCTGCCTCGATGGCCCCACCTGCTTCTTGCCATGATCGCCGGAAGTTTCCTGAGCCTGGCGATAGATGGACCCGATCACGGTGTCCTGCTTGTCGGAGAACTGCCGGCACAATTGCCGCCCATTTCATTGCCAGATTTCACCTATTCGACGCTCAGGAATCTCACACCGGATGCCTTCGCAATCGCAATGTTGGGATTGATCGAGGCTGTTTCAATCAGTCGATCAATCGCCACCAAATCGCGCCAACGAATCAATGGTAATCAGGAATTCATAGGCCAGGGACTTTCCAATATGGTGGGAAGCTTCTTTTCAAGCTATGCCGGATCGGGATCATTTACGCGCTCCGGGATCAACTATGCGGCGGGGGCGAAGACACCCATGGCGGCAATTTTCGCCGCCGTTTTCTTGGCGTTCATCATTCTTCTGATCGCTCCCTTAACCAAGTTTCTCCCCATTCCGGCGATGGGCGGCGTGATCCTTTTGGTCGCATATAATCTTATCGATTTTCATCATATCCGAACCATTCTTCGTGTAAGCCGGTCGGAAAGTATGGTTCTGGTTCTGACCTTTTTCGCAACCCTGTTTCTGGAACTCGAATTCGCGATCTATGCCGGCGTGCTTTTTTCCCTGGTCCTTTATCTAAACCGGACTGCACACCCCCGGATTATCAGTATCGTGCCCAATCTGGAATCATCTCCCAGGCGCTTCGTGCCTGTCGCGCCGTGGTCGGATCGACGGTGTCCCCAACTGGATATCCTGGAGATCAACGGCGCGGTATTTTTTGGTTCAGTCGAAACAATCGTCCAGCGCCTGGCAATGCTGGTCGGACCATTGTCCCATCACCGGCATGTCCTGCTGGAAGCCGACAGCATCAATCTTATTGATATATCGGGAGCCGAGATGCTGGCACAGCAAGCTGTTAAATGGCGCGAGCGCGGTGGTGGGCTTTATATTTGCGGACTCAAACTCGAGGATAAAATATTCCTGAAACGAGGCGGTTATCTGGACATCATTGGCCGCGAAAACATCTTCCACTCCAAAAAGACCGCCCTGCCCATCATTCTTAACCAGATTAATGCGGATCTGTGCAGGGAATGTCCACACGAAGTATTCTCTGAATGCTCATCGATCAAGAAAAAACCTCCGCCGGACCCGGACACGGCCCCATAACAATAACAAGGATTCCAGACTATGAGCACGTTATTGCTAACCGTGTTGGCCGTTGCGGGAAATACTTCGCTGTTCTTTTTTGACAAAAGCCTTGCCGTATACGGTTTCGCCACCACGATCATCATCGTCGTGTTGATCATCGTGATCGATTTTGCAAGGTAAGAAATAGAGGAAACACGAAAATGGGTGAAATTCTGAATACGGCCTTCCAATCCACTAAAAAGTTACCCCTGGAAGATCAGGAACGCATCGCCTGGGAAATTATAGAGCGTGTGGAAAACAACGCCGAATGGGACAGGATCGTCGCCACTGCCGGCTCGCAACATTGGCTTGAAACGCAGGCAAAGAAGGCGCTCAAGGAATATGAAAATATTTCAAAAAAAATTACCGGCTGTGGCAGAAAAATCCGCAGCAGCCTGGCCTGCGATTCAAGAGAATTCATACCGAATTGCCAATTTTCTCCTTCCCGGTTGGTATGCAATACAGAACAATCGGCGTGGCGACGGATGACGGTAAAATTGTTTGGTTCTGGATTGGCTCGTTTGAGCATTTTGAGAGGCCGATGATTCAATAGGTCATGCTCACCTGTGTCCAAATAAGCTCAACAAAATCGCAATTGTTCCATCCCGGTGATCACAAGGCCATATCCGTTTTGGGGCGATTCCCGATTTTCCCATTGCCAATATTCAAAATTAATATGAGGCGTAAATGACACGAGGCACGAGGCGATTAATCTGGATTGCTACAGGATTTATTCTGCTGTCCATAGCGACACGGATCGGTCTCGCAATCTTCAGCGCCGATAGCTACAGCTTTCTCGAGTGGGCCCGGTTTATGGGCATCGGACTAATCTTCGATATTGCAGTTTTACCCTATTTTTTGCTGCCTTGGGCATTGTATGACGCGGTTATGCCTATGTTCGCCAAACGACCCTTGCTGCACAAATTTGAGTCCCATTGGGCGGCATTGTGGGGCGGGCTGTATTTGTCCTTTTTTGTCGTCATTGCCGTTGCCGAATTTACGTTCTGGGCAGAGTTCGGCAGCCGCTTCGACTTCATCGCGGTGGATTATCTGGTTTATACCCATGAAGTTATTGGAAACATCCGCGAAAGTTATCCCGTCACTTTATGGATGCTGGCGATCCTTGCCATTTGTCTGGCGATTTCCTGGATCAGTTGGCCGCAAGGAGAAACCGGCGCTCGATCAACCTGGGGCTTGCGTTGGGGGCGCATTGCCGGGCTCGCTATTGCCATAGCTCTGGGCCTTGTCGTGGTCGATCAGCGACTTGCCGAAACAAAATCGAATGCCTTCGTCGAGCAACTGTCGACCAATGGCATCTACGCCCTCTTATATGCTTATCGTCACAATCAATTGGACTATGACAAATATTATCCGACCCTGAAGACCGCCGATCTTAACTCACAGATACGAAAGCTTGTCCGTCAGTCGAATTCCACGTTCATAAATGCCGAAGGGATTGAACGCAAAATCACGGCTCATAGCGCTAGAAAGAACGTCAATATCATCCTCATTTCGGTCGAGAGTCTTTCAGCAGAATTTCTTGGCCAATTTGGCAACACACTCGGGATCACTCCAGAACTCGACAAATTGGCAGACAGGGGACTTTTGTTCAGCAATTTGTACGCGACGGGGACTCGAACGGTGCGGGGACTGGAGGCCTTGTCTATTGGCACACCACCGACCCCCGGTCAAAGCATTGTCCGGCGTCCCAATAACGAGGGGCTGGAAAACCTGGGAGAGGAACTAAAAGAGAACGGTTGGAAGCCCTACTGGATTTATGGAGGGTACGGCTTCTTTGACAACATGAATGCCTTCTTCGCAGCCAATGAATACACTGTTGTTGATCGTACCGATGCCGAGGAAGAGGGCATCCCCATTCATTCGGAAAACATCTGGGGTATTGCCGACGAGGATATTTTCTCTTTGGCGCTTGTCAGGCTGGATCGAGAGTATCAGGCCGGAAACCGCTTCTTCGCGCAAATTATGACAACCTCTAACCACCGTCCTTATACGTTTCCCGAAGATCGAATAGACCTGCCGCAAAAGCACCGGGAAGGAGCCGTCAAATACACCGATTGGGCGATTGGCGATTTCATCCGGCGCAGCGCCGCCAAACCGTGGTTTGACAATACCCTGTTCATTATCACTTCGGATCATACGGCGAAAGCGGCCGGCAAAACCGACCTGCCGCCATCGCGTTATCGCATTCCCATGATCTGGTACGCCCCGCGGTTGATCGAGGCCGGCGTTATGGACCGGCTGATGAGCCAGATCGATGTGGCTCCGACGCTATTGGGTTGGCTGGGTCTGAGTTATTCAAGCCGGTTTTTTGGATATGACATGGCGACTCTGGAGGCTGGGCGCGAACGGGCCTTTATCAGTACCTATCAAAAATTGGGCTATCTGAAAGGTGATCGTCTTGTCGTTCTGGATGTCAACAAGAAACCTTCCGTCCTCGAAGGCTTGCCCGCAACCTCGGGCGCGCGTCCAGCACCTGACGACCAACAATTGGTCGATGAGGCTATTTCCTGGTATCAGGCAGCAAGCCTCTATTTTAGCTCGGGCCTATTGAAGGATGTTACTGACGATGATGACCAATAATGGTTGTCGCCGATTCGACCCCTGGTGAATACACAATTGGCAAGGGTTGGGAGCGGGAATCATAAACGTGCCGCAGGGTTTTGTGCACGGCCCGTCAAACGATGTTGTGCTTCAAGCCGCTGGGCGCAACTTTTGCAACAAGTCTAATACTTTTGCAACAAGTCTAATACTTTTGCAACAAGTCTAATACTTCGAATTTTTCTCGTATTTCGGGCTGCCTGCTAGTGCTGGCGCGCCGCAACCACGAAGGCCTGAATGGTTAAATCACCCAGCGCCTTGCCCGCCTCCAGCCGGTGGATGCCTTTGACCAGGACGTAGCGGTCCTTGCCCTGACGGACCTGGATCGGCGGTACTTCTACCCCTTCCATGATTTGTTCGGCAAGCAGGTCGGCTTTTTCCCGATCAAGTTCTTTGCGCCGGTCGGCGGGCACATAAATATCGTCGATTTTAACGTCCATGGCTTTCAGCACTTAGTGGATCCTTTATCCCGGCAATTGTTCGCCAGATACTATACCGGGTTGCTGGCAGCCCTAAATGAAATCACGCCTTGCCAGAATTGGTCGCGTGTTGATAATAACGATCAACCGAATAGACAGGGTTTCAGGGGAGGCGATCAGTCATGAAGGCATCGGATCTGTTCATCAAGTGTCTCGAAGAGGAAGGCGTTGAGCGCATCTTCGGTGTGCCCGGCGAGGAAAATGCCGACACCATGATATCGTTGATGGACAGCAAGATCGACTTCGTGCTGTGCCGTCATGAACAGGGTGCCGCGTTTATGGCCGATGCCTATGGCCGCCTGACCGGCAAGGCTGGCGTTTGCCTGGCCACACTGGGTCCCGGTGTGACCAACCTGGTCACCGGCCTGGCCGATGCCAATATGGACCGGGCCCCGGTTGTCGCCATTATCGGCCAGGGCTCGACCAAGCGCCTGCACAAGGAAAGCCACCAGGTGATGGATGCCATCGCCATGGTCAAGCCGATCAGCAAATGGGCTCATTCGATTTATTCCGCCGACAATATTTCCGAAGTGGTGCGCAAGGCTTTCAAAATTGCCGAGACCGAGAAACCCGGCGTCTGCGTGATCGAACTGCCCGAAGACATCGCCAAGCAGGAAATTGACGACACCCCCTTGATTCCCCGTGTCGTCCGTCGTCCGGCCGCCGACCACAAGGCCATCGCGGCTGCCGTCGCCGCCATCGGCAAGGCCAGGAACCCCATTATCCTGGCCGGCAATGGCTCAATCCGCAAACGCGCGGCCCAGCAATTGCGCCGTCTGGCCCAAAAAACCGGCATCGGCGTGATCAATACGTTCATGGGCAAGGGGGCCATGGCCATGGATGACCCGCATTGCCTGTTCACCATGGGACTGGGCAGCGGCGATTACAATAATCTGGCGATTGATGATTCGGATCTGGTGATATCCGTCGGCTATGACCTGGTGGAATACGCCCCGGCGGCCTGGAACCGGGTGCGCAAAGACGAACGAACCATTATTCATCTGGATTTTTGGCCGGCCGAGGTCGACCGGGACTATCTGGTCGATGTCGAAATCGTCGCCGATCTGGCCGATGCCCTGTGGCAAATCAACGAAGGATTAAACAATGCCTACGGTGACAAACTGCCCTTGTTCGATATCGCCAGCCGTCAGGAATTGCGGACCACCATGAGCGACGACTTCGCGGCGGAAAAAGACGACCAATCGTTTCCCATGAAACCGCAGAAGATTCTCTGGGATGTACGGGAATTTCTCGGCGACGACGATATTCTGCTCTCCGACGTGGGCGCCCACAAGATGTGGATTTCCCGCTATTATCAGAGCGTTTCTCCCAATACCTGTTTGATTTCAAACGGTTTTTGTACCATGGGATTCGCCATGCCCGGCTCCATCGGGGCCAAACTGGCATTACCGGACCGTCAGGTGCTGTCAATCAGCGGCGATGCCGGCTTCATGATGAACGTGCAGGAACTGGAAACCGCCATTCGCTTAGGCATCAACATCGTCGCCATGGTCTGGCTCGATGGCGAATACGGGCTGATCAAATGGAAACAGCAGAACGGCTTTGATGGCAGGCATTCCGACCTAGCCTTCAACAACCCGGATTTCCAGGCCCTGGCCGAATCCTTCGGCATGTGGGGCCGGGAAATCACCGCCGCCGATCAACTGGTTCCGGCCCTGGAAGAAGCCTTCAGGCAGTCCGGCCCGGCCTTGATCGCCGTGCCCGTGGACTACGCCGAAAACATGAAGCTGACCGACCGTCTGGGCAACATCTCGATCCCGATCTAATCCTATCTGAAGTTGTGATTTTTTTTCGGACTGTCAGGTACCGGTCAGGTTGCACTGCTAGTATGCGTCTATGGAATCGCCCAATTGGGATTGGATTTCAACAGTATTTATTAGGTTGTGGTGGGATTTTATTCAACCAAACCAATTGTTTGGGCGCATGTGACAGCGAAATAGTCTGGCCGTTGTTTGGCGTCGCAAGATCAGGGTAGGGACGGCATGGATGTCGAAAATTGTCAAATCGGGCAGTGGAGGAGCAGTTAAAATGCTCACCCGTACGCTTGCGGCGACTGTGTTGATGGCGGTTACCCTTGGCGGAATTAGCACTGCCAAATCATCCCCGTTCCCGATCGACTATGCGTTTGTGGACACGGCACTGGCCAATGGCGAAAGCCTCGGCAGTGGGTTTGATATTACTCTCGAGGCTGCGGTGACTGATTTTGGTTCGGGCGGGGACCTGTTCGCCGCCTTCAGATTCACAAATCCGACTTCAAGTGAACCGGGTGGCCTGACCGGAAGCGGTTCGGATGCCCGGATTCACGAAATCTATTTCGAAGGCGGCCTGGATCAATTTATCAGCGATACAATTGTCTATCGATCTGACGATTTCGATACGCCTTTTACGGCTTATGACGGTGTTAGATTGCGTCCTGCACAGCCTCCCGGAATTTTTCCTGATTGGAATAATACCTATCTTTGGTTTGATGAAGGGAGTGGGGCCACAGGGGTCGGAAATGGCGAGTATTTCGAAGTTATCTTTGCCCTCGCCGATAATGTCAGTTTTGACACCGCCTTTTTGCTCGACTCCATACTCGGAAATGGCCCTGATTTACATGCCAGAATCGCCATGCACATCGGCGATTGCGATGGCACCAATAGCTGCGTAATTGACACATGGCCGCCGCCCTCGGTCATCCCCCTGCCCGCCGCCCTGCCGCTGTATGGCACCGGGTTGGCCGTGATCAGCTTTGTTGGCTGGCGCAAGAAGCGGAAAGCGGCCCAGGCTTGACGAATTAAAACACCCGAAAAACCCTCTAAATGAGCCTCGAAGCGGAAAATGCTTCGGGGCTTTTTCTTGCCTGCGGTTTCTGCTGGACTTTTGCCACCAACGCACTACCTGTAGGCATGCGACCCGTCTTCGAGGATGCCATCGTTGGAACAAGCCCCATCCCCCTGCATATCAGTGTGCAAGATCAATCCCGGCGAAGAGCTGTGTCAGGGTTGCTGGCGCACGCGTGATGAAATCAAGGGATGGAAAAACGCCAGCGATGCGGAGCGCCTGGATTTGCTGAATGTGTTGCACCAGCGCCGTGAAAAGGCGGGTGGCGGGTCCCGGCGCAAACCCAGGCGGCGACGCCAGAAGGCGATCGGCTATTGACCACCGTCACGGAGGGTTCACCCTTCTGTCACAATATGACTAAATGGGGATGACCCAGCGCCGACAGGCATTCGCCGCGCCACTGATCGGTTGTTATAAAGAGAATATTCATGACGGTCGCTTTATTGACAGAGCCAAAACGACTCCTAGTCGATCCACTATAATTTCAACTCGTCGGTAAAGTGACAAGCGGCAAAATGACCGTCATCTATTTTGCGCCACTGCGGGCTTTCGCTTTGGCACCTGGCCTGGACATGGGCGCATCGGGTGTGAAAGCGGCAGCCCGATGGCGGCGAAAGCGGGCTTGGAATTTCACCCTCAAGCTTTATGGCGTCTTGTTCGTCATCTGGATCGAGTGACGGGATCGCCGATAACAGGGCCGCCGTATAGGGGTGACGCGGTCGCGAGAACAGCTTCCTGGTCGGTGCTTCCTCTACGATCTGACCGAGATACATGACCGCCACATAATCACAGACGTGGGCGACCACACTTAAGTCATGGCTGATGAACAGGAAGGTAATTCCCATTTCATCAGTCAGAGATTTCAGAAGATTGAGGATATCGGCCTGAATCGAAACATCGAGGGCGGCGACGCTTTCATCGGCGACCAGGAACCTGGGCTTGCAGACCAGCGCCCGGGCGATGGAAATGCGTTGCCGTTGGCCACCCGAAAAGGCGTGCGGGAAACGCCGTAGATGTTCCAGATTGAGCCGACACTTGGCGGCCATTTCCCGTACCCGCTCATCGGTTTCCCGGCGCGACGAGGTCAGGCCCATGACTTCCAGGGGTTCGGCTATGATGTCTCGCACCGTCATGCGCGGGCTCAGCGCCGCGTAAGGGTCCTGGAAAATCAACTGGGAGCGTTTGCGGTAATCCTTTAATTGCTTCTTGTTGATGGTGGCGACGTCATAGTCGACCTCTCCATCGTTGTATTTAATGTGACCGCCGGTGATCGGCGCGGCTCGCAGGATGGCCCGGCCGAGCGTTGTTTTGCCCGAGCCGCTTTCGCCCACCAAACCGAAGAAGGAACCTTTCGGGATGTCCAGTGAAACGTTTTCGACGGCGCGGACAACCTGTCTTTCACCAAACAGCTTTCGCCCGAGACCGAAAAACACGGAGAGATTTTTGGTCGATACAAGGGGGATGTCGTTCACGCCACTGCCTCGAACTCGCCATCGGAACTGCCTTCAGCGACAAAACATGAAGCCGTATGACCGACTTTCAGAGTGGTCCTGGACGGCACCAGGGTATCGCATTTACCTTCTATCATCTGTGAACAGCGGGTATGGAAGACACAACCCGGTGGCCGGTCGAGTGGGCTCGGGATGTCCCCCGGCACCGGCGTCAAAGGCTCGTCGAGACGTTCGAGTTTGGGGATCGCATTGAGCAGTCCCTGGGTGTAGGGATGGGCCGGTTCCTTGATCACCTGGCGGACCGAGCCGGTCTCGATGATATTGCCGAGATACATCACGGCGACCCGGTCGGCAGTTTGCGCAATGACCCCCAAATCATGGGTAATGAACAGGATCGCCATGCCAAATTCGGCGACCAGGTCCTTCATCAAATCGATGACCTGGGCCTGAATGGTGACATCCAGCGCCGTTGTCGGCTCGTCGGCAATCAGCAGTTTTGGTTTGGTCGATAGCGCCATGGCGATCATTGCCCGCTGACGCATGCCGCCGGAAAACTCAAAGGCATACTGCTTGAACCGCGTTGGCGCGTCAGAAATACCGACCCGTTCGAGCATTTCAATGGAATGAGTCACGGCCTCTTTTTTGGTCATGTGGCTGTGCAACAGAAGCTGCTCGACCATTTGATCGCCAATGGTGATGGCCGGTGCAAAACTGGCCATGGGTTCCTGGAATATCATGGATATGGCACCGCCACGCACGACCTTCAGTTGGCTCGCTGATTTCAGGTTGAACACATCCACAGTGTTGCCTTCGATCGTCAGGGTAATCTGACTTTCCGGCGAATAGACCGCGTTGCCGGGGTTCAACAGCATCAGGGACTTGGCCGTTACCGATTTGCCGGAACCCGATTCACCGACCAACCCCAATATTTCACCAGGCACCAGCTCGAAAGAAACATTGTCGACCGCCGTGATCAGACCCTCGTCAGTCTTGAACTGCAGGGTCAGGTTTTCGATCTTGATGAGTGGACTGTCCACTATTTATGCCCCGAGTATGGGTCGGCCGCATCGCGCAGCCCGTCACCAACGAAGACAAAGGCCATGACCAGCGCCATGAAGAAAATTACCGGGATGAAGTACCATTGGTAGTTCAACAAAACATCGGTTTTGGTAACATTTTGCAACATCACCCCAAGCGAGTTGACCGGATCCTTAAGCCCGAGACCGATAAAACTAAGTGCCGTTTCCGAAAGCACCATGTAGGGGAAGGAAATGACCAGATCAACGATGATGTAGCTGGTAAAACTGGGCAGCAGGTGACGGCGGATGACGTGGCCGGGAGAAGCCCCGCAAAGCTTTGCCGCCAAAACGTAATCCTGTGAACGCTCCGTCAACAGATGCGTGCGCACACGTCTGGCCAGTGTCGGCCAGCCGATGAGTCCCAAAATAATAGAGATAAAGGCAAAGCGAAGTTCCGCACTCCATTCATCGGGAATGAACGCCGCGAGCGCCATAAACAGGGGAATTGCCGGCACCGTTCGAACCGCGTCGGTGATCATTTGCAGGATGCTATCCAGCCAGCCCCCGTAAAAGCCGGACACCCCGCCGATTATCAAGGCGAGCACAAAGCTGATCATTACACCGATCGTTCCTACCGCCAGCGACGTGTATATGGCGTGCAGGGTTCGAGAAAAAATATCCTTGCCCGGGCCATCGGTGCCAAAGACGTGAATATAGCCTTCGTTGACGCCGAACAGATGAAGGTTTGATTTGAATAACTGGATGTTGACATCAAAGGCATCACCGGGGATATCGAGTTGCAGGTCGATGAAATAGTAATCCCATCCACGCACAAATAACTCGACAAAGCGCCGCTTGTCCTTATCGACCTGGCTGACCCACCGGAAATTGGTTTTAGCCGAGCGGGTCCGCGAAGAGGTATAGATGAAGGGCCGCAGCGAAAAGCCGTTTTCGTCCCAGAAATAGGGTATCTGAGGCGCCCCGTTCTGATATTCCTTATCGCGTCCCGAAATCGTAGGGTCATAGGGCGACAGGAAGGGCGCAAAAACGCCCATAAGGATCAGGCTGATCAATACGGTACCGCCCCACATGGCCGATTTGTTACGCTTGAAACGAGCCCAGATCAGTTGCAACTGGCCCGCCGTGAAATAGGCCTCCTTGCGCCTCTGTTCGGCAAGATCGGCGGCGCTGGATGATGCCGTCGGTGCTATTTCAGCCATATTCTCAGCTTCCGCCCGTAATACTGCGCCAAACTCTGGGGTCAATGATGGCAAGCAGAATATCGGTAATAAAGTTAAGCGCGACAATCGATGCCGTGAGCATGAAAATGATGGCGCCGGCGAGTTGCTGATCGTTGGAGCGGGCCAGGGCTTCGATCAGCATGGCGCCCGATTCCGTCAGAACCAGAATAAGGGCGACGATAGGTAACTCATTGAATACCCGGTTGAGATCAAAACCCAGAGAATTGACGATCGGGCCCAACGCATGACGCGCCGGATACCGCCACAGCAGTTTGCCGCCCGAAAGCCCGCGCGCCCTTGCTGCGGTTACATAGAGTTTTCCATTTTCATCGGACATCAGGGCCCGAACGGTTTGCAGCGCAAAAGCGGTGGCCGACCAGCCCAGAATGAAGACAGGCAACCAGGCCCGCGAGGCGAAATCCATGACCCGGTCCCATGACCACGCGGCATCCCTGAATTCCTTGCTGAATAATCCCGTCAGGCTGTCGCCGAAAACAACGGTGGAAAACAGCATTATCATCAGCGCCAGCAGGAAATTTGGCATCGCCAAACCCATGTAGCTGAAAAAGCGAAGCGAGTTATTAAGCGTCTGGTTACTGGACGAGGCCGAAATTATGCCGGCCGGTATAGCGATGGTGTAAGCCAACAGGAGGGCGGTCAGGCAGATGCCCAGGGATATCCAGAATTTTTGCCCAAGCAACTGGTTGATACTGACTCGCAGGATGCAGCTTTGCCCGAAATCGCCCTTGAAAAAGACGTTGCCGACCCACTTTGCCCAGCGAATGACATAAGGTTTATCGAGGCCCAAACGGCGCTCTTCGGCGGCAATGTCTTCTTTACTGATCTGCCCGCCCTGAAAACTTTTATAAGACAGGTAACGCTCGGCGCAGTTCGCGGGAACCATCTCCATTAATGTGAAAACAATAAACGATACGGTCAACAACGTGACGATGGCTAAAATGGCTCTGGTTATTACGAATTGGCCAAATTGAAGCATCGGATTAATCCCCCCGTCCCCGTTTTTTTACAAAGACACCGTGTCGTTGAATACCGGTGGCGAAAATTGTACCGGGCATTGACGGCGCCCGGTACAAAATTCAGATCGTCAGCATCTACTCGTCCAGGTACCACTGCGGTCCTCTGTAGGGATAGGTCCGATAGAACTCATAGGATGCTGTCTTGAAGGTTGGGAAATTTTTCAAGGCATTGCGGTGATAAACCGGCCCGGGAGCCAGCACAATCCCGAAGAACATCAAGTTCTCGGCCATGGTAGAGACCAGTTTATTAACGGCGGCATTTGATTCAGGCGTGCCGGCCACGGCGGCCTGTAATTCATTGATACCGTCCTTCAGGGTACCAACAAATGCCGGCGGCTTGAGGCCGCTTGCGCCATTACTGTCAATATACTGTTTCCACAGCAGGCCGTTGGTTGCTTCAAAGTATGTCCCAAACGGGGCCAGGAACAGATCGTTATTACCCAGGTTAATCGCCAGTGGCTGAGATTTTATCCATGAAATAACGTCCAATTCGTTTGCCGATTGGGCCGAACGATACTCATCGGGCGTGACTTCCTTGAAAATGGTTTTGACACCAACATTGTTCCACTGCTGGGCAATCAGTTCGACAACAGCCGAAGGAATACCCTGCGTCGCATACTGAATGTTCAAGACCAGTTTGCTGCCATCAAGAAGATCACGGAAACCGTCACCGTCTTTATCGACAACACCAATTTCATCAAGCAGCTTCTTGGCCAGGGCCGGATCATATTTGATGAAATAGTTTTGCCATTTGGAATCGACAAAATCAGGAACCGGGCTAAAGCCGGTATACTGTATCGCCTTGCCGAGGCCGTAGTAGGCAACTTCGTTGATTTCGTCACGATTCATGGCCACAGACAACGCCTGGCGGAACTTGATATTGCCGAAAACCTTACGTTTTTCTTCATCGGCAGGAGTGATGTTAATGCCAATTGCCGAAGATGAAATAGGCGGAATAAGTTCAACCGTATAATCGCCTTTTTTCTGATTATCCAACAAAATGGGCGCGTCAGGCAGGGTAAGTGACTGATACTTATAGTCATATTCACCGTTGATCGCTTTTAAGATACGAACTTCGTTATCGTTGATATACAGTTCGTCCTGCTCGCTGATGTAGGGCAACTGATTGCCCGCCGTATCGACCATGAAAAAATACGGATTGGCCACGTAATGACGGCCTTCCGTGGTATCTGTAACGGTAATGTAGGATGCCAGCGTGGGCTGAATATTGGCCGGCAACTTGGACAGCCTGGAGGGGTCTTTGAGCATCGGCGAAGGAACATCGGCCCAGTCCGACGAGCCGTAATAAAACAGCAGCATTTCGTAACCGGTTTTAAATCCGGCGGCTTGCGCGACCTTGTCGGCATCCGGATTAATGTCAGGATGGAAGCGTCCCAGAAAATGTTTGGGCTGGAATGCCTGGGCATAATGGGACGCAAAATGCGACAGCAAACCAGGATAAGGTGTCTCCATGGTAAAACGAACGGTCTGTGGATCAAGGGCTTCAACCTTCATCGGCTTGCCACCGGCAAGCATGAAACTTTTTGGTTTTTCGAAGACGTTCTTGTCCATATTCAGGTTATTATACCAGAACACAATATCATCAGCCGTGAAGGGGGCACCGTCAGACCATTTGTGGCCCTTGCGCAGGAAGAAAGTCAATTGCGTGAAGTCGTCGTTCCACTTCCAGCCTTTGGCGACGTTCGGCACGATGGTCGTCAGATCATCGGAATAGCGCACCAGATTGACGTGACGAACGGATAGCATATCCGATGTGCCGGCTTCCGTGTTATTGGAAATCATATTGAAAACGCCGCCGTATTTTCCAATGGCGTCATAAGGGGCGACGACCAACGGCTCATCGGGCAGGCGTTCGGCCAGCGGCGGCAACGATGAGTTGCCGATGATTCTTGAATTCAGTTTGGCGATGTCCGGGTTCTCGGAGAACGACAATTTGCATTTCGCTATGGATTGGAATTCGGCGAGTTCAAACTGTTGCGGGTATGCCCCCTTAATCCCCATGTCCTTGGCCACGGTAACGGCCGGACAGGCCGCCGCCATTGCCTCGGTCGAGGGGCCGACCTGCAACATCGCGAGGGCCAACCCGGCAAGCGGTATCAGTGTCAGTTTCTTAAATAACATTTTTTATCCTCCCTGTTTACCGAAGTCCGACTATAATCGAAGTCCGACTATAATCGAAGTCCGATTATATATGTGAGATTATATATGTGAGATGTGGATGGTTCATGGATGGCAAGTAATTTCAGTTCTTATCCGACATTTCCCAGATAACCTTTAAACACCTATTCTCATTGAAATCCGTCCGCCACAGATAGGGGTTTTAGGTTTCAGTTCGGTGACGATTTTGTGACGTTTTTATTTCATCAGGACCGAAATTGGACTGGCCCATGACGAGTTGCCAATATTGGCGAGCCGCAAACGGCAATGGCAACAGTCAGCCGAGGCCATTTGATGGCGTACTTGCGCATTCCTTGATGTTCTCCTTGATGTTCTGCGCCGCCGCCAAGTTAGTAGGCTAGTCCCCACTATCATAAAAGGATGACACGTTGGATCACTTTACAAGGCTTCCGGGTAGGAAAAGCCGCGCCGGCGATGCCGGGCATCGTCAAGTGGGTTTGACGCCC
>ENA-ORDP01000623-ORDP01000623.1-marine-sediment-metagenome-genome-assembly--contig:-NODE-623-length-22157-cov-3.273007_pt1 | contig 22157 bp, 27 predicted proteins | sample MGYA00248627_ERZ508539 | MGnify/ENA primary metagenome ERZ508539 (study PRJEB26208, sample SAMN05571518) | marine sediment metagenome | biome: deep sea; feature: Hydrothermal vent; material... | reverse complement strand
CGAAAAAAGTCAGCATAAGGGTGATCAGATCCGTGAACGTAATCATCCAGGCCATACTTTGATGTTCGCCTTGCGGCGGCGATTGTTCGTCCATCACAGCGTTCTCTTAGTGCGCCCGACCGGCCGGGGCCGGGTTGGGGGCCGGGGTTTTGCTTACTTCCTTGGCGGGTTCCATGACTTTGCCTAAGACTTTGCCGAAATTATCTTCATTGAATTTCAGCCGGGGTTCATTGAGCGGACGGACATAGAACCAGATCACCACTTCGGCCGGATCGCCGGGCTTGAGACCGATTGAAATGCTATCCGTGGGCGCGCCGCGCGCCATCATATCGCGGGCGAAAACACCGGCTCTGAGAATTTCCAGCGTTCCGGCTATGGGCAGGCTGCGTCCGTCCACATATTCAGCCCCGATAACGAATTCCATATCGTAACGCCCCCCGGCCGGCCGGTTGCTCAAGGCCGCCACGATCCGGTCGAGAAACGGGAATCGGGAATCGCGGATTTTGCTTTTACCGCTGAAAAAAAGTGAATCGGAAGGAATACGGACACGCATCAAGCGGCCGGGGTGGACGATTTCTATTTTAGCCACCTCGATGGCCGAGGTGAAAATATCGGTTATTTCCTGCTGGAACAGTTCCCCGGCGTTGATTTCTTCTTCTTCGGCATTAAAAACGGTCACCGACGAGCCGGATGGCAGGATGGTGGAAAAGGTTGAGTTCAGGCTGTCCAGGACGGCCTTTGATTTTACCTTTTCCAAAGTGGAAATGCTCACCAGCAAAATGAAAAAAGCGAGGATAAGAAGGTAAAGGGATAAAAATAGAAAAACAGAGCCGCCACCCCCGGCGCCGGGTTTTGGGGAGGGGAATAAATCGTCCATGGCGTCCTATACCAAGGGGTCTAATTAATGACCCGTTTAGATGGTCTTCTTGCCGAGCGGGGCTTCACGGGCAATAAAATTTCATTCCGCGCCAACCTTGGTAAAGGCTTAACCGCCCCTTAGAAATCTCCGAGCACGCTAACCATCTTGGATTTCAGGGTTTCCGCGTTGAATGGTTTAACGATGTAGTTGGACACCCCGGCTTCCTTGGCCGCAATGACGTTCTCGGACTTACTTTCAGCCGTGATCATGATGAAGGGAAGCGACTTCAACTTTTCATCGCCGCGAACTTCCCTTAGCAACTGAATCCCCGTCATCGGCTCCATATTCCAATCGGAGATCACCAGCCCAAACTCGGCTTGTCGAAGTTTATCAAGCGCCATGGAGCCGTCGGTCGCATCATCAATATTCGTAAAATTCAATTGGCGAAGGAGGTTACGCAGAATCCTCAGCATGGTTTTATAATCATCCACCACCAGGATATTCATGTTCATATCGACAGCCATTTAAATCTCCATCCCAGGCGAATCGTTAATTTCAAAAGGATATATCGCATAGAATGACGCCGTCTTAAACTCAAAAAAGAGTTTTTTGCAATTATTTTGTTCTTTCACTGGCGTCTTTTGCGCAATTATTTCCAAGATTAGCCGCCTTCGCCCAGGCCGGGCTTTGGAAGATTTCTCAGCCGCGACAGCTCCACCGTGATTTCCGTCGCCCGCACCGGATTCATTTTCGCCATGATCGGGGCCAACTTTCTTTCCTTCATGCGCTCAACCACCAAAAGAAGGGTTTCCATTTCCAGCTCCTGGAAAATAAGCGCGGCGTCCTTAGGTTTCATGGCCTCGTAAATTTTCACCAAGCTCTCCATCTTGGCGGCCTGTTGCTCATTGTATTTTTTGATGAGCTTGGAAATGGTTTCTTGGAATTTTTTGAGTTCCACGACTTTTTTGCCGATCCTTAATTCCGCCGCGTTAAGCAGCCCAAGCCGCATCTTCATTTCATTTTCACGCTTCTCCAGCGACTCGCGGCGCTCGGCGAGCTTTTGCAGAAGGTCGATCTCGGTCTGCGTCAACAACGTCGGATCGTCAGCGGCCAGGGACGCCGTCGTCTCTTCCCTGGACGCAGGCGCGCCCGCCGCCTGTGGAGGCGCCGCCGTGAGTTTCGCCGGCGCCGGCTCTTCGGGGATCGCCGTATCCAATTGAGCCTTGGCCGCGGAAACGGAAATTGAGCCGTTCAGCACGCCATCAAAACCATTCCAGATATCGCCGACCTTCACCGTCAGCATGAGGGCGACGGCGAAAATAGTGACCGGCAAAAACCGAATTTTGGATAATAAATTAGCCATGTTAATTTCCTAGCTACACTCTCACTTTAGCGGGCTCACTTTAGCGGGCTCACTTTAGCGGGCCGCCTGGAGGGCCTTGAGCAATTCACGCTCAGCGTCGGATTTCAGCTTGGTGTCATCCCCCTTGATATCATCATCCTTGCGATCTGAAATTTCTGTTTTCGCTTTTTTCTTTTTCTTGTTGCTCCCGGAAGCGGAGCGGGGTCCGAAGCCGCCTTCCTTGCGGGCTTCGCGAACGGTTTCCTCGAGGCGGTCAGCCGATGAGGCGCCCCGGTCAATAAGAAACACCAGATCATCCCGCAACGCCTGGGCTTTGTCGATTCGGTCCTGTAGATCCGCGGCGGTGCTTTTCAGCGCGCCGATGCTGTGGCCGGCCCGCTCCGTCGCCTCGCCGAAGGCGCCGGCGAGTTTTTCAAGCTCCTTTTTCTCGCGGCGGAAACTGCTCAATTTTCGATTAAGCGCCATGGCATAACAAATGGTGATCACCAAAAGAATTGCAACGAGAACATCAAGGGCTAGCGAAAAAGGCATTACGAATCACCCGATCTATTGTTCATGCGCTCTTCAATGCGCACAGCCATGCGGTTGCCTTTCCGGCCCATCCTGCCGGAATACAACGTAACATCGCCGCACCTTAAATCCACTAAGGAATCCGGCGTCGCGCTAAACATGATTTGCGAGCCGACCTTAAGGTTAAAGACCTGGGAAAGGCGCATGGTTTGCTCCTCAAGCACCGCCCTCAAGGGAACGTCGGTCAGCCACAACTCCTCGGCCAAGTGGGTTTCCCATATGGAATCCCGGCCGAATTTTTCACCCATGAACATCTGCAAGAGAAGTTCACGCACGGGCTCCAGCGTCGCATAGGGCAACAGCATCTCCAATCGGCCGCCGCGATCCTCCATGTCGATGCGCAAGCGAATGACGATGGCGGCGTTGCTGGGGCGGGAAATCGTCGCGAACCGCGGATTGGTCTCCAGCCTGTCAAAGCGGAAGGTCACCGGGCTCAAGGGTTCAAAAGCGGCGCTCATATCACCCAGCATCACGTGAACCATGCGCTCCACCAGGCTTCTTTCGATGGTGGTGTAGGGCCGCCCCTCGATGCGCATGGCCGCGGTGCCGCGCCGGCCGCCGAGCAAAACGTCAACGATGGAGTAAATCAAGGACGAATCAACGGTGATCAGGCCGAAGTTGTCCCACTCCTCGGCCTTGAAAACGCTCAACATGGCCGGCAGCGGGATGGAGTTCAGGTAGTCGCCGAAACGTATGGACGCAATGTTGTCCAGGGAAACCTCCACGTTGTCGGACGTGAAGTTACGCAAGGACGTGGACATGAGACGCACCAAGCGGTCGAACACCACCTCCAGCATGGGAAGGCGTTCGTAAGAGACAAGGGCGCTGTTGAGGATGGCCTGTATGCCGGATTCACTGCCGCCGTCTTCATGCTCGTCGTCAAACCCGAGCAGGCTGTCGATCTCATCCTGGTTAAGGACGCGGGTGGATTGGCCGCCCGCGCTCGAGGCGGCGGTATCGGACGCGCCGCCGTCATCGCCGGCCATGGACGCTTCCCATTCGGCCGCCAAGTCGTCCTGATCATCGCCGCCGCCGCCGGCGTCATCGCCGCCGCCGGCGTCATCGCCGCCGCCGGCCATGGACGCCTCCCATTCCGCCGCTAGGGCGTCTTGGTCTTCTTTTTCTTCAGCTGTTGCAGCCATCTGGCGTTATCCCATTTTAAAGTCTATCCGAATAACTCGATGTAATTGCGACGTCTTAAAAAACCACTATTGAACGATCATTTCCTTGAACAAGACATCATTCACCGTCGCCGGCGCGGCGGCGGCGCTGACCCGCATCAGCAGCTCCTCGCGCAACCGGTACATGCCCGCCGAACCTTTAAGGTCCTCTATCCTGAGTTCGCGAAGGTAGACCTGAAAATTGTCAATGACTCTCGGCATAACTCCTTCGATCTTCGGTATGTCCGCGGCGCTCGCCAACTCCAAGCTGATTCGAATTTTCAAAAAGGACGATTTGCGTCCGCCTGTATTAAGATTGACCAAAATCTCAGGCAAGTCGTGGAAAACAATGCTTCCCGAGGGGCTTCCATCCTCGCCGGCCTCACCCGAGCCTCCGCCGCCGGTCAGCATTGCCGTCAACGGCTCCATCAGACCCGTGAAGTAGGCCGCCGCCGCGCCGCCCACGGCCAGAAGCAAAACGGCGCCGATGATGATAAAGAGCTTCTTTTTGCTCCCCCCCTTGGATGACTCATCTTCATCATCGTCGAGTTCGTCGTCGAGTTCCTCGTCTTGTTCGTCGTTTTTATCTTCGGCCATGACTTAATATATACCCGAAATACGCCCGAAAAAACACCGGCTCAAATTCCGCACCCGCCGGACTGGGAATAATATAGGTTTGGATGGTTAATAACTGGTTGAAATCCGATGCAATTTAACGGTACGGCCAATCCCGCCGCCCAATCCTGCGTTCCTGGCCGGCCCTAAAATTATACCAAACGCCGCCATGCGCGGGCAATAACTGCCGGGCAAACCATACCAGATAATTTCAAAAGCTTGTGCGGCGTCCCCCCTATTTTTCTTACAATATCTTGATTTCATAGAATTATTTCGCTTGGCACGAAGCATGCAATGTTTTTGGCGGGAACGTGGAAACTTAGAACGTGGGAATACTTGAAAAATGGAAAACACATTACTCGTGGCGGTAAACCGCCAAGACGTCTTGAAGCGAAAGATGAGCCTCATCGCCAACAATATCGCCAACATGAACACCACCGGATACAAGGGCGGCAAGATGATGTTCACCGAGTATCTGGTTCGAAGCAGGGGCGGTGAAACGGTTTTCGGCGACCGGATTTCCTTTGTCCGCGACATCGCCACCGTGCGCGACACATCCGAAGGCCCCTTGAACGCCACGGAAAATCCCCTGGATTTGGCCATTCGCGGCGAAGGGTTTTTCGTTATCGCCACGAAAGAGGGCGAACGCTACACCCGCAATGGCCATTTTAACCTGAACCAAGAAGGGCAAATGGTGACGGGGGCGGGGGACCCGGTTCTCTCCAGCAACGGCCAGCCTTTTTACTTCAGCACCCAGGATTCGGAAATCAACATCGCCAGAGACGGCGCCGTTTCAACGGAGAACGGAGATTTGGGCAAAATCCGGGTGGTCCGCTTCGACAACGAGCAGGACCTGCAACAGACGGCGGCCGGACTCTACACCTCGGAGGCCCCGGCCCAGGACGTAGAAAAACCGGACTTGATGCAGCAAATGCTCGAGGGCTCCAACGTTCAGCCCATTATTGAAATCACCAAAATGATCAATGTGAGCCGGGCCTACAACTCGGCCAAGGCGTTCATCGACAAGGAAGACGACCGCATCAAAAGAATGATGGGGGAAATCACCAGGCCGGTCTAAGCCCAAAAACAGCAATCAAACAGCGCAAGAGTCAAGAAAGACAAGACAAGAAAGGACGGGAAAATGAGATCTTTAAGCATAGCGGCGACGGGAATGCTGGCGCAGCAGCGCAATGTGGAAGTCATTTCCAACAACCTCGCCAACATGAACACCACGGCGTACATGCGCCGGCGAACGGAGTTCCATGATCTTCTGTACCAGAACCTGCGCCGCGTCGGCACCACCTCGTCGGACTCCGGCACCATCGTGCCTACCGGCGTGCAGTTGGGACTGGGCGTCAAGCTGGCGGCGGTCTACCGCATCCACGAGCAAGGGAACCTGACGGCGACGGACAACACCTTTGATATGGCCGTTCAGGGCAAGGGGTTCTTCCAGGTCCTGCTGCCCACCGGCGAGACCGCCTATACGCGGGACGGCACCTTCCAGTTGGACGCCACCGGCCAGATCGTCACCCATGACGGCTACACCGTGCAGCCGGGAATCACCATTCCCGCCAACGCCATCGACGTGACCATCAACTCAAGCGGCCAGGTTTTGGTCAAGATTCAAGGTCAGGTCACCATGTCCAACGTCGGGCAAATCCAATTGGCCGCGTTCGCCAACGAACCCGGCCTTCAGGCCAAGGGCAGCAACCTGTACATGGAATCCCCGGCATCCGGCGCCCCCACCACGGCCAACCCTGGGACCGTCGGCTACGGCTCTATCCTCCAGGGGTTCCTGGAGACCTCCAACGTCAACGCCGTTGAGGAAATCTCAAACCTTATTTCAGCGCAAAGAGCCTATGAAATGAACTCGAAGGTCATCCAGACCTCCGACGAAATGATGGGCACGCTGAACCAGATGAAGTAAGGGGCCGGTCATGAAAATAAGCATCCTTACGCTCGCCTTCGCCGCCGTCATGCTGGTGGTTCCCCAATCCCTCGCGGCTCCCCAGGAGGCTCCCGAGGCGCTGCCTGCCCAGGCCGCCCCCATTTTCCTCAGGGAATCGGTGGTCGTCAGCGGCAAGCTGGTGCGCATCGGCGATTTGTTCGCCAACGTCAAGGAGAACGCCGAGACGCCCGTGGCCTACGCTCCCGAGCCTGGAAAGCGGGCCTTCTTCGACGCCAATTGGCTGTACCGCGTGGCCCGCGCCTACAAGCTCAACTGGAAACCCTTGAGCGTCCAGGTCCGGGTCGTGGTGGAGCGCGACAGCATCGTCATCAAGCGCGAGGAAATCGAGGACCACATTCTGGCGGCCCTCATCGAAAGCGGCGTCGGCATGGACGAAAACATGAGCGTCGAGGTCTCCAACCACATGCTGCGCTTTTACGTCGCCGGCGACTCAAGCGCCACCCTGGCGGTGGAGGACATCTCTTATGAGCAACGGACCATGCGCTTCACGGCCATCATCGCCGTCCCCGCCAACGATCCCGCCGCGCCCAGAATGCGGGTTACGGGCCGCGTCTACAAGGTCAGCGAAACGCCCGTCATGGTGCGCAGAATGCTGGCCGGCGAAGTCATTGCCCGGCGCGACATCGTAATGATCAAGGTCCGCGACAAGCGGCTGCAAAACAACGTCATCCTCAACGCCGAGGACCTTATCGGCAAGGCCCCGAGACGGAGTCTGCGCGCCGGAACGCCAATCCACGCCTCGGACGTGCGCCGGCCCATTCTGGTTCCAAGAGGAAGCTTGGTGACCATGATTCTGCGCCTGCCGGACATGGTGCTGACCGCCAAAGGCAAGGCCCTTGACGAAGGCAGCGACGGCGACGCCGTGCGCGTCGTCAACACCCAAAGCAATACCGTGATCGACGCCGTGGTGATCAGAACCGGCGTGGTGACGGTCCGGCCCAACGGCCAGATCGCCATGAACTAGGAGACACTTCATGAAAAGCAACATCGCCCATCATATGCTTCGCGTCACGGCGATCGCTCTGATCGCGGCCGCCGCCGCCGGGTGCAACACCCTGACCCGGCTTTCGGAAATCAACGAAAACCCGAGAATGAGCACCATCACCAATCCCACGGTGCGCCCCGGCTATCAGCCGGTCAGCCTGCCCATGCCGGCCCCGACGAGCATCGAGGACAATCCCAATTCCCTGTGGCGGGCCGGCGCCCGGGCCTTCTTCAAGGACCACCGGGCCAAGGACGTGGGCGACATTCTCACGGTCAAGCTGGCGCTCGCTGAAAAGGCGAACCTTATAAACATAACCAAAGGCAGGCGCTGGGACACCAATAATACCGACCTCACCGCCTTCCTGGGCTGGGAGGCCGAACTGGCCAAGAAACTGCCCCAGGCCATCAACCCCCTTGCCGACATCATCGACCTCGGCACCAAATACTACACCCAGGGCGACGGGAAAATAACCCGTAGCGAGGACATTAAGCTCACCTTCGCCGCGGTGGTCACCCAGATCTTGCCCAACGGGGCCTTGGTGATCTTCGGACGCCAGGAAATCCGGGTCAACGCCGAGTTGCGCGATCTGAATCTCACCGGCGTCATCAGGCCCGAGGACATCGCTTACGACAACACCATCGATCACACCAAAATCGCCGAAATGCGCGTCGTCTACGGCGGACGCGGCTCCCTTAGCGATATCCAGCGCCCGCGTTGGGGCAACCAGCTCATAGACATCCTCTTCCCGTTCTAAGTTCAGCGGCGCAAACTGAGCTAGAACCAACTCAAGGCCGATGCTTGAAAAAGCATCGGCCTTTTTTGTGGTTTGTTATCGGCGAAGAGAGGACGGCGCCCCAAGGGTTGAACCCCAAGGGCTGATCAGATGACTTTGGCTGGATTATTCGCTCACCGTTCCAAGGGATTGCGGCCTTTGCGGCACCGTGGGCACAGCCTGTTGCCCCACCCGGCGCTGTCGAAAGACACGTCACAGGACAGACAGCGCCGCGTTCTCGGCTCGTCGCCGACCGCTAGCCGCCGCCCCGCCGTGAGGTGGAAAGGGATATCGGGGGCGTCAGCGGGTTTTTCGGTCCTATGCATAACGTTTGTCCTCATCTTTTCATCCTTCTCCGCTTCAATCCTCCGGCGCCTCGGCGGAAGGCGGGGGAGGCGCGGATTCCTCCCGTTTCCTTTCGGCGGCCTTTGCCTGTTTCGCTTTCAGGCGTTCAGCCTTTTTCGCCGCCTTCTGACGTTCCCGCTCGAAGCGTTCGAAATTGTAGTTGGGTTTGCGGGCCATGGGGGTTACGCCGCCTTGCCTGGCGCCCATCCGGAGCGCTGGGAGTTGCGGCGGCGCTGGCGCTGGCGCTTTTTGCGCTGGGGACCGCGCTTGGCCATGTCCCGCCTAGTCTGGCCTGAGTCGTTGGCGATCTCGGGCGCGTGGTAGGGGTGATCCTCGATCACCGGCACGCTCTGGCGGATGGTCTTCTCGATGTCGCGCAGGTAGGCGCGCTCATCGTGATCGCAGAATGAGATGGCGACGCCGGCGGCCCCGGCGCGCGCCGTGCGGCCGATGCGGTGGACGTAGCTTTCAGGTTCGTTGGGCAGATCGAAGTTGATGACGTGGGTCACGCCCTCGACGTCAATGCCGCGGGCGGCGATGTCGGTCGCCACCAGCGCCCGGATGCGCCCGGAGCGGAAGTCCCTGAGGGCCCTTTGGCGGGCGTTCTGGGCCTTGTTGCCGTGGATGGCGTCCGATTGGACGCCGCTTTGGTGCAGGTGCCGGGCGACGCGGTTGGCGCCGTGCTTGGTGCGGGTGAAGATAAGCACCCGCTTGATGCCCTTGTCGTTCAGCAGTTCGCCGAGCAGCGCCCGCTTCTTGTCCTTGGGCACGAAAAGGACCTGTTGCTCCACTTTCTCGACGGTGGTTGCCGCCGGAGCCGCCTCGACCCGCACCGGATCGCTCAGCAGACCGCCGGCCAGACCCTGGACCGCTTTCGGCATGGTGGCCGAGAACAGCATCGTCTGGCGGCGCCGGGGCAGGGCGGCGGCGATCTTCTTGACGTCGCGGATGAAGCCCATGTCGAGCATGCGGTCCGCCTCGTCGAGGATAAAAATCTCGACCCTATCAAGCCGCAAATGGCCCTTGTTCATCAGGTCGATGAGCCGTCCCGGGGTGGCGACCAGCACGTCGACGCCATTGGCCAAGGCCTTGATCTGGGGACGGATGGGGGCGCCGCCGAAGACGACGCATGAGCGCAGGCGCAAATGGCGGCCGTAGCTCCTGATGCTGTCGCCGATCTGTCCCGCCAGTTCGCGGGTCGGGGCCAGGATCAGCGCCCGCGGCCGGCGGCTATGGGGTTTGCTGGGGGCGGCGCCGGCGTTTTCCGCCAGCCGGTGCAGCAGGGGCAGGGCGAAGGCGGCCGTCTTTCCGGTGCCGGTCTGGGCGACGCCCAGCAGGTCGCGCCCTTTAAGCAGCGGCGGGATGGCCTGGCCCTGGATGGGGGGAAGGGTGGCGTAGCCTTCGTCCGCGATGGCGCGAAGGATGGGATGGGCCAATTTGAGGCCCGCAAAATCAGTCATATGTTATTTTTCTTTCTCGATTAAATTGTCTTAGGCCCTCCGCCCCGAAAGCGGGACGGCGGGCGCGCCAGCACGATGCAAGCAGTGACGACTCGGCGCCCCCTTCTAAAAAGGCGAAGGCGTAGGCCTGTCTAACGAAACACCTACATATGCCGGAAAAAAAACTTTGCCGGCTAAGGACTTGCCTCGCCGGCGAGCAATCGAAATTCGACCTAAAGGAGAGTCGCTACCGTCATAAAGGCCCTCCCGGCTCCGGAAAGTCAAGACATTTCACCTCTCAATACCCCTCTGGACCCCTCTGGACCCCTCTGGCCGCCTCTTCATGGATTGATCCGGCGAAAAGCGGTATCATATTGAAAAGGATTTAATTTTCCTGCATTTAACGAAGGCGAAACCATGGAAACACAAGATCTGGAAATCCTGGCCTCGGAACTCCTTCAGGACTTTGAAAGCGGCGAGTTTGAACGCCACGAAATCCACGCGCGGCTGCACCAGACGCTGGACCAGATGCGCGCCTTCGGCATGCCCTTGCCCGGCGACCTGCTGGCGCTGGAAAAGGAACTGGCCGATGAGTTCGAGGCCGAGGCCAAGGGCGAGGAAAGTTGAACTGGCCACGCTCTCGTCTTCTTTATCGCTCACGGCGTAGACCTAAAGGTCCCATATTATCCCTGGGCCTACGCGGGTGCGCCGGATAACCGGCGGGCCGCTCTTTGCGGCCTTGAGCGCTTCCGTCTAAACCGGATGCGCTCTAAGCTTGAAGGGATATTGCCTACCGGGGTTTGCGAAAATCGCGAGCCCCGGCGCGCCATTCCCAGGGCGTGACGAAGGCGCTGCCGCGCCACAAGCCCTGGTGGCGCGCCTTGGCGGCCAACTCGGCGCGCACGTAATCGTCGCCGTGCTCCCTGTAGGCCAGCGCCCATCCATCGAAAACAATGTTCTCGTTGATGTCGAGCCAGCGGATTGAGCAAACGGCGATAAGGGCGCCGTTTTCGTCTTTCTTCTCGCCCTTGCAGGTCAGGGGAAGCCTGCCGATCATCACCGCCAGATGCCGCTTGGCGTGGTCGCCGCATTTATACTCCTCTCCTTTTTTGGAAAGGCAGATCTGGTCGAGGTCCGGCGCGTCGATGCCGTAAAGACGGACGCGCCGGCCGTCGATCTCGATCAAATCCCCGGCGATGACCTTGGCCTTGCCGACGATTTCCTCGGCATGAACAGAAGAGGATGAGGCGAAAAAGGCGATAACGAAACAAAACGCTATTATGATATTGATTTTTTCCTTGCCCATATGCTATGTTCTTTCTATGTTCTGATTTTCTTGGGCGAAATGCAATGTTGCCATGATTTTCGCGGCGAAACCATCCAATAGGCGCCGCTATCCTCTCTTCGCGTCGCGCGTCGCCGCCGGGTTCCCGTCGCCCGCCGAGGACCATGTGGAGGGCAAGCTGGACCTCAACGAGCATCTGATCAAGCATCCCGCCGCCACCTTTATCGTGCGGGTGGAGGGCGCGTCCATGACCGGCGCCGGAATCCATCCGGGCGACCTGCTGATCGTTGATCGGAGTCTGGAGCCCCGTGACGGCTCCATCGTCGTCGCCGCCGTCAACGGCGAGTTGACGGTGAAGCGGCTGAGGGCGGAGAAGGGCGGCTGGGTCCTCAAGGCGGAGAACCCCGACTTCCCCGACATCCCCATCGCCGGCGCCGCCAACGCGGAAGCCCCCAACACGGAAGATGTCGCGTGCGCCGTCTGGGGCGTCGCCACCAACGCCATTCACTCCCTTGGCCCGCCTTGATGGGCCCGCCTTGATGAGCGCCGTCTTTGGGCTGGCCGACTGCAACAACTTCTACGCCAGTTGCGAGCGCGTCTTTGATCCGGCGCTGGAGGGAAAGCCGGTGGTCTGCCTGTCCAACAACGACGGCTGCGTCATCGCCCGCTCAGACGAGGCCAAGGCGCTGGGCGTCAAGATGGGCGAACCGGCGTTCAAGCTGCGCCGATTGAGCGCGTGGCGCGCCATCCGCGTCTTTTCGTCCAATTTCCCCCTCTACGGCGATATGTCCCGGCGGGTGATGGCGACATTGGAGGACTTCACGCCGAACTTGGAGATTTACTCCATCGACGAGGCCTTTCTCGATCTCTCGGGGTTTGGGGACCGGAGTTTAAGCGATTACGGAAATTTCATCTGTGCGCAAGCGCGCAAGCGCACCGGGATTCCGGTCAGCATCGGAATCGCCGAAACCAAAACCCTGGCCAAGATCGCCAACCGTATAGCCAAGAAAGAAGCGCGGGGCGCCGTCGATCTGACGGCGTCGCTTAAGTTGCGCCGCGCGGCCCTCGCCGCCACCGGGGTGGGCGACGTCTGGGGCGTCGGGCGGCGAGGCGCGGAGATGCTGAAAAGCCACGGCGTGCTGACGGCGCTGGACCTCAGCACAGCCCCCCAAGCCTGGGTGCGCGCGCGCATGAGCGTCACCGGCGCCCGCACCCGCATGGAGCTTGGCGGCGTCCCCTGCCTGGACCTGGAAAGCCAACCCGCGGACCGCAAGACGGCGTTGGTCTCCAGGTCCTTCGCCCGTCCCGTGGAGACCCTGGACGATCTTGGCGAAGCGGTCGCCGCCTTCGCCGCCGGCGGCGCCGAAAAGCTGCGCAAGGCGGGCCTCGCCGCAGGGTCCGTAACCGTCTTCATCCGAACCAACCCCTTCAGCAAGACGGACCCCCAGCACAACAACGCCGCCACCCTGGCGTTGCCGATGCCCACCAACCACACCGCCGCCATCACGAAAACGGCGCTTACGGCGCTAAGGCGCATATTCAAAGCGGACCGCCGCTACAAGAAGGCGGGCGTTTTGCTGTTGGACCTGGCTCCTCAAGGACGCACTGGGGGGAGCGTCCAGGGGGACCTCTTCGCGCCAAGAACGGACGCCAGGGGCGGACGGCTGATGACGGCTTTCGATGAAATCAACTGTAAATTCGGACGCGGAACGATCCGTTACGCCGCCGCCGGACTTAAAGCCGCGGGGGGCCCCGGCAAGCGCAAAAACTGGCGCATGAACCAAGCCCACCGCTCGCCCCGCTACACCACCAACTGGAACGAACTGCCCATTGTCCGGGCGTAAAAAAAAGGGCCCGCGCGGCCCCTCACAAGTTTGTCCCCCTTCCGCCCGATTCTTCTTAATTTAATTTTTCGGGCAGCTCCTCGATTGCGCCGTCAACCATGGACGCGGTCTTTTTAGCCGAAATTTTTTCGCTTAGCAACTGGCGAGTGGCGTTTATGGTTACATCCACGGCGAGGGTGCGCACCTCCTCCACCGCCTTGGCCTCGGCCTGGGAGATGCGCTCCATGGCCAACTGTTCGCGCCGCTTCAAGGCTTTCTCCAACTCCTCGGCGGCGTGCGCCGCCAACCTTGCGGCTTCGGCCTGGGCGCGTTCGACGATTTCCTTGGCCTCGTTGGCGGCGTCACGCTGCTTGCGCTCGAAGGACGCCAGCATATTCTGCGCCTCTTCGCGCAGTTTGACGGCCTCGTCGATCTGCTCCTTGATGTCCATGGCGCGCATATCCAGCGCCTCCACCAGCTTGGCGTAGGCCGTTTTGCCGATGGCGGCCATGAGCATGACGAAGGCCACGGCCACCCAGAACTCGGCGGACTGATAGAAGGCGTGCTCGGCCGCGGCCGTCCCCTCGGCAGCCGCCCACGCCGCGCTCACGAGCGGCCGCCTAGGGCGTCGTCAACGGCGGAGCCCACGTCCTTGGCGGCGGGCTTTTCACCGGACAGTTTTTCAATGGCCGCGCCGGCCACGTCGACGACCACCTCGCGGATGCGCGAAAGGGCGTCACCCTTGGCTTCGCCGATGCGCTTCTCGGCCGCCTGGATATCGCCGGCGAGACGCTCCGCCAGGACCTCCTGACGCTGAGAGGCTTCCTGGGCCGCCTTCTCCCGGGCGTTTCGCATATGGTCCTGGGCCTTGGCGCGCGCCTTGGCCAGCGCATTGTCGTAAGCCTCGGACGCGGCTTGCGCCTCGCTTTGCATCGCCGCCGCCTTTTTAAGACTTTCGTCGATCTTATGCTGGCGCTCCTCCAGGACCCGGCTAATGCGCGGAAGCGCGAACCTGGACATGGCGATGTAAAGGATGGCGAAGGAAATCACCAACCAGATAATCTGAGGAGAAAAAGTCGACGGATCAAATTGCGCCATGGAGACCTCCCTGGGCTAGCGTTCTAACGGCTTTAACCGAACAGAATCACCAGCGAGATCAGCAAGGCGTACAGGGCGACGGCCTCGACCAAGGCGAAGCCGATCCACATGGTCGTCTTGACCGCGGGCTCGGCGGCCGGATTGCGGGCGACCGAGGAAATCATTGTCGCGAAAATGTTGCCGATGCCGGCTCCGACGCCGCCCAGGCCGATCACGGCCAGACCTGCGCCAATCAACTTTGCTGCCGCTACTTCCATTGTTGGGGTTCCTTTCTAAAAAACAGAGTAATTTGAAAAAACTTCCTTGCCGCGCCCGCCCTAGTGCAGGTGCAGTGAATCGTTCAGGTAGATACAGGTCAGGATGGTGAACACATAGGCCTGCAAGAAGGCGATAATAAACTCAAGCCCCGTCAGCGCCGTGACGATAAGCAGCGGCGCCACGCCTAGAAAGCCGAGGGTGACGATGAAGCCGGCGAACACCTTCAGCATGGTGTGGCCGGCGGTCATATTGGCGAACAGCCTGAGCGACAGGCTCACCGGCCGCACCAGATAAGACAGCAACTCGATGGGCACAAGCACCGGGATGATGTACCAGGGCACGCCCTCAGGTAAAAGAAGCCCGAAAAACTTAAATCCGTGCTTGGCGAAGCCAACGATGGTGACGCCCAAAAAGACAAAGATGGCCATGATGAAGGTGACGATGATGTGGCTGGTGAAGGTGAAGCTGTAAGGCAACATGCCGAGCATGTTGCCGAACAGGATGAACATGAACAAGGTGAAGATGAAGGGAAAAAACTTTCGCCCCTCGGGCCCCACATTGTCGCGCACCATGCCTGCGATGAACTCGTAACTGATCTCCGCCAGGGATTGCCAGCGCCCGGGCACCAGGGCGCGGCCGCGCATGCTGAGGATAAGGAACAGGGTCGCCAAGGAGACGGCGATGACCATGAACAAAGACGAGTTCGTGAAAGAGGCGTCAAAGCCGCCGATATTGATCTCGACCAGGGGCCGGATCTCAAATTGTTTCATGGGGTTGGCCAATTGCCGCTACCCTTTTCTTTCTTCGTCTTCTTTGTCTTCTTCGTTTTCTTCCGCCGCATCTTCTTCGGCGGGGCGTTTATATCCGATGGCGGAGCCATAACCGCTGGCCGTGCGATAGACGTTCAAAAACCCGGCCGCCGCGCCAAGGAAAAGGAACACTATCAAAAATAATGGCGCCGTCTCCAGCCACTTATCGAGAGAGACGCCGATAACCACCCCGATAACCAGAGCCGAAACCATTTCAACTCCGATCTTCGCCGCAACGCCGGCTCCGCTCGCTATGCCGCCGGAATCTCCCGCTGGCTTTGCCGGCTCACTTTTGGCGAGCGCGGCGCACAAGCGCTTATCAAGGTCTTCCAGCGACTCCGTCTCTTTAGGCGATTTAGGGGGCTTGCTTTCGCTCATTATGAAAAAGCGCTGAAAGCCCCCCTCCTAGCCGGAATTGCGCCATTAGCGCGACGGAAAGTAAAGCCCGCTCCGCGACCTGTCAAGCGCGCCCGCGCCGCCCGCACTCGGAAAATCTTGAGGGATGCGCGGAAATTCGTCATTGTCTATGCATAACTTGCAAATAATGAAAAGCGGCACGGCTATGAGCGATAAACGCATCTATTTATATGACTGCACCCTTCGGGACGGCGCGCAGACCCAGGGCGTGGATTTCAGCGCCGCCGACAAGAACGCCATCGCCGGCGATCTGGACCGCCTGGGCGTCGATTACGTGGAGGGCGGCTGGCCCGGGGCCAACCCCACCGACGACGCCTTTTTCGCCAATCCGCCGAAGCTTGAACGAGCCAAGCTTTCCACCTTCGGCATGACAAGGCGCCCGGGGCGCAGCGCCGAAGACGACCCCGGCTTTATCGCCTTGCTGACGACGCAGGCGAAGACCGTCTGCATCTTCGGCAAAGCCTGGGACTTCCACGTCAAGGAGGCCCTTGAAACCGATCTTGAGGAAAACCTCAAGATGATCGCCGACAGCGTCGCCCTGGCCGCCCAGCGCATGGATGAAGTGATTTTCGACGCCGAGCATTTTTTCGACGGATATAAGGCCAATCCCGGCTTCGCCCTTGACTGCCTCAAGGCGGCCCAAGGCGCCGGCGCCCGCTGGATCGTGCTGTGCGACACCAACGGCGGCGTCCTGCCCCACGAGATCGAGAAGATCGTCGGCGACGTCACGGAACATATCCCCGGCGAAAACTTAGGCATTCATTGTCACGACGACACCGGCAACGGCGCCGCCAACAGCCTCGCCGCCGTGCGCGCCGGCGTGCGCCAAGTGCAAGGCGCCCTCAACGGCCTCGGCGAGCGCTGCGGCAACGCCAATCTGGTGTCCATTATCCCCTCTCTCATGCTCAAGATGGGATACGAGACGGGGATAACGACTGAAGGACTGGCCCAACTCACGCATCTGTCCCATGTGCTTGACGAGCGCTTGAACCGGGCCCCCTTGCGCGGCGCGCCCTATGTGGGCGAATCCGCCTTCGCCCATAAGGGCGGCGTTCACGCCTCGGCGGTGGAGAAGGATCCCCGCTGCTACGAGCACATCGAGCCCGAACTGGTGGGCAACCATCGCCATATCGTCGTCTCCGACCAGTCGGGGCGGTCCAATATCCTGGCCCGCTTCCGCGAGATCGGCATGAAAATCGACCCCAAGGACCCCAAACTGGCGGATCTGGTGGAAAAGGTGAAAGGCCATGAGTTCGACGGCTACGCCTATGACGGCGCCGAAGCCAGCTTCGAACTGCTGGCGCGGCGCACCTTGGAAACGGTTCCCGAGTTCTTCAAGCTCAACAGTTTCCGCGTCATCGACGAGCGCCGTTGGAACGCCAGGGGAGAGCTGATCACCTTGTCCGAGGCCTCCGTAAAATTGCAGGTGGAGGGAAAATCCTTCATGTCGGTGGCCGAGGGCAACGGGCCGGTCAACGCGCTGGACGCGGCGCTCCGAAAGGTGCTGATCCCCCTTTATCCTCAATTGGAGGACTTGCGGCTGGTGGACTACAAGGTCCGCATCCTGACTCCCGGCGACGGCACCGGCGCGGTGACCCGGGTGATGATCGAATCCGCCGACAAACATGGCGAGCACTGGTCGACGGTGGGGGTGTCCGCCAACGTTATCGGCGCCTCCTACAACGCGCTGCGCGACAGCATCGTCTACAGGCTGTTCCGCCTTCAAAAATCGTGACGGGAAGGCCTCCCAAAAAAAAGGCGGCGGAAACCACAAAGGATCGCGGCCTGTCCATGGTGCTCGTCAATCCGCAACTTGGCGAGAATATCGGCATGGCGGCCCGCGCCATGCTCAATTGCGGGATCATTGATTTGCGCCTGGTCAAGCCGCGCGCCGCATGGCTCAACGACAAGGCGATCGCCGCCGCAGCCGGCGCCGGCGCGGTGCTGGAGCGCGCCCGCGTCTTCGAGACCACGGCCGAGGCGGTGGCCGACTTGCAGCGGGTCTACGCCGCCACCGGCCGGCCGCGCCACATGACCAAGAAAGTGGCGACGCCCCGGCATGCGGCCAAGGACATGCGGGCGTTCGCCAGCCAAGGCGCCTATGACGGGGGGCGCTGCGGCGTCATTTTCGGGCGTGAATCCAGGGGCCTCGATAACGACGACATCGCCTTGGCCGACGCCATCGTCATGATTCCCCTCAACCCGGCTTTCTGTTCCATGAACCTGGCCCAGTCGGTGATGGTCGTGGCTTACGAATGGTTCCAGGCGGCGGACGGCGCCCCCGAGTCCACCATCACCATGCCCAAGGACACCCGCCCCGCCAACAAGGCGGAGTTGGTGAACCTGTTCGAACACCTGGAGCGGGAGCTGGACGATTGCGGTTTCCTGCGCGTCAAGGAGAAACGCCCGATCATGGTGCAAAACCTCCGCAACCTGTTCCAGCGCGCCAACATGACTGAACAGGAGGCGCGCACCCTGCACGGCGTCATCAAGGGGCTCTCGACAAAATGGAAAAGTTAGTGGCCTGCGACTAGCCGCGGATCAGCCAGACGAGGGCGACGCCGATCACCGCCGCCGTTAGTCCGGCGGACCTCAGCGCGCCGGCGGGCATTGCCAGCGCTTGCGCCATCATCCGTCTCATGGTTTGCGGGAAAAGAGCGTAGAGCGCCCCTTCAATGGCCAAGGCGAGGGCGAGGGCGGTGTAGAGATCGGTCATATCCCCCCCTTGTCCCCTCTTGTCCCTCCTGGACCGCCGCCTTTTAACCGGGCTACTTTTTCTTTTTGCCGGTGATGTCGCCGAAGAAGCGGAAGAAATCGCCCGATGGCGGCCCGATATAGCGCGTCGAGTCGCCGCCGAGGCCTTCGCGCAGCGCGTTCATGGAAACCCAGAAATCGAAGAACTCGCGATCCTTGCTATGGGCGGCGTTGTAAATCCTCTGGGCTTCGGCCTCCCCCTCGCCCATGAGAATCTCCGCTTTCTTCACCGCCGTCGCCTTGATGATGGTCGACTGCTTGTCGGCGTCGGCGCGGATTTCCTTCGCCTTTCGATCGCCTTCGGCGCGGGATTTGCGCGCCTCCTGTTCACGCTGGGTCTGCATCTGGCGGTAAATGGCCTGGCTGTTTTCCTCGGGCAGGTCGACGCGTTTTAAGCGGACGTCGATGACGTCAATGCCATAGCGCGCGCCCTCCAGCCTGACCCGCTCGTAAATGGTGTCCATCAAATCGGCGCGTTTGGGCGTCAGAACCACAGCCATGGGCACATCGCCGAAGACCGCCTGCAAATTATTGGTCAGGATGCTCGACAGCCTGGATTCCATGCCGAATTCATTGCCGGCGGCCTGGAAGAACTTGAGGGGATCGACGATGCGATAGCGGGTGAAGGCGTCAACCACCACCTGCTTTTGATCCTGCGTCGGGATTTCCTGGACGCCGAGGTCGTAATCCAGGACGCGCTTGTCGTAAAACAACACGTTTTCAACGAGGGGCGTTTTAAAGGCCAACCCCGGTTCGCTGACCAGTCTTTTGGGCTTGCCGAACTGCAGAACCAAGGCCTGCTCGGTCTGGAAGACCGTGTAAACCGACGAAAAGCCGACGAAGGCCAGAAGCGCCAAAATGATGATAAGGGCCATGCGTGATTTGCTCATCTTTTTTTGCCTCCCGTCTTTGATCCGGCGGCGCCGCCGCGGGACATCTCATCCAGGGGAAGATACGGCACAACGCCCGAACCGCCCTTGGAATTGTCAATGAGGATTTTGTCCATATTCCCTAGCACTTCCTTCATGGTGTCGAGGTAAAGGCGGCGCTTGGTGATGTCTTTCTCCAGATTGTATTGTTTGTAAACGGAAAGAAAGCGCGCCGCTTCGCCAGTGGCGATTTCGGTCTTCTCTTTCTTGTAGGCCTCGGCTTTGAGAACGATTTGCGCCGCTTCGCCCTGGGCTTGCTCGACCACTTCGTTGCGGTAGGCGTCGGCCTCGTTGACCTTTCGCTCCATGTCGGCGCGCGCCACCTGGACGTCGCGGAAGGCGTCGATGACGGCCGCCGGCGGGTTGACGTTGGCGATCTGCACGTCGGTCACCTCGATGCCGGCGCCGTAGCGGTCAAGGATTTCCTGGATCACTTTCTTTGTCTCCAAGGCGATCTGAACGCGTCCCTTGGTGCGGGCGAACTCGAACTTGTCCTTGCCGATGACCTCGCGCATGGCGCTTTCGGCGGCGTTCTTCACGGTCAGCTCCGGGTTGCGGATATTGAACAGGAAGTTGCGCACGCCCTCCAGGTTGTCCTTGCTTCCGCCTTCGGCGGGAAGCCGCGTGTCGATCTTCCAAAAAACCGTGAACTGAATGTCGATGATATTTTCGTCGCCGGTCAGCATCAGGCTTTCCTCGGGAACGTTGCGCGTCCCCTGGCCGCGCCGGGAAGACGATGCGTCGCGGAAGCCTACGTTGATCTGGTTAATGGAGGTGACCTGGGGCTTCAAGGTCAAACCGATGGGCCTGGGCCAGTTGTAATTCAGGCCCGGCGGCTGGGTGCTTTTCATCTTGCCGAAGACCATTTCCACGCCGAGTTCCTTGGGACCCACTTCATAGAACCCGCTAGCCATCCAAAGGGCCACGGCGGCGAAGATGATCAAAAACAGCCCGCGTCCGGCGCCGAAACCGCTGGGCGCGAATTTCTTGAACTTTTCCTGGCCGCGGCGAAGCATCTCCTCGATGTCGGGCGGCTGTGGTCCGCCGCCGCCGCCCGAGGGTCCCTGACCCCAGGGTCCTTGTCCGCCGCCTTGTGGGTTCCAAGGCATGATAATTCGTCCTTTTTCCAAATAACCTCTCAAAAACAAAACTTGATTTTTGAGGGGCCAGTGTTAAGTCCTATGACAGATTGCTAATATCTTATATGACAGCTTGGCGGGACGCGCAATGTGCATGGGCGTCCCGCTTCAACTGATATAGCCTAAGATACGGAGTTTGCAAGAATGGCCGACGTGACCGAACAAAAAATTCTCGACGCCCTGGCGGAAATTCCCTACGGAGACGGGGACATCGTAAGCCAAGGCATGATCTCGGGACTTCAAGTCAAGGACGGGCACGTCTCCTTCGCCGTCGAAGTGGACCCGGAACACGGCCCCAAGCTGGAGCCCCTGCGCGAAAAAGCGGAAAAAGCCGCCCACGCCGTGCCGGGCGTCCTTACCGCGACCGTGGCGCTCACCGCCGAACGCCAGACCCAGCAGGACGCAGCGGCGCAAGGATCGGCGCAAGGACCAGGGGCCGCAACCGGGTGCGCGCCCGGGGGGATGCCTGGCGGCGAGCCGCAAATCCTGATGCCGGGCGTCAAGTCCATCGTCGCCATCGCTTCGGGAAAAGGCGGCGTCGGCAAATCAACCACCGCCGTCAATCTGGCCCTCGCCCTGAAGGCGGAGGGCATGAAGGTGGGCCTGTTCGACGCCGACGTTTTCGGGCCATCCATACCGCTCATGCTGGGCGTCACCGGCCAGCCCGTACAAGTGGCCCCCGGCAAGATCGGGGTTCTTGAGAACTACGGCGTCAAGTGCATGTCCATCGGATTCATGGTGGATGCGGATTCGCCCGTCATCTGGCGCGGCCCGATGGTCATGAGCGCGCTGGAGCAATTGATGCGCGACGTCGAATGGGGCCAGCTTGACGTCTTGATCGTTGACATGCCGCCCGGCACCGGCGACGTCCAATTGACGATGGCCCAGAAAGTTCCCTTGACCGGCGCCATTATCGTCTCCACCCCCCAGGACATCGCCCTGATCGATGCGCGCAAGGCGGTCGATATGTTTAACAAGCTGGGGACGCCAATCATCGGGATGATTGAAAATATGTCGTCGCAGGTCTGTTCCAAATGCGGCCATGAAGAACACCCCTTTGGCCATGGCGGGGTGGCCAGGGAGGCCGAAAAAATGGGGGTGCCGCTGTTGGCCGAGCTGCCATTGCATATTGACGTTCGCATTGCCTCGGACGGCGGGGCGCCAATTGTGGTCTCCAAACCCGCATCGCCTGAGGCTGAGGCCTTTCGCGCCCTGGCGCGCCGGTTGATCAAGCTTGGAAACGCTTGATGGGTGAGGATCCAACATTCGACGCGCCCCGCCCGCCCAGCTTTCCGCCGCTGTTTGAAGGGCGCGCGGTAACCGGCCCTACCGACCCTTTTGCCAAGGCCTGCTCCCTGGCCAGCCTTGGCTGTGACGCCGGCATTCTGGTGTACAACATCACCCCCGATCTGTGGCGCGCGGCCATCGTCTTTGCGCCCGGCGAGATGCTTCTGGAAAAGGCAATGCCGGTTTTGTGTGCCTGCGGGGTCATTTGCCAGCAAGGTATCAAGCGCTGCATCGCCACTGACCGAGATTTTGATGCTATTTTTAAGTCCGACATTCTCCGA